>Ga0163144_10012503_pt1 | contig 17825 bp, 10 predicted proteins | sample OliLak19BULKMAT1_FD_123175 | JGI IMG/M metagenome (GOLD analysis project Ga0163144, IMG submission 123175) | Freshwater microbial mat bacterial communities from Lake Vanda, McMurdo Dry Valleys, Antarctica - Oligotrophic Lake LV.19.BULKMAT1 | ecosystem: Environmental > Aquatic > Freshwater >...
TTATCTTATAGGAGAAAAGGGATGGACAATTAATGGTGATAGTTTGGTTGAATGTGATTACGACAATTTTAATGCCTTGGGGTATTACCTCTCCGGTGATACAGTTATTTGCCCGGGCAGCCTTACAAGCATATACCTGATCGTAGGTGGGGGCACTACACCGTATACTGTAATCTGGGATGGAGATACACTCACCGGTAGTTTTTTCAGACTTGACAATCTTTTGGCAGGGGAGTATCCAGTAGAGATAACGGATTCCATGGGACAGATTTATTTTGGGACAGTATCCATTATAGAGTATCCGGAAATTATTTTGGAGCGAACTATCTACAAAGAAGCTAATCGCTCTCTTGAGCTCATCCTCTCTGGAGGGCAAGGAAATCTGAGTTACCACTGGTCAAATGGAGCCGAGGGCAGAAAGGTTTTCCGCTTGGCTGATGGTACTTATTATTGTACAGTCACGGATGAGATTGGTTGCTTCAAAGACTTGGGTCCCTTTGTCATCGGTGGTATTCTCGAGGAGGGAGATGATCCCATTCAAACTCCTGATACAATTCAATTTATCTATCCATTCAATGCCCCAGAATCCCCACAAGATCAATTAGAAATTAGAAGCGAATCAAATTCTGAGCAGTTTAGGTCAATCGAACCTGAAGAAATAGAATGGAAAGTTTATCCTAATCCAACAAATGGCTTAGTTACCATCTCGACGCCGAAGCATGAAAAGCAAAATATACATGTTATTGTCACCGATATCATGGGTTCTGTTATTCAGGATGTAAATTATATAGACCAAAAGGCATCCTTACAAATTGATTTGTCAAATGTTGTTGACGGTATATATATGATTTCGATCCGGACAGGGGAAAGTTCAGTTGTATATAAGATCAGCAAGAGTGATTGAACACCACTCAGATTTGATCTGGGAACGTGAAAGGAAAAAATAATTTGATGCTAGGAATGAATGAATTACTGAGCGTTCAGTCTTAGCGAACCTTGACGTATAACACCTTTTTTTATAAATAATCAGACCTCTTTCGTGACTGAGTTTGCTGGGATATTGGCCATAGCTGGGAATGCAAATAAAGAATGCGTAAAAGGAAATTAAAAATTAAGTGGATGCAAATATTGAAAAAAGTGAGTCATATGGACTTTGTTATAACAACGGTAGTTTCTTGCAAAAATAACGTATCAAGGATGTGCTTTAGCTTTTTTTCATTGAATTATCTCCTGGCCATGATAACATATGTTTTTTTGTCTGGCTCCTTGTCAGCCCAGACAGGCATTGTAGAGATAAGTGGTGCAATAAAAATAAGTGAATCAACCACAACACCAGCCGCTGGTATGATTCGATGGAATGAAGATGCGCATGATTTTGAAGGCTTTAATGGTATTGAATGGGTATCGCTTACATTAGATGGGGGGTCAAATGAGAATAGGATGCCAATACAGGGCGGTCTTTCCAGTGGGACGGAAATTGACAGTTCATTTTTTGGGCACAGTATTGATTTCTTGCATGGGTTTCTTGCAGTTGGCATCAAGAATAAACGTTCAGTTTCGATTTATCACAGACAAAACAATACATGGTATTTATTGCAGGAGATACAGGATACCAGTAAAACTGATTTTGGAAAGAAGTTGCAATTCATGGAGAGGGAAGACCAGAACCAAAATGATTATCTCGCAATAGCTAGTGACCAGAGTATAGACTTTTTTCAATATGACTCAGGCGGCTTTACTATTGCAGGTGCTTTCGGTGGATTTCCTAGTCCAGGCTTTGCAGACAATTTTGCTTTTGGTGATTCGGAGGGTGGAATATGGGATTCGTATCTAAATAAATTCTATATGATGGAAGGCTCACAATCTGAATGGACGCCATGTCTTATTTCCTCCGGACTTACCGCTACAAAGGAAATAACTGCTAGAAATGCAGTTTTAGCTAAAAGAGCTCATGCGGGTGCGCAAAGTGTTGAGGTAAGAGTTTTCTGTAATAGTTTCCAGGGGTTAATAAGCAATCCTTCAGGCGGTGCGTTGAGTGATGCATTTGGCAGTGCAATTGGTTTAACTGATTCATTACTCCTAGTTGGAGCGCCAAATTGGGATAATGACACTTTAACAGATTCCGGTCGGGTATGTCTTTTTAAAAGAAATACAAGTAATGTCTACAATTATATAGGTCAGATCGTACATCCGATGACAGAAGGGGGAATGATCAAAAAATTCGGAGAAGCCATTGATGTTATGAATGATAATATTGCAATTGCTGGTCGAGTAAATGGAAAGTTGGTTTTGTTTGAATACGCTGTATCACAGACTAATCTGATTGAGCAACGAGTTATCAGCACTGGAATTAGTGATGAGCAATACGAGATTGCGATAGACAGCAATGGCCAGCTTGGCATTGGAGTTCCTACGAAAAATGCCGGGCTTTATCATGCCCAGGGAATTGTATTGTTTTATTAATCGGCGCTCTATCTTTCAATATAGACTATCACACAACAACGAAGAAACTATGTTTATAAAATCGATCTATGCATTTATCATTCTTATGTTATCGTGGAATATGAGCGTCGTCACCGCTCAGAAAATCGAAATACTTGGCGGTGCCAAAATTTCAATCATGGACACCATTTCCCAAAATAACACTGTGGTAGTTCGGGATTCATCAGGCACCCTGGCAGAAATGGATCTTAATATTGCTTTCCTAAGATTTTTAAAGAGCCTCCCCGGAGGGCAGGATTTGCTTGAAATAGCAGGGGCTACCGTGGATAATCTGTTAAACAACGGATACTCGCCTTTGGACCTATATTTTGCAGACTTTCCGCTTGATTCAATATGGGTAAGATTTTATGAAGGTGGCTTGGTGTTTTATCTCGATACCCTGGAGGAACATCCATGGGATGGCTTGGTAAGTTATCCATGGCCGGAGGGACCTTGGACAACATTTTATGGACCAAGGGGATGCAATGGGATAGACTTACCTATTCCTAATGTCGACATAATCGAGCCCAGTAGTCCTGGAGCACGAATTGGAGATGGCTTGACGAATACAATTGGTATTGACACGGCAGCATGCGCCCAATCAGAAGATGCTGCAGTCGTATGTGCTAGCCTGGATTTAGAAGGATACCAAGACTGGTTTCTACCGTCAGTATATGAAATGATCGAGATTCGCAATAATTTATTTGTGAATGGCTATGGTTATTTTGGAGAATTTGGTGATGAAAAGTATCAAACTTCGAGCGAATCATTCTCAAGCGCATTTGTTTTTTATAGAGTAGTTAGTGGACAGGCTGGATTTACAGCACCAAAGTCTCAATTGAATTATTACCGACCTGTTCGCGCTTTTAAATAACCTTGTGATTTTATGAGATTTATTAGGACAACAGTATTACTCATTTATGTGGTGACAGGTCATTTTGATGCATCAGGTCAACTCGCATTAAATAACTTTGATTGTGTCTACCCCATCATCTTCGTACACGGATGGAAAGGTGATGGCTCAAGCTGGGAGGATATCTATGGTAATGAAAACTTTGCAGCAATTTGGGGACCAATCGCCGATACTTATCTAGCCTTCTTCCTAATAGGGATAAACCTCGTTGCAGGAGGTGCAGAAAATGGCGCTGCTTTTCGAAATTGGGGTGACCTGAAATTAGAGGATGTCTATATAAGTTCTGCTGCTTTGCCAATAAGCCAACTATTCGAAAATCATGGAACTGTTACAATTGATGGTGAAGTTATACTTTCAAGTGGGCTGTAAATTAGGATCACACTTTCACGAACCATAGTAAGTCAACGATGAGGTGTTTAACTAGAAGTTCTTCTTAACATGTGCTATTTTGTCTAAAGCAGATTGGGAATTGTATTTTGAAGAGTCGCTTAAATAGTGACTATCCTAAGCCATTCCTGATTTTATGAGATATGGTTTTTTGTTAAACTTGGTAAAGCCCTGCATTCACTGCCGGTTACTGTGACATTTTGTCAATCCACATTGTTCTTGACACCGAAAGTCTCTTTTATTAGCAAACAGACCTCTTCTGTGACCGTCAGGTGGGGATAGGTTTGAATTTCGGGCTTTTTCGAGCTCAGACTATCTACATTTGGAGTATGATGCTCAAACAAACTTTAATGAGCCGATCCATTTGGCTCAATTATATAATTTAATCAACCTTTATACTGCTTTCCCTATGTACCGATAACCAGCAATTAACTTTGAAAATATAAAGCGAATTGGCTTTTGCATTTATTATGAGAAATCAATAAATACTCTTAACACCTATGTTGTGTATTTCAGATTTACAATACTCTTTGATACCAATTTCGATAATTTCGATCTAAAAAATAGCTAATCATGAAAATCCGATCGTTTATTCTTTATGCCCTTTGTTTACTTAATGTGGAATTGCCCGCACAAATCAACTCAATAAATGATGGCAATGAGAGGTTCATGAAGGAGCAAATACGTGAGCAGATTGAGGATGTTGAGCATTGTGGAACTGATGAACGACATACATTTCTCATGAATCACGATTCAGAATATGCAAAGCAATACCTTCGTCATCAATCGTTGTTAGATTCGGTACTCTCGAACCCGCGTTACAATAGATCTTCTCAGCCGCCGCAATATACCATACCGGTAGTTGTACATGTCATACATTTAGGCGAAGCAGTTGGTAGTGGTAGTAATATCTCAGATACCCAAGTACAAGGAGCCATTACCGGCCTCAATCAACGCTTTGCCAATATGAATGGGCAAGGATTGAATATTGAAATTGATTTTTGCATTGCTAGTCGCGACCCCGAGGGGTGTCCTACTTCAGGGATTATCCGCGTAAATGGATCCGGTGTTCCTTTGTACACAAGCGAGGGTGTAGAGTTTAATAATAATTGCGGAGCAGAAGAGACTGCTGTCAAAGACTTAAGCAAATGGTCTACACTGGATTATTACAATATCTGGGTAGTGCACAATATATGTGGTGATTGGTCTGGATATGCAAGCTACCCCAATGGTGGAGCGTATGACGGAACTGTCATTGATAGAAACAGCATGACGAGTACCAGTTGGACACTCAGTCATGAGTTGGGACATGGACTCAATTTGCGGCATACATTCAATGGCGATAGTGATGGCAACTCTTGTCCCTCCAATAATAACTGTAGTACAGAAGGGGATTTTGTGTGCGACACCCCGCCACATAAGCGTGGTGATTGTGGCAGTTCTAATCCTTGTTCATCTTCAGGAATATGGAATAATAGCAGGTATAACTGGATGAGTTATTGTAATAGTCTAAATTCGGTTGGCAGGTTTACCAGTGATCAGAAAACACGGATGCGGGCAGCCATGGAAGTTTTCCCGCGAGAAGAGCTTCAGAATTCACTAGGTTGTGATGGTCCTGAAACACCCATAATTACGAGCAGCAATGCCCCCATGTGTTCCGGCACTACCAGAGCATTGACCGGAACGCCTGCTGGTGGAACATTTACTGTGTTAAGTGGCCCAGGATCTATTTCAGGAACCACGCTCACTGCTACAGGTGCCGGCACTATCGTTATCCGTTATACCACTTGCGCAGGAAATGCTACACAGAATATTACCTCATATCAAACCCCATTCCCATCCATCACCAGTTTAAATTCTCCGATGTGCAGCGGATCAAACCGAACACTGACCGGAACACCAACTGGTGGATTATTTAGTATGGTTTCAGGTCCCGGTACAGTCAGTGGTAATGTACTCACTGCAACAGGAGCAGGCACCATTATTATTCAATATGTAGTAACTCAAAATGGTTGCACAGGTACCACCACACAGTCAATTACTTCGAATCAAACTCCTACACCTGTCATAACCAGCAGCAATGCACCTATCTGTAGCGGTGAAACCCGCACACTAACAGCAACACCCACGGGTGGCAACTTTTCTATAGTATCAGGTCCTGGATCAATTAGTAACAATATCCTGACATCCAATGGAATAGGTACTATTGTAATTCAGTATACCGTCACCCAATATAATTGCACTGCATCCACAACGCAATCCATTATATCGAATCTAACACCCTCTCCTGTTATCAACAGCTCATCTGCTCCTATGTGCAGTGGCGATATGCGTACATTGATGGGAACACCAACTGGTGGAGTATTTAGTGTGATATCAGGCCCGGGTTCGATATCTGGAAATATTTTAACTGCTAATGCGGGCGGCACAATTGTTATACAATATGCTGTAACGCAATCCGGATGCACGGGATTTGCAATGCAAAGTATAACTAGCATTCAAACCCCTTCCCCTGTCTTCACAAGTTCAAGTGACCCCATGTGTAGTGGACAATCCCGCTCACTTACTGCTACTCCCGCAGGAGGCACCTTTCAAATCATATCCGGCCCGGGAACAATTTCAGGTAATCAACTCACGGCTACCGGAGCAGGTACCATTTCGATTCAATACACCGTGACCCAGAATAATTGCACTGGTAGTGCATCTCAGCAAATCACTTCGCATCAAACTCCTGAACCTCAAATCACCAGTGATGCTTCACCTATGTGCAGCGAAGAAATAAGGACATTAACAGCAGCTCCAACAGGTGGAGATTTTGAATTGGTCTCTGGTCCCGGTGCGATTAATGGCGCAATTCTGACTGCAACTGGACAAGGAATAATAATAATCCAATATGAAATTTCGATTAATGGCTGTGTCGGAAGCACTACACAATCTATCACTTCATTTCAAACACCCGAACCTGAATTTACCAGTGAGGATGATCCCATGTGCAGTGGTGAAACACGACTTATTTTTGCAGACCCACCCGGCGGTAGCTATGACATCATTTCAGGTCCGGGCACATTAAATGGCCAAACCCTGACGGCAATCGATGAAGGGATAATTTTCCTTCAATATGAATTTATACAAAACGGCTGCCCCGGAATCGCTACCCAAAATATCCCAAGCTATGAAACGCCTGATCCGGAATTTATCAGTGAAAACGGAGCTATGTGCAGCGGAGAATCAAGAGTTTTGATTGCCATTCCAAGCGGAGGATCATTCGAAGTTTTATCAGGACCCGGTACTCTTTCAGGGAACACGCTCACGGTTACAGGTGCCGGCACTATTTTGGTTGAGTATTATGTTTCCGAAAACAATTGCGATGGTTCTGTAACACAACAAATCAGCACCTTTCTCACTCCTGATCCCCAGATCACCAGTGTTAATTCTCCGATGTGTGAAGGCGAGAGCCGCACGTTATCAGCGACACCACAAGGAGGTGAATTCGAAATGATTTCCGGTCCAGGAAACATCAATGGAAATACACTTACTGCAACCGGGGATGGATTGATTGAATTTCAATATTCATATACTCAAAATATTTGTACAGGAATTGCCTCTCAGGAAATAGCGGGGCATGCAACACCAGAACCTCAAATCACCGCCGATCTTAGCTCAATATGCAGCGAAGAATCCAGATTGTTAACGGCTGTTCCAACGGATGGTGAGTTCATATTGGTAGCTGGTCCGGCAACCTTAAATGGAAATATGGTTACCAGTACAGGCCAAGGAACGATCTGGATAGAGTATATTCTCATTCAAAATGGTTGCACTGGCAATGACGAGGCAATGATAAATTCATTCCTGACTCCGGAAACTGAAATACTTAGTGCAACTACACCCATGTGTCAGGGAGATGCCAGAACCCTTCTAGGCTTTCCATCGGGAGGTACCTTTACCATACTCTCGGGACCTGGCTCGATCAGCGGAAATGTACTCACAGCTGTAGGTGTCGGAACCATTGCCATCAAATATGCTTACTCTGAAAATACTTGTGAAGGCGTTGCTTTTCAAGATATAATTTCATTCTCGCTACCTATAGCTTTAATAACCAGCTCTGAAGAATCAATTTGCAGTGGGGAAATACGTCCACTTACAGCCATTCCATCAGGAGGTACTTTTAATGTCATATCCGGTCCAGGCACTATTAATGGCCAGCATCTGGAGGCAGTTAGTGCAGGCGAGATTACTATAGAATACATGGTGGAAGTGAATGGTTGCTCGGGAGTTTCCACACAGACTATTACAGCTGTCCTTACTCCGGATGTATCGATCACAAGTGATGACGCACCCATGTGCTTTGATGACACAAGAATTCTCACAGGGGTTCCGTCTGACGGAACTTTTAAGGTGATCAGCGGTCCTGGACAGTTGAGTGGAAATGTGTTGACTCCTTCAGGAAGTGGAATCATCATTATTCAATATAGTAAAACTGACAACGGTTGTACCGGCATCGATATAATGGAGATTGGTGTATCAATTGGTGAAGCCCCTATGATTTTAAGTTCCGATGAACCAGTTTGTACGGGTCAGGAAAGGTTGCTTGTCGGATCACCAGTCGGAGGCCAGTTCGTGGTTGTTTCGGGGCCGGGAGCTATAAATAATAATCTATTGAAAGCCACCAATTCTGGAAGCATTGAAATCGAATATAGGACATGTGCCGGAGCCGAATCTCAAACAATAGAAGCTAAACTTTCCCCCGTGGCAGAAATTATTAGTTCTTCATCAGAGATGTGCAGTGGTGATATGCGTATGCTCGAAGCCTTACCAGCGGGCGGAACTTTCAGTCTTCTCAGCGGACCAGGAATGGTGAATGGCAATCTACTGACTGTTGTAGGGTCAGGCGAAATATTGGTAGTATACACCTTAATGGAGAACGGATGTGTAGGTACGGTGCAGCAGTCGATTCCGGTGAGCAGTATTTCAGCCGTGACGGTTGTGCTGGTTGATGATCACATTTTGCAGGCCATACAGGATATTGGTTCCTATCAATGGGTCGACTGTGAGAATCAATATGCTGCGATTGAAGGAGAACAAATGAATACATTCATTGTGATTAATTCGGGGAGTTATGCCCTTATACAAACAGTAGGCCCGTGCGTCGATACATCTGAATGTGTTCAGGTCGAGATAACGTCTACGTTGAATGAGGTTCGAGATGAAATTCGTATCTATCCGAATCCTGCATCGGATATAGTTGTCATTTCAAATAGAAGTGGAGAAAATATTAAAGCCGTGGATATCTACGATGAAATTGGCAATCTAATCAGAGTGGATAAAACCATAGAAAGCGGTCAGATAGCCTTGGACATCAATTCATTGATTTCCGGATTTTACATTGTTTGTATTAGTACAGATGATTTCCGGATAAGTTATAAGTTGGTAAAAATGTAATCGGTGAAATTCTCTGAATTCGAAAATTAACACCTTATATTTCATCATATGAGATCTTATTCAGTTATAAAATTAACTTTTATCATTCACCATTTAGATTGCCAGAAATTATGAAAAAGATTTTTATTCTGTTATTGAGTATTTCATCCCTATCTCTTTTGTTATCATGTGCAAAAGAACAAAATTGTGTAATATTCACCTTTACCTTGCTAGAGTCTAGAACACTACAAGTCGAAATGACCAGGCTTGTATTTTTGGAAAATCCAACCTCGTCAAATTGTGTGTTATTTTCCGAAGCACAACGCGAATTTGATAAAAGCGCGAACGAGTACATTGACCTCGCATCAGATTGTGAAAATATTCCAGCAGATTCTGTACTTTATTTGCAATATGGCATTAGAAATGACTTTGGTTACGATGCGTCTGAATCATTAAAACCACTCCTGCATTCGGCTCAAGAGCTTTTCCTGAAGTATACACAGGATATGACCCAGGAAAATTGCCATATCGCCAGAGCAGCTTACCAAGCTGTCCTTGCAAGAGCCTATCTATATAATGAATGTTACCCATCAGATGAGGTGGAAAACCTAATTGCTCCGTTGGAATCCTTTGTTGCATCTTTTACCTGCTGATCAGGAGAAGTGTATTTCAATGTATACGCCCCAATTTAATTCATTTAAAGTAAAGTCGATTTCGTAAGCGCAGGAGGCAGCTTGGTACCAAATCCCCTCTTTACAGAGGAGACGACTTCTACTTTTAGTACAGGATGCTTGGACGGAATGTGAGGAAGAACATCTGAAGTCCAACAAACACCTAAAGCGATACAGGTGCTCCTTTTCCAGAAGCATATTGAAGCAGCTGTAGATAATTTTATTTACACTAAATCTATTTTAATCAGTAAACAATTACAGTAACACGAACTAAAATGAAAATACAATTCGAAATCAACTCCCATGTGGTGTATCGCATATTGATACTCATGATGGTAATGCTGGTTGGCTATTCAAGCGATGCGCAGCAAATTAAAAAGGTAAAAAGTAAATCAAAAAAAGTAAAGATTGTGACCGGAGCCACCACGGTGATCGACTATCGCGACACCTTTAAGTTGAATCCAACAGCAGACCTAAAAGAGGTAGGTAATGCAAGACTACAGGACAGTGTGACAATTACCATTTTGTTGGATGGAACGCCTAAGGGAAGAACCATTACAATAAAGCCAAATGAAACCTTTGAGCGTTATTTTATAAATGGGACTCTCGCCCAATCAGAAGGGTGGGTAAACCCGGGGAAAGAATTTTCTAAGTTATTTGTAGAAGCGATAGATAGCCTCATGGGTTATTTTGTTGAAATTAAATTTGACTATAGAAAGGAAAAATTTTATGGCTTCCTGGCTTTTAACAAAGTGTATAAAGCTTGTGCGGGCGATCCGTCGGCGAGATCCTATTTTATTCGAATTCCTCCTGTGTACGTATATAATGCTCTGGGCGGAAACATCTCGGTGGTGTATGAGTATTATGAATGTGCCCCCAGGATAGACAATAAGGCTGTTCGGGATTATACCACTAAAAAATCTCGGTACACATCATGGGTGCTTTGGCTTTCTGACATCAGTTTTGTAGAAGATTAATATATGCGCTACCCAAGCCGGCCCCGCTGTATCGGCCTTACCATATTGGTTACCCTTTGTTTAGGGCTATCGTTAAATGCCCAAACCTCATTCCCATTACAGAAAGTGGGGGTTTGGGAAACAGAACGTGATTTGGTATTTTTTTATACCTTCTATGCCAGTCCGCTGATCATAGTCAATAAGACAGTCTATATTCCGCATCACAAATGTGTTGAATTGCGGGGCTATGGGGGAACCTATATGCTCAGAGACCTTGCGGGAAATGTGGTATTAAAGTCCGAAGGCGGAGACATAGTTGAAAAGGCGTCAGATGGTGAGCATGCGGAGCGGACGCAAGGTGTTGACAGTGATTCGAAAATGACAGATGGTGAGCAAAACAGCAGATCACAGGATGCGGAGATCGATGCGAAGAACCAGGCTGGAGTAATAGATCTAAAACAAAAGGAGGAAGCGCTAGACCTTCGTCAGGAAGACGGAAGCGATATTCAAAAGAACAATGATGGAGCCGAAGATCAAAGAGAAATGGAGGGTGAGCACGAACAAAGAGATGGATCGGAGGCAGCAGAACAAAAATCATTTGGCGGAGTAACACTGTATATCAAATGTATGCCCGATAATGGTAGAATGGATTTGATCAATTTTCTCTCCAGCGCACCCCTTTATTTGTATGATATACATGGGCTACAAGAGGTGAAATCTTTTGATATTATGTATGAACAATAGGGTATTTAATGGAAAGAAAATCTGTTTAATTTGTCATATTGAAAACCAAATAGACAGATTGCCCGTTCCGGTGTTTTGGATAGTGGAAGAGCGTGTAGCCCTATCAAAGTCATGTCTTATGTGAGTGAAAGCCATTATCAGGCCCATCCATTCCAAGTTTTTATAGAGATTTATTGAAACTCTTCTTTACTGGTGAGACCATTTCTGAAGATGATCTAATTTATGATCGGAGTGTTTTCCGATTAATGGTGCGGATCATTCTCGAATAAAGTCCAGGATAATTCTAGTAGAGAGAATCAAGTCGCATGGTTAGGAAGGACAATGCAATTTGTCGAGAATACGGAGGAAGGAACGTATAAAAAAGTTGATCTCAATTCGACAATTGAATTTACCAGGATTATTGATAAAAGTTGAAGCCTTCCAAAATAAATTCACTAAAATCAACGTTTTTAACCAGCAATAAAATCTTAATTATGGAAAATGAAATTAGTAATTTTAAAGATAATTAACTAAGAGAAGCAGCCTCTTAGCCAGGAACCCTACCGTTCGATGAGCAATATCGCAAATGCAAAGCAATTATCGAACCTGTCTTAGCAACTCATCCCAGTTGTCAATATCCGCAAGAAGAGAAAACCTATTTTTGTTTTCAGGATAAAGATCTATCATAAAGTACTTTAACGCGATTTCATTAAAAAATCGAATATAAAAATATTTATCTTTAAGTAATATTTCAAGATTATTAATATCAGTGGAATTTGCCAATAGGCCCGTAGTCCGGAATTTTAAATCTAAGACTGATGCAATCTTTGCATAAAAACTAACTTTTGATTGGAAATTACTCGATAAATTCTCTCTAATATAATTTTCAACTACTTCCCTAAATTGGAACTGACAGGTTTTTATTGTATAGCCCGGACTATAGTTTGAGTGGGTATTTAGCGCGGCGATTGATTTTTTAAAATCAAAAGAGGTAAGTAACTCATCAAAAAAATAATAGATTCCCTCCTCTAAAGAGCCATAATTGATTACATCATTAGGTCCTAGAAAGCCACAAACAGGTGCTCGTTGATTGTGCTTATCCATGATATGTTTTAGGCTTGAAAGGGTTAAATATCCCCCATAGCAAGCCGCCATAGATACAAACAAATTATTTTTACAGGCAACATTTATTCTCGAAAGTGACTCTCCAAAATCTTCCCAAGAAAGCCTATCATCATTTTTAAATCTAATTCCATCTTTTGACCCATGACATTCGAAATGAATATATGGTAAAATACTTTCAGTTTTAATTACACTTGCAAGGTTATTGATTATACTTTGATATGTGCCAAAGTCTTCAATATCAATCAATTCACACGCTAGGCTTGATTGCTCACATTTTCTTTCAATTAGGCTATGATAGATATCAATGACTTTGTTTGAATCTGAATCAGAAACTATGAAATAGATTTTGTTAAAGTTAAAAGTGATATCCATCTGAATTGTATTTACTTATCAACTAGATAAGTATACATTGGAAAAAGCATCAAGCATTTTCAATAATTCTAATTTCTTCTGATTTCAAATCAAGCAAATCATAAACCATTTTATTAATACTTTCTTCCAGTTCCTTTGTTGAAATATTATTCAATTTCATTTTGATTATTTCTTGAGAAACTGATGATAATTTATCCACATCGCTAGGAATCGGACAGCCCATCATGTAATCGGAGAAAAACCTTAAATACCCACCTCGTACCGAATTAGAAACAGACTGAAAGTAGAATTTGAATAGATTTGAATTGAGATATCCCAGAAGTCCAAATGAGCTACTAGATATATTGTATACTGTATTTATGCAATAGCGACCTTCTTTATCTAATGTGAAATTCATGTCCTTGGATATGTCAGGATACATAATTTTCGGCTGTTCAAATTTTGAATTATCTCCAGGACTTGCTTGGATTTCGTACCAGGCATTCGAACCAGCACGTGATTCCAGTTTGTTCTTAAAATTTTCTAGATGATGTAAGATTGAGGGATACTGTTCAATTGATATTCCTCTTTTTGCAAGTATTAGAAATTTAGTATTTTTCGATTGTTCATATCTTTTTATATCCCTCCCCGCCAGAAACGGTTTGATAATCTCTGCGCTTTTGGGATCCTCTGCTACCAATCTGTCCCGGGTGGATTGATCTATGACAAAGGCTTCATTTAATCCTGTCTTGATTCCATAGAAGATTTTGCCATTGACATATTCCGAAAGCGGAATTCCCTTACTCCGAATCTTAGCCAACAGATCCAGAATCTTTCGATCTTTAAGCGTCCAGCCATCTTCCTGAAGATCTGAAAAAGTGATCACGGTGGTATGATCCCGAATGTAATTGCCAATACCATCGATAAAATCAAGGGTGTCGACATTGACCGCGATAAATTCACCAACAGGTTCGCTTTTGACCACATGCATGATGCATGGATATGTCGTCGCTTCTTCAAACACAGGTAAATCTCCAAAGTCCACAATCTGCCTGATAGCATAATGTTTGAGATAACTACGCATCGCTGCACCATACCCCGCGCGCATCCATTTGTTGGGAAGGATATAGATAAAGTCACCATTAGGTTTTAAAAGCGACAGACCTCTTTCAACAAAGTATACATAAAGGTCAGCCGTTCCGGCATAGGTATCGAAGGTCCGCTGAAAGTATGGTTTATACTCAGTCAGTTCTTCCTGCCGGATATAAGGCGGATTTCCAATCACCACATCAAATCCCACAAACTCCCCGTCATCATCCAGCACTTCTGGAAACTCAAAGCGCCATTCAAAGGCATGCTCATAGATCTGGTTTGACTTGCGCTGTTCTAGCTCATCCTCCAGCTTTTGGATGTCAGCAGTAAGTTGTTTGACCTTCTTAGTAAAGTCTGCCTCTTCTTTCTTTGTTCTTTCGATGAGGGTAGTCTGACTGGTCAGATTGAATAGATCGCCATTGGCCTTTCGCAGTTTTTTGGCTACGTCATCGTTTTGATTGATCTCTGTTCGAAATTCTGATTTGATATCACGGATCAGATTTTCCATCTGTCGTTTTTCATCCTTTGACTGTGCATTACGATATGCATCTACTGCTATCCTATAGCTATCTATAGACCACTTACTTTTCTTCAAGGCCTGCTTCAGATCCGAATCGATTGCAAATCGGCTGACGAGACTATTACCACACTTGATATTGATATCAATATTGGGCAGGGTCTCCAGTTCTGTTTCATTTTTGTAGTACGCATTTTTGAGGAGCTCGATCCACAATCTCAGCCTGCAGATTTTGACTGAGTTAGGATTGATGTCCACCCCAAATAAACAATTTTCTATTAGCGTCTGCTTTTCATGGAAGAGGGCCTCCTGCACTCGCTGCTTCTCTTTGTTGCCGGGATGATATTCAAAGAGTTCACCATCCTCGTCAGTGATGATGAGTTCGTCATTGACGACTTCGATGTGATATTCTTTGAGACGCTTACCCTGCCGATCCACCAGGATACGCAGATCGTTTTTGACAGAGATGATTTCATTGAGTGCCGACACCAGAAAGTGACCGGAGCCCACGGCAGGATCACAGATGCGGAGACTATTGATGATCGTATTGGCTTCCCCTGTGTTGTCTATTTTGTTGTACAAAGTATCAAAGGTGAGATCTTTCCAACCTTTCACTTCTTCGAACTTCTGTACCACGGCACGACGTATCGTCTCACGACACATGTACATCGTGATAAACCCCGGCGTAAAAAAGGAACCGTCTTTGTACCCATTGATCTTTTCAAAGATCAGTCCGAGCACTGAGGCATTGATCAGCGATTTGTTTTCTTCCTGGATCTCTTCCGAGCCTTCACTGGTGAAATCATATGCCTCCAGAAAGAGAAAGAGATACCGCAGCGTATCCAGTGTACCAGTCAGTTTATGTCCACTTACATCCTTGAGGACTGTACTGCCATGGACCGGTATGGGTCGGTCATCACGTAGATTGCTGATCGAGAGCGTAAGATGCTCCAGGTCTGTAGGTTCAAAAAGCGAACTGTTGAGATATGGCACCTTGGCAAACCGCGCCTTCAAATCGCCACTTCGCTCATCATACCTGCGGGCCAGCACCTGAAAAAACAATCCTTCGAGGTCGTCATAGCTGCCCACCTTTTCGGGATGAAGGAAGGCATAGCTTTTATCCCCTTTGTGGTAGACGATGAGTTGCGCTTCAAGCAATTTGAGAAACAGAATGCGATTGATCCAGGTGATAGTGAGTTCGAGACCGATATTAAACTGGCGTTCTTCAATTGTGGTGCCGAACTGTGATGGTTTTTCGAGCCGGGATAGTTTGTCTAATGTATCTAACTGACTGATGGTATTCTCAAGCAGTGATCCAGGCAGGCGGTCTTTAGCGGTATGGCGCCCGATCACTTTCTTGCCGCCATCTTTCGTCTCGGTCAGGCCGATGATATGAAGGAGTTCGCTATAAAACTTACGGTCGAGGCTATTGCTGTCGTTTTCGAAGGGAAGCTTGAGCAGGTGTGCCGGAGAGAGGATCTTATAGAGCACAATGAGCTTGCCATCATCTTTTGGATCTTGGTTGCGCAGCGGTTTTTCAAAATCGCGTATATCCAGATACGTGAATGGAAGCTCCTGATCAAGTGCGGCTAAGGTTGATGTTGCAATTTCTTTATAAAAAAAATCTGTGCTGCTTCCACCAAGTCGGCCCTGTACAAAATCATTGAATTGAGCGATCAGCTTTTTGTTTTGTGCAAATAGTGTTTCAAACCGATGCGCATCGAAAATATACCACTCATGAATGTTGGTGATAATGAGGTGTTTTAGTTCGAGATTATTGTGGGTGATCCGTTCCTGCAGGTAGTAGTAGAGTAGTTCATGAAATGCTTTCGCGTTGAGATTCTCTCGCGTGGGCATTTCGGATTTATTGGTGGGTTTTTTGGCTTCGATGATGACACCTACTGTGGAGTCAGGTTTGCTTCCGGTATGGATCACCAGGTCTTTGCGGTCTTTGGTATTGATAAAGTAATGTGGATCGTAATAGGTTTTTTTGAGAAAGTCGGATACCAGGTTTTTATGATGTTCTTCGGATTCGTGGGCGTTGGTATGTTCCAGCAGGGTGGTCAGTTGGGCCTTGAACTGTTCGATCTGTATCCGGGTGGGTTTGGCCTTGAGATAGGCTTTATTGAGGGCCTGGCGGGGGAGGATGGGTTTTGGGTTCACGTGTAGTAGACTAATTCCGGATCGGAAAGATAATCAATAGCATGTTAAGAGCTGTATTCGGACTAAAAAGGATAAGTCAATCTGCATACTATTTAAACCATCAATCTGCACAAAATTGCGTTCCAGAGAAGCGTATTGAAATGTTGGCATTGCAGTATCATTTGATTGAGTACACATTTGTAAATATCTGCCCCTTCACATCCATAAAATGATAGAGCTCTTCTATCTGAAGTTTTGTATCCGGCCTGCGGTCATAGGTAATGGTCTTCCTATCCTCACTCAGATCACCGAGCGGCCCATCCCAGGTATTGGCCATGCCTTCGATATGGAGCCGGTATGCCACGATACCACCAGGCCAAACGATAATGGTGTCTGTACCAAGTGTGGTCTGCCTCATATATTTCTGCATCGGATATTTAGCCTCCATTTCTTTGTCTTTTGCCACTTGATCATTATAATCTTTGAGTGAAGACATGGAGGTGATCATCATCCAAGCGTACAGCACCACACAAATGGCTGGAGAGATCAATCCCAGTATTACGGATTTAGAATAGTGTCCCGCCGCATAGGATTTCAACGACAGGATTAGACAAACCAGGAAAATCAGTAGCGGAGAGGCAATCAACAACCGCATACCCCATGCTTTCGGGTCTGTAGTGGATCCCGGTGCATCAAACGACATCGCAAAGCCTAGCAGATAAAACATACCAAAGCCAAGCATCATAAGGATGGTGAGGAGCATGAGCAGGATGGAGAGTGTTTTCATGGAAGGGGATTAGGGGCTTATGGGCTTATGAGTTGATAGGTTGATAGGTTGATGGGTTTATAGGTTGATGAGTTGATGGGTTGTTGGGCTTATGAGTTGATGGGTTTATAAGTTGATGGGTTTATAGGTTTATAGGTTGATGAGTTGATTGTTGAAATACCTCCGACATCCCGGGGTTTCGGAAGCGTGAAGTTTCGCAGAAACAAACGACTGAAGAACACAGGGATCGTTTATAGGCGTAGCCGAAATAAACGAGGGCAAA
>Ga0163144_10012504_pt1 | contig 17825 bp, 13 predicted proteins | sample OliLak19BULKMAT1_FD_123175 | JGI IMG/M metagenome (GOLD analysis project Ga0163144, IMG submission 123175) | Freshwater microbial mat bacterial communities from Lake Vanda, McMurdo Dry Valleys, Antarctica - Oligotrophic Lake LV.19.BULKMAT1 | ecosystem: Environmental > Aquatic > Freshwater >...
CTCTGGCGGCGCGAGCCCCGAGGACGACATGTATGCCCTCGGTCTCACGCTTTGGGAGATGTGGACCTGTCGTGTCCCGGAGCCTGGCTACCGTCCGCGCGCCAAGCCCATGCGCTCACAGATCATGTTCGACGTGCCGTCGGGCCTATCCGTCGATGAGGTGAAGCAGATTTACCGGTGCCTGGGTGACGATGCGGGTCAGCGCCCCAGCGCGCGACACTTGCGTTTCTTCAATCCCAGCTCGCTCACCACGAGCCAGGTGCAAATACCGAGAGAGCGCATCAATCCTGGGGCGCCGCCTGGCCGTTCCTCCAGCGAAGCGTTCGTCCCAGGGGGGCAATCGCTGCTCGTCACGTACTGCACCAATGCCCCGGAAGCCGCCGGCATGATGTTCAGCCTGGAGAAGCCGCTGATCACCATTGGCCGCCGCGCTGGGCAGGACATCGTGATGCCAGAGGCGACGGTTTCCGGTGCTCACGCCGTGTTGCGGTGCCAGAACGGCTCCTGGACGATCGAGGACGTGGGCAGCACCAACGGCACCTATGCCGATCACAGCTATGAGCGGAAGAAGACCGTGGCGGTGCTGCATGGTGCGGAGCTGCAGCTCGGTGAGTCGCGGGTCAAGTTGGTCACCTTTCAGGACCGCTCACCGCAACACGAGCGCGCGCGTGCCTACCTCCTCCGTCGCGACGGTCTGACGGGGCTCTTCCAACGGGACGAGATGGTTCATGCCGTCGAGGAAGAGCGAGGCTACGCTGAGTGGTCGAACGCTCCTTTGGCGATCGCCCGCTACCACATACGCGGGCCAAACCGTCACGTCAGCGAGCGGCCGACGATCTTGGAGATGCTGGCGCTGCGGCGCGCGGCACAACGTGTGCTCGAGCTGACGGAAATGCTGCTCTTGAGCCTGGTACCGGCCACTGCCGGTCGCACGGGGCCGCTGAAATTTGCCGTCGCCATGACCGGGCCTAGTTTGGAAGAAGCGCGCAACGTGGTGGAGCAGGTGGTGTCCCAAGTGCAAGGGCTGATGCCCGATGCGCTCGACCTCGCCGCCACGCTCGTGCGGGCAGAGCCAGGGCAGAACGTTCACGCTCTGCTCGACGATTGAAATCAGAGGAGTCCTCGGCCATTTCCGGTCCGCCGTCTCGCTCCTCCCTTCCCTCGGTTCCCGGCGAGCCACGGGTGCGCCGCTTGGGGGTCGGCTCTACGGGCTCCGGCGATCGGCCGTTGCGAGCGCAAATCGTCGTGGCTCTGGTCGTAGTCGCGATGCTAATTGCGGTTCCGCTGTACCTTTGGCGAAGGCCGGGGACGAAGCTGACGACCACTGCTCCTTCGGCAAGCGCCTCGGCGCTTTCGGGACCACTGGCGCTGCCAAGGCCTTCAGCGGAGCTGGCTGCGTCTAGCCCTGCGCTCGAACGCGTCAAGTTGGGCCCCGTGCAAAAGGTCAAGTGCGGTTCGTCACCCGCGGCCGCGCCGAACGAGGGCTCGCTTTGCGATACGTTGGGGTTCTTCGAGGAAGCGTTGAAGAAAGCCATTCGCGAAACGGAGGACTGCGCGCCCCGTCAGAAGGCCACAGGCTCGATCAACTACGTGATGACCGTAGACTTCCCGAGGAAGAAGCTTCACGTTTATCCAGGGGCCAGCGGTGAATGGCGCGGTAAGCAGGCGCGTCGGGCAACCAGCTGCGTCACGCGCGCGATCAAGGTCCCGGATTGGGGCGCTATTCAGCATCAGTACCGGTTCTATGCGCTGGCGGTTCTGGCCACCTACGCGACCCCGGGGGTGACACCCGTTCCTAGCGGTAGCCCCGGTCTGCCAAGCTTCGACTAGGCGTGCGACCGGTGCGGGTGGCTCAGTCGTCTTCGAAGCGAAGCTTCCCCGTGAAGTGGACGCCCTCCACAGCCTTTCCGAGGACTTCGCGCCGAGCCGCCGCTGGTGTGGCTTCGCGTAGCGCCGCTAGTCGTTCGACCTGCTCGGCGGCCTTCGACTCATTCAGCAAGCGTGTCAGCTCTTCCCGTAGCTTGCGACCTAGGGCCGGCGCGCGACCCTCCGTTCCAACCGCGAACGTGAGCGCGCCGGCACGCGCCAGAGCCAAGTGAGAATAGTTGCTGTGCTCGGGCTGGTCCACGGCGCAGAAGAAAAGTCGGCGAGATTGACAGAGCGCCGCTACACGCTCTGCGAGCGAGCGATCCTGAAGCGCCTGAACGACGAGCCAGACCCCATCCAGATCCGTTTCTAGAAAGCGGCGCTCCTCCAGCCGAAGCTGGCCTTGTTCGGCGAGCTCCACCACTGCCGAAGAAGGCTGCTCACCGATCACCGTTACGCGGGCTTCGGCGTGCAAAAGGTTGCGGGCTCGGAGCGCTCCTTCGGCGTTCGCGCCGATCACGAGGCAGGGTCGGCCGACCAGGATCAGGTTGAGCGGGTAGCCGCTGGGCATGCCTAATTTTGCTCGCCTCCAAGCCTTACCACGCGGGGCTTGGACGGTTTCGAATTGAACTTCAGCTCACGCTCGGCGTCGCCGACGCGCTGCAAGAATAGCCCCGTGAAGGTACTGAACAAGGCGTCGCTGGGCGCGGCAGTGCCCGTGCCGCTAGGCCGCAGTACCCACAGCTTGAGCTTCCGCATCACCTCCGCCGACAACGGATTGACCTGGACTTTTGCAGAGCAAGTGAGCAACGCATCCGACGGAATTTGAGGTGATGTGCCAGCCAGCAGCCGCCGCACTTCTGCGCAGCGTCGCAGCACGCCCTCGACTGTCGTGGTCCAGCGCACCTGGCTGCTGCCCGGACGCGTCATCTCGACGCGGTATGCCTCCTCCCAGACGTGCCAGGTGACCTTGCAAGTCTGGGCCGTAGTGGAGAGTGCTTGAGCCGTGCCTGCGCGGTAAATAGCTGCGGTAAACACGATGGTCGTGGGGAGGCCGCGTGAAAGCTTGGCCTGTAGCTCGGCGTCCATCACGTCGCGAAAGCCAACACTCACGTAAAGGAGTTTGGCGTCGGCGTCCCACTCGAATTGCACGTCGCGCGTGCTTACGACGCGCGCCTGCGCCTGCGCCTGCGCTTGGCCGAGACAAAGCACCAGGAAAAGCGCTCCGAAGAGCAGGCTCAGTCCTCGGAGTAGGCGGCGGCTCCTACTCACCCGCTGGCCCCTGACCTTGAATTGGAAGGAAGCCGAGCACGTTGGAGAACGCGAATACGAATCCACCCGCGCTCGTGTCCATGCGAAAGCCGAGGTTCGCCGTCACGTCGAGCGGGAAGCGAGCGAACCCCGAATACGCGCTGGGAGGATGAGTGAGGTCGCGATCGCTCGCGACGCTGTAGAAGCCGCCGCTGCCGAAGAAGTCGATACCGAAGATGGTGTGATGACCCCGATACAGCGGAATTCTGTACTCGCCACCTAGCTCCAAAGCATACTTGCCGTAGCGGACCTCTACTATTTCGGTGCCCAGAAAGTTCTTGGGGAACCGGCGATCGAAGCTGACGCCAAGCACGCGATCCGGCAAGAAGTCGCTGAAGTCGCCAACGTAGTATTGCTCGAAGAAGGGCGCGTCACCAGCGATGGCGCCCGCGAAAGCCGAGAGCCTGAGGACGTGGTCTCGCCAAGGCAGTCGAAACCATCGCGAGGCCTGGGCGTCGACGCGAACGTAGTCGTAGTCGCGGCCGGCCGGGAGCAATCCGACTTCGGTAGTGACGGTGGAGAACCAGCCGCGAGTGGGCAAAAACGGATGGTCCCGGGTGTCCACCTGCAGGGTGCCGCGCAGGGTGGAGAGCACGCTTTTGCCACGAATGATCTCGAAGTCGATGGGCTCCCGGTCGAAGCCGCGTAGGTGCGACGCACCGAGCGGGTAGCGTGCGCTCACCGACTCGAGCCGGTAGTGGAGCCAGAGTTGAGTGCTGACCGAAAGGTCGCGACCCAAGCCCATGGAACCGCCAAAGCGTGTGTAGTCCACGACGGCGGAGTCGAATTGTTCGGTCTGCTCGGGGTCCGTCCACAGCACGTCGGCGTTGCCGAAAAAGTCGTTGGCGTCGTTGTAGAGCAGTGAGCCTCCCACCATCCATTGGCTGCCCAAGAAGGCGGGATCGAGGAAGCGCACGCGCAGCGCGAGCTGATTCTTAGCGACGGCAATTGCGCCGCCCAGGGTGATGCCGGTGCCGGCCAGGTTAGTCTCGGCAACGTCCAGGCCCGCATAGGCGCTCAGGCGCCGTACTGTACCGTCCGTACCCGCATCCGCCGCGAGCCCCATCGAAACATCGTTGATGACGATGGTGTTGCGTTCAGTGACATCGATAACCAGTACGACGAGGCCGCGCTCCGAGCCCTTTCGCAAGGAGAACTGGACGTCACGGAAGAACCCAGTGCCTAGCAAGCGATAGCGTGTGAGCTGAACCTCGGCGTCATCGACGTCGAAAATATCCCCGGGCTTGAACGAAACGTAGCGCAGGATGACTCGGCGCTCCGTGCGTGAGTTGCCTCGGACCTGGATACGCTCGAGCGTGTATCGAACCCCGAGGCCGCGTTTCTGAGTGGCGCTAGCCCGCTCCGCTACTGCCGGCGGCGTCGAGCGCGGCGCCGGTGCAGGAGCGTCGGGCGGGCCAGGAGGGGGTGGGGAGCCCGTGGGGGCAGCGCTCTCGCTCGGCGATGGATCGGGCTCCGCGGCCACGGGCAACTGCGCGCCCGCGATGCCTGACTGGCAAAGCAACACCAGCGCTGCTCGCCGTGCGCGCCGCCACGGCTCACGGATGGCGACGGAGGCTCGAAGGAAACCGCTCATACGTACTCGTCAGCCTAGCCATTCTAGCCGCTACCGCGGAAGAGAGCAGCTCGGGCCTTACGCGAAAGGCCCAGTTTCCGCTGGCAGTGCCAGGTACGTTCATCCGAGCTTCGCTGCCCAAACCCAGCAAATCTTGGATTGGGAAGATGGCGGTGTCTGCGACGGAGCCGAGGGCAATGCGTACGAGATCCCAGTGTGGCTCGTGCCCGTCGCTACCGGAGTAGAGAAGCGCTCGGTCTCGCTCGCGGGCTAGTTGCTCGCGCTGCCCGTGATCCTCGACAGAGCGCGCGGCGTCCAAGAAGCCGACCATGGTGTCGTTGTCGTGAGTGCCGGTGTACACGACGCAGCGCCTCGGGAAACGGTGCGGCAGATAAGCCTCGGCACCCTCCGCGAACGCGAACGCAAGCACCCTCATACCTGGCAGCTCGAAGGTGTCGCGTAGCGCTTCGACCTCCGGCGTCACGATGCCGAGATCCTCTGCGATGAAGGGCAAGCCTCCCAGGGCGTCACGTGCCTTGCTGAAGAAGTCGTGACCTGGGACCTCGACGAAGCGACCCTCGCGGGCCGTCGGCGAACGCGCCGGGATTTCCCAGTACCTGTGGAAGCCAATGAAATGATCCAGTCGCAGCGCGTCGAAGCGGTTCAGGCTGGCCCGCAAGCGTTCGATCCACCAGTCGTAGTCCCGCTCGCGCAGTCGAGCCCAATCGTAGAGAGGATTGCCCCAACGTTGACCGTCCGCGCTGAAGTAATCGGGAGGTACCCCAGCCACGCCGCGGCGCTCGCCGAGCGCGTCCAGTTGAAACAACTCTTGGTGCTGCCAGACGTCTGCGCCGTCGTGCGCGACGAACATCGGTATGTCGCCCAGCAAGAGCACGCCCAAGTGTCGGGCATGCGCCTGCAATCGTCGCCATTGTCGGTCGAAGGCTAGCTGGACGAACTCGTGGTAAGCGACCTCTTCTGCCAGGGCGGACCGCGCCGCTGCCAAGGCGCTTGACTCCCGGCTACGTAGCTCGGCGGGCCAACTGAACCATGGGGCATTTCGGTGGTGGGATTTCAGGGCAGCGAAGAGCGCGTAGTCGGTAAGCCAGAAACGCTCGCGCTCACGTAAGTCTTCTAGACCGTAACGTCCCGTGCCCTCTTGATAACGGGCAAAGGCCTTACGCAGGCGCCGCTCGCGGAAGCGCTTTGCAGCTGCGAAACGCGCCATTTCCGCCTGCCTCAAGCGTTCGGGCGCTACCAGATCGGCGGGCTCGAGCAGCCCGTCTTCCACCAGGAAGGCAAGGCTAACCAGCTGGGGGCTGCCAGCAAAAGACGACGGACTGTCGTAGGGCGAGTCCCCACCGCCAGGCGGCGCCACCGGCAGCATTTGCCAGAGACTTTGCCCTGCGCGCGCCAAGAACCCCAAAAAATCATGGGCTTCGGGTCCAAGGTCACCGTTGCCGTGCGGCCCGGGCAGCGACGTGGGGTGCAGCAGGATGCCGCTGCGGCGTCCGTGGAGCGGGTTCATGAGCGGTCGCTCAAGGGTCCTTAGCGGGCCCGGGCGTGTGTTGTGGCTTCAATAGCGAGAGCCCGACGGATCCCAGAAGGACCACGACGATGACCCCGAGCGAAGCCCAGGTGGGCAGGTGAAAAAACCTGGAGCCGACCATCTTGATGCCGATGAACAGCAGGATGAGCGCTAGCCCAGTGCCCAGATAGTGGAAGCGGCCCATCATGCCCGACAGCACGAAGTACAGGGCCCTTAGGCCGAGAATGGCCATGATGTTCGACGTATAAACGATGAACGTATTGTCCGAGATGGCCAGCACCGCTGGCACCGAGTCCACCGCGAAGATCAGGTCTGTCAGCTCGATCACGATCAGGACCAAGAACAACGGCGTAAAATACCGCTTGCCGTCCTGCATGATGGAGAAGCGATCACCATGGTACTCGGTGGTCGTACGGATGTACTTTCGTGCCAGCTTGAGCGCGAAGTTGTCCTCGGGGTTCGACTCCTCTTCCTTGCGCACCAGCAGCTTGGCGCCGGTGAAGATGAGGAACGCGCCGAACACGTACATCATCCAGTGGAATTGCTTGAGCAGCGCGGCGCCGGCGACGATGAAAATGCCGCGCATGATGACCGCGCCCACGATGCCCCAGAACAACACCCGATGCTGACGACTCTCGGTCAACCCGAAGTAGTTGAACAGAACCAGGAACACGAACAGGTTGTCGACCGAGAGCGACTCCTCCACCAAGTACGCAGTCAGGTACAATAGGGAAGCGTTGGCTCCCATTCGGGCATACACGAAGGCCGCGAAGCCGACCCCCACCCCGACGCACATCAAGCTGCGCACTCCCGCTTCGCGGAAGGACATGTGGTGCTTGCGACCGAACACCAGCACATCCACGGTCATCAGCAGCACCACCGCGGCGGCAAAGACCCCCCAATCGACGAACGAAGCGGCCGGAACGGCGTTTTCTACCGGGGTGCCCATGTTGGGCGCTCCTATCACGCTGGGGTCAGGCGTGCTAGAAGACTCGCTTTCCGTGGCTCCGCATTCCCTTCAGGTTTCGAGCAGCGCACGTCCCCGCGCGACTCGCTGGTTTATACCCGTCGCTTTTTCATTCGCACTGGCGTGTGAAAAGACGCCTGAGCCGGTAGGAGGGCCCGCTGCCTTTCCGCCCGCTCCCGCGCCCATGCCGGCCGCTCCGTCATCGGCCCGCGCTGCGCCGGCGGCAGCACCGACGGGCTCCGCAAAAGAAGAGCCGCTGCACATCACGTGGATCGATCCACCCGCGTTCAAGCGGGTGCCGCCATCCAACCCGATGCGGAAAGCCAGTTTCATCGTGCCCCGTGCCGAAGGGGATACCGATGACGGCGAGCTGACCGTGTTCTATTTCGGTCCCGGTCAGGGCGGTAGCATCGATGCCAACGTGGACCGCTGGATCAAGCAGTTCGGTGAAACGAAGCCCGGCGACGTGAAGCGTGCCGACCGCGAGGCCAATGGTCTGCGACAACACACGGTCGAGCTGGATTCCGGGACGTTCTCGTCTGGAATGCCGGGTGGGCCCACGAAGCCGAAGGAGAACTATGGCCTCGTGGGAGGCATCGTCGAGTCGCCCTCGGGAGCCTATTTCTTCAAGCTGGTTGGGCCGGCCAAGACGGTCAAGAAAGCCAAACCGGACTTCTACAAGCTGCTCGACAGCGTCAAGCCTTCTTAGGCGTGTGCTCGCCCGCCCCTGATGCGAGCGCGGAGCGGCTCTCGCGCTGGTCGTGACCTACAGAGGCACCAGCCGCGACTGCGTCGTGATTCGAACTAGCGCGACGGCCTGACGGTCTCCGTCCATGGAAAAGGGGATGCGGCGGGTCGTGCCCGCGATCGTGACGAGGACGTCGCCGCGTGCGGATGAAGAACCGGAGGCCCGTGTCAGCTCGAGCACGTATTCGCCCGGGGCGGCGCCCCGCAGTGCGAGCCCTTCTCTCGAGGTGCTGGTTGAGTCGCGAGCGCTGATGACCGAGCGCGTGCCAGCCCCCAACCAAGATACGCGGTGACCCTCCGTGTCGATCAACGACAGATCGAGGTCGGCAGAACCGCTCCAGGTGGCCTCCAGACGCAAGTCGCCGCTCAATGCTGAATTGTCCGACGCAGGTTGCTCGGCGAGTCGCTCGATGCTTCGCCGGCCGGCTTCGGCAGCCGACCCCAGTAGCGCCTCCGCCACTTCCGGCATGCCGGTTGCGCGCGCGCACACCACGGCTTCCGCCATCAAGGCCAGGTCCTTGCTCCGGGTCTCGGCCATGGCGACGTTGTGCCGGCAAGCAAGGTCCGCTCTGCCCGCCCAGCGTTCGAGGCGTGCCAGGCGCTTGTGCGCAGCGGTGTCTCCGGGGCGGACGTCCAGCACCGAGCCCAGCATGCGAATGGCTGCGTCTCGGTGGCCGCGTCGGGCTTCGACGTCGGCGAGCGCCGTGAGCGCCTCGGGGTCGAGCGGTTCCTTTTGGAGCCAGCGCTCGGCCAAACGCGCGGCACCGGGCACATCGCCCGCAGCGCTGCGCAGGGCAAACACCTTCTTCAGACTCGCGCGTCGCGACTCATTCTGGGCAAGCTCCCGCTCGGCTTCGGATAGAGCGTTGTCGCTCGCGAGCTTAGGCACGAAGCGGTCGGTCAGGACCTCGCCTTTGCGTTCCCAAATTCGACGCATCGGCACCAGATTCGGACGCCGAGCGCGGGGCGCTAGCACCGCGCCGTCGTCGAACCCCATATCAATCGGAGCCGCCGCCTTCTTTTTCGGCTCGCTCCGAGCATCTTCGAGCGGACCGCGCGCTTCTGCTTGCGAAGGGCTCGCAGCGGGAGCGGGCGCGGGCGCGAAGGCAGGTGAGCCTGGCTCATAGGGGTTCGAGGCGTGGCCGCGGCTACCCAACCCTGACAAGCCAGCCGACGGTTTGGCCGCGAAGCGTGGCCCCGCAGCTGCTCCAGATGAAGAGTCCGCTCTCGACAGGCGTTCGGCTGAGGACTCGTTCTTGGTCTCCTCCTCTGAAAGGGCAAGCTCGCCATTGGCGCTGGAGCCGTCGGCCTCAAGATCCGCCGTATATTCCGGCGTCTTTCGGGCATTGTCCAACCCAAACGCCTTGTACATTGCTTCGCTCTCCAGCACGAGCAGCGAGGTGTATCGGCTGGCCACGCTGTGCCGAGTCGATAGGGCGATGGCGTCGCGTTTGGCCGTGTCACTTCCATCACGCTCGAGGTCCGCGATGCGCCCCGCGGCGAACAGACGCGGCACGAAGGCATTCCCGCTCGAATCGCTGGCGGAAAGCCTGAGCGGGTAACGCTGCTCGAAGGGCTGCCCGTGGAGGTTGCCTTTGAGCACCACGTCGCCTCGGAGCTCCAGGTTGCTCATGCGACCCACCACCAGTAGCTCGCTGCCAGCGACGATTGGATCGAAACGCGCCGGCGAGACTTGCGAAATGCCTTCCGGCAGCTGAAGCTGCACGTCGCTGAGCGCGGCACCGTAAAGTGCCGACAACGCGGCAAGCGCAGCGTCCGCCAGAGGCTGCCCGGGCACGTACGGAAGGGCGCTGCCGGAGCCGCCGCGGGCCAGGGCAAGCAGTGACTCGACGTCCGACTCTGGACCGATACCGAGCGTGGTGACGCGCCCGCCACGCGGCAGGGTGGCCTTGACGGCTCGCTCGATCGTGCCCGGCCGAATCGGGCCGGCCGTGGCGGTGCCATCGCCGATGTACAGGACGTGGGGGGCCCGGCCGCTGTCGCGCACCGCAGCAAAACCGCGCCCCACCGCCAAAGTGATGTCAGATGCGCCTGCCGGAGTTTCATGCTCCAAGAAGCGCCGCACTTCCAGCGCGGTGCGGGTTCCCGGCACTCGGAGCTCGCCCGGAAGCTGCCGGCACGTGCTGTCGCACGCCAGCACCGTGACGCGGTCGAAGGAATCCAGATCGCGAGCCATCCGAATCGCGAGGGCTGAGGCCCGCCGATAATTCTCTCCGAACACGGAGCGACTCGCGTCCACCACGAGCGCTACGGCGCGGCCGGCCCCGCGCTCGGCTCTGTGCGGAAGCTTCGGCCGAAGAGCAAGCGCCACGTAGGGCTCGCCGCTGTCGGCTCCAGTCCCGTTTGCGGACACGTCCCGGTAGGCCCACGCCGAGACCTCGGACGCGCGATCCTCGAGTGCGTAGTCTAGAGAGAAGTCCCCGGTCGGTGTGAAGGACTTGGCTTCGTAGCGCAGGCGCTCCGCTCCGCCTTCCTGCGCACGGCTCATGTCCCAGCCAGGCGTCCGCACACGGAAGCTCGGATCTTGCCCTCGTACCTGCACGTCCAGCGAGAAATCCAGCGCAGTGCTGTTGCCGCTTGGGTCGAACCCCAGCGGGTAGCTGTAGTGCCGGACGCCCGCTGCTTGCTTGACCAGCTGCGAGTAGGCCAAAACGACGCGTCGCGAGCCGCGCTTGGGGATCGGGTAGATCCTTAGCTCGAAGCGGCCACCGCGCTGCCACTCGAGCAAGGCCGGATCTCGCCAGGGCCCCGCTACCCACACGATCTCGTCCTTGATCTGCTGTCGAAGCTGCGGGGCTGCCTGCACGATGGCCCCCCGCCAGATGGCCGCGGCACGCTCGCGATCCACGAAAGCGCCCTCTTCCAACCGGCCGTCGACTTCCAATGCCAGGCGCTCGATTTTGGCATCCGGCGGCAGCGGAAACCTAAAGATGCCTTCGAGCACGTCGTCGGTTTGGTTGGTGAAAACTTCTTCCACCTCCGTGCGGGCGACGCTGCCGGCGATCTTCACGCGCACGGCGTGAGAATCGAGGCGCACGGCGCCTGAGAGCTCGTCGCTCGCGCCGGGCTTCTTGGCTTTGAGCTCGCCCAGCGCGCGCGGCCTCGGCTCCGGCTCGCTCTGCTCTTCGACCGGCTGCACGGCTTCACTCCAACCCAGGGCTTCGCCTAGCCCGGCACCCGCGCTTGTTACGGGTGGGGAGCCTGGGTAGACGCGGCCCTCTTCCCCTGCCAGAACCAGCGCTGTGCGGCCAGCGCCGTCGGCGAGCCGAACCTGACCGCGTGCGACGTGCACCGCCACGGAGTCGTCGTCCGTGCGCAAAGAGAACTTGGTGCCCAGCACGTCTAAGTGCCCGCTCTTGAACTCGAAGCGGACTCCGGACTCTGGATGGTGCGCGACGTCCGATACCAGGCCGCCCTTGCTGAGGTGGCCGCCGCGGCCGTTGGCCGACAGGCGGAGAGTCGTTTCGCGATCGAGCGAGAGGGTGCTGCCGTCGGTGAACGCGAGCTCGGCTAGCGTGGCGCCGTCCGTGCGAAGCTGTGAGCCGGCGGGAACTTCGTCGCCTGTCTGCGCGGTCCGGCAGCTACTGCCGCTGGGGGCGCAGATCTCGAGCTTGCCGTTGCGGGTGAGAACCTTCGCCACTTTGCCACGCCAAGGTGGGCCGACCAGCTGCGGGTCGTCGTCACTAGTGCCGCTTTCGCCGCTGCTTCCTAGAAACAAGGCGAGGGCTGCTGCAACCGCCAGCGCAGGCAGGGCAAAGCGGCGGGCGGGCGCAAGCCTTACAGCAACAGAACTCCGCCGGGGCTCAGCCCCGGTGGCGAGCGAGGGAAGGGGAGCGGGCGAGGCGCTAGGGGCGACGTTGGAGTCGGCGTCGGAAGGGGCTGAGGTTGCGGTGACGGGAGCGGCTTCGGGGGGGGGCGCAGGGGGGGGCGCGGTGACGAGAGCGGGAGCGGGAGCGGTTGTCGGAGTGGGAGCGGGCGCGGTGTCGTGCGCGGCTTCGGCGACCGGAGGCGACACCGCGAGTCGTTCCTTGAGACCCGCGGGCAGGGAAAAGTCGCTGCCCGCCTGGGACATCAACAGCTCGGCGCGCTCAGCGTCGTGGCGAGCATCGCGGCAATCATCACACTCCGCAACGTGTGCCAAAAGCTGCGCGCTGGCGCTGCCGTCCAGCACGCTGGCCATGTCGTCGGTCACTCGTTCGCACAACGCCGTAGCACTCTCTTCAGTCATGACTTTGCCTCACCCAATAAAGTCCGCAGTCGTGAAAGTCCTCGCGAGACCCGCTTGCGAGCTGCCGCCTCTTCGATGCCGCAGGCTTGCCCCAGCTCGCGGAAGCTCAATTCCCCCGCAAAGCGCAAGACCACAGCCTCCCGTTCCGTGGGCTTGATTTCTTCCAGCAAGCGTCGCGCTCGTCGCGCCATCGTGGCCCGTTCCGCGCCTTCCGGTAGCGCTGGCGGCTGCAAACCCAGCTCGTGCTTCTTCTCGCGCTCTCGCGCCCTCGCTTCGAGTTGCCGCGCGCACTTTCTGCGCGCTATGCCGAAGAGCCAGGCTCGCAGCGTCCCTTCACCGCGAAAGGACTCGAGCGAAACGAGCGCGCTCAGCAGCGTTTCCTGCAGCGCGTCTTCCGCTTCTGCCTGGGAGCCGAGCAGCGCCATACACAAGCGTCCGACAGCGACTGCGTGCTCGTCCACCAGTAGCTCCGCCGTCGCCTTCCGGTCATTGGGCGCGTGGCCTACAGCTCCGGTGAGTCGGCGTTCGGCGTCCAGGCTCACGCTGAGCTCCAGGGCGCTTGGCTGAAGGTTCGCCTCCAAGCTCGTGTCCTCGTTGCTCATGTGCGGCGTTCCCTCAGTTTCGTGACCGGAAATGTTCATGGTACGTCGACCGCTGGCTAGAGAACGCGCTCTGATGCGGCGACCTTGCAGTCGGCGGGCCCGAGCCCCTCTTGCTGACGCGCGAACAGCTCGATGGATCTGCCGCTCGCCAGCGACAGCCCGCCGGCACTGCTGGTCGCCCGTGCCGCTTGCTTTGAAAAATACGTATTCATATCATAGCGTTGCGCGCCCACGCAGAGCTCAACACCAAGACGTTTTACGGTGCCTTTCGTGCCTGAACTACCAGACGTCAGTGTTTACGTAGAAAGGCTCTCTGCGCACCTTGTCGGACAACGCCTCACCGCGTTCCGGCTTCCGAAGCCGTTTCTAGTGCGCACCTTCGAGCCGCCGCTAGAAGCCGCGGTCGGGCGCAGAGTGCTGGGGTTCCAGCGCATCGGTAAGCGAATCGTCGTCGAGCTAGAAGGCGAGCTCTTCCTAGTGCTCCACCTGATGATTGCCGGCAGGCTTCACCTAGGGGACCTCGGCAAGAAGTTACCCGGGCGCATCGGGCTACTCGGTATCGATTTCGAACGCGCTTCGCTGACGCTCACCGAAGCGGGCTCCAAACGCCGAGCCAGCCTGCACGTCGTTTCGGGCCGAGCAGGGCTTTCGGCCTTCTCACGCGGCGGGGTCGAGCCGCTCGAGGCAAATCTAAGCGAGTTCAGCGCCGCGCTTCAGCGAGAGAACCGCACGCTTAAGCGCGCGCTGGTGGATCCAACCATTCTGAGCGGCGTTGGGAACGCCTACTCGGACGAAATTCTGCACCGCGCTCGACTCTCGCCACTAAAGCGCACTAGCGGCCTGTCAGGCGAAGAGCTGTCGCGGCTCTTCGCTGCCACTCAAAGTACGCTGCTCGAATGGCTGCAGCGTCTGCAGCGGGAGGTCGGCGACGGCTTCCCCGAAAAAGTGACGGCATTTCGGCCAGAGATGGCCGTTCACGGCAAGTTCAAGCAGCCTTGCCCAGTTTGCGGAACTGCGGTGCAGCGCATCGTTTACGCCGCAAACGAATGCAACTACTGCCCGCGCTGCCAGACCGAGGGTAAGGTTTTGGCGGACCGCGCCCTTTCGCGCCTGCTAAACAAGGATTTTCCCCGCAGAATCGAGGATCTCGAAGAGCTTGCTGCCGCGCGTGCCCGCGACGTATAAAGCTGCGGAGGGAAGCGTGGACGGCAACCCAACCAACGACTCGACGAGTGGCGCCTGCAAGGTGCAAGTCGTGGACTTCGACTTCGAGACCAAGGTCGAGCGAAGCCTCCCGCTCACGGAAGTAGCAGCTTCAGTCGAAGCTGGGCGCTTCGTGTGGCTGGACCTGGACGTCCAGAACCAAGACGAGGCGCGTCGCGTGCTGGGCGACCTGGGCGTCGTCGCCGAAGAGATTGTAGAAGACGCGCTGACCAGCGAGGCCGCCACCCGACACGCCCGCTACGAAAATTGCATTCATGTCGTCGTTTCGGGTTGCCGTCAGCGCGGCCAACATTTCGATCTCGAGCGCGTGGATATCGTGATCGCGGAGGGCTATCTGCTCACGATTCACAAGGGCCCGGTCGCGTTTCTGAGCTCGGTCAGGCGAGACTACAAGAGCGATTTTCATCGGTTCGCCAAGAGTCCAAGCTTTCTAGTCTACGAGCTTTGGGATCATCTCATCGACAACTACTTGTCGATTCAAAAACAAATGGAGGAGCGCGTGGAGCAGCTACAAAACGAGCTGCGCTCTTCCAGCGTGGACGACAGCGTATTCGGTCGCATCTCCGATCTCGGCGCGGACCTTCTTCACTTTCGAAAGATCCTTCTGCCGGCGCGCGCCGTCTTAACCGACCTGTCGACGCGCCGCACCATCTTCATTAGCGAAAGTACCCAGTCGTTCTTGCACAACATGGTCGGCACGGTCGAGCATGTGCTGCAAGATCTGCTGGTAGACAGGGACATCCTTTCAGAGGCGCTCAACCTGTACATGTCGCTGGTGGGCCACCGTACGAATCAAGTCATGAAACGCCTCACCGTGGTGAGCGTGGTCTTCCTGCCGCTCACCTTCTTGTGCGGCATTTACGGAATGAACTTCGACGTTTTGCCGGAGCTTCACTGGAAGTTCGGTTACTTGTTCTTCTGGGCGGTGGCGCTAGCGATCGTCATCAGCCTGCTGGCGCTCATGCGTCGTGCCAAGATACTGTAGAGCCATGAGCTTCGAACGCATTCTGGTCCCGATCGACTACTCGCCGAATTCGCGCCGCGCCTTGGAGCTCGCGCTGAAGATCTCCGGCCCGAGTGGAGTCGACGCAGTCCACGTATGGGATCGCCCTTCTTACGTTGGCGGTGAGCTCATGGTAGCCCACGCCGATGGCTCCCGAAGGTCTCTCTCCGAGCTAATTCTCGAGAACGCGGAGCGGGAGATGACGGACTTTTTACACGATCTGCCCGTGCCCGAAGGCAAGTCGCTTCGACATCGGCTGATCCCCGGGGATCCGGTGACAGCGCTGCTCGACCAGGTCGCGGAGCATGGCTACGACTTGCTGGTCGTGGGCACGCACGGCCGCTCCGGCATGACACGCCTGCTACTGGGAAGCGTCACAGAAAAGCTGATCCGCCTTTCGCCGGTGCCGGTGCTGATCGTGCCGGCGGCGCCAGGCTAGAAGCCTGGGCTTCGAATCGGCGAAACGAAAGGCCCCTTGCGCGAGCTCGTCGCTGGAGCGGGCTTGCCTGGTGTGCGCCGGCCCGTGAAGCGCGGTGATTGGGCAGCTGCGCTCCCGCTGCTGGCTGGGCCCTCCGCGGGCAGCATTTCCGGCGATGCCGCTGATGGCGCAACGCTTGCCGACGGCGCGCCGAGGGCCTGGGGCGCGGCGGCTGGAGGAACGACCGCTGGTGGCGTGGGAGACGCCGCAGCTCTGCCTTCGACCTGACTGCGCCCGAAGGCGAGCCCCAGTCCGGCACCTACGAGCAGCACGGCGCCGCCCGAAGCCGCCAGCATCAGATTGCGCCGCGAGCGCTGCTGAGGCGGCACCGAGGCGGGCGGCGGCTCACTCGAAGAAGCACCCGGCAGCGAGCGACCATCGGTGCTCGGCGTCATTTCTCGGCCTTCGAGCACCGTGGCCGCCTCATCGGATGGCTCTGAGACGCTTAGCGCGGAAGCCGAGCGCGAGACATCACGCCGATCAGCCGCCTCCAACGCCGCCTTGATCGCCTGCTTCTGACGTTGAAGGCGATCCCCCAGCAGCAGCCGGATGAATTCCGCTACCTCCTCGTCCGAGCTCTCCCGCATCGCGGAGGGTAGCGCGCGGGTCAGGCCGATCAACATGTCGTTGGCCGAGGGGTAACGCTTGGCCGAGTCCTTCGCCAAGGACTGCATGACCACCGCCTCGAGCCCCAACGGATAGCTCGGGACGAGGGCGGACGGTAACATCGCGGGCTCATCGGAGCTAATGCGGGCGATCGTCTGAGCTTGATCGTCGCCGCGAAAGGGATGTTTGCCCGTGGTCATCATGTAAAGCAGGATGCCCATCGCGAAGACGTCGGTGCGTCGGTCGATCTTTTCGCCACGCAGCTGTTCCGGCGACATGTAGGCAATCTTGCCCTTGAGCTGGCCGGCCTCCGTCTGCGTATCCAGCCGCGCGGTGGCCTTTGCCACGCCGAAATCTACGACCTTGACCATGCCGTCGTAGGTCACGAGGACGTTCTGAGGCGAGACATCGCGGTGAACCAGGCCCACCAGCACGCCGTTTTCTTCGCGAAGCTCGTGGGCGGCGTGCAGCCCGCGACAGGCCTGAGTGGCTATGTGCACGGCGATGGGAAGCGGGATTCCACCTCGCGTCGCGGCGTACTTCATGACGATGCTCAGCGCTTCTCCGCTGACCCATTCCATCACCAGGTAAAGGATCCGGTCCTGCTCGCCGAGATCCAGGATTTCGATCACGTGCGGGTGGCGAACCTGCGAGGCGAGCTTCGCTTCGTCCAGGAACATGCGCTCGAAGCTCGGATCGTCGACCAGGCCTGGCAGCATGGTCTTGATCGCCACGATCTTCTGAAAGCCGCGCGTACCTTTGAGTCGCGCCACCCACACGCTCGCCATTCCGCCCCTGGCCACAGGCATCAAGAGCTCGTAGCGGCCGAGCACCTGCCCGGGCGAGACGTCATCCAGCATGATGGGCCGCGAAGCTTAACACCGGCACGCGGCTTACGAGCGACTGCTGACTTTTATCCCAAATTCCCGCCGCATCCGGGCGCGCCGACCAAGACCTACATTGTCGCCACTCGCTCATTCTTCACAACTGCGACTAGCTAGTGCGTAATGGCCGACGCTCCGGCATAGAGCTCCACGCGGCCCTCGCCCGTGACTTTGCGAAGCGCGAGAACTTCGTCGGCGGAAGCGCCGGACGCCAAGACTGGGGAATGCGTGGTGAGGATCCACTGCACCTCCGGCAGGGCGGCGCGCAGCGTGGCGGGTAGCTTCAGCGCCACTCCGGCATCCTGATGCAGGTCGACCTCGTCGATCAACACGACGCCCTCTGCGCTCCGAGGGTCGCGATCCGGGTACGCGGCCCATAGCGTCCGGACGGAGAGCGCCCCAAAGGCGACCAAGTGCCGGGCCTGGGTGGGCAGTGCATCGAAGCCCACCCGTTCACTATCGAACGAGCGAAAGGTCGGCTCCCAGCTCAGCGGGTCCAGCCCCAGGTAGCTAAATCCACTGAGCCCAGCCAGCTTGTCTACTACGGTCAGCATGGCGGCGCCCAACGCATCCAGCCTTTCGTCCATCTCCACCGGGCGACGCGCGCAAAGGGCGCTACCGATCTCGGCGTAGGCCAGCGCTTGTTTGGTCTCACGAGCAAGATCCGAACGACTCGCGTCGTCGAGGCTGGCGGGCTGCTTCACGTCGTAGCGCGCTACGCCACGAGTGGGTGCCGAGATGCCGATCGCCTGACGCGAGAACCAGC
>Ga0163144_10012505_pt1 | contig 17824 bp, 9 predicted proteins | sample OliLak19BULKMAT1_FD_123175 | JGI IMG/M metagenome (GOLD analysis project Ga0163144, IMG submission 123175) | Freshwater microbial mat bacterial communities from Lake Vanda, McMurdo Dry Valleys, Antarctica - Oligotrophic Lake LV.19.BULKMAT1 | ecosystem: Environmental > Aquatic > Freshwater > Lake...
GGCCCTTGAGCGCTACTTCCTGGGCGACATAGCCCGTGTAGCTCACCACCAGCACCGCATCCAGACTGGTGACATTCAGGTTGAAATCGCCGTCAATGTCGGTAATGGCACCATTTGAAGTGCATTTTTCCACGACCGAAGCGCCAATCATGGGTTCCCCTCCGGCTTGGTCCGTAATGCGACCACTGACGCGGGTTTGGGCGAATGCTGAACTGGCCAGAAAGCAGCACAGGAAAGCCCATAAGTTGATTTTTTTGTTTAACTGCTTCATATAGAATGGTTTGATTAATGATTGGTTCGAGCGTTAGACCTTCCTTATTCCTTCCAAGCAACTAAAGGATGACGCATTTTAAAAATCTTTTACAACCGCACTTTTGTACTTTTCACTTCCGCTGAATTACCACCCACCATAACCTCATACTCACCAGGCTCCATGCCAAAAGTCATATCGCGACGGTAAAAACTCAGGTCGCGTTCGGTCAGGGTGAAGGTCAGTTCGCGGGTTTCGCCGGGTTGCAGCATGATTTTTTGGAAGCCCTTCAATTCTTGTACAGGTCGTGTCACGGAGCCAACCAGGTCGTGCACATACAATTGTGCAACTTCTTCTCCGGCGGTTTTGCCGGTATTGGTTACGCTACAAGTAACCAGTATTTGTTTTGCACTTGCATTCACCGTCGCTTTTGGTTCCGAATAGCTGAATGTTGTATAGCTCAAGCCAAAACCAAAGGGCCATTGCGGCGCATTGGGCATGTCAATGTACTTGCTTGTCCATTTAGAATTGGGGTCGTAGGGCCGGCCGGTGCTTTTGTGGTTATAGTAGATGGGCACCTGGCCCACGGAACGCGGGAAGGTCATGGGGAGTTTTCCCGAAGGGTTGTAAGCGCCGAATAACACATCAGCAATGGCGTTGCCCGTTTCTGTGCCGAGCCACCAGGTTTCGAGGATGGCCGTGGCACCTTCTGCAATACGAGGTATAGCCAATGGGCGGCCATTCATCAACACCACCACCACGGGCTTTCCGGTTTTGATGAGTTCCAGGACGAGTTCTTCTTGTACGCCTGGCAAGCCAAGTTCGGCGCGGGCAGCGGCTTCTCCGCTCATCATGGCTTTTTCGCCAACGGCAACGATCACCACATCTGCCTGCTCCGCGGCATTGATTGCGGCTGAAAAGCCAGATTTGTCCACCCCTTCAAAGTCGCACCCTTGGGTAATTGACAGGCTGCCAGTCTGCCATTGGGGTTTACTAAGTCCTTCGCGCAAACTCACGCAATCATTCGCATTACCAGCACCGTTCCAGTTGCCCATGAGTTCGCTTTTGTTATCGCCCAACGGGCCAATTAGCGCGATTTTCTGGCCTTTTTTTAAGGGCAACACCGCTTGCTCATTCTTCAACAACACGATAGATTTGCGGGCTACCTCGCGGGCAGCGGCGCGGTTCTCTGTGCTAAAAAGTGTGGCTTTTTCCCGTTCCGCATTGCAATATTTATAAGGGTCTTCAAACAAGCCCATATCGAATTTGAGGCGCAATACCCGACGAACAGCCTCGTCAATTTGTTTTTGTGAAACCTTACCCTCTTTCAAAGATTGTTTCAAAAAACGTTGATAAACAGCGCCTTGCATGTCCATATCCACGCCAGCATTCAAGGCCAACTCGCCTGCTTCTTTGTCATTGGCTACAACCCCGTGGTTTACCATTTCGTTGATGCTGGTGTAGTCGGTGACGACAAAGCCCTCAAAGCCCCACTCTTTGCGCAAAATATTGTCTAATAGGAATTTATTTCCAGAAGCGGGCACACCGTCGTAGTCGTTGAAAGAGGTCATGACCGTAGCGGCTCCTGCACGCACGGCAGCTTCATAAGGCGGCAGGTAGTAGTCTCGAAAAAAGCGTTCGCTCATATCTACGGTGTTGTAATCGAGACCAGCAATGGGCGCGCCGTAGCCAGCAAAGTGCTTCACGCAGGCAAGCATGGCATCCGGGTCGCCGAGTTTATTGCCTTGGATGCCGCGCACCCGGGCTTCCGCAATGCGACAACCGAGCCAGGTATCTTCGCCTGCGCCTTCCATCACGCGGCCCCAGCGTGGGTCGCGACCAATGTCGACCATTGGCGCATACGTCCAGTTGAGGCCGGCAGCACTGGCTTCCTTGGCGGCCACCCGTGCCGATAGTTCAATGGCACCTAAATCCCAACTGGCTGCTTCTCCGAGCGGGATGGGGAAAATCGTTTTATAGCCGTGAATGACGTCAAATCCGAAAAGCAGCGGTATTTTCAAACGAGTTTCTTCTACGGCCACTTTTTGCAGTTCACGCACGAATTCTGTGGTGTGACTGTTGAACAAATTGCCGCAGGCACCGCTGCGGATGTCGTTTTTATAACCTTCCCGGATGGTAGGGCCGGTGCTGCCCCAGTCGGTGGTGTACAGGGTCAGTTGACCGATCTTTTCGTCGATGGTCATTTTCGCGAGCAGGGCGTTCACGCGTTTTTCATTGCCTGGAGAGGGGCGGTAGTTTTGCGCGCTGGCCTGGAAAGTGAGCAGGAGGAGGCCGAAAAAGGATAAGCGTTTTATTCTAGAAGTCATATTTTTTAATGTGATAATTCGATAATAAGAGGAGTTCGATTTTCTTGTCCAAGACCTTCCAGGTTTTAAAAACCTGGAAGGTCTAACGCGTGAATAGAATTAAATTTTGTTGATTAGCTTCGTCCAAGCCTTTTGACACGCCCCCTTTACGCTCACGGCCTCCGCTGCGCAAACAACCACTCCAACACAGCCGGATTGTAATACGTCGCCGTCCAAATATCATGGTAGATGGTGGAGTACTCCGTGTATTTCACCTTGCTACCCATCTTTTTAAGGGCTTCCACGATTTGCCGGGAACAACGGGGTAACACCACATCATCCAGGCTACCATGTAGCACCCAAAGCGGAATGCCTTTGATTTTTTCAGCATATCGGGGATCGCCGCCACCACTAAGTGGTAGCCCGGCGGCAAATAAATCGGGCCGGCGCATCAGGAGGTCGAAAGTGCCGAAACCACCCATGCTTAACCCTGTGATGTATACCCGTTTAGGGTCGATGTCGGGGTGTTCGAGCAGCATTTTTTCTATTAACTCCAACACCATGCGACCGGGAACTGTGGGTTCTGGCGTGTAGAGGGATTGCCAGTCTTTGCTGCTGCCGCCCCAGCGTTCTTCGGGAGGGCATTGTGGTACCAGGAGGTAGTGGGGATGTTTGTCGCGCACCCATTTTTCGCAGAAAGCGTGCACGCCGTTGCGCATTTGTTCGTTGTTGTGCGTGCCGCGCTCACCGGAGCCGTGCAAGAATACCACTAGGGGGACGGTAGACGGGGGACGGTAGACGGTAGACGGTTGACGGTTAACGGTTGACGGTTGACCCGCCGTAGCCTTGGCGGCGGCGGGTTGCGGGTTGGCTGCCTCGGCGGTCATAAGTTGGTAGGGAAGTTTGTTGCCCGCTTTATCCGTGTAGATAGCGCGTTGGAAAAAGCCGTTCTGATCCAGCTCGATGCTGGGGTTGAATTGGGCCTTTTCGCCGTCGGCAAAAGTGATGCCTTCCAACAGTTTTTTTGTATCCACTTTATCGAGCCAGCCGCCGCTGAAACCAGCACGTTTTAGTCCTTGTACGATGTAGGGGTTGCGTTTCATCAAATCCCACAAAAAACTGGAGCGGTAATTTTCCATCATCAGTACAATTGGGCCCTGATCAATGCCGAGATAGTCCTTATCTACCCAAAATGGGAAGCCGGGCTGGGCATTGGGGGAGCGCTCCGTTTGAATGAATGTCTCATTGTAACCATCAAAAAAGCCGTACTTCCCAACGGGCCAGCGGTTCCACATGGCTTCCAGCGTGGGCAGGCAAACTTCCGGGGCAAAAGGAAGCGAGGCGATGGCGGCTGTAGGTGCAATGGTGCCGTCATCCTCCTGATAATCAATGGCTACGCCTCTTGCGCCATATCCAGGACAGAATATCTTTTTGTCTTCATGGAGCATTTCTGCATCGGGGCCATCACCAGCGGTAAGCCCCCAGATATTGGGGCCGTAACCGGTGAAGTTCAAGGGATTTTCAAGGCAATATTGTCTTTGCGCCAAGGTAGCGCGGCGGGAGTTTTCAAAATAATCGAATCCCGCTTTTTTCATGTAGGGGTCCTGGATGCCCCTAAAATCAATCCAACAATGGCTGTATTGATGGCCGAAAAGCGGCCCAAAGTTTACGTGATCCTGGCCTTTAAATTCAGCGCGGAAGTATGGTTCGCACCATTTTTCCCAGTTTTTGGCAGGAATGGGGTGGGTAGGAGAACCCAGGGCCATGATGTTCAAAATCATGGCTTCGTTGTAGCCGCGCCAATCCGCGACAAGGAATCCATCGCGCTCCGGGAACCAGCCCATACTCAGACGGTCTTGCGCATTTAGGAACCAGTCGAATTCGACGCGACGGAACAAAAAATCGGAAGTTTTACGGATAGCCTCTTCGGTTGGATTATTTTGATCAAAATACGTCATGCAGGACAAAATACCCGCCATGAGCAGGCCCGTGTCGATGCTTGAAAGTTCCACCGTTTTGTAGCGCAAGGCTGTTTGCGTTTGCAAAAAATGATAGAACCAGCCGCGATAGCCGGCAACGCCCGTGGCATTAAGGCCTTGCGGCAAATTTTTTAAGATTTCAAGGGTTTTAAGCACCCGCTCTGCTGCTTGGATACGGGTAACCCAGCCGCGTTCGGCGCCCACCAAATAGGCAGAAAGCCCAAACCCAGTAGCGGCAATACTCGAAAAATCGTCGCTTGGAAAGCGGTCTGGCACCTGGTAATTGGTTGGGTGCGCTAACTCCCAGAAATACAAAAAATGCCGTTTTTGAACCTCATCCAAGCTGAAAGGCGGCTTTTCAGCGCCAATGGCCAGCGATGGGGATTGCGCCAATACTGGCAGACAAAACAGCAGGAAAATAAAGAAAATGCGGGGAGTATTTTTCATAGAGTGTGGTTCGGTAATTAACCTGGCCTGTTTTGTGAAAAGAGGCTGACGCACAAATAGGTAGTCTCTTTTTAGTACCGTGAGCCTGAAGGCTCTCTTCCGGACCGCGTAAACGCGGTGCTACCTGCGCTCCATGGGTGCATCCGCTTTGATGTTAGCGCGCGTATGAACGGCGCGGCGCTACCAATTCTCCTCACAAACCCAAGCAAACGGATATGCTCGCCAATGCCTACAAATCCCAACTGTTCACCCAAACCACACATGCCACAAACTGCAAAACGAATGCAGCCACGGAGCGTAGGTAGCACCGCGTTTACGCGGTCCGGATGAGGGCCTTCAGGCCCACGTTTAAAAAACAATTGAATTATTTGAGAAACGCCATTGCTCTAAAACGTTAAGTGGGGTTTAATAAGCTTCAATTATGCCGCCAGTACAAGGCCGTTTATCACCTTTTTACGGCCATAAAGGCCTTGTACTGGCGACTTAAAAGTCGCGGCAATACTATTGCTTCACAAACTTCGCCTTACCCATCAACGCTCCATTGCGATCGAAGCCCATCAGCAGGTACATACCCACTGGGAATTGCGACACATTGAGGTCGGTAATAGTATCGCCTGAAGTGCTGGCCATGGCTACACGGCGGCCGTAGAGGTCAAACACTTCGAGGCGTGCTACGCCGTCCATGTTTTGTACCATCAGGAAGTCAGTCGTTGGGTTGGGCGATACACGCATGCGTGCAACGTCGGCTGGGTTGAAAGTACCCACAGAAGTGCAGCTGCCTGCGCCAATCACGATATCGTCAAAATAAGAGGTCACGTCAGTGCCCGTTGCGTCGATTCCTAGGTCGAAGAAGAGGGTGATGCGCTTGTATTCGCCATTGTCAGGTGCAGCAGCAAAGTTGAACGTAAGTTCTTCCCACTCATTGGTTTTAGTATTCGGAACTATGAGTTCTATTCCAGGAGCTCCTGTAGCTGAACCTTCTACCTTCACGGCGAAATTGCCGATATGGTTCATGAGTACTTTGGCACGTACCGTTTTTACACCTTTCCAATCAATAGGCGACTCCAAATCAGGGTTGGAGTACATACCGGCGAATGGCAGGGCATCACTGGCTTTCACGAATTTACCCACTTTGGCGCTGGTGTTGATGCCTGCTGACGTAGGGTTGCCCACGATTTCAAACTGGTAGCCTTCGCTTTCCAGGTGGCCGTTGGCGAAGTACGTGAATTGAAGGCTGGTCGGCACCGATTCATTATCGACGATACAACCGTTGTAGCCCGCACGAACCCAGCGAATGTTGTCGAAGAAATACGTGCCACCGCCATTATCGTTTAACACATTGGCGAATATGATCAGTTTGTTGTTCAGGGTGCCTTCGGCGCCACTGAAATCGATATCAAACTTATACCATTTATTGCCTTGACCTACTGGGATTGTGTCGAATACTTCAACGCCTGGACCGCTGCCTTCGAGTTTGAACAAGAAAGGAACATTGTCGGCGGGTGCCCATACCAGCACGGAAAGGTGGTTGTACAAGCTCAGGTCTGGAGGTGCAGGAAATTCAAAGCCAAGACCTGCAAATGCTCCGGCAGGGTCTTTGTACTCACCTACTTTGAGCGAACCGTTTTCTGGCGCGAGGTGCGGGTTGTTCACCACTTTAAGGTCATCGGCACCGTAGAAAATCTGGGTGTAATTGCGTTGGCACTCAAAGTCGTCAATAATGTTCAAGACAGGTACTACGCCTGCACATGGATCTACCGTTACTTCGGTTTGGCGCAGGTTGTCAATATACCATTGTTGACCAGCCGCTGCCGTTCCTGCGTTAAAAATGATGCGCACTTCGCTGAAGTCGGTGATGGCATCAAAAGCCGAAAAATCGAAACTGAGTGTCTCCCAAACGCCTGGGGTGGTAATGATAGCTATTGCTTGCTTGTTGCCTTGTGTCGCTGAACTCAGGATGAGCGTCACCGTGCCACCAAAACCGGCGGGGCTGAGTACATCAAGGTTAAATTGTGCGTATTGAGAAAGGTCAAGGCTATTCAGTAAAATGCCTTGCAGCGTAGAGAAAGCCGAAGAGCCTTTCGTGTAGCAGCCCACTTCCGCAGAGTTATTCACACCGCCTGCATCTGGGTTGGTTAGTGGGCCTTCGAATGTGCCGTGAATTGGATCGTTTTGATCGAGCGCCTGCCAGCCGAGGTGGACGCCGCCTTCGAAATCTTCCAGCGGTGCCGCTGAACTAGGCGCAGCAAGTTTGATGTTGTCGATGTAATACACATCACCAGGACCACCTGGTACACCTGCATTGAAGAAGATCACAAATTTCTTGTGGCCTTTGCCAATCTGGCTGCTAAAGTCGACCGTGTAAGTCACCCACTTATTCAATTCTGTCACCTGGTTCGCGACTTCCATCGCTGGATTGGGGCCGCCCTCTAGTTTGATAAGCAGGTTGCCCGCTTTGGGCGCCCACACCTGGAGTGAAAATTGGTTTTTCACCGTCAAATCGAGCGGATTTTGATAATCAATCTGGAGGTTGGAGTATTCTGTTCCTGCGCCTTCCGGGTCGATAAACTTGCCCACCTTGGGTGAGTTGTTGTCACCCGTTGGATTTGGATTAGCAATAACAGAAAATACGGTCCAGTCACCAGCATAGGTAGCGTTGCGGTTGCATTCAAAATCGTCGATGATGTCCAGGTCTGGCACGTGACCAGGGCATGGGTTTGGCACCGCGCACACATTGTCGAAATAATAGGTGTCGGCGCTGGCTTCTACACCAGGGTCGAAGAATATTATAATTTTCGAAAGCCCTAAATTAGCAGCTTGTGCGCTGAAATCGAAAGTATACGTTTGCCAAGCACCCGTTACGGCGATGTTTTGGGTTTTTTCAAATCCGCCACCGGAGCCTTCAAGTTTGAAAATAAATTGTGTAGCCGCAGTCGCCAGCACGTCAATTTTAAACTGGTTGTTTACGGAAAGATCGAACGAGGCACCGTTGTCGGCCAAAATCAAGGAGTATGCGTGCATGTTCGACTTGACGTATTGTGCACAGTTTGCACTGTTGTTGATCGCACTGGGCGTCGGGTTGGCCACAGGTGATGTCAGTACGCCATCAAGTCCAAGGAAATTAAGGCCGGGACCTTCAAAGTCAGCATAGCAAATCCCTGCCTTTTCGGCACGGATGTCGTCGAAGTAATAGGTATTGCCATCGCCTATCACAAATGGATTGAACGACACCAAAACTGTTTTCAAATTCGTCTGACCCGCCGCTGCGGAAAAGTCGATGGTGTATTCCACCCATTGGTTGGCCACCGTGATGTCTACGAATTTTTCAATAGCCGGCCCGCCAGGACCTTCTAGTTTGAACAGCGCCTTATTGGGAGCCGTTGGCGACCAGATTTTGATCTTGAACTGGTTGTTTTCACTAAGATCCAGGGCTGCTGGAAAAGTGTACAGCGCAAAACAAAAATCGGAAGCAGGAGCATTGGTGTAAGAACCCACCCCGTCTGAGGTGTTGGCGCCCGATTTGTCCGGGTTGTTTATCGCACCGTTATAGGTTCCGTTTACGCCGGCCCAGGCAAGGTCGGACATGCCGCCCTCAAAATCTTCATAAGTTACCTGAGCGTTTGCGCCCAGGATGCCGAGCAATAAAAGCAGGGCGGTGGTACAGAAATTTTTCATAAGCACTTCTTTTTGAATTGGTTTAGTTTGAAAATGTTGTAGTTGTGTAATTGAATGTTACTGGAGCATGGGCTATTCGGCGAACAGTTTTTGCGCCCAGACCCCGCCGTTTTCATTCTTTATGGTAATCAGGCAAATACCTTTCGGTAGTTGCGCATATTGGAATTTTTCTTGAAAAATACCGGCTGGTAAAGCACGGCTATTGAACAACAATTGTAATGATTTTCCTTCTAAATCGACAATTTCTACCGTCAATTTTTGGTTTTTCAGGTTCGAGATTTCAAGGTTCAAAACCCCGTCTTGCGCGGGAAATGGGTTGGGAAAAACCTGCGCACTAAATCCGTTTTTTTCGCTCAAAAGCTCCTCCGTTGGGGTATTGTCGGCCTGAAAACCAATGGCTTGTAGGGCTGGCGCTATTTCAGGGTTCTGCATGAAGAGCCGCCAAAGCAGCCCACTGCGATAATTTTCTATCATGCCCACGATGGGGCCTTGGTCAATGGCGATGTAGGAAGTGGCAAACCAGTTTTGATTGAGGTTGAAAGCATCGTAAAAGCCATAGTTGTTCCACAGCCGTTCACCTTGCACCCGGTAAAAGTGCCTCAAAGCTGCAAGGCTTTCTTGCGGTGTGTAAGGCATGCTGGAAAGCGCTGCCGTGGGCGCGATGGTACCTTCATCGTTGTTTGGCCAAATGTCGTGGGCAGCATACCCATTCGGGCCGTCGCTGGCGGTGAGCCCCCAACAATCCGCGGCATACCCAACATGATTTTCGGGGTTGGCAATACTATATGCCTGCTGGATAAGGGCGTGGTTTCGGTTGCGCACAAAATAATTACAAAAAGCATCCCTACGCCCGCGGGGATCGAAGCCAAGATACGAATAATGGGCGAAAAACATGGGGCCGCCGCCAAATGGGCCGCAATATATTTTATAGCCAAAATGGCTGCTGACATTGGCATAGTTGGAAGCCGTCCAGCCACTTTGGTACAGACTTCCGGGAATGGGGTGTGTTGGGGAAGCAGTTGCCAGTATATACACAATTTGCGTTTCGTTGAAGCCCCGCAAAGGAAAATTCATCTGCCAGGCGTGGTTGGGCGACCAGTGCCAGTACAGCACCGAACTATTGTTTTTACGATACCAATCCCATTCCACATCCTCCCAAAGCCCGGTGATGACAGTGCGCAGTGCCGATTCAAGTGCTGTATTTTGATCAAAATAAGCCCGTGCCGCAAGCAGGCCCTGCATCAAAAAAGCAGTTTCCACCAAATCGCCGCCATCGTCAAATTGACTAAAGGGGATAACCGTACCGTTGGTACCGTTCATCCAATGCGGGAAAGCTCCATGAAATTTTTGGGCAAACTGTAAAAATGAGGCTATTTGAACCAAACGGTTTACGGCTTCATCCCGCGTTACCCAGCCGCGCTCTGCACCAACAATGATGGCCATGATGCCAAAACCGGAGCCGCCTGTTGTGACGATATTCAGATTGCCGTTCGAGCGCTCGCGGGCGAGGCCGCTCACCGGGTGCGCGAAATCCCAGAAATAGCGGAAGGTAGCGCGTTGGGTCATTTCCAGCAGTGCCTCATCGTCCATGGGAAGCGTTGTAGCTGCTGCAACGGCAGATGCCGCACCTTCTGTAGCGTTGGCAAATGCAGTAATTTTATATTGTCGGTTCAGGATTTGTCCTTCATCGCCCGTCCAATCGGTAGCGATTGCTTCTTTACCGACTTGTTTCAAAAACTCAAAGGATGCACCTCCGTTGCTGGAGCGATAGATTTTGTACCCCGACACGTTTGGTTCAGGGTTGGCTTGCCAGCCCAATTCGATGTGCTGCTCGTAGCCTGTGGCCTGGAGCTGCATTGGCGCTGACGGGCTTTGCGCTATTGTTATGCTTTGAAAAAAGAGTAGAAAGGTAAATATGTAGAAACGATTGATCATCATCCTGTGGCCCAAAAGAGCACCCTTTTCAATTTCAAAAAGAAATTGGGTGATCCACTTTGTTGGCAGCATGAAATTACGAATAAATGCGCCCGTTCAAAGAAAAACGCACCTCACTACTACTACGCCATGTTAAAAACCGACACTTTTTCATTAAAAAGCCATGATAAACTCCGTCAAATTGGCCTCTTCTGGCAGCTCAAGCTTTTTGCGCAGCCGATAGCGTTTGTTTTCGATGCCCCGAATGGAGATGTTGAGCAGGGGCGCAATCTCTTTGGAAGACAGGTTCATTTTCAAATAGGCGGCTAAGCGCAGGTCGCCAGGTGTGAGGTCGGGAAATTCGAGCATGAGCCGTTTGAAGAAATCATCGTGTACCTGGTTGAAGGAGGCTTCAAAAAGTTCCCAATCGTGGTCGCCTTCCAGGTGCGCATCAATTTCCCGAATGATTTTAGACAATGCGCGTGGTTCGTTCTTCGCGTCCAGCAATTTGTCCTTCAAACCTTGCAGCGTTTCGTTTTTCCGGATCAGGTTAAAGGCCGCATTGGAGAGTTCTCGGCTTTTGTTTTCCACTTCCAACAGCAAAATCTCTCGTTGTTTGTCAATTTCGAGGCGCACACGATGCCGATTCAATCGCTTCCGATTGAAAAGTTCAAGTCGCCACAACAAACACATAAACAGGAGCGCGTAGCCGATAATTGCCCAGCCTGATCGGTACCAGGGCGGTGCAATTCGGAACACAACCAGCGCCGCATCACCACCAATATCGCTGCGCACCTTAAAAGTGTAGCGGCCCGAGGGGAGGCTGGTAAATTCTTTTTCTGCGGAAAAGGACCAGGGCGACCAGGACTTTGAAAACCCTTCCAAAAACCAGGAGAATCGAACGGGATGTTCAAAAAAGGGCTGTGCAAATTGAAATTCCAGGCTGTTATACTGAAATGGGAAACTCAAATCGCCACTCGGTAAAAAGGATTGGTTGCCCGAGGTTTTGATCATTTTTACCACAATAGGCAGCAGAAGCCTTGGGCTGGTATAGAAGGCTGCTGAATCATGTTTTAGCAGGGCGTAACCGTTTTCCAGGCAAAAAAGATAATCGCCACCGGATAAGGTTTCCACATTCTCATAGGATGGCACTAAGGCAAGCGGGATTTTTTGCGATTGGCCCCGCCCCTTGTTGAGCCAAAGGCCGTTGCTGTCGAGGGCAAACACCTCCCCTGGCCTGCCTGGTATCAATTTCCGCGCAGCAAGCGGTTCAAATATCGCGCGTCCATCAAAGTCTTTAAGCACGGAAGCGCTTGGCAAAGCATTGACAACCAACCCGCTATCAGGCAATACACTCAAACTCAGTTGAAAATCGGTTGGCAAGCCATCATCGTGGGTATATTTTTTGAATTCCTTTACTTGCGTTAGGTCGTCGCTCAGGCGCAGGCGGAAAAGCCCTTTGTTGGGATGCGCGCCCCACAAGTCCTGATTGCCGTGAAAGGCTATTTTTTTCAATGGTTCGCTAAATCCTTCCACCCGTCCTTTAAAGGCCCAAGACCCTGATTTATCTTTTTGAAACAATACCAGCCCGGTGTAGGTGGCCTGCAACAGCATGTTTGGGTGGTCGGGTACTTGCACGGTGCACCAGCCGCCGGTGACCGATGAAATGCGCCGCACGCTATTGCCCTCCAGGAGAAAAGTGCCGCTGTTGTGGCCACAGAGCAACTGACCGTCAAAAACCTTGAGCTGCCATACCTGCCCTTGTGACCCTTCTACCAGGGAAATGGGCGGAATGGCCAGTTCTGTTGGGTACGGTGTCCTGAAAACGCCCTGGTTGGTGCCGATGTACAGTTGTTCGGCGTGCTCCGCTGCCGCGTACACCGTGCCGATTTTACCCGTTTGGTCTGTAAAAAAGGTGAGCGGCGAACGCAAGACGGCAAAATCGATTCCTTTATCCAGGCCGAGCCACAGATTGCCCGCACGGTCTTCGAGCATGGACAGCACGGTGTTATTTTGCAGGCCATTCTCGCGGTTGAGGTGGCAGCGCAATTGACCTGAAGGCTGTAAAACATACGCGCCGTCAAGAATGGTGCCGATAGCCCAGCCGCCATCGCGCAACGCCAGGGCTTTGTTGAGTTGTTTTTTGCGGAACACAGCATTGAGCGGGCTCTGCCAAGGCTTGCATGCTCCGTCTTGCAGGTTAAAAATGCCGTCGCTGGAAGTGCCTGCCCAGATACCGCCCCGACCATTGGGCACCAAAAACTGCACGATTTTATCTTTCAAAACCTCCGCGCCGGGCAAGGCGCGAAAGGTGTTGTCGGGCAGCAATTCATACAAGCCGCGCTCGATGACGGGCAGCACAACTCTGCCATTCACCAGCTGCGCAAACATGATCGCATTGGGTGGCTTTATGGATTCAACCTTTTGATAATCAAACTTGTATATGGTTGAAAAGGATTGAAAAAGCACGTAGTCGGGCAATACAAGAATATGCCAAATCTCTTCTTTGCCCACTTGCCCCTCGCCCAATTGAACGCTTAGGGAATTATAGCGAAGTTGCCCGGAAGCGTCTTTTTTCCAAAAGCCAAATTCCGCAAAACCGCCGCAAAAAACCTCCCCGGAACGCCCAATCGCAATACTGCGCACTGCTTGCTTTTCTGGCAAGGCAAATTGCCGCCAACGCGTGCCATCAAATTCCATTAGCGTGCCATTGTTGCCTGCATACAGCCAGCCCTCCGGCGATTGCGCCAGCGACCAATTTTGGTTTTGTGCTTCGTAGTCCGTGGGCTGAAAATTGCGCAGCCATGGGGTTTGTTGCGCCAACGCATGGGTGGAGCACAAACAGCTTAAAACAAGCAGGATATTTTTACATGAAAATTGCACCGGGCAAAACTAGCCATTTTCGGGAAAGGTTTGTCCGATTGCTTCTGGTGCCGGGACCTAAAATGTTCTCCATGACTTAAAGCGCAGGGTTCAAGTTATTTTTTACATTTGCTTTCCACTTCACTTCAAAACGGCAGTTCAAGCGTCTATTTCAGTCGGGATTATCGGCTACCTTACCATTCCGTGCCTTAACAACATTTGGTTTGAAAAGGATTCGATCGGTCATTTGATCGATGCGCTTGTTTCCTGGGGGCTGGTGGGTGTCGGCTGGGGTGGTGGTTGCCACGACAAAGGGGAAACCTCGTAGGTCTAAAACCTCAGAACCCTCCAAAAAAACGCTGTTTTTTGGGAGGGTTCTGAGGTTTTAGACCTACGAGGTTTACACGCCAAAAGGCCCTCCTTTTCCGTGCTATAAATCAACCACCAGAAAACGCATCATTCATCGCTCATAACTCATCTCTCATCACTATAAAATGAACTTTAATAGGGTAAAAAACATCAAAACAGAAGTCTTGTCCGATAATTGGTATACGTTGCGCAAAGTGACCTTCGATTTTCAAAAGAAAAATGGGAAATGGCAAGCCCAAAGCCGGGAAGCTTATGATCGGGGCAACGGCGCTACCATTTTGTTGTACAACAAAGAGAAAGGAACCGTGATCCTGACCCGGCAATTTCGGATGCCGACATTTCTCAATGGCAACGAAGCGGGAATGCTGATCGAGACTTGCGCAGGGTTGCTGGATTTGGACAATCCAGAAGATTGTATCCGTCGGGAAACCGAGGAGGAAACCGGCTACAAAATTACCGATGTTAGAAAGGTGTTCGAGGCGTATATGTCGCCTGGTTCGGTCACCGAAATCCTGTATTTTTTTGTCGCTGAATACACAGCGGAACAAAAAATTAACGATGGGGGTGGTTTGGAAAATGATCAGGAGGACATTGAGGTATTGGAGCTGCTTTTTAGTAAAGCTCTGGAAATGATGGCTTCTGGAGCAATCCGGGATGGCAAAACCATCATGCTTTTACAATATGCTCAACTCCATAATTTACTATAACGATGGGAAAATTTCACGACAGTATGCTGCCCGTTCACCAGGCATTCATTAAAAAACAACACCTGTTTTTTGTCTGCACAGCACCTTTGGATGGAGATGGCCGCATCAACATTTCACCTAAAGGCCTGGATACTTTTAGGGTGTTATCGGAAAATAAAGTGGCTTACCTGGACTTTATCGGCAGCGGCAACGAGACCTCCGCGCATACGCTCGAAAATGGCCGCATCACTTTTATGTTCTGTGCTTTCGAAGGGCCGCCCAATATCTTGCGCTTGTATGGAAAAGGCCGCACCGTGCTGCCTGGAACGAAGGAATGGGACTCGTATGCGCCGCATTTTGAGGTGTACCCGAATACCCGCCAGATCATTGTAGGCGACATTGATCTGGTAGGCACTTCGTGCGGATATGGGGTGCCATTGTACGATTATCAAGGTGAGCGCCAGATCATGTTCGATTGGGCGGCTAAAAAAGGGGAGGAGGGTTTGAGTGCTTACATCCAGGAGAAAAATATGAAAAGCCTGGATGGTTTGCCGACTGATTATGCGGTTAGGGATGCTTTAGCGTCATAGCACACCCAGCAACTGCCCCATTCAGGAGGTCGGTGGCCGCGCCATGGCCGAAGTGCCACATCCATTTGTGGCCGAAACGATGCAGCGTTTCTCGGAGGAGCCGCTGCTTGAAAAGAAAAAACTGACCTTTATCCACCCGAACCATACCAATCCGCTTTATGGGGTGAAGCAGCGCGAGCAGGTGTACGCGATGCGGGGTTCTCGATTGCGGAGGAAGGGATGCGTATTGGCTTGTAGGGGGAGTTGGAGGGAGCCTTAGCGTTTTTTGTCCATAATGTTTTCCTAACAACTGCATTCGCTGGATTAACCTTTTACTTTTGCACCGTCTAATACGCGTCAACCTGAATTCAGGCGATGAGGTAATGATGGCACGATCATCCTTTTTTAAGCCCGATCACATTTATCAGTTCGTATGCCAATCGATCAACAGCACGAGAATGAGCGCTATACCAAGGAGCGCGGGGAAATGTCCTTTTTTGACCATATCAATGAGTTGCGCAAACACATCATGCGGGCGGCATTGGCCATTACGGTGATCGCTGTGGTTTGCTTTCTCAACAAGGATTTTGTGTTCAATACGATTATTTTCGGACCGCGCAGCCCCGATTTCCCTACTTTTAAAGTACTCTGTAGCTTCTCTCATGCCATAGGTATGGGAGATGCCATCTGTTTCGTGCCTGCCAATTTCCAGCTTATTACCCGTGAATTTGGCGAAGTCATCATGCAGGTGCTTTATGTATCCTTCTGGCTCGGCGTAATTGGAGCATTTCCCTTTATTTTTTGGGAGTTTTGGCGCTTTATCAGCCCAGGCCTACACGAAGAGGAACGAAAATCGGTACGCGGTGTCGTGGCTATTTGTTCCGCTTTATTCTTGTTGGGCGTATTATTTGGATATTATGTTATCGCGCCATTTTCGATCAACTTTTTAGCAGGATATACACTGGAAGGCGTGGAGGTGGCCCCGACCCTCGATTCTTATGTAACCTACATTACCATGTTCACCATACCGACCGGGTTTATTTTCCAAATGCCGGTTGCCGCCTATTTCTTTGCCCGTATGGGGCTGCTCGGCACGGCTTTCCTGAAAAAATTCCGCCGTCATGCCGTTGTCGTAATTCTAATTGTCGCAGCGATCATCACCCCGCCAGATGTTATTTCACAAACACTGGTCGCTATCCCGTTGTACATGCTTTATGAAATTAGTATAGTTGTGGTTGCCAGGGTACAACGCAAACGCGAAAAAGCATTGCAATCGGAAGATACCAGCGTGCGCAAGGTGGAGGATGACGATGATACTGTGGCGTAGAATTTGTCCAAAACAAAAACTAAATGCTGCGCTATGTCCTTAGAAGGCTGTTGATTTCTATTCCTACACTGCTGATAATTTCTTTGGCAGTGTTTGGGCTGGGAAGATGCGCCCCGGGCGATCCAGTGGCAATTAGCCTGGGTGATGAAATGGCGCTTCAGGCAGACCCAGTGCGATATGCGAATACTTATATGCGAAAAGCAGCCGAATTCGGGTTGGACAAACCGCTTTTTTATGCCAGCCTTGGCACCGCAGCATATCCGGATTCCCTTTGGAAAATATACCCGCTCGACCGGCGGCAACGACTTTCCAGAATCATAGGCCAAAATGGAAACTGGCCCGCAACCCGTGCGTTTGAGCTCGAAGTCATTAAAACACTTGGTTCCTTTTACGCCCTACCGGATACCTTAAAGCAAAGGCCCTATTTGGAACTGGCGCTGCTTAATTTGTCGACGCAAGACTTGTTAGACAATTTGAAATCCAGTTTTCTGCAGGCCGACAGTATTTGCAATACCATCAGCCCGCAGCCCGCACAACTCCGCGCCCGGATGGATGCCCTTAAAGGAAAAACGGATGCGGTCTGTGGCAATATCCTTTCCGGAAAATTGCTAACGCCCGCCATTCACTGGTATGGATTACGCAACCAATACCACCAATGGCTGATTGGTTTTCTGACGGGGAATTGGGGTTTGAGCAAAAATCAGCGTCCCGTAATACAGGAGCTCAAGCCAGCGCTTTTTGCCACTATGGCCATCAATGCAATGGCCATTTTGTTTGCCTACCTTATCTCCATTCCCTTGGGTGTAGCCATGGCGCGTCGGAAAGGGCGTGCATTCGATCGCTGGACACAAAGGATATTGGTATTTATTATGGCTATGCCCGTGTTTTGGATGGGTGGTTTGCTGGTCATGCTTTTTGGAAGCAAAATTTTTGGAGAGCCCTTGATTGCGAATCCCTATCTGGACATTTCGGATGCCTGGAACATGGGCAGCGAGGCATTTGGGGCTTGGTTTAGTAATAAATTGCCCAAATTCGTACTGCCCATCCTGGTACTGACCATGTACTCCCTGGCCATAATATCCATACAAATGCGCGGTGGAATGGTAGAAACACTGGGGCAAGACTATATCAGGACAGCCCGGGCCAAAGGTGTGCGGGAGGAAGACGTTTATTGGACCCACGCCTTTCGCAATGCTGTATTTCCCATTATCACCATTTTTGGTTCCGTTTTTCCGGCCTTGTTCACCGGATCCCTAGTCATCGAAACGCTGTTCAATTTTCCAGGCATGGGTCAAAAAGCCCAAGAAGCCTTTTTATCACAAGACCTGGCCATTCTTTCAGCCATCCTGATGGCTGCCGCGGTATTGACTATTTTAGGGAACCTGGTTGCGGATATGATGTATGCTTGGGTGGATCCGAGGGTGCGGTATGTGTGAAAAA
>Ga0163144_10012506_pt1 | contig 17821 bp, 9 predicted proteins | sample OliLak19BULKMAT1_FD_123175 | JGI IMG/M metagenome (GOLD analysis project Ga0163144, IMG submission 123175) | Freshwater microbial mat bacterial communities from Lake Vanda, McMurdo Dry Valleys, Antarctica - Oligotrophic Lake LV.19.BULKMAT1 | ecosystem: Environmental > Aquatic > Freshwater > Lake...
ACCTTCGGCATCATCAGCTGCGGCGTGATCGAAGCCGCGCATTAGTTCATTTCGCCCCCGTGCGGTCGCCGCGCTGCGCGCGTCGATCCTCCGATGGGCCTCCCACCAACGGCCCTGAAAAGCTCACCGGCCGCGACGATTGTCGCGGCCGGTGTCGTCTCACGAACAGCCCTGCTGCCGACGCTACCTGCGTACGAAAGCTAGTTGCGGTCCTTGCCGGTGAGGTAGTCGCCGAGGGTGTGGGTCGTGTGCTCGGCCTCGTGGCAGTAGACGCAGAGGTTTTCCCAGTTGCTGCCGTCGGGCGGGTTGTAATCGTGGTTGCCGTCCTTGTGGTGGACGGTCAGCAGGTGCAGGTCCGGCGCTTCGAACTCGCGGGCGCAGCGCCCGCAGATCCAGCCGTGCAGGGCGAGCGAGCGTTCGCGATAGCCCTGGGCGCGACCGGCGCGCGCTTGCTTCGCCTCGGCTACCAGCGCCTCGAGCACCGGAGTGCCCGTTCCGGGTTTCGTTTCGGGCTCACCCTCGCGACGACGGCGGCGCGGCCGGAAGCTTCGCGGCATCAATCGACCCGCTAGAGGCGGAGCACCGACTGGAGCTCGTCGCCGCCGAACTTGATGCCGACGTAGAAGCCGCCGAAAACGCCGTAGAGCGCGCTCCCGGGATCGAAACGCATCTCGTAGACGACGTCGCGGATGGCCTTCAGGTCGCCGGCGAAGAGCGTCACGCCCCACTCCCAGTCGTCGATGCCGGTGGCCGTCGTGATGAGCTGCGTCAGACGCGTCGCGTATTTTCGTCCCGACTCGCCGTGCTCCTGCATGAGCTTCTTCCGCTCGGCGAAGGGCAGCGAGTACCAGTTGCGGCTTTCGCCGCGGACTTTCGCCATCGGGTAGAAGCAGACGATCGGAAAATTGTCGGGCAGCTTCGGATGGAGACGGGCCTCGACGTAGTGGCTCATGCGCTTCCGAAAGGCCGTCATCTTGGTGGCGAAGTCGGGCGACGCGGGATCGACCTGCTGCTCGTCGATCAAGGTCCGCGACCAGTCGGCGTCGGTACTCATGTACTCGCTCGCTTCCGAGAGCGAGAGAAACGAGTAGACCGGCTCGAGGCACGCGCCGAGGCCGGTCGCGGAAATCTCCTGCGATAGTTGCTGATGGCGCCAGAGATCGGAGTGGATGGCCATGAATCCGACGTCGGCCTTCCCGATCATCGCGAGCGGGATGAGCTGCAGGCCCTCTTCCGCCGAGGCGCGGGTGATCCACGCGCTGGTATCGGCGATGGCCGCGCGCCGGTCGTCGTCGGAAAGGGCGCGCCAACGGGCGCGATCGATGCGGTAGAACCAATGCGAGACGGTCCAACCGACGGAGGCGACGAGCGGGGTGGTCATCGGGCGATTGTAGGGAGCCCCTGCCTGAGCGTCAATTCGGAGGTGCTCGTTTGGTTCGTGTCTCATTCTGTTCGCGAGGCCTTTGCGGTGTCGCCGGTTGGTGGGTCAGGGTGTGCTCCTACGGTCGCCGGGTTGCCGCCACCCAGCGCGTACAACCTGCCGCTGCCTCCATGGCCTGGGCACACGCGAGCTGCGGCTCCCCGGAGCACACCCTGACCCACCCACCGGCGAGGCATCACAACGAGAACGATCGACGCGCCGACTCGCACTCGGGAACAAAGGCTCCGTGAGAGTGAGTGATGGACGATGCAGCCGCCGGGCGGGTCGGGGATGGCTCCGGGGAGCCGCAGCTCGCGTGTGCGCCGGCCAGAGAGGCAGCGGCAGATTGTATGCGCTGGGTGACAGCGAACCGGCGACCGAAGGAGCCAACCCCGACCCGCCCGGCGGCTGCCACCAATCAAGCGCCCGCTGCCGCGAGAATCGAACGAGCTGTCACCGCGGGCCGTTCCGTGCTGGACGCCTCAGGATCACTGACGTAAGCCTCCCCGACTCATGAGCCTGCCCGTGATCGCGGCCCTCTTTCTCGCGGCTCTCGCGACGGCCTATCTCGTGTACGGCCGCTTCGTCGCCGCCCAGTACGCGCTCGACGACGCGGTGACCACCCCCGCCGTCGCGTTGGAAGACGGCACCGACTTCGTCCCGACGGCGCCCGTCTATCTGATGCCGCAGCACTTCAGCGCCATCGCCGCCGCTGGACCAATCGTCGGCCCGATCGTCGCCTGCGAGCAGTTCGGCTGGCTGCCGTGCCTGCTCTGGATCCTGGGCGGCGTGATCTTCATCGGGGCCGTCCACGACTTCAGCGCGCTCGTCGCCAGCGTTCGTCATCGCGGCTCGTCGGTCGCGGAGATCATCCGCGAGAATCTCAGCCACCGCGCCTGGGTGGCGGTGATGCTCTTCATCTGGCTGGCGCTCGTCTACGTGATCGTCGCCTTCACCGACGTCACCGCCGGCACGTTCCTCGGTCGCATCGAGGAGCTCGACGGCGTGCAGGTGGGCTTCAACGCCGGGGGCGCGGTCGCGTTCGCGAGCGTGGCCTATCTGGCGCTCAGCGTCCTCATGGGCGTCGTGCAGAAGCGCTGGAACCCACCGCTCTGGCTCGTGACGATCGTGTTCGTGCCGGCGACGCTCGGCGTCGTGTGGCTCGGGACGCAATGGTCCGAGGTCTTCGCGATCACGGCCGGCAACCCGCACAAGACCTGGGGCCTGATCCTGCTCGGCTATTGCCTGGTCGCGTCGTTGCTGCCGGTGTCATTTCTGCTGCAACCGCGCGGCTACCTCGGCGGCTTCGTGCTGTACCTCGTGCTCGCAGTCGGGACGATCGGCATCTTCTTCGGCGGCCAGGAGATCCAGCAACCCGCGTTCAAAGGGTTCGAGGTCGGCGGCGCGACGGGCCTGCTCTTCCCGTTCCTGTTCGTGACTATCGCCTGCGGCGCGTGCAGCGGGTTCCACGGGCTCGTCTGCGGCGGCACCACGTCGAAGCAGATCGCCAAAGAGTCGGACTGCCGGCCCGTCGGCTATGGCGCGATGCTGCTCGAAGCCTTCGTCGCGCTGATCGCGCTCGTGACGATCATGATCGTCGTCCCCGGCGGACCGAAGAGCTCGGCCGGCGCCACCTACGGCCGCGGCATCGGCCAGTTCGCGACGGTCATCCTCGGCAAGGAGCACCTGCTCTTCGCGACGGTCTTCGGCTCGATGGCGTTCTCGACCTTCGTTTTCGACACGCTCGACGTCGCGACCCGGCTCGGGCGCTACATCATTCAAGAGCTCTTCGATTGGCGGACGCGCACCGGCGCGATCGTCGGCACGCTCGCGACCGTCGGCGCGCCCCTCCTCTTCATCGCGACGGCCGCCGCGCCGGGGCCCGGCCGACCGCCCACCTACATGGCGTTCTGGACGCTCTTCGGCACCTCCAATCAATTGCTCGCCGCCCTCACCCTCCTCGGCATCACCGTATGGCGAAAGCGCCTCGGAAAGACCGTCTGGTTCACCTATGTGCCCATGCTCTTCGTGCTCGCGATCACCGTGTGCGCGCTCAGCCTCCAGGCGTGGACGGGGTTCACGGGCTTTCGCGGCGCCGACGGGACGCTCGCCCCGACCCAGCTCGCGAACGGCCTCGTCGCCACCACCTTGCTCGTGCTCGCCGGCCTCGTCGTCATCGAGGCCGTGCGGGCGCTCCGCGCCGTGCCGGCGCGCTCGTCGTGAATCCGCGCGCGAACGCCAGCGGCAATTGACACCGGCAGCAGCGCTGGCGATACCGGACGACGTGCTCCAAATCGTTGCACGTTCGTGGCCACGCCTCTCGCATGACGACACGACCCCGTTGGACGCTCGACTCGCGTAGCACGCTCGGGGTCGCCCTTGCCCTGGCGCTGCTCATCGCGGTCGGGTGTGGCGTCGTGTGGCAGGTGCAGGGCTATCGCCGCGCAACGCTGCGGGTGCGCCAGAGCCTCCAGATCCTGAACGCGATCGAGAGTCTGACCCGCCGCCTCGTCGACGCCGAAACCGGGCAGCGCGGGTATCTCCTGACGGGTCGGACCGAGTACCTCGAACCGTTCACGCACGCCCGGCAGGAGCTGCCGGGCGACGCCGAAGCGCTCCGCACCCTGATCGCGAACGACGCCGACCAACGCCAGCGCTACGACACGCTATCGCCGCTCATCCGCGCCAAACTCGACGAGGTGGGGCGCACGATCGAGCTCCGGCGCGCCGGCGATCTCGCGGCCAGCCTGCGGGTCCTGGACACCGACGCCGGCCGACGCGTCATGGACGACATCCGCCGGACACTCGCCGCCATGACCGCCGCCGAGGACGAGCAGCTCCGCGCCCGCCTCGTCACGACGGACGCGCGGAACGTCCGGGCGCTGCTGTTCGTGCTCGGGGCAAGCGGATTGGCCTTTCTCCTGGTCGCGGGCTGCATCGTCGCGCTGAACGCGCAGAGTCGGCGCCGGCTCGTCCTGCAGCACCGGGTCCTCGAAGGCGAAGAGCGCTTGCGCGTCACCCTGCGCAGCATCGGCGACGCCGTGATCGCGACCGATGCCGACGGCCGCGTCGTGTTCATGAATCCGGTCGCCGAGCTGCTCACGGGCTGGACGACCGCCGACGCCCACGGCCGGCCGCTCGACGAGGTCTTCGTCATCGTCAACGAGAGCACCCGGGCCCCCGTCGCGAGCCCCGTGACCCGCGTACTGCGCGAAGGCATCACGGTCGGGCTCGCGAACCACACCGTCCTCTTCGCCCGCGACGGCCGCGAGATTCCGATCGACGACAGCGCCGCGCCGATCCGCGACGGCAACCGCGCGATCATGGGCGTCGTGTTGGTGTTCCGCGACGTCACCGAACGCCGCCATTTGGAGGAGGAAGCCGCGCATGCCAGCCGCCTCGAGGCCGAGCGGGCGGAATCGGAGCGTGGCGCGGTCGCGCTCCGTGTGAGCGAGGAAAAGTATCGCTCGCTGGTCGCCGCCACCAACGACATCGTGTGGACGGCCGGTCCCGTCGGCAGCTTCGACGAGCCCCAGCCCGGCTGGGAAGCCTACACCGGCCAACGCTGGCCGCAGGACGCCGCGCAAGGCTGGACCACCGCCATACACCCCGACGATCGCGCCACAATCATCCGTATCTGGGAAGCCGCGCAGGCGACGCGCTCGGTGCTCGAGGTCGAGGGCCGCGTCTGGCACGCGCTCTCCGGCGAGTATCATCATTGTCGCGCCCGCGGCGTACCCTTGCTGGCGCCCGACGGGTCGCTGCGCCAATGGGTCGGCATGATCGAGGACGTGCATGCCCGCCGCCAAGCCGAGCTGCAGAACGAGGATTTGCTGCGCGTCGCCGAGCGCGCGCGGCGCGAAGCGGAGGCCGCTAATCACGCGAAGGACGAGTTTCTCTCGGTCCTCTCGCACGAGCTCCGATCGCCGCTCCAGACGATGCTCACGTGGGTCGGGTTGCTGCGCGACGGCCAGACGACCGGCGCCGAGACCACGCGTGCCTTCGACGCCCTCCTCGAAAGCCTCGGCGCCCAGGAGCAACTGATCAACGATCTGCTCGACGTCTCGCGCATCGTCTCCGGCAAGCTCACCGTCGCGTCGAAGCCCTTCGACCTGACCGTCACCGCGACCGCCTGCCTCGATCTCCTCCTCCCGGAAGCGCTCGCCAAGGGTCTCACGCTGACGCGCCAGGGCTTCGACGTCCCCCGCCCGGCCCTCGGCGACCCGGCGCGTTTCACGCAGGCCCTCCACAACGTCCTGCAGAACGCGATCAAGTTCACGCCGACCGGTGGCAGCGTCGACGTGACCGCGACGACCGTCGACGGCCGCCACGCGGTCGAGGTCCGCGACACCGGCGACGGCCTCTCGTCCGAGCTGCTCGCCCGGGTCTTCGACCGGTTCTGGCAAGCCGACAGCGCCAAGACCCGACGCCACGGCGGTCTCGGTCTCGGCCTCGCGATCGCGCGCCACGTCCTCGAAGCCCAAGGCGGTACGCTCACGGCTGCGAGCGCGGGACTCGGCCGGGGCGCGACCTTCACACTCGGCCTCCGCAGCGCCAACGCGCTGCCCGCGGCCCCGGCCCCTGCCGCCCAGCGCGCGACGACCGCGCTCGGGGGCTTGAGGATTCTGCTGGTGGAGGACGACGAGGCGATGAGCGAGGCCCTCGCGGCGTTGCTCGAGCACCTTGGCGCGACCGTAGCGACGGCGGCCTCGGTCCGCACCGCGCTCGGCCTTCTCCCCGACGCGGCTCCCGACATTCTCTTGAGCGACATCGGCATGCCCGGCGAGAGCGGCTACGCGTTGATCCGCGAGATCCGCGCGCGCGAAGCCACCGGCACGACCCGCCTGCCCGCCCTCGCCATGACCGGGTTCGCGAGCCCGGAGGACCGTGACGAGGCCCGCGCCGCCGGCTTCGACGACCACGTGCCGAAACCCGTCGATCCCGATACGCTCGTCCGCCGGATCCGCGACCTGACGGGAGGAACGCACTGATGGACGAGTCGCTCGCTAGTTTTTTCCCCCACCACGAGGTGCACGTCGGCCGTGACCTCGGCGGCCGCACGACCACCATCGGCGCTGCCGACGTCGCGCACTACGAAGCCGGCACCGGCGGCGTGACCCCGCACGTGGCCCTCGCCGGCTCCGCCGTCGCCGCTCCGGCGCTGCTGTTCCACTCCGAGGTCTACCGCAGCCTCGCCTGGTACCTCCCGAACATCTTCGGCAATCTGCACGCCCGCCAGGAATGGCAGCTCTTCGCGCCCCTCACGGTCGGCGCCTCGGTCCGCACCCGCTCGACCGTGGTCGAGCGCTATCTCAAGCGCAGTCGCGAGTACGTCGTGAACGAGGTGCTCGTGACCGACGACGCAGGCCGCTGGCTGCAGCGCAGCCGCACCCACCAGAGCTTCCTGATCGAGGAGGAGCGCCGGGGACTCGTCGTCGATCGCGAGCGCGAGAAACGCAGCGACCGCCAGTTCGCGACCGGCCAAGGTTCGGACGAACCAGGCGAGTCGATTCCGCCGCTGGTCCGGCCGATCACGATCGCGATGTGCGAGGCGTTCTCGGGTCCCGACAAGAGTTACCACACCGATCGCGCGGCGGCGCAGATGCTCGGGTTCCCCGACATCGTCGTGCAGGGAATGTTGTCGGTGTGCTTCGTGTCGGAGCTGATGACGCAGGCATACGGCGCCGCGTGGCAGCTCGGCGGCACCCTCGACGTCCGGCTCGTCAACGTCGTCTGGGTGAACGACGTGCTGACGGCCCACGGCAAGGTCCGCGCAACGGTCGCCGAGGGCGCCAAGCGGCGCTTGCACCTCGACGTCTGGTGCGAGAAAGCGGACGGGACCATCGCGACCGTCGGCACCGCCAGCGTCTTGCAGTAACGGAGGTGTCCACGCACAACGAGTGACCGCCGTGTCAGCCTCTTCTGCCCCCTCCTCCACCGCTCGAATCTTCGTCGGCCGCGACGAAGAGCTCACCACGCTCGCAGCCCGTCTCGACGACGCGCTCGGCGGACACGGTTCCCTCGTCACGCTCGTCGGCGAGCCCGGGATCGGCAAGACCCGCACCGTCGAGGAGCTGTTGGCCCGCGCCGCGCTCCCCGCCGACCGCGTGCTGTGGGGACGCTGCCCCGAGCACGAAGGCGCGCCAGCGTACTGGCCGTGGATACAGGCCCTGCGGGGCTACATCGAGCGCGCCGACCCGGCCACCCTGCGGGCGGCGCTCGGACCGGCCGCCGCCGACCTCGCGCGCATCGTGCCCGCGCTCCGCGAGCGGCTACCCGACGTCGTGCCGAGCGCCGGCGTCGATCACGAGCAGGCGCGCTTCCAGCTCTTCGACGGCGTCGCGACGTTCTTCCGGCGCATCAGCGAGCACGCGCCGCTCGTGCTGGTCCTCGACGATCTGCACTGGGCCGACGAAGCGTCGATGATGCTCCTCGGGTTCGTCGCGCCCGAGATCCGCCGCAGCCGTCTCCTCATCGTCGGCACCTATCGCGAGCTCGAGATGCGGCGCATGGCGCGCGGGCTCGGGGAGATCGCGCGCGTCGGCCATCGCGTCACGCTCACCGGCTTCGGGCACGACGAGGTCGACGACTTCCTCCGTCAGGCCGCCGCCATCACGCCCGAGACCGCGTTGGTGGCCGAGCTGCTGCGGGTGACCGAAGGCAACCCGTTCTTCCTCGACGAGATGGTGCGCATGCTCCGGCTCGAAGGCTCGCTCGGCGAGGAGCATCTCGATGCCGCGACGAAGCTCCCCGACGAGGTCCGCGAGGTCATTCGTCGCCACCTGCGCCCGCTCTCGGACGACGACCGCGCGCTGCTCGCGATCGCGGCCGTGCTCGGACGCGAGTTCGACCTCGCGACCCTCCAGCTCGCATGCGAGCTCCCGGCCGACCGCGTCCTCGAACGGCTCGAGCGGGCCCACGCGGCCGGACTCGTGAGCGAGATCCCCGAGAGCGTCGGGCGCTATCGCTTCGTCCACGTGCTGATCCGCGAGACACTCTATGGCGACCTCACGGCGGGACGGCGCGCCGAGCTGCACCGCCGCGTCGCCCTCGCCCTCGAACACCTGCATCGCGACACGCACGAGCCGCCGCTCGCCGAGCTGGCACGCCACTTCTTCCACGCCGCCGCCGTCGGCGAGGCCGACAACGCCGTTGCCTACGCGCGCCGCGCCGGCGCGCAGGCGCTCACGCTCCTCGGCTACGAGGACGCGGTCCGGCACTTCGAGCGCGCACTGGAAGCGCTGGCGCTTCGCCCGGCCGACGACGACGACCGCCTGCAGCTGCTGCTCTCGCTCGGCGACGCTGCGTGGCGAACGGGCGATCTCGCGAAAGCCGACGAGACCCTCGAGCGCGCGCTCCGCAGCGCACGGACGCTCGGCGCCCCGGAAATGTTCGCCCGCGCCGCGCTCGGCCTCGGACGGCTCAACGCCGAGACCGGCACCCCCGACCAAACGCTGATCGCGGTCCTCCGTGAAGCGCTCCGCGGGCTCGGCGACGGCGACGATCCGCTCGCGGCCGCCGTCATGGCGCGCCTCGCGATGGCGCTCTACTTCACCCGCGCCGAGGAAGAGCGCGCCGAGCTCAGCGAGCGCGCCGTCGCCATGGCCCGCCGCCTCGGCGATCCGACCGCGCTCGTGATCGCGCTCCTCAACCGACACTTCATGCTGTGGGGCCCCGGCGACGTCGCGGCGCGCCTCGCCATCAGCGCCGAAGGCCTCGCGCTCGCCGAGCACCTCGCCGACCCGCAGCTCGGCTTCGAGATGCAGCGCTGGCGACTGCTCGATCTCCTCGAGCACGGCGACATCACCGCGATGGATCGCGAGCTCGACGTCTACTCGCGGCGCGCCGAGGACGTCCGCTTGCCGACCTACCGGTGGCACGCCCGCCTGACGCGCGCGATGCGCGTGCTGCTGGCCGGACACCTCGACGAAGGCGCCCATCTCGCGGCCGCGCTCATGGCGGTGAAGCCCGACGGCTACGCCTCGCCGCGCGGCCAGTGCTACATGATCCAGAGCTTCGTCGTCACGCGGGAGTACCGTCGGCTCGCGGAGCTCGATGCGCCGTTCAAGGCGCTCGCCCGCCACTATCCGGCGATGCCGATCTGGCGCTGTGGCCTCGCGGTCGTGCGCGCCGAGCAGGGGCTCGACGCCTGGGCGCGGACGCTGATCGCCCCGCTCGCCGCCGAAGATTTCGCGAGCCTGCCGCGGGACGGCAATTACATCCCGGCGCTCACGCTCCTGGCGGAGCTGGCCCATCACCTCGGCGAAACGCGCTGGGCCGAGCAGCTGCTTCCGTTGCTCGCGCCATTCGCGCGCGTCGTGATGGTCGGACCCTCGGCGGCCTGTTACGGCTCGGCGGCGCGCTACCTCGGCCTCCTCGCCGAGACGCTCGGCCGGCACGCGGAGGCGGAGCGCTATTACGAGGATGCCCTCGCGATGAACACCGGCATCGCGGCGCGTCCGTACGTCGCCTACACCCGGTATGATCTCGCGCGACTCCTCTTCGAGCACGGCGACGCCAAGCGCGCCGCCGCGCTGCTCGACGCCGCGAGCAAGACGGCCGACGAGCTCGGCATGCCGCGCCTGCGCCTGCTCGTGCAGCAACTCGGTGAGCGCCACGGTGGCCGCGCCGCGGCACCGCCCACCGCACGGGTCGCGGCCGGGCTCCGTCGCGACGGGGACGAATGGATCGTCGCGTACGGGACCGATTCCTTCCGCCTGAAAGACGTGAAGGGCTTCGGCTATCTCGCGACCCTGCTCCGCCACCCGGGCCACGAGCTGCACGCGCTCGACCTCGGCGGGGCCACCGCCGCCCCCGGCAGCACGATGCCCGGCGGTCGCGAGATTGCCGAGGAGGGCCTCGTCGCCGGCGACCTCGGCGATGCCGGCGAAGTGCTCGATGCCGAGGCGCGCGCCGCCTACAAGGAACGACTCGCCGATCTGAACGACGAGCTCGTAGAAGCGACGAGCTTCGGCGACGAAGGACGCGCCGCCCGCGCCGAGGCCGAGATCGAGGTCCTCACCAAGGAGCTCTCGCGTGCGGTCGGGCTCGGCGGCCGGAGCCGGCGCGCCGGGTCGGCGGCCGAGCGGGCCCGTCTGAACGTCACGCGCAGCATCAGCTCGGCCATCAAGAAGATCGCCGCCGAAAGCCCGGGCCTCGGCGAGCACCTCGCGGCCGCCGTCCGGACCGGGCTCTTTTGCGTCTACAGCCCCGATCCACGGCTGCCGATCACCTGGGATCTCGGCCGTTAACCAACCGAATTTCCTCGCAGCGCCCGTTCATGTCCATTGAACACCGTTCCACCTCGACTGAACGCCTGCAGTGTGAAGAGTGCAGGAGGAGCGCATGGCGAGCTTGGAGAAATGGTCGTTAGTGGGGCTGGACGGCGCGAAGCCGCTCGCGGTCCGGGGCGAGATCCACGGGGACGAACGCTTCTCGGACGGCACCCCGATCACGAGCTCGCGGCTCTGCCACCTCGATCCCGCCGGTCACTTCGCCTGCACCAAGAACCACACCTACGAGCTCGGCACGATCAGCGACGCGTTCGCCCGCTGGATGGCCGCCAACGGCCGCTCCATCGCGAGCTTCGCGGACGCGCTCGAAGGTAAGACCGCAATCAAAAGCGCGCGCATGAACGTCACGCCGATCGGGACGCTCACCGCACCGCGCGGGGCCACCGTCATCATCGGGTCGACGCCGTCGACCCCGAGCCTCGCAACCCGGATCAACCCGAGTGGCGCCACGCAGCTCGACCCGCGACAGGTGACCAACCTCGTCAAGGCACCGACCCTGGTCGTCGCCCTCGGGTGACGTCCACTCGTCAGCGAAACCGGTCGAGAACGGCGCGCGCCACCATGAGCCCGGTCAGCAGCGCGCACGCCCAGGCGAACGCATCCCCGATTCGCGCGTAGGTGGTGACGTCGTGGCGCGGCTCGATGATGCCGCGCACTGTGCCCGCGCTCGCGAACGGTAAGGAGTCGACGAGGCGGCCGCCCGGGTCGATGACGGCCGACGGTCCGGAGGTCGAGGCGCGGACGAGCCAGCGACGGGTCTCGACGGCCCGCAAGCGCACCATCGCGAGCGCGATCTCGGCATAGTGCCGGCGGCCGACCCACGAATCGTTCGTGAGCGTCACGAGCCAGGTCGCGCCGGCGCGGACACGCGCACGCGCCGGGTCGGCGAGCATCGCCTCGTTGCAGATCATCACGCCGGCCGCGCCGGCCGGTGTCGCCAGCGGGCCTTGCGCCGTAGCGGAGCCCGGTACGAACTCGCGGACCTTGCCGAAACGCCGGCGCAGGAGGCCGTCGCCCGCGAGCGGAAAATACTCCGCGAACGGCACCAGCGTCCCCTTCTCGTAGACCGCCTCGATCGCGCCCGTCGGTCCGATCACGAAGGCCGCGTTCCGATACGACTCGGACGCGCCGGCGCGGACGGCGCGCGGGCCGCCGGTGAGGAGCGTCGTGTGCGCCACCGTCAGCATGCGCGCGAGATACGCCCGATAGCTCGCGTCATCCTCCAGGAAGAACGTGAGCGCGCTCTCCGGCCAGACGACGAGCGCCGCCGCCTGCGCCGCAACCGCCTTCGTCGTGAGATCGGCATAGGCGCCGAGATTCGCGCCGTAGAATTCGGACTTCCACTGCGTGCCGAGATCGAGATTGCCCTGCACCACGACGTCCGGCCGCGCCGCGTCGGCGGCCGGCGCCTGCTCGGACGTCAGACGGAAAGCCCCGTACACGACCACCGCCACCACCAGCGCGGCCGCGATGGCGAGGCCGCGGCGGGCGGCCGCCATGTCATCGCCGTGCGCCCGCCAGAGCAGCGCGAGCGCCGCGTTCACGACGACGAGCACGAAGCCGATGCCGTGCACGCCGGCCAGGTCCGCCGACTGGACCAGCAACGGCACCGCCGTCTGCGAGTACCCGAGGAGCGCCCACGGATTCCCGAACGGCACGTGGCTCCGCAGGAGCTCCGCCGTGACCCACGCTGCCCCGACCGCGAGCGGCGTCCACGCGCGCGGCGCGGCGGCGAGTCGGCGCCACACGAGCGCGAACAGCGCGAGCTGCCACGCCGCCTGCCAGAGCGCGCAGACCAGAAAGATCGCGACGCCGACGATGACCGGCTGCTCGTAGTAGCTGACCACGGCCGCCGGCATCCACGTGCCGACGCCGTACGACGCGGCGACCCCGAGCGCGACGCCGAGCCCGGCGGCGCGGCCCTTCCCTCCACCCGCCACCGCCAACAGGAACGGCACGAGCGCGAACCACGGGAGCGGCCACCAACCGACCGGCGGAAAGGCGAGACCATAGAGCGCGCCAGAAATCGCCGTGAGCGCCACCGCCGACCCGCGCCGCCTGTGTCCCATCGCTGGGTCAGCGCAGCGCGGCGGCGAGCGCCGCGCCCTGCACCGCGCTCCCGAGCGCGTCGTCCAATCGTTCGAGATCCCAGCCGAGATCGAGCGCGGTGAGCGCCTGCCGTGCGGTCGCGAGGAGCGCCGGTCCGGTGTGCCCGTCGAACGTCGGGGCGTGTGCGCCTGCCGCGAGCAGCCGCACCGCGACGTCGGCACGGATACGCGCCGCTTCCGGGCGCATCCCGAGCCGCTCGGCCTCCGCGAGCGCGCGCGCGAATCCTCGCAGGGCGCCGCGCCGCCGGCCGCGCACCCAGCGCAGCCGGGCGATCGTCGCGGCGACCTCCGGACGAATCCAGGCGAACCGTCCCGCCGAGGCTTCGGCCTTCCCCCGATGCCGGCGTACGCGCGCCAAGACGACCTGCTCGATCCGGTCGCGGCGCCCGTACTCGGCGGCGGCGAGCAGGAGGTGCGAGCGCGACACAAAGCCCTGGTACCACGGCGGCACGCGCTGCGTGATGAGCGCGTCGGCCTGCGCGAGCGTCGCCGCCGCGGCATCCAGGTCGGCGGCGAGCACCTGCACCTTGGCCTTGGTGCCGAGCGCGAGCAGATTCAGGAGGACCTCGTCGTTCGAGGTGAGATAGGCCTCGGCGGCTGCTGCCGCCGCTTCGAGCGCGCGCCGGTCGGTGTGGAAGAACGCGAGCGCCGCCTGACGGTTCGAGCGCGCGTAGTCGTCGGCATAGGTTTCTTCCATCAGCTCGAGGCGCTCGATGTTCGCGCGGCAATCGTCCCAGCGGCCTTGCGCCGTGCGTTTAAACGTTTCGAGCCCGACGTGCGTCGCCACGTCCCACAGCAGGCCGTAGCGCAGCGCCTCGTCGATGTCGGCGCTCGGGATCTCGTGGCGCGCGTCCCAATCGCCGGCAATGAACTGATGGGTCGCGTGCATGACGCGCCAGAGGAACCGCTCCGGGACGTTGGCCGGGTCGACGTAGCGCTCGGCGAGCGCGAGGAACCGCTCCGAGACGTCGAAGGAGATGCCCCCAAAGGAGAAGAGCCCGACGGTGCCCGCGTACATCCCGCCCGCGCCGGGCACGGTCGCGGGGTCGATGCCGCGGAGGCGCCGCAGCGTCTCCAACCCGTTCAGCAAGAACCGCGGCGCGTCGGCCGTGGTCTGCGCCCGCGCACGGTTGAACATCAGCGCGATGATCTCGAGATCGCGCTCCGACGCGGGCGGGCGATTCCGGGCGCGCCCACTCGAGACGTAGAGGTCGAGCACGACGAGCCCGATCGTGCGGGCGAGCGCGCGCGCCACGCCGAACGTGGTCGTCGGTGCCTCTTCGCCGAGGACCGCGAGCGCTTCGTTGTAGTGGCGCTGCGACTCCTCCATCTGGCCGCGGTGCAGGTAGGCGCCCGCGAGACGCTTGTGGAGCGCGACGCGCTTTCCCGGATCGCCCCCGCCGGGATGGCGCGCCAGATAGAGCCGTGACGATTCCTGCAGCAGATCGAGCGCTTCGATGGGCGCGCCGGCTCTCGCGGCATCGTCGCCGGCCAGGAACAACTGCTCTTCGGCGCGGTCGAGGTCGTTCCCCATCGAGTAGTGGTACGCCAGCATGCCGTGGTACCCGGGCGCGCCGACGAGTTGCTCCTCGACCACCCGCCCGACCGCGCGATGCAGCTCGGCGCGCCGGGTCTCGAGAATGGAGTCGTAGGTAACGTCCTGAATGAGCCGGTGTTTGAACACATACGACGGGATCTCACGCCGCGTGTCGCGTAAGAGCAGCTGCGCCTCGGTCAGCTCCGTCAGGATCTCCGGCAGCTTCTCGGGCTCGCTGACCAGCGCCCGCAGCACGGGCTCGGCGACGCGTTGGCCGACCACGGCCGCCAACTGCAACGCGAGCTTCGGGAGCGGCGGGAGGAGATCGACCCGCGTCAGGATGACCTCCTGCACGGTATCCGGCACCTGGACCGACTCGATCGCGGCGGTCGCGCGCAGGCCGACCGGCGTGGTTTCGATCACGCCTTGGCTGATGAGGGCGCGCAGCAGCTCTTCGAGAAAGAGCGGGTTGCCGGCGGCGCGCTCGGCCATCCGTTCGCGCGACGCGCGGGGCAAGCCGCCGTGCGGGAAGAGCGTGCCGAGGAGCCGCCGCGACCCGTCCGCGTCGAGCGGCTGCAGCGTCAACGCCACCACCCGCTCGGGCGGCAACGTCGCCGCCGAGACGTGGACCAACCGGCCCGCGGTCTCGGGAAAGTCCGGCCGCGCCGCGAAGAGGAACAGCACCGGCGACTCGTGCGCGACGCGGAGCAGATTCACGAGCATCTCGATCGACGAGCGATCGGCCCAGTACACGTCCTCGAAGAACAGCACGAGCGGCTGCGCCGCGGCCGCGGTCTGCAGCAGGGTCCGAACGGCGCCGAGCTGCAGCCGGTCGATGACGTCGCTCCGGACGTCGGCGATACGCGCCGCCGCCGCGGCCGGCAGGGGCACACCGATCAACGTAGCGAGATACATCGCCAGCTCTTCGCGCTGATCGCCGAGGAGCGGCGCGAGCGCCGCATCGAGGCGCTCGTAGGCATCGGCGCCATGCTCCTCCCCGAGCCCGAGGAGCGAGCGCAGCAGGTCGACGAAGGGATGGAAGCGGAGCGTCCGTCCCATCGCGATCGAGCGGCCTTCGACCCAGCGCACGGCCGTGGCTTCCGGGCTCGCCGCGAGCTCCGCGAGCAGGCGTGACTTGCCGAGCCCCGCCTCGCCGACGACGGCCGCGACCCCGCCTTGGCCGCGCGCCAGCGCCGCCACGCGGCTCCGCAGCGCGGCGAGCTCGTCGTCGCGCCCGACCAGCTCGGGAAAGATCGTCTCGCCCCGACCGACCCGCGATCGGTACACCTGCTCGCGCTCGGTCCTGAGGGCGTAGGCCGCGGGCTCGGGCAATGGCGCGGCGCGCTTCGGCGGCGACGGCGCGTCCCGCTTGGCCGGCAACGGCGGCTCGGCAGCGCGCGCCACCGGCTCGTACGCGAAGCTGCCGGCCGTCGCCCGTTCGGTCTCGGGGCCCACCCACACCTCGCCGGCCGGCGCCACGTCCTTCAGCTTCGAGGCGACGCTCACGACCTCGCCCATCAGCGTGAACTCGCGGAGCAGCGCCCCGCTCACGTCACCCGCGAGCCCGAGACCGGTGTTGATCCCGATGTGGACGTCGAGCGGCGTCGGCAGCGCGGCCGTCACGTTGTACTCGCGGACCTTGCGGCGCATCTCGATCGCGGCGTTCACCGCGGCGCGCGGCGCGTCCTCGAGCGCGATCGGCACGCCGAACGTCGCCATGATGCAGTCGCCGAGATATTTCTCGACCGAGCCCCCGTGCTTGCTCGCCGTCTCGTGCAGGACGGCGAGGCATCCGCTCACCGCCCGATACGCCTCCGCCGGCGGCAGCTGCTCGGACATGCGCGTGAAGCCCGTGATGTCGGCGAAGAGCACGGTGACCCGGCGCCGCTCGGCCTCGCTCGTGCGCTCGACGCTCGCGGCCTCACGCCGGAGCTCGGTCTCGATCGCGCCCGCCAGCACCGCGCCCATGATGAGGCGCTGCGGATTGCCGCCTGCGCGCGTTTCGATCCGCGCGCGCGCCGCCGCGGACAGCGCGGCGCCGCCGGTCACGTGGTCGACGAGCTGGACGGCCTCTTCCGCCGCGAGCGGACCGAGCCGGCAGACCGTGACCGCCGACCCGAGGTCGTCGACGAGCGCTTGCGTCGCCGCACCCACGTCGCGGGTCGTCAGCACCCAGCACACGCCCTCGTCGGCGAGCGTGGTGCCGAGCGCGGCGAGCGTGTGGAGTGAGCGCGCGTCGGCGCGCTGCACGTCCTCCGCCCCGACCACGACACCGCCGTGGCGCGCGAGCGCCGTCACCAACCCGGCGAACGCGGAGCCGTCGGCCGCGGCGGGCGTGTGCACCAGCGTGACGAGCCCGGGCGTATAGACGCCGCGCAGCTCGGCGGCGCGGGCGGTGATGGCTGCCGCGATCGCGTCGGCGTCGGTGTCGACCTCGACACCGGCCCAGGTGGCGACGAGATCGGCGAGCAATTGCAGCGGCGTCTTGGCGTCGTAGGCAGGCGCGACGAGTACGGTCAGGTCGGCGGCGTCACGGCCGATCTCGTCCACGAGCCGCGACTTGCCGCTCCCCTCCGGGCCGACCAGCAGCACCGTCCGACTCGTACCGGCGCGCGCGGACGCGACCGCCGCGCGCAGCACGCCGAGCTCGGGCCCGCGACCGACGAACGGCGTCTCGATCGTCGGCGTCGCGCGTGCCACCCGCGCCATGCCACCGACCCGTCCCGTGACGCGGTACGCGTGCACGCGCCGCTCCTTGCCGCGCAAGACCAGCGGCTCGAGATCCTCGAACGTGAAGCGCGTCCGGGCGACGGCCTGCGTTTCGGCACCGATGTGGATGCTGCCCGGCTCGCCCAGGTCCTTCAGACGGGCCGCGACGTTCACCGCGTCGCCCATGACCGCGAACTCGCGCACCACCGGGCCGTGCAGATCGCCCGCGATCATGAGCCCCGTGTTGATCCCGATCCGGAGCGTCAGCGGCAGCGGGCTCTCGACGTCACGGGCATAGCGCGCCGCCGCCTCCCGCATCTCGACTGCCGCCTGGACCGCCGCGGTCGGCGCGTCCGCTGATTGGATAGGAAAGCCGAAGACCGCCATCAGGCAGTCGCTCAGGTACTTGTCGACGACGCCGCCGTGCCGGCGCGCGATCCCTTCGAGCACCCGGAGACAGCCCGTCACGACCGCGTACGCGCGCTCGATCCCGGCGTCGGCCGTCAGCGTTCCCGCGCCGACGATGTCGACGAAGACGACGGTGGCACGCCGCCGATCGTGCTCCGGAGCTTGGGGGTCGATCACGATGGGCACAGGGGGCACAGGGGGCACAGGGGGTCTTTCTGATAGCGCCGACGCAGCTGGAGCAAAAGCGCGTCCATGCGATGCCCGCAGCCGACCGAACAGCCAGCGGTGTCGCCGGCGGGTGGGTCAGGGCGTGCTCCTACGGTCGCCGGGTTTCTGCCACCCAGCG
>Ga0163144_10012509_pt1 | contig 17819 bp, 20 predicted proteins | sample OliLak19BULKMAT1_FD_123175 | JGI IMG/M metagenome (GOLD analysis project Ga0163144, IMG submission 123175) | Freshwater microbial mat bacterial communities from Lake Vanda, McMurdo Dry Valleys, Antarctica - Oligotrophic Lake LV.19.BULKMAT1 | ecosystem: Environmental > Aquatic > Freshwater >...
GCGCGCACGCGGCTATTGACAGGCTCCGGCGCCTGGCCCAGCATGCAGCAGCGCACGGAGGCGCGGAACATGCCGACACGATTGCTGATACTGCTGGGGGCCTTGGCTGCAGGCGCGAGCGCGCTCGTCTCGGCCTGCGCGCCGAATGCCAATGTGGACGCCCAGGCACCGGCCGCCGCGTCCGCCGCCGCGCCGAACCCGTTGCCCGGCGTGACCAAGAGTCTCGACGCGCTCAAGGCCGAGATGTTCCATGTAGGCGCGGGGCGGCGGCTGAAGCCCGCGGAGTGGCCAGGCGGCAACCGCGTGGCCGTGGCGCTGTCGTTCGACGTCGACAACGCCACGATGGCGCTGTCGCAGGGCAACCTCGACTACGAGGTGCTGTCACGCGGCGAGTACGGCGCGGTCGATGGCCTGCCCCGCATCCTGCGGCTGCTCGATCAGCACCAGATGCCCGCGTCGTTCTTCATTCCGGCCGTGAGCGCGCTGCTGCATCCGCAGATGGTGCCCGACATCCAGGCCAAGGGGATGCACGAGATCGGCATCCACGGCTGGATTCACGAGCGTCTGCCCACGCTCAACAACGAGCAGGAGGAGCAGCGGCTGCTCGACCAGTCGCTCGAGGCGCTCACCAAGCTGATGGGGAAGCGGCCAGTCGGCTACCGCGCGCCGTCGTGGAAGTTCAGCAAGTACACCCTGGCGCAGATCACGAAGGCCGGCTTCCTCTACGACAGCAGCCTGATGGCGAGCGACGACGCCTATGAGATCAACCTCGACGGGAAACCGACCGGCCTCGTGGAGCTGCCGATCGAGCGCATCGTCGACGACGCGCCCTACTTCGGCGCCTCGGATGGCTCGATGCCATCGCCGGAACACGTGCTCGAGGTGTTCACGTCGGAGTTCGACGTGGCCTACGACGAGCGCGGGCTCTACGTGCTCACGATGCACCCGCACATCATGGGGCACCGCTCACGCGTGGCGATTCTCGACCGGCTCATCCGCCACATGAAGGGCAAGCCCGGCGTGTGGTTCGCCACGCACGAAGACATCGCCAAGTATCTGAAGGGCATGCTCTCGGCGACCGGCACGAACTAGCGGCCGGTCGAGTGGTTCGCTAGTTGGGCGACGGCCCGCCCACCACGAGCGGCACCTCGTTCGAGAGCACACCCACGCCGCAGCTGCCGCGTGCGGCCAGTCGCACGAAGTAGGTGCCGGCAGTCACCGGGCCACTCACTGACGTGGCCGGCGAGCCCAAGTCGAGCACGGCCACGTTCGACAGACCCGGTGCCGAGCCCGCCACGAGCACGTACGAGAGCGGCGTCACGCCCTCGCTCGGCGGCGTCCACGACAGCGTCACCATGGCGCCGGTCACGCCCGGCGCGTGCTGCACGGGCGCCGCCGGCAGGCCCACGCAGCCGCCGCTCGGCCTCACGACCAACGCGAGGTCAGCGGTGGCGGGTCCGGTGCCGGCGTTGTTGGCCGCGCGCAGACGCAGCCAGAAGGTGCCATCGGGCACGCCGTCGACGGCATACGACGTGGCCGTGCCCACGTCGAGCCGGCCGTAGTCGGCCAGGCCGTGCGCGCTGCCGCCTTCGAGCACGTAGTTGGTAACGGGATCGCCAGTGGCCGGCGCGCCCCAGCTCAGCGTGACGCTGCGGCCCGAGAAGACCGCCCCAAACTGCGCCGGCCGGCCCGGCTCGAGGATCGTGACGGTGACGACCGCCTCGGGCGAGGCCGCGCTCGTGCCGTAGCCGTTGACCGCGCGGACGCGCGCGTAGTAGGTGGCGCCGGGGCTCACCGGCACCGCCATCGTCGTGGCGCTCGTGGTCTGCTCCGGCAGGGTCGTGGCGCCCGGCGCAGTACCGACCGACACGACGTAGCTCGCGGCGGGCGTGCCGGTCGTGGCGGCGATCCAGGAGAGTTGCAGCGCGCTGCCGCTCACTGTCGCCGTGAGCGTCACGGGCGCATCAGGAGGCGCGGGCGTGGCGGTCACCGACAGAGTCACCGTGCGCGTGGTCGTGGCCGTACCGTCGCCCGCCGTGAGCGTCACGCCACCCGTGCCCGACGCGGCCGGTGCTGGCGTGAGGGTGACGGTGAAGGTGCGGCTCGTGGCCGTCGACGATTGCGGCACGACGGCGATGCCGCCACTCGGCAGCAGCGACGCATTGGTGGTGACGGCGGTGAGGGTCAGCGCCGCGCCGGCCGTGTCGGGGTCGGTCACGGTCACCGGGAACGACGTGGCGGTGCTGACGAGCGTGGACACGCTCACGGGCACACCTGCGGCGAACGCCGGCGGGTCGCTCACCGCGGTCACCGTCAGCGCAAACGACCGCGAGGTCGTGGTGGTGCCGTCGCTCACGCCGACGGTGATCGTGGCCGTGCCCGATTGATCGGCGGCGGGCGTGACCGTGACCGTGCGCGCGCCGCCGCTGCCGCCCATCGCGAATCCGCCGGCACCGACGAGCGCCGTGTCGAGAGAGGCGGCCTGCACGGTGAGAGAGCTGAGCGGCGTATCGGCGTCGCCCACCGTGAGGTTCACCGTGACAGGCGTGTCTTCCGCCGTGGTCTGCGCGGCAAGGGCCGCCAGCGTGGGCGCGTCGGCGACGCTCGTGACCGTGAGCGTGAAGGCGCGCGACGCGGTCTGCGCGCCGTCGCTCACCGTCAGAGTGATCGTGGCGGATCCGAACTGATTCGCGGTCGGCGTCACCACCAGCGTGCGGTTGGCGCCGGAGCCGCTGAGCGCCAGCGCGCCGGCGGTGTTGGGCACGAGCGCCGTGGCGTTCGACGAGGCGGTGACCGTGAGGCTTGCTGCCGGCGTCTGGGCGTCGTCGATCGTGAACGCGATGGGCGCCGACGACGTGTCTTCCGCGATCGTCGCATCCCCCACCGCCGAAATCGTGGGCGCCGTGCCGCCGCCCACCGCCTGCCGCCAGTTGGCGATGGTGTTGGCGGCGTTGTTGATCGATCGCGCGTTGTCGTGCTGCACCGCGGTGCCGGTGGGCGCGCCGCCGTAGGCCACATTCGGATTCGAGAAGTGCAGCACGCGCGGGCAGCCGCCGCCCCCGCAGTTGTAGGCCATCACCGTGCGGAACAGATTCGACGGGTGCTTGTAGCCGAAGGAATATGGATAGAGCGAGGCTTGACCGGCGCCGTCCTCGGGCGCGTGCGCCGAGCCCATGTTGTGGCCGAGTTCGTGGGCGAAGGTGTAGTTCGGGCTGATGCAGGAGTAGGCGGTGATGGTGAAGGCATATGCCGCAAACGACGACGAGAGCCCCGTCATCACGTAGCCGATGCCGCAGGCGCCGCCGGCCGTGGCGCCCACGACCAGCATCACCAGGTCGGCGCCGAGCTGATTGCGCCGCGTGTGCACGGCGTCGATGAACCCGTCCGAGGGATTCTGGAATCGACCCAGGTCGACGCCGAGGTCGCCAGATTCGGTGTAGTCGAGCAGTTCTGCACCCACCAGACGGAGCCGGGGGGTGATGCCGCTGTTGGCGTAGGCGGTGTTCGTTTCCGAGACACCGAGGGCGATTCTTGTCTGCGCCGCGCCGTCGCTGCCGGCCGCGTCGCGGGCCGCCGCCGTGTAGAACACCACGATGTCGAAGGTGCTGGCGTCGTCGCCCGCCACGGGCGGCTCGTCACTGGCCGGCGATTCGAGTGCCCTCGGGACGATCGGGTCGAGGCCCACGCCCGTGGCGTCTGGGTCGACCTGACGCACCACGTGAAACGCGCTGCCCGGCGCTGGCTCGATTGAATAGGCGGCGGTGAGCGTGCGGATTGAGCCCTGCAGCAGACCATTCATCTCCACCACCGTGACCGTGCTGAGCGGCTCGCCCACGACGTGTCCGGCCCAGGTGCGAGCGCCGGTGCGGTGGCTGTCACGCCGGTCGATGCGCGCGCGCAGCGTGAGGCCGGGGCTGACCTCGACGTCGAACTCGTCGGCGGTCAGGGCTGACACGTTGGCGCGTGCGGCCCGGGATTGCACGGTGTCGATCCGCTCGCTTACCACGGCGGGCACGCGCGCGCCGGCGTCGGCCGGCACGAGCAGCGACGGCACGGCCGAGGTCTGGGCGAGACCGCTAGCGACCGTCAGAACGGTGAGCACGCCGGCGACGAGCAGGCGGGTGGCCCGATGGGAGGAGCGATGGGCGATGCGCACGCGAAAGGCGCGGTGCAAAATCGACGCCGAACTGGAGTGGCTGATCGGAGTGCACACGGCTGCGCGGTCCAACCAGTGCGTCAGTGCGTCAGTGCGTCAGTGCGTGAGGTTGTAGAGCACCACGTTGATGCCGAGGGCGTAGCCATCGGGTGAGAACTGCAGGAAGAACTCGCGATCCTCGCCCTCGCGTTCCCACGAGTCGCCGATGTCGGTGTTGTGCGTCATGAGCACCATGATGCGGCCGGCCTGGTCGGTCATCATGCGCAGGTTGGCCTTGGGGCTTTCCAGGCCGCGCTCCGACGTGTCGCCGCCGCTTTCGCGCCAGAAGTTGATGCTCGTCACTTGCGGCGCGGCTTTCAGGTCGAACATCGTGTGCAGAATCGGATGCTCCGGCGGCACATCCGCGATCGCAAACTCCGGCATGACCCGCTGCAATTGCGCGGTCCACTGCGCCCAGGCGCGCGGTCCCCAGAAGTCGTCCACCCACAGGAAGCCGCCCTTGAGCAGGTAGGCGCGCAGGCCTTGTACTTCGGCGTCCGAGAACTCGAGCGTGCCCACGTCGGTGGCCATCGCGAAGGGACAACTGAAGAGCGCCTCGTCGGTGAGCCGCACGACCCAGTAATTGGGCTCGCCCTCATCGCCCATGCTCACGCGCGTCTTGGTGAGTTCCTGCACGCGAGTGAGCAGGTTGATGGCCGCATACGGGTAGTCGGTGGCCCAGCCCATGCCGTTGCGTTCGCGGCGCACGCTCGTGTACATCACTTTGCAGTGCGTGAAGCCGCCGTCGTGGAACGTCGGTGTGGGGAAGCGGGGCGGCACCCAGGGACCTTCGGGCAGACGGTAGCGTTGCGCGGAAGCCGACACCGCGACCAGGCACGTCAGCGCCGCGGCCGCCCACACCCGGGTGCGTGTCGTCATGCTCAGGCTCCTAGCGCGCCGACCACTCCACGAGGCCCGTCTGCGCGGTGACGAGCACGGCGATCCCGAAGGCGATGCGATACCAGGCGAAGACGGTGAAGTCGTGGCGGCTCACGAAGCGAATGAGCCAGCGCACGCAGACGAACGCCGCCAGGAACGCCGCCACGCCGCCCGCCGTGAACCAGCTGAGGTCGGCGGCCGAGAGCAGATCGCGTTCTTTGAGCAGTTGATAGCCGCCGGCGGCCATCAACGTGGGCACGGCGAGGAAGAACGAGAACTCGGTGGCGGCCGTGCGCGACAAACCCGAGAGCAGCCCGCCGATGATGGTCGAGCCCGCGCGCGACATGCCTGGCACGAGCGCCAGACACTGCGCGCAGCCGACCTTCAGGGCGTCGCTCGCCGACATGCTGTCCACGTCGGGCACGGTCACCACGTGGCGCCGCCGTTCGGCCCAGAGAATCACCACACCACCCACGATGAAGGCGGTGGCCACCGGGATGGGGCTGAAGAGATGCGCCGTGATGAACGTGCCGAAGGCCAGACCCAGCACGGCGGCGGGCACGAAGGCGACGATCAGGTTCACGACCAGGCGCCGTGACGGGCCGATCGCGCCGAGCCCGGCGACCGTGCGCGCAAACCGGGAGCGGTATTCCCAGACGATGGCCAGCATGGCGCCGGTCTGGATCACCACTTCGAACACTTTGCCTTGCGGCGTGTTGAAGCCGAGCAGATCGCCGGCCAGGATCAAGTGTCCAGTGGAGGAAATGGGCAGGAACTCCGTAAGTCCTTCGATGAGGCCGAGAATCACGGCCTTCGCGAGCAGCGGCAGTTCCATTGCGCCGAATCGTACCACGCGACCAGCGTCTCGTTGCCGTCCGGACGCCGGGGGACCTCCTCGGCTAAACCTCGCCCCGCCGGCCACTCACACCTTCCGCCGACTGGTCCGACATACGAACGACGCCCGCTACGGCGTGAACGGGCGCGCCGCGCGGGTCAGGATGAAAGGCGGCTCAGGAAGTCGCGCGGCGTGACGATGTCGATGCCGCTGGATTGGCGGAGGACGAGCAGGTCCAGGTCGCCGGTCACGACGACCGTCGCGTTGGCGGCGACAGCGGTGGCCAGTACCACATCATCGTCGGCATCACGCGACACGGGCGCCGCGAGTGGCGTCGGCACGACCAGGTGCACCCGCACACGAAGCTGCTCAAGGAACGCCGTCGCAGCAGGCCCGAGCGTGAACTTGGCGCGCAAGGTTTGATCGAGCTCATCGAGCAAGGCCGTAGACGTGACCACGGTGCTGCGACACGATCCGCGTCGGCTGCGTGTGCTCGGTACTGGACCGGCGAATATCGAGTGTCTCCTGAGCGACGACGCAGTAGGCGAGGATGCGGGCGCTGTCTGGATACCACCGCGGACTGCCGCAGAAGTCGCCGCCGTGCCCCGACGTGAGCGCCTTCGCCTTGTGGGAGCCGAGGTCGAGCGTCCACAAGTCGGCCGTACCGCCGGCGCGCGTGGGGGCGAAGACCAGCGACCGCCCGTCGGGCGAGAACGACGCCTGGTCATCATGCACCATCGGCTCGGCGAAGAGTGATGTGGCCGTCCGCATCCTGACGCACCTGGCCCGACGACCGGTGTCCGAGGGCGTGTCCGCCGTCGTCCGGGCGGTCAATCCGCTCCGTCCGGCCAGGCCACTCGCACAGTGGGCGGGCGAAGTCGCATAATGTCGGTTCCGTCAACCACCGCCAATAGTCACTATCGTCCGCTGCTTCCGGAGAGATCAATGACCGATACCACCGCCGCGATCAACGCAACGAACCTGGGCTGTTCGATCACCTGCAAGGATTTAGAGGCGTCGATTCGTTTCTACCGTGAGGCCATCGGCTTCGCGGTGGCTCAAACCTACCAGCACGAAGGGAAGGTGGTCGCCGCCGTGGTCGGCGCGGGCGACTGCCACATCGTTCTCAATCAAGACGACGGCAAGCTGGGATGGGATCGGATCAAGGGGCAGGGCTTCTACCTACAGATCAACGTGGCGGGCGCTGCGGATGTCGACGCCGCGGCTGCGCGGATCACGGCAGCGGGCGGGGCGCTGCTGAGCGAGCCGGCGGACCGTACGTGGGGTGTGCGGATGTTCCAGTTCAGTGATCTGGACGGGTTCAAGCTCGGCGTGTCCACGCCGCTCGTGGGATAACACCCGCAGCGCGCTCATCCCGCTCTCGCAGTCGGCTTCACGAGGTGCGCAGGGCAGGTCCGAGTGTGCCTGGTGGCAGGCTCCTCGGTGGCTAGGTGTCGGAACGATGCCACTCACATGGTCACTCTCGAGACGCTGACCCGGTTCGTCTTCGGCGCGGCCTTCGTGGTCGCCGGGCTCAATCACTTCCGCAACCCGGGCTTCTACGTCGGCATCATGCCCCCGTACCTGCCGTGGCCGCTCGCGCTCGTCTACCTCAGCGGGGTCGCCGAGGCCGTGCTCGGCGCCCTGCTGCTGTTCCCGACGTGGACGGTGCTGGCGGCATGGGGGCTCATCGCCTTGCTGATCGCCGTGTTCCCCGCCAACGTCCACATGGCGATGCATCCAGACTTGTATCCGTCGGTCCCGCCGACCCTGCTGCTCATCCGCTTGCCGGTACAGGGCCTCTTGATCGCGTGGGCGTACTGGTACACGCGGCGGCCGTGAGGCGGGCACACTACGTGGCGCGCTTGAGCACCTTCACCTCGAACAGCTCGCCGCGAATCGTCTTGCCCTTCATGGCCTTCACCACCGTGGCGGCCACGGGACCGGCCACTTCGACCATCGACGCGCTCGGCGTGATGTTGATGGCGCCGAGTTCACGCGACGTGATCCCCGACTCATTCGTGATGGCGCCGACCAGATCGCCGGGCCGCACGCCGTTGTTGCGGCCGATGTTGAAGGCCAGCATCACGGCCTCGGCCTGATCGAAGCCCGCGCCTTCGGGGCCGCTCGCGCGGGGCGGCCGCTTCTCGCGCGCGGCATAGGGCTCCTTGGCGCCGTAGGATCCGGCGGGCTTGGCGGCACGGGCCGGACGCCGCTCGAAGTCGCCGTCGAAGCGGCCGGGCCGCGGGGCGTCGCCGCGATCGTCGCGACGCGGGGGCCGCCGGTCGTCGTAGGACGGCCGGGCCGAACGTTCCGGTGGCGCGACCACGTCGGGCGCGTTGTCGGCGGCCGTCTCGCCGGCGGCCTGGAAGAGCGCCACGGCCGCGGCGGCGATATCGGTCATGTCGAAGTCGGCAGCCAGCGCCAGTACCACCGCGCGGGTTTCGTCGAGGTCGCCGGCCGCGATGCGGGTGGTCAGCGCGCCACGCATGGCATCGAGCCGCTTGGCCTTGAGGGCCGACAGGGTCGGCAGCGTGGCGATCTCGATCTTCTGCTTGGTGAGCCCTTCGATGAAGCGCAGGGTGCGCTGCTCGCGCGGATCGATGAGCGTGATAGCCACGCCCTCGCGGCCGATCCGTCCCGTGCGGCCGATGCGATGCACGTAGACCTCGGGCGCGGTCGGGATGTCGTAGTTGATCACGTGCGACACGTGGTCGATGTCGAGCCCGCGCGCGGCCACGTCGGTGGCCACGAGCACGTCGGCCTTGCCCGTGCGGAAGAGTTGCATCACGCGGTCGCGCTGCCGCTGGTCGAGCCCGCCGTGCAGGGCCTGCGCGCCGTAGCCGTGCGACTTGAGCGTGTCGGTCAGCTCGTCCACTTCGATGCGCGTGCGGCAGAACACGATGGCGGAGGTGGGATCCTCGAATTCCAGGATGCGGCCGAGCGCGAAGCCCTTCTGGCTGCGCGACACGATATAGGCCGCCTGGCGGATGAGCGGCATCTTGCCGGCCGCGAGCTTCTCGGCCTTCACCGTGATGCGTTGCGGCGCGCGCAGGTGGCGCTCCGCAATCGAGGCGATGCGCGGTGCCATGGTGGCGGCAAAGAGCGCGGTCTGGCGCGTGTCTGGGGTGGAGGTGAGAATCGCCTCGAGGTCATCGGCAAAGCCCATGTCGAGCATCTCGTCGGCTTCGTCGAGCACGAGCACCTCGAGTGCCGTGAGGTCGAGCGTCTTGCGGCGCAGATGATCGAGCGCGCGGCCCGGCGTGGCCACCACGATCTCGACGCCGCGGCGCAGCGCGCGAATCTGCTGGTCCATCGGCGCGCCGCCGTAGACGGGGACGACGGTGAGCGTGGTCTTCTTGGCGTACTTGTGGATGGCTTCGGCCACCTGCATGGCGAGCTCGCGGGTGGGCACGAGCACCAAGGCGCGGGGCACGCCCTTCCTGGCGCCGGTCGACTCGAGCAGCCGGTGCAGCATCGGCAGCGCGAACGCCGCCGTCTTGCCGGTGCCGGTGCCGGCCTGGCCGATGATGTCGGCGCCGGTCAGCAGTACCGGGATGGCCGCGCGTTGGATGGGGGTGGCTTCTTCGTAACCGAGGGCCAGCACGGACTTGACGATGGCGTCGTCCAGGCCCAGGGCGGCGAACCCGAGTGGTGTAGGGGCGTCAGTGGTGGTGTTCAACAGCTGATTGTACCCCGGGCAGGGTCAGCGCGCCGGCCTCCTGGCTTTTCCCCGCCCCAGCTTCACGACCACGTCGTACTCGGCCTTGGTGACCGGCTGAATCGACAGCCGGCTGCCCTTCTGGATGACCAGCATCTGCTCGAGCCCCGTGGTGGTCTTGAGTGTCTCGAGCGGCACCAGCTCGGGAAAACGCTCGGCAAACGCCACGTCGACCATGTACCAGATCGGCTTGTCCTTGGGGCTGGCCGCGTCGAAGTAGAGGTGGCCCTTCTTCCAGGCCAGGCTATCGGGGTAGCCGGCGCGCGCGATGGTGGCCAGGCCGGTGACGCCCGACGGGTCGGCGTTCGACGCGTAGAAGAGCACGCCGTCGCCCTGCCGCATGTCGTCGCGCATGAAATTGCGTGCCTGGTAGTTGCGCACGCCCTCCCAGCTCGTGACCCCATCGCGTTCGAGCGCGTCGATCGCATAGGCGCCCGGCTCGCACTTCATCAACCAATGGCGTTTCGGCACGGCTCCATTGTGCCGGAAGACGTGGGCGTCCGCGCGACGGCGCTCAGCGCGTGGCGCGCAAGGTGGCGCGGTAATCGCCCGGCGCGATGGCGCGCGAGCTGAAGGGATACGGCATAAGCTCCACGAGCGCGAGCGTGAGGCCGTCGTGCGTGACTGGCGCCATGCTGCCGGTGTGCAGCTCGTAGTCGCGGCGCGTGCCCTCGGTCGTGACCGACACGCGCACGACGGCGTCGCCGCCCTGGATGCACACGACATCCGCGGGACAGCGCGAGTCGCCCTCGACGCCGTGGAACTGCACCCGTGCCGCAGTGTCTTCGAGGCTCACGATGTCGCCGGGGGCCATCGTGAAGGTCTTGTCGAGCGGCACGCTCGGCCCCGTGATCGACTCGTCGCACGCCGCCAGCGCGCTCATGAACACGCCGAGAGCCATCCACCGCCACCCTGTCATCCCAGCCTCCGCTCACGGTTAGACGCCGCCGATGTGGAATTGGCTCATTCCCAGGTCTTCGCTACACTCATGCCCGACCGTCATGCCCCGTCAGGTAACCGTTGGCGTCCTGCTCGGCGCCGCCCTCGCGCTCGCGATTCCGGCTCACGAGCTCATGCACGAGTCGTTCCGGCCGTTGGCCGTGCGAGCCACGCTCCAGGGGCACGCTCAGGCCCATGCCTTCGACCTGCCGGCGCGCGAGTCGCTCTTCCTCGAGTACGAGCTGGTCGTGCGCGTCACTGGCGCAGAGCGCCCGCGCCTGATGGTGACCCTCAACGGCACGCCGGCTGCGACCGTGCTGAGCCGGTCGGCTTTCTCGACCGAGCGCGGGCGGGTGCTGCTGCCCTTCGAGGCCGTTCGTGCCGGCGAGAACCTGCTGCAGGTGGCGCTCGAACCGGCCTCTCTGGCCACCTTCGACCTGCGTGCCCGGGTGCACAACTACTATGGCATCGCTCCCGATTTTCCACGGGCCGCCGTCGTGGCCGACGAGGCGGTGCGACACCAGGTGGCGCACCGGTCGATCGGGGCTCGCGTCGCCCGGGCAGGCGTCGTGTGGCTGGCGTCGTTCGGGCTACTGGCGCTGCTGTCGCGCACCGGCCCGTTGCGTGCGCGTGTGCCGCTCCTGTTCGTGCCGTCGGTCGTGCCGTGGGCGGCGTTCGGGTACAGCCTGGCGACCCCACTGCATCTCTGGCTCTCGCTGCCGGCGCTCGTCGTGGTGACGCTCGTGCCCTGGGTTCTCGCCCGGGTCGGCCTGTTGGCGGCCGCTCACCGCGCGGCCGTCGGCCAGGCCGCGGCGGTGGCGGCGGTCACCCTCGTGGCGCTCGAGGGCGCGCTGCGGCTCTTCAATCACGTGAGCCCCACGTTTCTCTTCTATTCCGACTCGCACAACCGCTATCGCGGCCAGCCCGGCGCCCGCCACTACGATGAGCAGCTGAACTCGCGCGGCTTCAACGACCGCGAGCGGCAGGCCGTGCGGCCGTCCGAGGTGCGCGGCCGGATTGTCGCGATCGGCGACTCGTTCGCGGTCGGCGTCGTGCCCCGCCGGCACAACTACCTGTCGCTCATCGAGGCCGAGCTGAGCGCTGACGAGCCGGTGGAAGTGATCAACCTGGGTGTCTCGGGCACTGAACCCAGGGACTACCTGTCGATGCTCGTGGACGAAGGGCTCGGCTTCGGGCCCGACCTCGTGTTGGCCGGCTTCTACGTCGGCAACGACTTCGAGACGCGCGCGCGTCGGCTCCACGAGCACTCGCTCGTGCTCACGCTGGGGCGGGCCCTGTGGCGTTTCCGTTCTGCTGGATCGATCGTGGCGCTCCCGGGCGAGGCGGCGGCCGTCTACGATGACCGCCAGCCCTCGCTGCCGAAAGAACGTTTCCTCGAGATTCAGGTCGATCGCGCCAACCTCTACGATCGGCATGCCTCGGCCCTGCCGGCCGCCGCCGCCCGCGCCGCGGGCTATCTGCAGGAGATGCACGAGCTGTCGCGTCGCGCCGGCGCGGACCTGCTCGTGGCGCTGATTCCCGACGAGATCCAGATCGACCCGGCGCTACAAGCCGAGGTGGCGCAGGCGCTCGGTCGCACCACTGGAGATTTCGACCTCGCTCGCCCGAATCGCGAGATGGCGCAGGCGCTCACCGCGGCGGGCGTGGCGTATGTCGATCTGCTGCCCTCGTTGGTCGACGCTGCTGCGCACGAGCGGGTCTACAAGCCGCAGGACACGCACTGGAACGTGGCGGGCAACCGCGTAGCGGCCTCGGTGCTGGTGGCCGCGCTCCGCCAGCGTCTGGCCATGCGCGGACCGGCGGTGCGGTCCGGGCCGTCGGCGCCACGGTGATCGGGGCGTCGGCTAGAGGCGCATGCGGCACACGACGCCGACGTCGTCGCAGTACCACAGCGTGCCTTCCCAGATCGTGAGGCCGTGGGCGAGCGGGTCGCTGTCGGCCAACTGGATCTTCTCGACGATCTGGCCGGTGGTGAGGTCGAACTTCATGAAGGCGTTCAAGTCGCCATCGCCGTGCCACAGGTAGGGACCCTCCCACGCCAGGCCGTGGGGCCGCGGGCCCGGCACCGAGAGCTGTTGCTCGACCACCCACGTCTTGGGATCGAGCCGGTAGATCGACCGCGCGCTGGTGGAGGTGGTCCACAGCTTGCCGTCGCGCCACTCCTGTCCATGCGCGCCCTGGAACCTGAGGTGCGGCGTCTGCGTGAGGCGCACGGCCGATGGCGCAGGGGCCGGCGTGGCCGGAGGAACGGAGGCGGCTGAAGGCGGTGCGGGCGGCGGCGCGGGCGGTGGGGCAAGAGGACTGCGGCGCGGCCGCGGATCGCCGGCCATCGTGTAGGTGGTGCAGCCCGGCGTGGGGCGGCGTTCGAGTACCGCGCCGGTCGTGGCGTCGCAGCGGACGTTCTCGTAGCTGAAGGTCGAGCCGATCCAGAGCGCCTCGCCGTCGAAGGTGATGCCGCTCGGCCGCACGGTGTCGGTTTCGAACGAACGGATCACCTGGCCATCCGAGTAGCGCACGAGCGACGCGCGGCTGCCGGCGCTCTGGTCGATGATCCACAGCCCTTGCGGCGTGGCCTGCAGGCCGTTGGGGCGTCCGGGCGACTTGAAGGCGATCTCCACCTTGCCCGTGCGGCGTGTCGGCGCCGCGGCGAAGGACGGCGCGTCGGCGCGAGGGACGCCGGCCTGCGCTGGCACGGCCGCGAGCGCGGGCGCGGTGCCGGCAAGGCGGAGGAAGGCACGACGGCTGACCGTGGACTTCATGGAGCTCCCTTTCACTTCACGTCGAAGCGCACTTCAAGATAAGTGAGCGGCTGATCGATGCGGCGGTACCAATGCGGCGTGTTGACCGGCACGAGCACGATGTCGCCGGCGTGCACCGTGCGCGTCTGGCCATCGCGGATCGTGGCGGCCGCCGACGTCGGTTCGGTGGCCGTGGAGGCGCCGGCCGCGCGCACGATCGTGCCGCCCGTCACGAGCGTAGCCGTGCCCTCGATGATGTAGTGCACCTCGGTGCCGACGGCATGCGCGATGGCACCTTGCGGGGCCGTGCGCTTCACCACGTTCACGCGGTAGCTGTCGGTGTTGGTCATGCGCGCCACCATCATCTCTGGGGACGTTCGGGCCGCCTGCTCCAACTGGGCGAGTATCTCGGCTCCGCCGAGAACCGAAGCCGGCGCGGTCTGGGCTGACAACGACGGGCCCGCCACCACGAGCGCGAGCGCAGCGAGTGTCGTGCGGATCATCGGGCTATTCTGCCCCGGATACGAGGTCGGCCGACGAGGAGTTCTGGCCGGCGGGCACGCCAATCAAGAGCCGGTTCTTCGGCGTGATGGCAGCGGGAATCGTCTGGGTCCACACGCGGTAGCCACAGAGTTCGAGCCGCCCGGCGCGGCGCAGGTCGATGGCGAGCGGCACATCGACCCAGCCCGTGTGGGGGCCGGCGTCGCAGGTGTCGGCGTCGTGGCAGCAAGGGAGCACCGCCACGCGCGCCCGTGCGGCGATCGCGGCAGCGAGCACACGGTCGGTGAGGGCGCCGCAGGCGTGACTCGACACAACCAGGTCGTCAGGCGCGAGGGTGAAGGCGGCGAGGGGCTCCGCCTGCACGTGCACGCGGCCGGCGAGCCTGGGCCACACCCGGGTCAGCGCCGTGCGCAGAGCCTGCGCGGATAGCGGCGAGGAGGGATCCACGACGTGCGCCTCGCGGGACGTGTCGTCGAGCACCAGCATCACGTAGGCCAGCAGGCCGTGTCCGCCGGCCACATCCACCACGCGTCCGCCGCGACACAGCCGCCGGGTGCGGCGCGCCACTTCCCACGCTTCGTAGAGCTCCTTGCGCGGCAGCACTTCGGCCTCGCACACGGCGCGGGCCAGGCGATCGAACAGGGTGTCGCCGGGGAAGCGTCCCAGGTCGTGACGGGTGAGGCGACTCTTGGCTGAAGGGGAAAACGACACCGCCCGCATCGTAACGCGACGACGCTGCGGTTGGCCGCATCCGGCGCCGGTGGGCCGTGTCGCTGAACACGACATCACGGAGGCCCCGCATGACCCGCACGCGGGTCGCCGTCCCCGTTGCACTCGCACTCGCGGCCGTCGTCATGGCCGCCAGCGCGTCGGCGCAGGACCTACCGGCCACCCGCGCGCCACATCGAAGGCGTGATGCTGGCGATGGGACGCCGCGTGCTGCTCGTGGGCAGCTACGTCGGTCGCGTGCTCACGCTGAAGCGCGAGCTCTCGACCAACCGGGGGCGCACGAAGTGGACGGGCGAGCGTCTGGAGGCGCGGTAGGCGCGGCCGTCACCGCGCGGAAGGTCAGCACCAGCGCGCCGCGATGCGCTGCCCGCGCTATGTGACCGGCGAGCCGATCCACCAGGTGATGCCGTTGGCGTCGACGACACCGGCGTTGCGGTGGCCGTAGGCCTTGTCCTCTGGCGGCATGTGCGAGGTAGCGCCAGCCGCCAGCGCCTTGGCGTAGGCGTCGTCCACATCTGGTACCCACAGGTAGAGCGCGCCGCTCAGCGCCGTCCAGGTGTCGTTGGCTTGCCCGAGCATGACGAGCGAATCGCCGACCACGATCTCGGCGTGCATTACCGCGCCGTCGGGGCGGCGATCGACGGATTTCTCGGTGGCGCCGAAGGCGGCGGTGAGGAAGCGGATCTCGGCGTCGGCATCGGGCACGACGAGATACGGGGTGAGGGTGCGGTAGGTGTCCATGGTATCGGCCATGGGTGCATCCTGCCCGATCTCAGCCGGCGCCGGATTGTAGAAAAGTGACGTGGTTCTGGAACTCGGTACGCCCCGCCCTGTAGCCCGTGGGGGTCAGGCCCGAGAACGCGCGGAAGTCGTGGATGAAGTGCGCCTGGTCGTAGTAGCCGCTCGAGAGCGCCACGGCCGTCCAGTTCACCTCGACGGCGGCGTGCGCCTGCGTGAGCGCGCGCTGGAAGCGCAGCACGCGGCAGTAGTGCTTGGGGGTGATGCCGACCTCAGCCTTGAAGCGCTCGATGAACCGCTTGGGGCTCAGGCCCACGGCGTCGCTGACCGCGCGCACCGTGGCCATGTCGGGCCGGCCCAGAAAGGCTGCGAGCGCGAAGCGCACCGCCGGATGCGCCTCCCGCCCACACCACTTGGCCAGGAGTGCGCGCTCCATCACGGCGAGGGCGGCGTCTGCCGTGGCGGCGTTGAGCAGGGCGTCGCGCAGGCGCGCGGCATCGCGCACGCCCCAGAGGGCCTCGAGCGGCACATCCGGCCCCGTGAGGAGGTGCGCCGGCTCGCGGAAGAATCCGATCGTGCCGCCGGGATGGAAACTGATGCCGAGGACGTGTTCCTGCTCGGCCGTGTCGATGATCTGGAAGCGCGGGTCGAGACCGCTCATCACCGAGCCCGACGCGGTGTGGCAGTGGCCGGCCTCGTCGTAGGCCCGCGTGCGGTCTTCCTTCAGATTGACGATGAGCTGCGCCGATCCAGTTGGCAGCACCCGCTCGAGCGCGAACGCGCGCGGCGCGCAGCGATAGAACCAGAGGGACCGGATGCACCGGTCGAGCGGCGGCGGTGGCTGGCGTGTGACGAACGTCATGCGAGGTGCGCGGGGCGCCGTCAGCGCACGAACGGTCGCACCGTGGTGACCACGAACCGCGCGCCGTCGTGGGCCGAGACGGCATCGGGCTCCTTGTAGAAATCCGACGGCGTCAGATCCTCCGCGCCGTCGAACGCCTGTTCCGCGAGCAGCACGTCGGCCACGTCGTGGATGCGCGGCGGCTCCACGCCGTGGGCACGGAGCAGACCCTTCAAGGCAAGTTCGACGACCTCCTGCGACTCGCGCACGACATCGGCCCACCTCCGCGCCTCGTAGAGCGCGTCGAGCGCGCTGAGGCGGGCCGTGGCGCGACGGAGGTGATCGGCGGAGAGGTCGCGATTCTGCATCAGGCCGCCGCCGTCCAGTAGGGCTGACCGTGGACGATCTTGCGCACCAGGTGGCCCTGGGCGATGGCCGTGCGTGCCGCGACGAGGGCCTGCCACACGTCACCTGCCGCGTCGAAGAGCACGAGTCCTTCAGTGGCCGCTTCGCACCACACGCTGCCTGGCCGGGCGCGCTCAGCCGGCGCGTGGGTGAAGCGTGCATCCACGCTTCGCCCCGCCCACGAGAGCGTCTCGCCATCCCAATGTCGATACCGTGCCCGCGTCAGCGCCACTGCGCGGTCGACCACGACCAGCACGTCTATGTCCGACGCTGCGCGGGCCTCGCCGCGCGCGAACGATCCGTGTACGAGAACGCCCTGCAGATGCGGCCCGGCCACAGCGCGCGCCCGGGCCAGCAGCGCCGCCACGTCACGCCTGAGCAAGAACGGCAGGTCGGGGCCACTCGAGCGCTGCACGCAGAGTTCGTTCACCGACGTCTGTTCGTGCGCAGCCTGTGCGGCCAGGGCGCGATGCAGGTCCACGGGCAGGCGCAGCAGCACGCGCGCGACCGCGTCCGCGTCGAGCCGATCTGCGGTGCGGCGGGCACGAGCCATGATGCAGCTCGTGGCACGCATCACAACCGGCCCATCAGTTGCAGCAACCCGGTGGTGAGCCAGGGCACGTAGGTGATGACCAGTACGCCGAAGCCGAGCACGAGCAGCATGGGGAACGACGCGGCGGCCACTTCGAGCAGCGGCTTGCGGAACTTGTACGACGCCAGGAACAGGTTCAGCCCCACGGGCGGCGTGAGGTAGCCGAGCTCCAGGTTGGCAATGAAGATGATGCCCATGTGCACGGGGTGCACGCCGTAGGCCAGACCCAACGGCACGAGCAGCGGCGCCACCACGAAGGTGGCGCTGAAGATGTCCATCAGCGAACCCACGACCAGCAGGAAGCCGTTCAGCGCGAGCAGGAAGGCCCACTTGCTTTCGATGTACTGCTGCGTGAGCTCGAGCAGGCGACCCGGCACGTCGGCATCGATCATCCAGCTCGTGAGGCCCACCGCCACGCCGAGGATGAGCAGCACGCCGCCCACCGTGGACGAACATTCCGCCGCCACGCGGCTGATGTCCTTGCCGATCGCGAGGTCGCGATGCACGACCACCTGCGTGAAGAACGTGTAGAGCGCGCCGATGGCGGCGGCTTCCACGGTGGTGGCAAAGCCGCTGAAGAGCGCGCCCACAATCACCACCGGCAGCGCCAGTTCCCACTTGGCGTCCCAGAGTGCCGCGCCGGCTTCGCTGAAGGCGAAGGCGGGCCGGTGCACCTTGGCGACGA
>Ga0163144_10012510_pt1 | contig 17818 bp, 17 predicted proteins | sample OliLak19BULKMAT1_FD_123175 | JGI IMG/M metagenome (GOLD analysis project Ga0163144, IMG submission 123175) | Freshwater microbial mat bacterial communities from Lake Vanda, McMurdo Dry Valleys, Antarctica - Oligotrophic Lake LV.19.BULKMAT1 | ecosystem: Environmental > Aquatic > Freshwater >...
CTCCTACCGCACCCGCCACCTCAACAAGGAGGACCACCTGACCCGCACGGCGAAGACGGCCTAACCGCCCAGGGGGGTGACAGAATTTAGAGACAAAAGGTGACAGAGTTTAGAGAACTCACAGGAGTTTGCCGCGCTACTCAATGCCCAGACGAACTTCTACGCCCGGGGCCGGACAACCTATGAGGAGTCGCACGCCCGGGTCGCGTTTCTGAAGGATGTCATCGAGAACAAAGGGGGATGGCGCATTTTCTACGTTGATGGCAAGCCCATCGGCAGAGAGGAGGATGCGCAGATACTCTTTCGGCTAACTTGGTTTGCGTCGCCGGTGTCCGTCACGCGCGAAGCAAACGACGGCCGGGGCCCCGTTGATTTCAAGATGTCGCTTGGCTCGGCTGACCAGACACTAGTCGAATTCAAGCTCGCTCGGAACACGCAGCTCAAACGGAATCTGAGTCATCAGGTCGCGATATACGAAGCCGCCAGCGATGCTGACAAGAGCATCAAAGTCATCGTATACTTTCACGACAGCGAACTCGCGCGCGTTCGACGGATTCTCGACGAGCTGGGTCTGACTGGGGACCCTGACATCGTACTGATCGACGCACGGTCCGACAACAAGCCGTCGGCGTCGAGGGCGGCGGTTCACTAGGCGGGCCTAGCCGGGGTGGGCGCGCAGGTGGAATGGCGTGTCTGGTCGGCCAATACGGGCATGAAGACTGACAGCTCTGCCGGCGCTCCACCCGCCCCGTGAACTCCCAGTGGCCGCGCTGCAGCTTATGCCCTGGTCGTTGACCAAACCAAGGAGTCTATGACCGGCCGCTCGATCAGAATCTTCCTACCGGACGGGACGCCCGCCGGCCTACGAACAGCCGAACTAGGCCTTTCGACCATCAAGGCAGTGGTCGCTCCGAGGGCATTGTTGGCGACCTTGGCGGAGCGCAGGGAGGCACAGCGGACAGGAGTCTATTTGGTTGTCGGCAATGACCCAGAGATCCCGGGTCGGCTCAAGGTCTACGTTGGCGAGGCGGACGTAGTCCTTGATCGAATCAAGGCTCACAATAGTGACGATTCTAAGGACTTCTTCGAGCGGGTCTTCGTGTTCGTCAGCAAAGATGACATGCTCACTAAGGCCCACGTCCGGTGGCTTGAAGCAAGGTTGCTCGAACGCCTGAGACTTGCCAACCGGTGCACGGTCGCCAACGGTTCGGCGCCGGACGGAGGCGGCTTGCCGGAGGCCGACCTCGCCGAGATGAGCGAGTTCCTCGACCAAATGCAGATCCTACTGTCAGCCTTGGGACTATCCGTGTTCGAGCCTGCGCCCGCGGTGACACCGTCCTCAACCGCTCCGCCCCCAGGTGAGCCGCCGCTGTTCGTTTATCAGGGAGAAGGGTACCGCGCAGAGGCCACCGTAGTCAGCGGCGCGTTCGTAGTCCGAAAGGGGTCTGTAGCGCGATCGCAGATGGCCGACTCGCTCGCCGACTCCATCAAGGCCCTTCGCGCCGAGTTGACGGAATCCAAGGTGCTCGTAGACGCCAACGACCGACTGCTCCTTCAACAGGACTACGAGTTCTCGTCGCCAAGCCAGGCCGCGCAGGCTTTCTGCGGATTCAGTGTCAACGGCCGCCAAGCGTGGAGGACCGCGGAGAATATGACGTTTGCCCAATGGCAGGACGGACAGCTCGAGGCTGCCTCCGACGCGGCTGGCTAACCCGTGGATGAAGCAGGCAGTCGCCTACGGCGGCTGTAGCTTATCCACTATCCGTTAGGCTGCGACAACCTGCCATTCCCTATCATCCAGTTGCTGTTGCACTCTAGAACTTGACCAATTGGCGGCGAACGCATGCACGATCCACACTTGCCTACCGTTCTCCCGACTACATTTGCTCCATGAGACTGTTCGAGTCAAGACAACGCGTCGCCGACCACGGGGAGGTGTTCACCCCCGCGTGGATGGTCGAGGCGATGCTCGACCTCGTCAAGGGCGAGACCGAGAGCATTGGCTCCCGCTTCTTGGAGCCAGATTGAAGGAGGTGGGAACTCCTTCGTCCGGATCCTGCGCGATGCGCCTCGTCCGGCATGTCATGAGCGACCGTTAGGGCGCACTGTACGGGCCTAGAAAGCGTACGCCGTTGAAATGGATGAGATGGGACGGCGCGTCGGCCACCCATACCTCGGTCTCCCACGCGATGTCGGCAAGATACCGGCCCATGGTGGCCCGGTTCGGGAAAGCGGTGACATAGACCAGTCCGGCACTCGATCCGGCAAACAGCTTGGCCAGCTCCTCGTGCCGCTTGCTATCGACCGGCCCGTGACTGGTGACAGACTCCACCAGTAGCAGCCAGTTGTTCGCAGCGTAGTGGAACACCACGTCAGGCATTTTACCGTGTGACTCAACAACAACACCCAGCCCCGCCAGCAAGGCGGCATTGAAGTAGCCCCACTTCTCGCCTGTGTCGCCCGCATAAACCAGCACGCTACCCGGGGCGAAGCGCGGGGCGAAGTCCCTGATGATGGCCCTGATCAGTTCGCTATGCTCGCCTGGGCTGAGCGTGATTTCCTGGCCTGCTTCAATCTCTACTGGGATGCGGACCTGCTCGCGCGCTTTGGCGTAGCGGGCGACCAGCGTTGTCCGCTCGGCCAGATAGGCTGCGAGGCTGTAGTGCCATGCCGGGGCGCCGAATGTGTGAAGCAGGGCCAGCGTGGTGGGCTCGATCTGATAGACCGCCTTGGGGCTATTCACGGCACGGTCAGGCTTGTCCGGGTTATATACGGCGATGCCGGCGCTGCAGAACTGGTGCATGGTCTGGCGGCGAAACGTCTCGCGGGTGTTTGGCGCATATTCCTTTTCGTAGTGCTCCCGCGCCCAGTCCATAATGGGCGTGATGCCCAGAAGCGGGTGTTCCGCGGCAGCCCATGCTTTCCCCGGCGTTAGGTTCAGAAGGGCCAGTAGGCACAGGGCGGAACGTTCGTTTTGCTGTGCCCGGGGCAGCCCTAGGGCAATGATGATCTGGTGGGCGGCTCTGATGTAGTCGTTCTTGTCGTTCATTCAAGTAGGGTTCCCAGCTTGTCGTCAATCATGGCCTGCGTGAAGTGTCCTCGCTGTATGGCCCACTCACCCAGCTCAATCAGGGCTTGCCGGCTCGGGTACCTTATCAGTTTGAGGTCAGCTGCATTGACCTGCGTGTGCCCGTTAAAGCGCCGGAAAGTCTCATCAACGGCGGTCGTGTTCAGGAACACAGCCAGCCCACGGGCAAGATGTTCGGGGAGGCCTCGCTTGTCCTCGTGGAACAGGTTTAGGTGGTTCTCGAACCCCAGCACGGGCGCGTCACCAAATGCGATAGGTTCTACCACGCTCGCCACGATCCGCCGCCTTTCTTCCTTGGATGAGAAGCGGCGCACCACACAGTAAAAGCCAGTCGGATAAAGCCACTTCGTAGTTTCAGCATTGCGCTCGATCGCATTGGGCCTTTTCGAACCCTCGATGGGCCAAGTAGTGCCGTTACTGCTGAAATGGGCGGGGTAGAGCAACGGTACGGTGCTTGGGCCTGGCATGTCGCGCAAATGCGCTTTCAGCCTGAAGTCGACCACAGGCCCGGTCGATACTTTGATACCAAGGTCGGCCAGCGTGTAGCGGATCGCTGGGCAAAGCTCAATGGCCGTCTGCCCGGAGGACGTGGGCACATGGATGAACTGCTCGGGATCATCAGGGAGGACGATGCGTTTGAATGGGTGTACATGGGTGAGAACGTCGCTGAAAGTGTCGTCAGTCGAAGTCGAGACCGTCACCGGCCCCTGCTGGCCGCCACGCTCAAGCCGGATGACGATGTTTTCCTGTAGTACATTGTCGTCCCTGAAGGCGTTTCTGCGAGATTCCAATAGATGCATGTGCCGGATGGCTGTACGCTCAAGGATGAACTCGCGGAACGGGCGGTAATACGGTCCGTTGCAGAAGCTGCGCGGGATGATCGCCACGATCTGCCCACCCGGCCCGGTTGCGGCCACTGCGAGCGCCACAAAAGCCGAATATAGGTTTACCGTCTCGATACCGACACGGCGCAGCGCGAGTCGGTGCGCTGATTTGCTGTTGATCTTCTTGTAGGGCGGATTGAGAATGGCGTGGGTGTACTTCGGGAAAGACCTTGCAAATAGGTCACATAAGAGTGCATCGACAGCGGTGTGAATGAAGTCATTGCCGTGCACGGCGATCGAACAAGAGTCGCTGCGGTACCTCGACAAGGTCTCGGCCAATTGTTCATGCAGCGAACGATCGATTTCGAACGCATCGACGTGCACGTGCCCGAAACGAGACGCTTCAGCACACCGCTGCTCTAGGAAGGCAGCGGCAAGCGAGCCGATGCCCGCACCTGCATCCAGCAACCGGCAGTCGCCGCCTGTGGTGGTAAAGAGCCCTGCCATGAAGGCTGCGGTGCTAGCCGGCGTCAGGAACTGCCCGAGCTGCGACTTCTTCTCCGCGTCCGTGTTCTTGGATAGCCGCATCCGGGCTTGTTCCAGCGCAGACGGCAATCGACACCTCCTGTTGTGCGCCCTGGAGATTTGTGGGACCGAGGCGACGCTCCGGGTAAGCTACCCGGCGACCGGTGGTCATGCCAGCGTCAAGCGAGCCAACGGTCTCACCCTGAATGGTCCACGCCCTGGTTAGACCGCCGGAAAGGTCATCACTCCAGTCGACCGGGTCGTACTCATCAGTTACCGCGAGCTTCTGCGTCTTGATCTGCTTGCGCCTCAAGCCATCGCGAGGCACATGGAGTAGCTGCTCTGCATCGGTGGTGGTGGGTGATGTCGAAGGCAGTGGTGACGCGACGAACTCGACTGTCTAAGTGGTCAAGGACTTGCCTAAGCGCTTCCAGGGGGCTTCCAGCATCCACGTCAGCTCCCGCTCTCCCACCGTGAGTTCGGCCCGCGCCCCAGTACACCACCGGCGCCCGGCGTTGCTGCGCTTCACCGACCACTCCAACTCCCCACCACATCCGCGTCAGCTCCTCAAGCCTCCCCGAGGGCCTGGCCATACCGCAAGAAAGGGCGCCTTCCGGCGCTCCACCTCCTGCAGCACAATCGCCCGCCCACCCCTCACCGCGGCCCGCGCCCCACCTCCCCCACCCTATACTGCGCCACGAACAGATCCCCCAGGTTCTCGCACACGATCCAGCCCTCCCCCGTCTCACCATCTCCGGTGAAGTCCGCCGTGAGCTGGATCGAGCCCGTCACCAGCAGCGCCGGCTCGTTCGGCAGGAACGCCACCGCATTCGCCCAGTCGTTGCCGGGGCCCGGCGCCGTCCAGACGTGCACCGGGCGGCCGTCTCGGCTCGAGAGCAGCATGATGGCGAGGTCCGACTCGAGCGCCGGGTCCACGGTCCGGTCCACCCGCTCGGCGGTGCCGTCCTCGTCCAGATCGCGCACCCCCTTGTAGTTGCCCGATAGCGCGATGATCTCACCGCGGACTTCCAGATCCGCCGGCATTTCCAGCGCGTAGGAGCGCACCCAGCGCCGCTCGCCCGCCGGCGAGTAGCGGGCCACCCACGCGCCCGTCGGTCCGCCCCCCTTCAGCGCGATGTCCGGCCGCCCGTCACCATTGAAGTCGGCCGGCCCGTAAGGCCGCTCCATGGGGCCCCCCATGATGCCGCCCAGAATGACGTCGCCGTCCGGCGCAAACCCCAGCATCGCCGGCGTCGGAATCGACCACGCGCCGGCCAGGACGCCGTCCGCACCGAACCTGGCCACGAACCCGCCGCGATTCTTCGGCGCGGGGAGGTCCACCTTCCCGTCACCGTCGAGGTCTGCCGCCCCCTCCAGCTCCCCCGTCACGTAGACCTGCCCGCTCGGTGCCACGCCGACCGCCAGAGCAAACGTCGCCCCGGCCCCGAAGATGTGCGCCCACCGCACCGATCCCGACGGGCCGTAGGACACCAGCGCCGCCGCCCGCTTGGCCGCCGTCCGGAACTCGGCGCCATCATCGTCATAGCGGGCGATGAACCCGTCGTTGCCTCCCGCCCCCTTGAGGGTCGGACCGCCGCCCTCGAACGCCAGCGATTCCTGGAACGCGCCCGACGCGTAGACCCCGCCCAGGCCGTCCGCCGCAACTCTCGCTTGCGCGCGGTCCGCCGGCGTGCCGGGAGACCGGGCCCAGCGGATCTTCAGGTGGCCGTCCGACGGGCCGCGACTCAGCTTCATGAAGAGTGGGTTGCGCGCACCCGCATCCGCCGTCGCCCGCGAGGGGAGGTCCACCACCCGGTCGGCTTCGCCGAGCCTCGTGGGCGTGAGAACAAAGCGGCGAGCCCCACCGGGAGGCTCGCCGCGCACGCCACCAGCAACGTTGGGCTGCTCAGCTAAATGGTGGTCTTCCGGTTGGCCGCCAGCCGTAACATGCCGTTGACGCCGAGATGCAGCAGCATGTAGGCGCCGATCGCGATCGCCACTGGCACGGCCAGCGTGAAGCCCTCCGCTGTAGTGGGACTGGCGACGATCCCTCGGAACGGTTCGTACAGCGGGTAGGTCACCCCGTTGATGAACTGGACAAAGCCGCTGCTGGATCGGGCCCCAATCAGCGACAACGCCATGCGGATCCCGAGCAGGGCATAGACCAGATAGAAGCCGTAGTCGACATACTGCGACGTCCGAGCCGCGTTCCGCGACCGGGCCATCGCATGCTCGCTGGCCATGGTCTCGTCCACGGCCCGGCCCCGCAACTCGTCGGCGGCCTGGCCGACCCGGTCGGCCTGCTCCGGTGTCGCCGTCTGCGCCCGCCCCTTGATCTCGGCGTTCACATTGCCTTCGATCTGGCCCTTGACCGATGCGTGCTGCGCTACCCGCCGCGCTTCATCCCCGGCCACAGTGCTGTCGTACATTGCTGCCTCCATTGGTTGACCATCAAAGGTCTCGCCATGGACGGGAGGAAGCCATCGCTCGTTGTGCGGGGGCGACCCCTCGCTCCAAGGAGTGAGGGGGTCGACTGCTTGACACCACCCCCATTCCAAAGACCTTTGAACTAGCCGCCTCCCCACCCCAGGAGCGCCCATGCCTTCTCGCCAACGATCGGCCCGCCGCCCCATCCTCGTCGCGCTCTTCTGCGTCGTCGTCGCCGCTCTGAATTGCGCCCCCAACGCCGGCGGCACGCTCCAGCCCCATCCGGCCTTTCAGCTCACCTACATAGATCAGAACCAGCAGGTCCGCGTCCGCTACTCCGACGATGGCCTCACCTGGGCCAGCGGGGCCCTCACCGCCACCGCCGATGCCGGCGTCGGCGCCTCCTCCTCGCCCGATGTGGTCGGCCTCAGCCGCCTGGTGGCCGACGGCGGCCTCACCTCCCGGCTCCGGCTCTGGTTCGGCCTGGGTCCGGGAACCTGGGACGCCACACCCGTCACCCTGCCGACCCTGCGCCCCGGCCGCCGCCCCACCATCGTGGACGTCGGCGGCAGCCGGTACCTCATCGCCTTTGTCCCGCTCAACGCCCAGTCCTTTGAACTCTGGCTCTACGATCACGGCACCCGCCAATCGTCCCAGGTCTCCGTGTCGGGCGGGGTGGGCAATGACCTGGTCCACGCCTCCCCGGCCATGGCCTACCTCCCCGCCGACCCCGCCGCCGGCCGCAACTGGGGACGAGTGGCGCTGGCCTGGGGCCGCTACCAGAACGCCGCCAGCACCGACCCCTTCGAGATCCGCACCCTCTACGCCGCCCTCAACCCGCAAGGACCGGTGGTCACCGGCGGCGGGTTCTTTGTGATCAAGAGCGACTCGCTGGACAGCTTCAACTACTTCGGCCCCATTCCCCCTCTGCTCTCGGAGCCCGCCCTGGCGCACGACCACACCCAGTTCTTCCTCGCCTCACACCAGCGCTTCTACGGCGTCCAGCCCGTGAGCCGCCCGGCGGAGTACGTCCGGATCCACACCTCACCCGACGGCCAGAACTGGACGACACGGTCGTGGATCGACTTCACTGGCACCCGCATCCAGAACGATCCGGGCCGAGTGGAGTTCGCCCTCCAGCCCGACTGCCGAGCCGTGCTGGTCATCATCCCGAACAACGGGGCCCCGGCCCACGCCCAGCTCCACCTCCCCGCCGGCGCCAACCAGACTATCCCGCCGGCCGACATCTTCGGCACGGACCTGCCCGCCGTGCGCCAGTTCGCCCTGATCGCCACCGGGCGGCCCGGCTACGTGCCGCCTACCGGCTGCACCGGGTTCTGACCTACTCGCCAACTCGGCCTCGCCGGCCAGCGCTGGGAGCAGGTTGCCGATGATTCCCAAATGAGTGGAAGGGGCTGACCGACCCGTCCACCGAACCGTGGAAACCCCACCTGCCGGGAGCCCGCTGAATCGGCGGGGCAGGTCGCCATGATCTTGATAAAGTGTCTTTTATAGACCTATATTAGGTCTATGAAAGACACCCTCCAGCCCGCCGAGATCCGCTCCACTCTCTCCCGCCTGGGTGAGTTGCTTGCCCAGCACGGGGAGCAGGCGGCCATCGTCGTGGTGGGGGGAGCCGCGCTCAACCTCCTGGGTGTGGTCAGCCGCGCTACCGTGGATGTAGATGTCATCGCGCTGGGGGTCGAGCGGGCCGACGGCCCGCCCCAGTCGGTGACGGTCCCCGATGCGCTTCCGCCTGTCCTCGAGGATGCGGGACGGCGCCTGAGTCGGGACTTGGGATTGGGGCCCGGCTGGCTCAACACCACCGTGACCTCGGGTGGCCGGCTGATCCTGCCTCCCGGATTCGCAGCTCGCGTCACCTGGACCCGACATGGTGGCTTGTGGCTCGGTCCTCCTCGCGCTCCGTCCCTCGGAGCCAGAGTTGCTCGAGGCGGCCCGCTGGGTACGCACCCAGGATGCCGGGGCGGATTTCTCCAAACTGCTTGACACGATGGTCACTCATGCCCTCCTCGGCGCTCGCTAGCAGCGCCCGCACCCTGCGCCGCGCCCTGATCGAGGCGCTGTGGGCGCAGTGGTCCGGCATCGAGGCCTGGCCCGCGGGCAAGCCGGCCCGGAGCATCGTGGACCCCGAGGCCCTGGTGCTCGCCTCGCTCTGGCTCGAGGGAGAGGAGCCGCGGTTCTGGCGGCTGCTCCGGAGCTGGGCTGCCGGCGGAGCCCGCTACCTCAGTGTGCAGCGGATGAAGAATCTTGCCCCCCACTATCCCGGCCGAGCCCGGGACCGGCTTGCCGATTTCTCCTGGGAATGTGCCGAGCGGGGTGGAGATGCCCGGTGGCGCAGCCTGGCCCGGGCCCCCACGCGGGCCGTTCGGAAGCGGATGCGGGAGCTCGAACCCTCGCCTCGGTTCCAGACCCCGTCGGCGCTCCTGTTGCGGCTCCGGATCGGTCTGGGTGTCGGGATCAAGGCCGACGTGCTGGCCTTCCTGCTTGGGTCTGCCGGGGGGAGTCGGACCATGCGCGAGATCACCCAGGCCACCGGCTACTTCCGCCGGGCGGTGGCTCGGGGGGTGGAGGAGCTGGCGACGGCGGGCTTCGTTCTGGCGCGGACCACCGCGCCGGCCTCCTACCGCGCCCTGCCGCAGCAGTGGGATGCCCTGCTCAACCTGGGATCGAGCCCGCCCATCTGGTGGTACTGGGATGCGCTATTCCGCTTTGCCGGGGCCCTCGATCAGGCGGCCACCGAGGCCGCGGATCGGACCCCGTTCCTCCAGGCCAGCCTGGCCCGAGACCTGATGGAAGGGCACGCCGGGGCCTTCGAGCTCAACGCTGTGCGGGCCCGGCCCCTCACCAGCGCCAGCGGGGAACGGTACCTGCAAGTCTTCGCGGAGGACGTGGCGGAACTCGCCGAGCGGGCACGGAGGCAGATGGTGTAACACGGCACATAGTCACGAACCACCAGCCTACTTGCTGCTGGCCGTCCCTTTCAAGAGCCTCCCTGCCGCCTCCACCAGCCCCGCCGGGGTAGCCGGCGCGTTAACAGCATGGCTCCGTCAGACCACACCATTTGGCACAATTGAGAGAGCCGTCCGGGTTCGCGGTCTTGATGTACAGGTCCCGGTTGCCCCCGCCTCCACCACTGTCCTCAGCCATCACGGCGGCAGCACCAGCAGTCAACATCCCCAAGAGCAGCAGTAAGGAAACGGTGGTGCGACGCATGGTGGAAACCTCCCGATGGTTGGAACGGGCTCAGATCTCGCAACATCCGGTCCCATTGTAGGGAGACACACGGCAGCTAGGAGCTCTTGTCAATAGGTGTGTAAATGGCGTCAGGCGGCGCGCCGTTCTTGGGCTGGGGTAGCGGTGCGGATGCCGTCGCGGAAAACGACGCCATCGTACACCGCGGTACAGAGGTGCGGGGCGTTCAGTTTGCGGAAATGGTGTTCAACAACGAGCAGCGTTTTCCAGATGAGCGCCGTGGCGTTGTCGACTCTCTTGAAGCGTTTCGCGGCCGATGTGCGGAGCCGCACCGCCGCGAACGGGGATTCGATGACGTTGGTCGTGCGCAGGTGCGCCCAGTGTTCTTGGGGAAAGGCGTAGTACGCCACGAGCCGCTCCCAGTCGCGCTCGAGGCACGCGACCGCCTTCGGAAAGACGCGGCCGTAGGTGCGCGCGAAGGTGTCGCGGAGGGTGGTGGCCGCGCGCAGCGTCTCGGCGTGCGCGATCGCTTGCAGCTGCGCCTTGACCTCGGCCTGGCGCTTCTTGGACACCGCGTCGAGCACGTTGCGCAGCTTGTGATTCCAGCACCGCTGTTCGTCGCTCGTCGGATAGATCGTGGCGCCCGCGCCCCAGATCCCGAGATGCCCGTCGGCAATGATGAGCTTCGGCGCACGGAGGCCGCGCGCCTTGAGGTCGCGCAGCACCGCCGCCCAGCTCTCCGTGGACTCTCGCTCCCCGCTCGTCACCGCGAGCACATGCTTGCGCCCGTCGGCAGCGGCGCCGATCACCACCAGGAGGGCGGCCTTGCTGTCCTCGAGCCCCGCCTTGACGTACACGCCGTCAGCCCAGAGATAGACGAGTTTGATGTCGGACAGATCGCGCTGCTGCCATGCCGCATACTGCGCCTGCCACGTGGCCTTGAGCCGCACGAGCGAGCTCGCACTCAGCGGCGCCGCGTCCCCCAAGAGCCCGCGGAGCGCCAGCTCGAAATCCCCCAGCGCGAGCCCATGCAAGTAGAGATCGGGCAAGAGCGCGCTCACTTCGGGCGTGCGCCGCTGGAAGAGCGGCAGCAGCCGGCTCACGAACCGCTCCTCCAGGTCGCGCACGCGTGGCCGCCGCACCGTGACCGTACCATTCATGAGCGCCAACCGGCGCGGCTTCCCGTGGCCGTTACGAGCCCCGGTCGATGCATCCACCACCGCGCGGCGCGCGGACTTCGGTCGGCCCAACAACTCCGTCACCTCGTCCTCCAAGAGCTGCTGGATGAAGTCCTGGACCTGCGCACGGGCGAACGTCTCCAAGGTCTCCCACGTCGCACTTGACGTGGCCGGCACTGCGATGATCTTCTTCATTGGGCGGTGGCTCCTTTTCGTGGCCGGGAATTCTCCCGGGGGTGATGGATCTCACCCGAGAAGGTGTCACCGCCTTCCGCCTATTCCCACACTTTTCGACAATAGCTCCCGTCGAAACAATGCCCGCAGTATCGAAGGAGTCCTTAATGGTGATCGGGACCCCGTGAAGAGGGCCGAGACGTCCCCGTCGTGCAACTCGCTGATCGGCGAGCCGGGCGGCCGCCCGCGCGCCCTCGCGGTCAAGTTGCACCACGCTGTTAAGTCGCGGGTTAATCGCCGCAATGCGTTCGAGGAACGCATCCACAAGTTCGAGCGACGACACCTCTCTCCGCCGGATGGCTGCAGCCAGGCGAGTCGCGGAACTGCTGGTCAAACTGTCTAGCGGACGGACAACCGGCGCCAAAGAAGGGGGGAGCGACGGCAGAGCGGCCGCCGCCCCACAGCAGGTCGCGGATGCTAGGAAGGACCGGCGAGAGATCATGGGCTTCTGCTCCAGATAGGAAGCCAGCGCGAGTGTGGGGGGGGGGGGGGCGTTGCCAAACAACCGCCTCTCCAGCCCCGCCCGCAGGCCCAGGAACACCAAGGAACGTTTCGTGTCCAGACGCCGGGCTGCGGGGGCCAAGCTGCCCAGTGCCCGAGCGCCCGACTGCTGCATGCGCTGGTCAGGCCACTGCCTACCGCACGACCCGCGGGACAAGGAGACCAATAATGACACCCCCGACAGCGCCGACGCCAAGTATCGGGGCCCAGGCTTTCGTGATGATCGCTGAGGGTGCGCTGAGGAGCAGCCCGAAGCACAGCCCGATGGTCTAGCTCGGCCACGGCAGGGCCACCAGGCTGATCACCAACCCGATCGCGAACCGATCCACGAACGCGGCGGTGAGTGCGGCCGGCTTGTTGGGGAACGGGAGCGGGAGCGTGGTGGCGACGGAAATAGCGCCAAACACGGTGCCGGCCAGGATCCCGAAAGTAAGCCGTGACATGTGAGGCTCCCTCTGGCAGTGGCCTAACGAACTGCGCATCAGCAGGTTGCGCCTCTCGCAGGACGTGGCCGTTCACACCACGCGCCCAGAGCCGTGGCCGCCGACGCCTCACTCAACCGACGGGCTTGGCGCTTCACCTCTGGCGGCACCCAGCGCGGGTAGGGTACCGCTCGCACTTCATGGCGGCCTTGCGTTGTGTGGACTTCGCGAATGGCGGCCAAGCAGGCACGATCAAACCGTGGGGCCAGGCGTACTAACGCGGGCCAGAGCCGGCGGTGCACGTAGGTCACCTTCCCGCCGACTACGCGGCACACGAGGACGTCGGCCGAATCGCGAGCAGCGCGCGTAAGGGCAAAAATGGCGCGCCCTTTGGCGTGGCGCCACCAACTGCCGCGTATCGGTGCACCCGCAACAGCCTCGGCGAGGCTAGGAACTGGCCCGCGAGCGCCTTCGAGAACGACGCCGCGCCGACGGATGAATGCGATCGCAGCTCTGGGTGTCATCGCGGAGCGACCTCCGGGCACAACCTAACGGTTGCGCATCAGCTGCGGGCACATACCCTCAAACCGACACAAACCAATGTTCCCTATTGAGGCACCGGGCGCCAGCCCCGCGAGGAGGCCGTGACCGCGCGCCCGACGGCTGCATGCGCGGGTTAGGCCTCAACTCTTGCGTACTACAATGTCGTATACTACACTGTAGTAGACGATAGGGGACCAGAATGCGCCTTTGGTTTGTGGAGACTCATGCCTTCACCAAGCGAATCGAGCGCATGAGGCTCGAGGAGGACTTGCGTGAGTTGCAAGCGACTCTGTTGACGAATCCGGAAGCGGGGGACACGGATTCCGGGACCGGAGGATTGCGCAAGATCCGTATGACGGCGAGTACCCGCGGAAAGGGAAAGCGGAGTGGCGCCCGAGTGCACTATCTGTGGCTGTCATCGACCGGCGTTATCTACCTGCTCTTTGTGTACGGCAAGGATGAACAGGAAACCCTTAACCCCGCACAGAAGAAGCAGTTGAAGGGGGTCGTAGAGAGGATCAAAGAAGAGTGGCGGTAGGCTCGATGGCTTTCGGGCACGGTAGGATTCGGCAATTCCTAGGAGGCGAAGATGGAGAAGGCTCTATTTCGGGAACTGATGACTTCGGCGGGGGAGGCTCTTGAACATGCCCAGGGAAAGCGAGCGCTCCGAACAACTGAGCTCCCAGCACCCCCAAAGCCAATGACTGCCTCAGAGATCAAGGCCGTTCGGGAGCAGCTGAACGCATCCCAAGCGGTTTTTGCGAGGTACCTCAACGTCAGTACCAAGCTGGTCCAGGCATGGGAGGCGGGCCGAAGGAGCCCAGAAGGGCCTGCGCTGAAGCTGCTTCGCATCGGCGGGGAGAATCCAAAGGTGGTCTTTACGGGTGCTCTTCGGAAGTCGCTGAAGGCCGGGAAGCTGCTTATGGTGCGACGCGGCCCCAAAGGAATAAAGGTACCTGGGCGTCGCAAGAAGAAAGACACAGTTGAGGCCTAACCCCTCATTGGCCTGCATGGGGCACTACCGTCCGTCCGCCCCACCAAGCTCCAAGATCCGCCAACCCTCCCCCACGTCAAGGCGCCAACCTGACGCGGTCACCCCCAAAACCCAAACGGCAGCCCCCCCATTCCCCCGGGTGAGCTGCCGTCAGGTCCTACCCTTCACACGCAAACGCCAAAACCACATCACGCCGCGGAGCCCGGCTTCTCCATCCTGGCCTCCTTCACCGGCAGCGGCCAGGCCACGTTCCGGGCGCTGACCCACGCCCCCAGCAGCTCCGGCTGGTCCCGAAAGCGGTACAGCGCGATCCCATCCAGCTGCCGCAGCATCCGCGTCAGCTCCCGCACCACCACCCGGAGTTCGGCCGAGGCCCCGGTATGCGTCCGGCGACCGGCGTTGCTGTCCTCTACCGACTGCTCGAACTCACCCAGCATCCGGGTCAACTCCTCCAGGCTTTCCTCGGCCAGACCATACTGGAGAAAGAGCGCCTTCTGCTCCCCCACCTCCTGCACGATCGACCGCACACTCGCCTGAAACTGCTCCGCCCCCCGGCCCATCGCCGGCCGGGGGAACCCGCCCACAGCCCCGGGATTGTCCGCCACCACCGACTTGCCGATCCGAGACACATGGCGGAGCGGTACCTTCATCGCCTGACGGAGCGCGCCCCGATGCCGAGTGCTGGCCTTGGACGCCACCCTGCCGGCTTCCCACTGTGTCAGTAGGGCCTGGGCCCGGCTGACCTTCTCCGCGAACTTGGCCGAAACCAGGTCCGCCGCCGCTTCGCCGAACGGGTTTGCCTTCAGGAAATCCTTCACCCGTACGGCCGTCGACGCGATCACACGCAACGGTTCCCACATAAAGCACATCCTTTCACCCTGGTATCGCCGGTTGAGGCGGACGACACCGCTGGACCTCCGCAAACAGCTCCCCGTCGCCCACTCAACCACGACGCGGCGAGAGGCACTCATGCAGACGCCGTGCCACGTCGTGGCGCGGTCCGTGTCAGGCGCCGCACACCGGGTGTCAGGACCCGCCCACCAACTGTATATGCAGAACGGAAAGCACAAAGTGCATACCCGCGGCCCTCCAGTCCCCGCACGCCGATGGACAGTCACCGCACAGGAACCACCAGTCGCTGCACAGTCGCTGAAAGCCTCTGCACGACGATGTGCAGTCGCCGCACGACAACCTCCAGGCGCCGGCAAGAGCCGACAAGACACGAAGTTACGATTATCGGCGGCGATGTAACGATGCCAACTCCGAGAGTTGGAGCCGCAACCACCCGCACACGAACCGGGGCGGCAAGAGTTGCCGCTGCAGTGGACCGCACACGAAAAGCCTATGCATGCGCGGGAACCCCAACCGCCGTGACAGGAGCTCCAACCGGCTGCATATGCATGCCGCCGATCTGCATACGAATGCCGCCGCCGCGCCCAGGAACTGTCCGGACCGGGATGGGAATGGAGGGGAACTGTCCCGGATCCGACCGTCCCGAAATCGCCAATCCGAGACACGGCTATCTTGCAGTCTCCATGTCTGGCCCCCCCGATCACCTCGTGCAGTCCCTCGCCGGCCGCTACCGCATCGAGCGGGAACTCGGCCGGGGCGGCATGGCCACCGTCTACCTGGCCCAGGACTCGCCGCGGTCATCGGCGCCGAGCGCTTCCTCTCCGAGATCAAGACCACCGCCAACCTCCAGCACCCCCACATCCTGCCGCTCTTCGACAGCGGGGCAGCGGGCTCTTTCCTTTATTATGTCATGCCCTACGTCGAGGGCGAGACCCTGCGCGACCGGCTCCACCGCGACAAGCAGCTCCCCATCGCCGACGCCGTCCAGATCGCCACCGCCGTCGCCGGCGCCCTCGACTACGCCCACCGACGAGGCGTGATCCACCGGGACATCAAGCCCGAAAACATCATGCTCCACGACGGCCAGGCCCTCCTGGCCGACTTCGGCATCGCCCTGGCCCTCGGTGAGGCCAGCGGCGCCCGGATGACGGAGACCGGGCTGTCCCTGGGCACCCCCCAGTACATGAGCCCCGAACAGGCCGCCGGCGAGCGCGACATCGATGCCCGCTCCGACATCTACTCGCTCGGCGCCGTCACCTATGAAATGCTCGCGGGAGAGCCGCCCGTCAGCGGCCCCACCGCCCGCGCCATCATCGCCAAGCTGATGAGCGAACGCCCCACCTCGCTCCGGGTCCTCCGCGACAGCGTCTCCCCCGCGCTCGACGCCGCGGTGACCCGCGCCCTGGCCAAGGCGCCGGCCGACCGCTTCCCCACCGCCCGAGACTTCGCCGACGCGCTCTCGGCACAGGTGACAGCCGCTCCCGCCACTCCCATGCGGCGGGGCCGATGGGCGGCGCTCGCGGCGCTGGTGCTGCTCGTCGCCGCCGGCGGGGTCTACCTGGCTCGGCGATCCGCCACCGCTGCACAGGCCGGCGCGGACACCGTCATCCGGTCCATCGCCGTGCTGCCCTTCGATAACTATTCGGCCGATTCCACCCAGGACTACTTCGCCGAAGGGATGACCGACGAGCTGACCACTGACCTGGCGACCATCAGCGCGCTCCGGGTCACCTCGCGCGGGTCCACCATGCAGTTCGCCGGGAAGGGCCGGCCCCCGACCCCCGAGATCGCCAAGGCACTGGGCGTGGACGCGATCGTGGAGGGTTCGGTCACCCGCTCCGGCGACCGGGTGCGGATCACGGCCCAGCTGATCGATGCCCGGGCCGACCGGCATCTCTGGGCCCAGTCCTTCGAGCGCCGATCATCCGATGTGCTGGCGCTCCAGGGCGAAATCGCCTCGGCCATCGCCCAGGCGATTAATGCGCACCTCACGCCGGGGGAACAGGCCCGCCTGGCCACCGCAGCCAGCATCGATCCGGCCGCGTATGACGCCTATCTCAAGGGCCGGTACTTCTTCAATCGCCCCAGCGACGACAACCTGCGGAAGGCCATCACCCAGTTCGACGAGGCGATCCGCCTGGCCCCCGGGTTCGCCCCGGCCTATTCGGGCCTCTCTGATTCCTACATGTGGGCCGGCTTCAACGAGGGGTTCATCACCTCGACCGAGTCGAAGCCCAGGGTCGAGGCGGCGTCCGAGACCGCGGTGCGGCTCGACGACAATTCCGCCGAGGCGCATACTTCGCGTGCGGGGTACCTGGCGTGGCTGGGGCATGACTGGGAGGGGAGCGAGCGGGAGTTCCAGCGGGCGATCGCACTCAGCCCCAACTACGCCCTCGCCCATGATCAGTACGGCGCGTTGCTGGCCATCCTCGGGCGATTCGACGAGGCCATCGCCGAGGGCCGGCGCGCGCTGGCGCTCGACCCGCTCTCGCCGTCCATCCTCGTGAACCTGGCCTTTACCTACGTATTTGAGCGGCAGGTGGCGCCGGTGAAGGAACTGGTGCGGCGGGCGGCGGAACTCGATCCGACATCCTTCTACGGGGTGGCCGCAGACGCCTGGCTCGACCTCGAGCTGGGCACGTACCGTGACGCCGTTCCCAAGCTCGATCGGGCCCGCACGATGGACGCCCCGCCGTGGGTGACCGCGCTCCTGGGCTACTCCTACGGGAAGTCCGGCGACCGCGCCCGCGCGCAGGCCACCCTGGAGGGACTCAAGCAGGTCTCACCCGGCGGGCGGGTCTCGCCGTACAACCTGGCCGTGGTGCAGCTCGGCCTGGGCGATAACAATCGGGCGCTCGACCACCTCGAGGCCGCCTACCGCGCCGATTCGCAGCTCCTGGTCTATCTCAAGGTGGACCGGATCTACGATCCGCTGCGGGCGGAACCGCGGTTCATCGCGCTGATGCGGCAACTCAACTTCGCGCAGTGAGGAGGCAACCACTCGCCCACGACGGAGA
>Ga0163144_10012512_pt1 | contig 17818 bp, 10 predicted proteins | sample OliLak19BULKMAT1_FD_123175 | JGI IMG/M metagenome (GOLD analysis project Ga0163144, IMG submission 123175) | Freshwater microbial mat bacterial communities from Lake Vanda, McMurdo Dry Valleys, Antarctica - Oligotrophic Lake LV.19.BULKMAT1 | ecosystem: Environmental > Aquatic > Freshwater >...
AAGCTCCGCGATCGCCAGCGCAGCGCGCGGACCGACAACGACCTCGTTGGTCTTCGGGCGAATCTCGAGCACAAATCGCGGCATGCCGTCATCGGTCGGATATCCGACATTCAGGCCCTTCCGTTGACCGACCGTAAAGCCGAGCGCACCGTCGTGCTGTCCGAGCATCCGGCCATCGCGGTCGAGGATGGCACCGGGCTCTGCGCCAACCTTGTCAGCGAGCCAGCCTCGGGTGTCGCCGTCGGGAATGAAGCAAATATCGTGAGAGTCCGGCTTGGTTGCAACGCTGAACCCGCGCGCGGCCGCCTCGGCTCGCACCTCGGCTTTTGACGGGGTCGACCCAAGCGGGAACATCGAGTGTGCGAGCTGCTGTGCCGTGAGCACGCCAAGCACATAGCTCTGGTCTTTCGCCCAATCGGCCGCCCGGTGCAGCTCGCGATTGCCCTCTTCATCGGTACGGATGCTCGCATAGTGCCCTGTGGCAACGGCGTCGAATCCGAGGGCGATCGCCTTCTCAAGCAGCGCGGCGAACTTGATGCGCTCGTTGCAGCGCATACACGGATTCGGAGTGCGACCAGCCGAGTACTCGGCGATGAAGTCGTCAACGACATCAGTCTTGAACCTCTCGGAGAAGTCCCACACGTAGTACGGAATGCCGATGATGTTCGCGGCTCGCTGTGCATCCATCGAGTCTTCGATCGTGCAGCAACCGCGCGCTCCGGTGCGTAGGGTTCCCGGCTGGCGGCTCAAGGCGAGGTGTACGCCAACAACATCGTGCCCCGCGTCGACCGCGCGCGCGGCAGCGACGGCGGAGTCGACGCCACCGCTCATTGCCGCAAGAACCTTCACGGTGCAAGTTTAGGCGAGGGCGGGCTGTGCGAGGCCGACTGCGCGAGCGCGCGATGGGTGTTGGTACAGCGGGGGCTCCGCCGTAAGTTACGCGAGGTCGGCTAGGCGAGGTCGGCTAGGCGAGGCGGGCTGTGCGAGGCCGGCTGTGCGAGGCCGACTGTGCGAGCCCGGCTGTGCGAGCCCGGTCGACGATCGCGGGTAAGGCCGCGATGAGCGCGTCGAGCTCGGCCCGGGTTGTTGAGTGTGCGAGCGAGAACCGCAAAGCGCCGCGTGCTTCTGGCTCGCTCAGGCCCATCGCAAGCAACACGTGGGATGCCTCTGGCACGCCGGCCTGACAGGCCGAGCCGGTTGAGACGCTGAAGCCCGCGGCATCCAACAGAAACAACAGCGAGTCACCCTCGCAGCCGGGAAAGGTGAAGTGAACGTTGCCGGGGAGGCGAGCGTGTGGGTCGCCGCGGAGCACTGCGGTCGGTACTGCTGAGCGGATGCCAGCGATCAGGTGGTCACGGAGATCCGCGAGCAAGGTGGTGGGGGTCACGCCGGATGCCGGGGTCGCGGGGGGCACCGAGGACGCGCGGGTTGCCGAGGACGCGCGGGTTGCCGAGGACGCGCGGGTTGCCGAGGACGCGCGGGTTGCCGGGGACGCGCGGGTTGCCGGGGTCGCGGGGGGCACCGAGGACGCCAGGGTGGCTGCGGTCGCGGGGGTGGCAACAGACGACTCACTTGCAGCTGCCGCAGCCGCAGCCGCAGCACAAGCCGCTGCCGCAGCGACACCGAACGCGACCGCACCAGCGGCATCAAGGGTGCCTGAGCGAGCCCGCTGTTGGCTGCCGCCGTGCATGAGCGGAGTGACCGTAGCGTCACGCGCGATGATGAGCGCACCGATACCGACAGGTCCGCCGATCTTGTGCGCTGAGATGCTCAGCGCGGCAAGCCCGCTTGCACGGAAGTCGATGGGCAACTGACCATATGCCGAGACCGCGTCAGCGTGCACCGGAACCTGATGCGCCGCCGCGAGCGCCACGATCTCGGCGACCGGCTGAATCGTGCCGACCTCGTTGTTGGCCAACAGAGTTGTCACGAGCGCAACGTCGGGGCCGAGTGCTGCACCAAGCGCGTCGAGGTCGATGCGACCGAGCGCGTCAACCGGCATCCACTCGATGACCGCTCCCTCGTGCTGTTCGAGCCAGTCGAGCGTGTCGATTGTTGCGTGGTGCTCGGCGCGAGTGGCGAGGATACGGCTTCGCGAGCCAGCCCAAAACAGTCCCTTCAGCGCCAGGTTGAGCGCCTCAGTGCCACCGGAGGTGAAGGTCACCTCGACGGCGTCGGCACCGACAGAAACTGCGACGACTTCGCGAGCCTCTTCGAGCATCCGCCGGGCGTTTTGACCCTGCGAGTGGATGGACGACGGGTTGCCGACGACCGCGAGAGCCTCCGCGTATGCCGCAATCACCTCTGGCCGCATCGGGCTCGTGGCTGCATGGTCAAGGTAGATCGCCACAGTCATTACTCTAGAACGCATGCCTGATGCGGATCCCCTCGATCAGTCCGGTCAACCCGATCAGTCCGGTCAACTCGATCAGCTCGATCAGCTCGGTCAGCTCGGTGTGCGGCTGACGCGAGACGGGGGCGAGCTGCGGCTCTGGTCGGCGAGCGCGACACGCGTCGACCTGTGCATCTTCGACCCGGATGACGGGGACTGGGTCGCCACAGAAACGCCCATGATCAAGGGACCCGGGGACGTCTGGAGCGTCACTTCGACCGCGCTCAAGCCGGGTGCGCGATACGCCGTCAGGGCGAACGGTCCGCGAGCCGGCGGTCACAACTTTGACCCCGAATTGCTGTTGCTCGATCCGTACGCGCGCGGCCTCGTTCGCTCGGCATCCGGTCACTGGCGAGGCTACGTGCAGGAACCCGACGCGTTTGACTGGGGCCAATCGACGAAGCCGCGCATTGGCATGGACCACTGCGTGATCTACGAGGCCCATGTCAAAGGTATTTCGAAGCTCAACCCCGACGTGCCAGAAGAGTTGCGCGGCACCTACGCTGGCCTTGCCCACGAGTCAACGATCGCATATCTGAAGTCGCTCGGCGTCACCACCGTGCAGTTATTGCCGGTGCACCAGTTCGTGAGCGAAACACGCCTCATCAAGCAGGGGCTCATCAACTACTGGGGCTACAACACACTCAACTTTTTCACTCCGCATGCCGCATACGCGAGTCGCGAGGCGCAGACCGGCGGGACCGGTGCCGTGTTGCGGGAATTCAAAGGTATGGTCAAGCTCCTCCACGAAGCCGGCCTCGAAGTGATTCTCGACGTGGTCTACAACCACACCGCCGAGGAGGGTCTTGGCGGGCCGACCACAAGCTTTCGCGGTATCGACAACCGCAACTACTACCGCCAGAACGCCGACGGTAGCTATGTGGATGTGACCGGGTGCGGCAACTCCGTCGACACCAGCGTTGCCGCGGTGCAGCAGCTCATTCTCGACAGCATCAAGTACTGGGCAAACGACGTGCAGGTCGATGGTTTCCGATTCGATCTCGCTGTGACGCTTGGCCGCGATGCGAACCACGAGTACCAGAAGAGTCATCCTCTGATCAATGCGATGCTCAACGATCCGACTCTCGCCGGCGTGAGGATGATCTCCGAACCGTGGGATGTCGGCCAGGGTGGTTGGCAGGTTGGCAACTTCCCGGACGGCTGGAGCGAGTGGAACGATGGGTATCGCGATCGCATGCGCGACTTCTGGCTCACCGATATCGGCTCGGCGCGGGCCAATGGAACCGCGCCAAACGGCATCGGTACGCTCGCGAGGCGCTTGGCGGGATCTGCGCACGTGTTCTCTCAGGAACGCGGGCCACTGGCATCCGTCAATTTCATCACCGCCCATGACGGCTTCACGATGGCTGATCTGACGGCGTATAACGAGAAACACAATCTCGGCAACGGCGAGAATAACCGCGACGGCACGACCAACAACAACTCCTTCAACCACGGGGTCGAAGGGCCGACAACAGACACCGCAATTCTTGCCTCAAGGCTGAAAGCAATGCGGAACCTGCTCGGCACCCTGCTGCTGTCGGCTGGGATCCCGATGCTGACCGCCGGTGACGAGTTCGGACGCACTCAACGCGGCAACAACAACGCATATAACCAGGACGGCGAGTTGACGTGGCTGCCATGGGAACGCGAGGAATGGCAGGATGCCCTACTTGATGTCGCGCGCCAGCTCATCCAGTTTCGGCGCAACAACCCGGCGCTCCGCCCGGGGCGTTACGGCAAGTGGGGTGAAACCGTGCCGAGCGCAACCCAGATGGACTGGTACAACACGGACGGCCTCTCGATGACCGAGGAGGATTGGGACTCCCCCGCGGAGCGCACCCTGCAATACCTTGCGGCGTCCACCCCGGAGTTCGAGGACTTCAATCGGATTCTCCTGATCGTGCACGGTCTCGAGGATGAGGTGACGGTCATTCTCCCAGCCCACGAGGGGGTCGCCGGGTACTCGCTGATCTGGGACTCTGCGCTCGAAGAGCACGCCGACCCGCTCGTTGACTACCTCCCGAGATCAGAGCGGCTTGTCTCGGGAGCCTCGATGCAATTGTTTCAGGCACACGGCGACCGTCAATCGTGACTGATTGCTCTGCTGACCACTATGCTCTGAATGCTCCGAATGTTCTTCGCAATTGAGCCAGGAGCGAGCAAGCACACGTTCAAATCACCCCAACTCAAGGAGCACTCCATGACCGAAGCACCGTACACACCAGCCCCGATCGTCTCGAACCCGAAGACGAACACGCTTGCGATCGTCACTCTCATCCTCGGAATCCTCGGCTTCAACATCATTGCCGTGATCGTCGGTTTCGTTTCGCTGAACCAGATCAAGAAGACCGGCGAGCAGGGCCGTGTCATGGCCATTATTGGTCTCATTCTCGGTTTCCTCGGCCTTATCATTTTTGCGCTGTGGCTCGTATTCTTCGGGATTGCTGCGGCAACCGGCAACCTCGTCGTCACAACGTCCTAAACATCAGCACTCCCGAACGCGAGCCTCGCTCGCGCGCGGCGGCGTCAGGCTGGTTTGCCTCGGCAAAGCGCTAGTGCGCGATCGCGACCAAGCCCAGTTCCGCTGAGTTCGCGAGCATGGGATGCTTCGGCACAACACGAACCGTGTAGCCGAAGCTCCCTGCTCGCGATAAGCGCACGGTGCCTGTGAACGTCGCCGCCTGACCCTCCGGCTGCTCCGCAACCGTCAACGGCTCGAGCTGCACTTCGCTGAGGGTGTCGCCCTCTCGCGCGCGGCCGTACACGACCTGCACTTCAACGTCGTTGGCTGACAGTCCGTCGAGATAGACCTGCGCCCGCAAGTGCAGCTCGTCACCCACCTCCGGAACGGTGTCAACTCCCCCGGACTCGACGTGGGTCACTTGCACCTGAGACCACGCTGACTTCACGCGCTGCTTCCAGGCAGCGAGTTCGCGCGCTGGCTGGAAGTGTGCAGCCGTCATGGCTCGCTCGGCGAGGGCCGCTGGCCGGTACAGCCGCTCAACGTACTCGCGAACCATTCGATCGGCCGACAGCTGAGGCGAGAGCGTCGCTAGGGTGTGGCGGATGGACTTGACCCAGCGATGCGGCAGGCCATCCTTGCCAGAGTCGCCGCCTCGGTCGTAGAACCGCGGCGCGATCTGATGCTCGATAAGGTCGTAGAGGCTTTCGGCTTCGAGTTTGTCGCGCTCCGCGGCATCCCCGGCTGAATCGGCGGACGGAATCGCCCAGCCGTTCTCTTCGTCGTAGAACTCAGCCCACCAGCCGTCGAGAATCGACAGATTCAACGAACCGTTCAGCGCCGCCTTCATGCCGGATGTTCCGCACGCTTCGAGCGGGCGAAGCGGGTTGTTCAGCCAGACATCGGTGCCAGGGTAGAGCAACTGCGCCATCGCGATGTCGTAATTCGGCAGGAACACGATTCGCTCGCGAACGTCGGCGCCAGCGGCAAACTCGACGAGTCGCTGGATCAGCCGCTTGCCCTCATCGTCGGCCGGATGCGACTTGCCAGCGATCACGAGCTGCACGGGTCGTTCCGGGTGGGTGAGCAGTGCGCGCAGTCGATCTTCGTCGTGCAACATCAGGGTCAGACGCTTATAGGTCGGAACGCGCCTCGCGAACCCGATCGTGAGAACGTTCGCATCGAGCAGATTCGCATACCAACCGGGTACGCCGAGTCCCGGGTTCTGCTCTTGCCAGGCCTCGCTCATTCGCCGGCGCGCGTCGCCGACAAGTTGCTGCCGCATCAGATTGCGCGCACCCCACAGGTCGCCGTCGCTGACAGCATCCGAATTCCACTCGCACGCCGTTGTGTCGCTTGTGCCAAGCCGTTCCTTTGCGAGGTCGAGCAAGACGGGGTCGGTCCAGGTTGGCGCATGCACACCGTTGGTGACGGATGTGATCGGTACTTCCTCGGTGTCGAAGCCCGGCCACAGTGCACCGAACATGCCGCGCGAGACTTCACCGTGCAGTCGAGACACTCCGTTGGCTCGTTGTGCAAGCCGCAAGCCCATGACGGCCATGTTGAACTTCGTCGGGTCTCCGCCTTCGTAGTTCTCGCTGCCGAGCGCGAGCACATCGTTCGGGTCGACTCCCGGGAGCAAGTCGGTGCTGAAGTAGCGCTTGACGAGCTCGAATTCGAAGCGATCGATCCCGGCAGGAACCGGTGTGTGCGTCGTGAAGAGCGTGCCGGCGCGCGTGACCTGCAACGCCTCAGCGAAGCTCAGCCCCTCACCAATGCGATCGCTAATGCGCTCGAGACCGAGAAAGCCTGCGTGACCTTCGTTGCTATGAAAGACCTCCGGGAACACCCCACCGGTCAAGTCGGTGTATACCTTGATCGCACGAACCCCGCCGACCCCGAGCAGGAGTTCCTGCAGCAGTCGGTGTTCGCCCCCGCCGCCGTACAGCCGGTCGGTGACGCCGCACAGGCTGTCGTCGTTCTCTGGAATGTCGGTGTCGAGCAACAGCAAACGGACGCGCCCAACGGCAACTTGCCAGATGCGCGCAGTGAGAGTGCCGCCATCAGGCAGCGCAAGCGCGACGTTCGCGGCCGAGCCGTCAGGGTAGCGCAGCACACTCAGCGGCAGTCCGTCCGGGTCGAGCACCGGATAACTTTCCAGCTGCCATCCTTCGCGCGAAATCGCCTGACGGAAGTATCCAGCACGGTAGAACAGTCCGACAGCGATGATCGGCACGCCGAGATCACTCGCGCTCTTGAGGTGGTCGCCGGCGAGGATGCCGAGACCGCCGGAATATTGTGGCAGTGCAGCAGCGATTCCAAACTCTGGTGAGAAGTAGCCGATCGATGCCGGCGCATCCTCGAGACCCTGATACCAGCGGGGCTCGGTGAGGTAGTGATGCAGGTCGCCGAGGAGGGAGAATGCACGCGCCACAAACTCGTCATCGTCGGCAAGTTCGGCCAGCCGCTCGGTGTCGACCGCGCCGAGGAGGGCGATCGGATCGTGGCCAGTGTCCGCCCAAATCGTTGGATCTATTGATTGGAACAACTGCCTCGTTGGCTCATGCCACGACCACCGCAGGTTCGTTGACAGTTCGTCGAGGGCCGACAGCGACTCTGGGAGGACGGTTCGGACGGTAAATCTGCGGATAGCCTTCACGTTCTCAGCCTAGGTGCGCAAGGTTGGGTGACTGTAAAGCGGTCGAATTCGCAGCAAAGACGGTACGGTCGAACGGTGGTCAACGAGTACGAACCAAAGTTGGGTCGAATCCCGATCCGGGCACTTACGCCCCAACAACCGGAGAACCACTGGCCAGCGTCGGCCTATCGCGGCGAGGTCGTTCCGTTCGGTGCGACCGTGTTTCGAGAGGGGCACGACAAGCTCGGCGTTCGCCTCGACCTGACCGACCCGAACGGCCGCCTGGCTAGCTACCGAATGCGACCCGGCGCTCCCGGCACTGACCGCTGGAATGCCGAGGTGCTGCTCGCACTCGAGGGCACCTGGACGTGGCGCGTTCGCGCCTTCTCGGATGACTGGGCGAGCTGGCTCCACAACGCCAAGATCAAGATTCCGGCCGGGCAAGACATCGAGCTCATGCTCCTCATGGGAGCGGAGCTGCTCGCGCGAGCCGGCGGTCGAAAGATCATTGTGGATGCCGCTGCCGCCTTCGCAGACCCCGCCATCGCCCCGACCCAGAAACTGGAAATCGCACTCGACCCGAAACTGAGTCTGGCAATCGAATCCAAGCCGCTCGCGAGCCTCACAACCACGAGCGAATCGCTCGAACTGCGGGTCGAACGCTCGCGAGCGGGAGTCGGCAGCTGGTACGAGTTCTTCCCACGGAGTGAGGGGGCCAAGCGCGGCAAGGACGGCACATGGGTGAGTGGGACGTTCCGCACCGCGATGAAGCGGCTCCCGGCGGTTGCCGCGATGGGCTTCGATGTGCTCTATCTTCCGCCAATTCACCCGATCGGTCAGTCGTTTCGCAAGGGACCGAACAACACGCTGGTCACCAAGCCCGGCGACCCTGGATCGCCGTGGGCGATCGGATCGAAAGCCGGCGGACACGATGCCATCCATCCCGACCTTGGCACGGTCGCCGATTTCAGTGCGTTCGTTGCCGCAGCGCAGGAGCTCGGGATCGAGATTGCGCTCGATTTCGCGCTCCAAGCATCCCCTGATCACCCGTGGGTAACGGAGCATCCAGAGTGGTTCACGACGCTTCCTGACGACACGATCGCATACGCGGAGAATCCGCCGAAGAAGTATCAAGATATTTACCCGATCAACTTCGACAACGACCCAGAGGGCATCCGCACTGAAGTGCTCCGATTGTTGCGCTATTGGATCGGCCTCGGTGTCAAGATCTTCCGCGTCGACAATCCGCACACCAAGCCGCTGCAGTTTTGGGAGCTCGTGCTTCGTGAGATCAACACGGAGTTTGCCGAAGTGGTCTTTCTCGCGGAGGCATTCACTCGGCCGCCGATGCTCCAGTCTCTCGCGCAGGTCGGATTCCAACAGTCGTATACTTACTTCACCTGGCGCAACACCAAGACGGAACTCGAAGAATTTCTGCTCGGGCTTTCGACCGCAACTGCCGCCTTTCTGCGACCAAATCTCTTCGTCAACACCCCGGACATCCTGACCGAGTACCTGCAGTTCGGCGGGCGTGCCGCGTACAAGGTGCGCGCAGCGATCGCCGCGACGGCGAGCCCGAGTTGGGGGGTCTATGCCGGCTTCGAGCTCGTTGAACACGTTGCGCGGCCCGGCAGCGAGGAGAACATCGACAACGAGAAGTATGAGTACAAGGATCGGGATTGGGCCGGCGCCGAGAAGTCGGGAAAGTCTCTTGCGCCATACCTTCGCACGCTCAATGAGATTCGCGCCGCGCACCCGGCACTTCGCCAGTTGCGCAATCTCGCGATGCATTGGAGCGACGACGAATCGATCCTCGTGTTCTCCAAGCATCTGGATGGCGCATTTGTCGATGGCGGCGCGCCAGACACGGTCATCGTCGTCGTCAATCTCGACCCGCACTCGGTGCGGGAGACGACCGTGCACCTCGATCTGAGCCGACTCGGGCTCGATACCGAAGCACGATTCTCCGCTGTTGACCTCATCACCGGGGCAACCTTCGATTGGTCGCGCGACAACTACGTTCGATTGGATGCGTTCACCCAGCCGGTGCACGTGCTTGACGTGCGTCACCCGAAAGGCAAGTGATGGCGAAAAAGAGTGGCAAGCCCGGCAAACCTACGAAGCCCGACAAGCCCGCCAAGCTCGGCAAGCCCGCGAAGCCCGACAAGCCCGGCAAGCTCGCCAAGCCCGACAAGCCCGGCAAGTCACCGAAGGCAGCAACCCTAGGCGCACAGGGCGGTTCCGCCGATGCTGTCGAGTTAGGTGAGCCTGCGGCTGCACCGCCACCGCCCGGGCTTGCGCCAGGCGAACTGCACGCCGATCACCTTCTCGCTCTCGTTGAGGGGCGTCATCCGCAGCCGCACGCGGCGCTCGGCCAGCACGGATTCGGAGACGAGTTTCTGATCCGAGCGGTTCGCCCGCTCGCGAGTGCGGTAACGGCAATTCGCGCCGACGGCATCCGCGTGCCACTGACTCACGTCGATCACGGACTCTGGCAGGGTGTCGCCCCCGCTCCGGGACAGGCCTACGTGCTCGAAACGAGCTACGGCGGCGGCGACGATGATGGCGACGACTGGGTGGCAGACGACCCATACCGTTTCGTACCATCGGTCGGCGAGATCGACCTCTACCTGTGGGCGGAGGGTCGACACGAACAGCTCTGGCACGTGCTCGGCTCGCACTACCGACCGCACGAAGGCGTGACCGGCACGAGCTTTTCGGTCTGGGCACCGCACGCGATAGCCGCGAGAGTGGTTGGCGACTTCAACGACTGGAACGGGGTGCGGCACGCGATGCGGCGCCTCGACGACAACGGTGTGTGGGAACTCTTTATCCCCAACCTCGAACCCGGTACGGCATACAAGTTCGAACTCCTGACCGCCGCTGGCACGTGGGTGGCGCGCGCAGACCCGATGGCGCGCTACACCGAGGTGCCGCCGGCAACAGCATCCAAGATCGGGCAGAGCCTCTATGAGTGGGGGGATCGCGCGTGGCTCGATCGCCGAGCCACCACCGACCCGCACAACACCGCGATGAGCGTGTACGAGCTGCACGTTGGCTCGTGGCGACCGGGATTGAGCTATCGCGACCTTGCCGATCAACTCATCGAGTATCTGACGGAACTCGCTTTCACCCACGTCGAGTTCATGCCGCTCGCCGAGCATCCGTTTGGCGGTTCATGGGGCTATCAGGTGACCGGGTACTACGCGGCGACAAGCCGGTTCGGGCATCCAGACGACCTCAAGTACCTCATCGATCGCCTACACCAGGCCGATATCGGCGTGATCATGGACTGGGTTCCCGGCCATTTTCCAAAGGACGAGTGGGCGCTCGCGCGGTTCGACGGTGAGCCGCTCTATGAGCACTCAGATCCACGTCGTGGCGAACAGCACGACTGGGGCACCCTGATCTTCAATTTCGGCCAGTCCCAAGTGCGCAACTTTCTCGTCGCGAACGCGCTGTTCTGGCTTGAGGAGTTTCACATCGACGGTCTGCGGGTCGATGCCGTGGCATCCATGCTCTACCTCGACTACTCACGCGAAGACGGCCAGTGGCTACCGAATAAGGATGGCGGGCGCGAGAATCTCGAGGCGATCAGCTTCTTGCAGGAGGTCAACGCAACGGCATATAAGCGCAACCCGGGCATCGTGATGATCGCAGAGGAGTCAACGAGTTGGCCGGGCGTGACCAAGCCGACCGCGTCATCCGGGCTGGGTTTCGGCCTGAAATGGAACATGGGGTGGATGCACGACTCGCTGCAATACATGAGCGAGGACCCGATGTACCGCTCGTACCACCACAACGACATCACCTTCTCGTTTCTGTATGCCTTCAGTGAGAACTTTTTGCTGCCAATCAGTCACGACGAGGTTGTTCACGGAAAAGGCTCGCTCTTGTCGAAGATGCCCGGCGACCAGTGGCAGAAGCTCGCCAATGTGCGCGCCTACCTGTCGTTCATGTGGGCGCATCCCGGGAAACAATTGCTGTTCATGGGCAGCGAGTTCGGGCAGCCGAGCGAGTGGAGCGAGGATCGCGGACTCGATTGGTGGATTCTCGACCAACCGATGCATCAGGGGCTTCAGCGCCTCGTCGGCCAACTCAACCGCACCTATCGCGCGACTCCGGCGCTGTGGGAACAGGACAACGAATCCGGCGGATTCGAGTGGCTCGACGGAGGCAATGCCGCCCAGAACGTCGTGTCGTTCCTGCGTTGGTCGCGGTCCGGGGAGCCGCTCGTCGGCTTGTTCAACTTCAGCGGGAACCCGGTTGAGCACTACCGCGTCGGAATGCCGTTCGCGGGCGTCTGGGACGAGATCATTAACACGGATGCCGCGGACTTCGGTGGATCAGGAGTCGGCAACTTCGGCGCGGTCGAAGTGACCAGCGAGCCGTTCCAGGGCCGAGAGGCATCGGTCCAGCTGACCCTGCCGCCGCTCGCCGGACTTTGGTTGGCGCCGCACCGGTAACCGCTCGGGCCATACGGCCACGCTCCCCGCCGTCAGTCTTCGAGACGTTTGTCGAGCGGAGATCCCGGTCGAATCCGAAACATTCCAGCGACAAGTGACCGACGTGGTGGGTTGGAGTCGGCCGGTGGCTCGTCTTCGGCGCGCTCGAGTTGACCCGTCACGGGGTGGCGCAACGCGTAGCCGGCAACATCGAGGACTGTCGAGTAGCCAGCGCGCTGCTCGGCGCGAAGGGCTGCGAGCCCGCGTTGACTGAAGCCGAGCCAGACCACGAAGAATGCGACGACGACGATGAGCACGCCGATTGCGAACTCGATCGTTGGCGGGACTCCGACCGCCACGGCGATGATCCCGACCGCGATTGCGAAGACCGAGCCGGCGAGAGCAAGCTTGGCAAACAGGTCCCACTGGGCTGCAGTTGGGCCGGGGATCATGGCAGGGTCGCGAGTCATCGGGATTCGGGGCGCTCTGGGCATTCGGGGCGCTCTGGGCATTCGGGGCGCTCTGGGCACTCTGGGCGCTCTGGGCACTCTGGGCATTCTGGGCAATCTGAGATTCCGCTAGCGGTTAGTACAGTAAACCGGTGAGGCGGCGCCGGGCAACAACCACACGGGGGTCCTCCGCGCCGACGATCTCGAAGTAGTCGAGGATACGCGTGCGCACCAGGTTCTTGTTCGCGGCATCCAGACGGGGGAACAGGTCGAGTAGGCGAGCAAACGCGTCGTCGAACTGACCGCCTGACATATCGAGATCAGCGACGTTGAGCGCCGCCGCGACACTGTCAGGCTCAGCCGCAGCGGCAGCTCGCGCCGACTCGCCAGAGACCGTCGCCAATCGGGCCAGCAACGAGACTTGCGCAAGCCCCGCGACCGCGAGCTGATCGCGCGGGTTTTGAGCGATCGCGGTCTCGTACTGCTTGATCGCCAACGCGAAGTCACCAGCGGCGATTGCGTCGAATGCCTCTTGGTGATGCGGAGGTAACGGCGGCTCGACAGCAGCCCCGGCATCGCCCTCCGGCGCGTTCGGGCCATCATCGGCCGTCACCTGGAGCGAACCGTTGACCCCGTTCTGCGCGGCGAGCTGAAGCACCTGTTCGATGGCGTCGCGGAGTTCTTGCTCTGGCACCGAACCAACAAAAAGCTGAACTGGGCGCCCGCCGACGACGGCAGCGACCGTGGGCACTTGCTGCACTTGAAAGGCCTGCGCGAGTTGCGGGTTCTTCGTGCCGTCGACTGTCGCGAGCGCAATCCGGCCCCCGTACTGCTTGACGATCGGCCCGAGGGCGGGTTCAGTCCCTTGACCGTAGAACTCGACCAACACTGGAACTGTCGCCGACAGATCGAGCACTTCGGTGAACGTTGCGTCGCTCGCCTCGCGAACAACGGCACCGCTCGCCACTGCGCTGCCGGATGCTTCAGGAGCAGAGACGGTTGGCCGCACGAGGGACGAGAGATCAACTGCTCCGCGAAGGTTCGCTCCGGTCAATCCAGCGCCGGTAGTTGAGGGGTTGGTCATGGAACCTCCGAAGCGGCGACGAGGCCTTGGCTGTACCCGAGCAACACGATCTTGTCTGTGCTGTCGGCAGCGGGCACATAGAACAGTAGCTGGTCGCCGTAGGTGGCAATGACGCCTCGATTGCTTGTCGCGACGCCGGACAGCGCCTTGACCGCGCCGGAGGTGTTGACCGCCGCACCCGCTTCGATCGGCTTCACGGTCACGGTCTCGTTCAGGTTGACCGCGACAAGAGCACCGGAGTCATTTGTGGCCATCACGATGATCTGGCCTGGGCCAGGCGTCTGGTCAAATGCAATCTGCGCGGTCGCAGGCAGATCTGCGGTCCGCTGTTGCTGGGCCGCGAGCCCAACGGCCACGCGCAGGCTGTCACCCTCTGCCTCGAAGATGAGGTAGGAGTCGCTCTCGATATCCTTCGCGAGAATGTCGGCATAGGCGAGCGCGATCGCCGAGGGTGCGAGCCGGAGCACCGGGGTATCGACGCCCAATCGCGCGGTTCCGATACTCGCGGGCGCGACGTCCGGCAGTACTGCTGACGGTTCGAGTGTGACGGCGTAATGAACCTTGTAGCTTGATCGAGCATCATCCTGTATCAGCAGCAGCGCGACAGGGGGGATCGTCGCGTCTGCCTCGTCCTGAATCACCGTAAACACCGTTCGCGGCCAATCGGGACCGGATTGCTGCGGTAGCGTCACACGAATTGGGCCAGCCGGGATGGCGGGCACACTGCTTGCAATTGCGGAATCCGCCGTTCGGATCTTGTATTCTGCGGTGCGCAGTTCCAGGGCAGGGCCAGCGAATCTGGTGGCGATGAGTTCGGCGTTGAGTGCAGCATCCGCCTCAACTGAAACCTCGCTGATGCGAGCCACTATCCGCTCGATCTGCCGAACCGTCACAGCTGGGGCAAGGAGCGTTGAATCGATGGTCTCCGCCGGACCGCTCGCCCCGGGGCTCGGCGCAGCGATGGAAGCCGCAGTGTCGACACCAGGACTACACCCGGTCACGGCCACGCTCGCGGCAAGCAGCAGCGTCAGGGCGACCATAGGTCGCGCCGCGCGACGACCGGACGGGGCCTCTCCAGTAGTCACGGCCGTTCGACTCGGCTTGTACCGGCGCTGACGCGGCAGCTTCGGCATCTTCTGAGGCTTCCGTACCGGCCCGCCGTGGCGACGCTCCGCATTGATTGCCCACAGCAACAGCGCAAGCCCACCGAGGAGCACGCCGCCGCCGCCAATGATGAGCGGCGTCGAGAACGGCGTGCGATTATCGAGCGGCCACGTCAGTTCGAGGTTTACTGGCGCCGGCAATGTGCCATCCGAGGCGAGGATGAACGAAACGTCCTCCGGCACATCCACCGTGAACCGCAAGTCACCATCCTCGCTAGTGAACCCTTCGAACCATAGGTCCGAGCCGTCAGGATTCGGCACGTTCGACTCGGTGCCGCGCACGAGCGTCGAGACAAGTTCGCCAGTTTCTGCGTCGTACCTGAGCACGTTGTGGCTGGCATCTCCGACCCAGCCGAGCACGTCATCGGTGCGGCCGTATGCGGCAAAGGTCGCGTCAACCCCTTTGATTCGGAACGTCTGATTGCCGTCGAACGCGTTGAGCGAAGCGCCGTCGATCACCGTGAGTGGGGCGGTACCTCGGATGCTGGCCGACAGCACAACTGAGTCAGGGGACGCCAGAAACGTGCGCTGTGCAATGCCGACGCCGATCATTCCGGCGGCGACAACGAAGCAGATAATTGCGAGAACAAATCGCACGAGATTACTCCTTTCGCGCTGCCCTCCCCGACCCATGGTCAGGCACCCTCCGCCGATGGACGGATACTCGCACTAGGAACGAGAGGAGGGGCTCCCGAGAAGACAGGAGCGGCAACAACAAAGACATTCAAGAATAGCGGATGCCTCCCCAGCCGCCCTAACCACTCGGAATCTCACACTAAACTCGGAGGGTTCCCACCCGGTCTCAAGGAGATGTTATGGCTGCTGACGACACCGATTTCGGCACCGAAATGCGCGGCTACCGTAAGGACGAGGTCGACCGGGTTATTCAGGATCTGCGGCGCGAGCTCATTGCAAGCGACGCCGAGAAGGCCGAGTCAGTGCGAGAAATCAAACGGCTGCTTGCGGTAAACGAAGACATTCAGGCTGAGCTTGACGAAGCCGGAACTCCGACATACAGCGGCCTGGGCACTCGACTTGAGAGCACACTGCGCATCGCAGAAGAGCAATCAACCAAGCTCATCAGCGAAGCCGACATCGAAGCGGAGAAACTGCGCGCATCGGTGCAGGCGGAAACGCAGAAGCTTCGCAGCGAATCGAACGAGTTTGCCAGGCGCACCGTTGACGAGACAAGCGTTCGCTCAACCACAATCCTGAATACCGCCACCGCTGAGGCCGAAGGAATTGTGAGCCGGGCACAGGCTGATGCCGCGAGCTTGAGCGGTACAGCTGACGCTGAGGCGGCTTCCGTGCGGCTTGCTGCATCGACCGAGGCGACGGAGCTACTCACAACGGCGCAACGCGAGGCAGCTATGGTGCGTGCCGCGGCGGAGCGCGCAGCTGCGGAGTTGACCGCTGCCGCCACGAGTGCAGCCGCTGAAGCTCGCGAGCTCGCCGCGCAATTGGATCGCGAGACCGAGTTGGGGCGCGCAAACTACGAAAACGAGAACGGCAAGCTGCGCGCGGATCTGGCTCGCGATCTCGATCAGGGTCGAACCGACCTTGCCCGTGAGCTGAGCACCGGCCGCGCGACGCTCAAGGCTGCAACCAAGTCGGCGCGCGAAGCCCTCGCCAACGAGACAGCTGCTGCCAACGAAAAGCTTGCCAACGACACCACCGCCGCTCAAGCCCAGCTGGCGGCTGAAACGGCGAGCGCCCGCGAGAAGCTCGAGGCGGATGCTCGAGCAGCGACTGCGGGACTGGAAGCTGAAACGGACGTCGCGCGCGCGGCCCTGAGCGCAGAACAGCAGCAAGCCAGAGTCGCCTTCGAAGCTGAGCAGGAACAACGCACTGTCGCTTTTGATACTGAATCTCGCGACGCCCGTGCGGCGCTCGAGGCCGACACGAACGAAGCTCACGCGGCTCTCAGGGCCCAAACTGCCGAGCAGCGTTCGGCGCTTGAGCGAGAGGTCACGAACGGGCGCTCGGAACTCGCATCCGAACTCGAGAAGCAGCGAACCGATCTCGCACGCGAAATCGAGCGACGGCATGCGGAGCTTGCGAGCGAAACTGAGTCGGCGCGCGCGGCCATTGCCCACGATCGCACGGAGTCTGCGAGCCGCATCTCGGCAGAGGCCGAGCAAGCGCGAACGGATCTGGGAGTAGAGATTGCTGCGCGACGCGACGAAGCGGAGACGGAATCACTGCGCCGTCAGCAGGACGCGGCCGCGCAGTTGAAGCAGTATGTCGATGAGGCACAGACCCAGCTCTCAGAGGCGATTCGGAAGTCCAATGAGAAGCAGCAAGAAGCTTCAGAGCTCGAGTCGACGAGTCTCTCGTCGGCCCGTTCAACTCGAGATTCCGCTGATCAGCACGCTCAGAGTGTGCTGAGAGATGCCGAGTCGCGGTCACGCGCGCTTCTCGACGACGCCCACCAGCGCAGTACCCGCTTGCTCGCCGATGCCGAGGAGCGCCTCAAGAAGATCAGTGCAGAGCGCGAGAGTATCGCTGGCTATCTTGAGAACTTGCGCGGGGTGCTACACCAAGTCGAGTCCATGACTGGTGAGACCTCGGGGGGTAACCGATGAAGATCCAGCAGGCGTTCAGACTCGGACTGTTCGGTGGATTGGGGGTATTGGTCGCCGTTGGGATTGGGGCTACGATCGGCTCGCTCGCCACTGTGCTGACCTACGTCGGTGCCGCGCTGTTCCTTGCGCTCGGCCTCGACCCCATTGTCAGCTGGCTTGAGAAGCGCAAGGTTCCGCGACCATTCGCTATCGTGATTGTTCTGGTTGGGGTGTTTGCGCTGATCACTGGCCTAGTGCTGGCCATCATCCCCATCATTGTCGAACAAGTTGGACGAGCAATCGGTGCTCTTCCTGGGCTACTCGTCGCGCTTGAGGATCCGAGCCTACGAGCCAACATTGAGAACGCCCTTCCGTGGCTGCAAGTGCAAGCTGTATTGGATGGCCTAGCGAGTTGGGTCACCTCGCTCGACTTTACGAGCATCGGCGGGGGCGTTCTTAACGTCGGTATCGGCATCGCCACCGGAGTGACTGGTGCGACCATCGTCGTCATCCTCACGATCTACTTCGTCGCATCCCTAGCAAACCTGAAGCGCGGCATCTACCGATTGGTTCCCGCGTCGAAGCGCGAAAGCTTCATCGGGCTCGCCGAGCAAATCAG
>Ga0163144_10012514_pt1 | contig 17817 bp, 19 predicted proteins | sample OliLak19BULKMAT1_FD_123175 | JGI IMG/M metagenome (GOLD analysis project Ga0163144, IMG submission 123175) | Freshwater microbial mat bacterial communities from Lake Vanda, McMurdo Dry Valleys, Antarctica - Oligotrophic Lake LV.19.BULKMAT1 | ecosystem: Environmental > Aquatic > Freshwater >...
CCCACAGGGCTGGTTCAAGTCCTGGTCCGTAGGTGACTGCAATTGCATCGATGTTTGGTTTTTCGATTGATGGGATGAATTCTAAAAATTCTTTGTAGAGATCGTATTCGCGAGAAAGAAGATTTTTAATTTCTTCTTCTGTCTTTTCTCTTCCTCCCCTATGAACAGGGGAGGAAAGATCGGTAATTAATTTTTTTAACAATGGCACCAATTTCTTTGCATGTTCGCGTTTTGCGACGGCAGGGAAGACCCCACCATATTCCTTGTGAATGTCGATTTGTGAGAAAAGAGTAGAATTAATAAGCTTGAAATAAGGCTCTTTTAAGCCTCCAGAAGCCTTTATAAGCGATAAAGCAGTCTCGTCGCAACTTGTCTCTATACCTAAGATAATCATGTGTCTAAGACTATCCTGATTTGATTTAAAAATAAAGGAAAGTGGGTAATATTTTTGTGCGCGGTGAGGGACTCGAACCCCCGGCATCAACAACGTCAATGTTGCGCTCTACCAGCTGAGCTAACCGCGCTTTAATCTCTTTTAAGACTTAACCAATCTATCAAAAAAATAATATTTTTTCCAGCGAGGCGAAGGCGAATTTGATAGTGTGGTTGATTTGGCGGAAGAGGTGGGATTTGAACCCACGAGAAGCTTTCGCCCCTGCCAGTTTTCGAAACTGGTGCATTCGACCACTCTGCCACTCTTCCTGTGGGATTCAGCCTAGCATTTTTTGCCATTTTCTCAAAAAGATAGTAATATGTTTTCACGTCGGTACGTATGGCCCTATCGTCTAGCCTGGTCCAGGACGCGAGCTTTTCAAGCTTAAAACCCGGGTTCGAATCCCGGTAGGGTCACAAAATTTTACATTACATTTCTTTTGTCGAAGATTCCGACATTCGATAGGTTAGAGTAGGTCGTTGTGCACGTTGATGCGGGCGGCCTATTTTTTTTGCGTATGAATATATAGATATAGATCTTCGAGAGCCTTTACGGCGTCGCCGGCAGCGATATTGTTTTGATGAAATAGTCCATCGGTACAATCACCAGCTGCCCAGATACCAGGTGTGCTTGTTGAGCGCTGATTTTTTGGATCAACAGTGATTCTGTTAAAGTTATCAAGTGTAGCTACGTCTTTGATAAAACTAGTATTAGGAAGAGACCCGATTTCTACAAAAATACCTTTTACAGGAAGCTCAGTTGTTTTTCCCGAGGCGTCTTTGTAAACAATAGCATTTACAAACGATTCGCCCTTGACCTCCATTATCTCAACATTTTTAATTGCTTTCATGTTTGTGCGAGAAAGGACTTTTTCGATGGTAACCTCGTCGGCACGATATGAATCGCTTCGATGTAGAAGGGTAACGTTTTTGCAGTAAGCAAGAAGCTGGGCTGCAGTTTCAAATGCTGCATTGCCTCCACCAATAACCGCAACATCCATGTCACCAAAAAGCGGCCCGTCGCAGGATGCGCAATATGTAAGACCTTTATTATCAAATTTCGCTGCACCAGACACATCAATCTTCCGTCGTGAACTGCCGCTGCAGACAAGGATAGTGGCTGTGGTGTATGAACCCTTTTTTGTGCTAATTTTAAAACCACCTTCAATTTTCTCTACGCGTTCAGCAAGTTCTCCCTCGTGTATATCAATGATTTCTCCGCGATAATACATGAGATGATTTTTAAGGTCATCGGCAAGTTTTATTCCGCTGATTGAAACGGTCCCAATCCAGTTCTGAATGTTTTCGGATACTGCGCTTTGGTTTGTGAAGTCCTTCGTGATGAATATTGTTTTCAGTCTTTTACGTGCTGCATAGACTCCGGCTGCAACGCCAGCGGGTCCACCGCCGATAATAGCGAGATCGTATGTCATCATTTTCTAAAAGAGATTATTTTATCTTCGAGCGTCGAAGGAAAGCCGGAATTGCACCCCAATCATCGTTGTCGTCCTCGTCTTGATTTTTCTTTTCTTCAGTTGTTGTACTTGCCGGCTGAGGTTTTTCCATTTGTTTTGGTTGCATAGATGGAGCCATAACGGAATTATAGATCTTGTTTTGCTTTTCGGTATTACGGATATCAATCATTTTGTCTAACGAAGAATTGTTATTTGTAGGAGACTCATTTTGAAAAAGGTTTTTTCGAGGAGTTGCCTCAGGAAAACCAGATGCAATAACAGTAACCTTGATTTCATTTTTCTTTAGTTTCTCGTCACGAACCGTACCGAAGATAACTTTAGCATTGGGGTCGATAGATTCAGTAATTACTTTTGCAGCTTCTTGAATTTCTACCATGGTGAGATCGTCACCACCTGCGATAGAGAACAGTACGCCTTTGGCGCCGTGTATCGACATGTCGATAAGTGGGGAATTGATAGCAGCCTTTGCTGCTTCTTCAGAACGCTTCTCGCCTGTAGCGGTACCTACACCCATAAGGGCAGAACCAGCATTGTCGAGAATTGCGCGAATATCGGCAAAGTCGACGTTGATATATCCGGGAGTAGTAATGAGATCAGAAATACCCTCTACTGCTTGTTTAAGCACTTCATCGCACATTGAGAATGCATTTTTTGCCGTAGTGTCTTTGCTAATAGTTGAAAGAATTCGATCGTTGGGCACAACGATGAGTGCATCAACAGCTTTTCGAAGTTCTTCCAGTCCAATATCAGCATTGCGTGTGCGTTGCTGCCCTTCAAATGTAAAGGGACGTGTCACCACTGCAACCGTAAGGCTACCCATTTCTTTTGCAATGCGCGCAACGATTGGTCCTGCGCCAGTGAATGTTCCACCGCCGAGTCCTCCAGCAACGAAAACCATGTCGGCACCCTTAAGTGCCTCCTGAATTTCTTCTTTTGTTTCTTCAGCAGCACGTTTTCCAATTTCTGGATTCATTCCAGCACCAAGACCCTTGGTAACATTTTTACCAATGTGAATTTTTTTCTTTGCAAGAGAGTGGTGGAGGTCTTGAGCATCAGTATTGATAGCAATAAAATCAACACCGCGCACTTTAGCGTTTATCATGTGGTTAACCGCATTTTTGCCTGAACCTCCGATACCAAGTACCTTAATTCGTGCAAATGCTTCTACTTCGGGTTTTACTTGTGGCATGGTGTGTGAGCCTTTATCCATATACGCTGGTTTTCTGGCCGAATTACTATTAAGTGATTGATTATACTATATAGCAACTATATTAACACATAGGCAAATTAAGGCAAAAATTGCTTTATCCAAGCAAAGAACCTGTTTTTTGTACTATACACAAAACGTTTTCCAAATGAAGCTTCGGGGGTCTGAACACTTCCCAGAAGACATAGGCCGTAGGCAACCGCCCAGAATGATTCTTTGACTGGATTTTTCTCATTACCATCAAAAACATTCTTAAAGATCTTTGATGGAATCTTAAGTGATGCACGAGCAATGTCTTCTACAGTTGTAATACCCGACGATCCTCCGGTGATAATAATACCCGCAGGAAGAAGACCGTTTCTATTGATTTTTTTTAGGTGTGCTTCAATGAGTTCGAAAATGTCAGTAAGACGTGCGCCAATAATTTCATCAAGTTTCTTTTTTGAAAAAGGTGCTTCAGCTTTACCTTTTTTAAGCTCCTCGGCTTGTTCAATGGGAATTTTAAGTCCGAGTGCAATATCGTGTGTGATATCGATACCACCAATAGGAAATATTTCAAGTGAAATAGGAATATTGTTTTCAAATACGACTACAGAAACAGTTTCAGCGCCTATGTTTGCAAGGACGCACCCTGCGATTTTCTGTGCCTTGGTAAGGGTCACAAGGCTTGCTGCAAGCGGAGAAGCCATAACGTCCTCTACCTCAACACCAGCAGCATTGATTGCTTCTACGAGATCGGTAAGGTGTTGCTCAATGCACGTGACAAAAAGCATTCGAGTTTCAAGTTTCATACCCTTCATCCCCTGTGGTCGTCCGAGTACCGTTTTTCCGTCTATTTTGTATCCTATTGGTACTGCATGAAGTATTTTACGATTAAGCATGTACGAAGTGGACAATTCGCCTTCACATGCCTCCATGATTTTTTCGATTTCACTTTCGGTAATTTCACCGTCCGCACGTGACACAATAATAGACGCTTGTGTATTAATACCACTTACACCGATACCGCCAATTGAAAGATATGCCTTTTTGATTTCAGTACCCGACGCTCTCTCGGCTTGCTTTACTGCGTCGGTAACACTACGAGTAATTTCGTGTTGATTGATAATATATCCATGGCGAAGTCCTCTTGATTCGCTGTAACCAGTACCGATGATACGCGGCAAGGAACGGTCTCGTCCTTCAACGTATTCTGCAGCAACCACTTTTACATGGTGCGTGCCAATATCAATACCAACGGCGATGATGCGGGACATTACAAATTATTTTTTAATTACGTTTTATATACCAAACTTTGTGCGATATCGCACCTCTTCACGTTCCATTGTACTACCGTGGTCGTATCCTTTCAAATGCAGTAATCCGTGGATAAATAAAAACCCAACGAAATTTGTATATGTTCTTTCAAATTCGATACATTGTTTCTTGCATAACTGCAGGTTGATAAATATTTCGCCGTTTTCATTTGAAAGTGGGAAACTAAGAATATTGGTAGGATAGTCTTTGTTGCGATGTTGTGCGTTTATTTTTTTTGATTCAGTATTGTTTATGAATACTAAACTCAAGTCATACGTGTTGCCAAGTATTTTGTGAGCAATGCGTGCAAAAGGCACGCGGGGAAGCGTGCCTTTTGTTTTATTGTGTAGACCTATCTCAAACATCAATATTATCTACCGTGACCTCCAGGGATACGTGGAGTGATTTTTCCAAGCTTCATAAGTTCTGCGGTATGTTCACGTTTTCGAAGTCCCTTAAGTGCCTTCTTCTTTTTTACGTACTTTGAAGGGCTGCGTTCTGCATATCTAAGAGATCGTACTCGCGCAAGAATACCTGCGCCTTGCACTTTTCGCGTAAAACGCTTGAGTACGCTTGGAGCACTTTCGCTTGAACCCTTTACTACTTCAACATTTATCATGGGTGTGAGAATAACATGAACCAGCCTTTAGAGCAATAGTTATTTAATTTTTTTAATACAAGCAATAAGATCCGTCAATTTAACGGTATTCTGGGATCGATTGGTGTTATTGCGTAGGATAATGCTATGTTCAACACACTCTTTTTGTCCCATCAATAAGGTGTAGGGTATGTTCATGCTCTCGGCCTGCATAAGTTGATTGCTAAGCTTGTCTTTGATTACTGCGTGGGCAAGGTTTATGCCAGCTTCCCTAAGCATTTCAACGATCGCAAGGCTTTTGAAACGAGCTTCCGTGCCTACGTGAATAAGGAAAAAGCGAGGTTTTTCTAACTTACGTTCTGTTTTAGAGGTCAAGGTTTTTTCATCGATTGCAACAGTTATACCCACAGCAGATAGTTCTCGCTTCATGCCAATTCGCTTTGCGAGGGTGTTATAACGTGCACCAAAGCCGTAAATGATGGGTTTTTTAGATGCATTATCATGTAGTGTAAAAATCGTTTGAGCGGTGTAGCTTTTGGTAGGCAATAACGTGTCGTCCAATATGTAATTGATACCCGACGCATCAAGATACTCCAATACTTCTTTGAAGTGTAACCGGCTGAGTTCGCTAAGAAAATTCATACTTTTTGGAGCTTCTTCAGCGAGTGCTTTGCAACGTTCGTGGGTACAAGAAAGTATGGAAAAAACATCTTTTTTAAAAAGCGCTTTGCATGCCAGAGGTAACTCATTAAGATATTTTTTGTAATATTCAGTGAGCGCTCGGACAAAACGTTGCGACGAGTCTCGGTCACCAACGCAATTAATAGAAACCGTAGGATCTTTGACCCCCGCTTCTTTTAGAAGAGCGATACCTGCTGCAATGACAATCCCTTCAGCCACACCCTTGTTGTTGCCGATGATGTCAAAGTGGCACAATAGGCTATGCTTGAGGCTCTTTTCGAAATAATTCATATACGGCTGGCCGCCTTGCGCCCCTTCCTCATGCGCCTCCCTCAGCAGTGATATTTTTTCTTTTGTATCAAGATCGACATGTCGTAGATCGACATCGGCCTCATGAGTTTCTTTTTTATCGATCTGTTCAGCAAGTTTCTTGTCTTGTTCCTGGGTGGTAACGTGTTTTCGAGGTGTAAAACCGTATTGAACTGCTGCCGAAACTGGATCTCTAAAACCTTCATATATCGTAAATGCCTGAGATTTTTTTCCTGACTTTTTGTTGGTGCTCATTGGAATGTATTACTTGTCGAAATTATAAGCTCCTGGTTTTATGCCTATTTCTTTTATCGGATAAAGACTAAGAAAAGGAGTTCCTACCATATTTTTTCTTGGCAAAGGACCCCAAATGCGTGAGTCGGAACTGACGGGTCGGTTATCTCCGAGCACAAAATACTGATCGGTATTAAGTTCTACTTCAGACATGTTTTGCTTATCTTTGTTAGTAACGTACGGCTCTTCGAGAATAAACGTTTTTCCTGACGTGTTTTTAATGGTTACGATACCCTGACTTATAGAAATTGTTTCTCCTGGCATGCCGATAATTCTTTTGATGTAGTACGTTTTAGGATTTGATGGAGGAATAAATACGACGACTTCACCACGGGTCGGATCATTAAACCTGTATCCAATTTCGTTGATAATAAGGTACTCACCAGAAGAGAAGTTGGGATCCATGGAGTGACCGCTGACTATGAAAGGTTCTGCTATGAAGAGTCTGATAGGGATAACAATGATAAGTGCAAGTATGGCGTATTTCACAGTGTCCCACCATGTTTCCTTTTTCTTCTCTTTTTTTACTTTGGGAATCGGTACACCTTCTGGAGAGTTTTTTACAATTTCTTTCTGTTCTTCAATTGGTGGTGTGTGTGTATCCATATTTTTTCGATACTGTAGCACAAAAGGACTATCGCTACAATCAAGCTTAGATTACAATGTTCATATATGGCATACACAATCGTTGCTCTAGGAAACCCTGGTGAAGAGTACGCGCTTACGCGTCATAATACAGGCAGAATCGTCTTGGAAGCGGCTCTAAAAACAGAAAGTTTAGAGTGGAAACTGGACAAAAAATACAACTCCAAAGTGACAAAAGTTGTTATCGGAAAAGAAAAAGTGCTTTGCCTTGAACCTGAGACGTTTATGAATAAATCTGGCAATGCGCTTAAGACGACAGAATGGACGCCAAAGAAAGCCGAAAAAGTTATCATTATTCATGATGATTTGGATATCGGTCTTGGACATTTCAAAATTTCTTTTAATAGAAGTCCGGGTGGACACAACGGCGTACTCTCGATTGCAAAAGCACTAAAAACAGATGGATTTGTACGTATTCGTGTGGGCATCGCACCAGTCCTTGCTTCAGGTAAGACTAAGAAAATTGTCGGCGGCGAAGCGGTTGAAAAACTGATTCTCAGTGAATTTAGACCTGCCGAACTCGTAACTATCAAGCAGCTAGCAAAAAATGTTCGTGAAGCACTAGAATTTATTGTAAAAGGGGAACGTTCAGTCGCCATGACGATGTTTAACGGACAATAAAAAAGCCCCCGCGATCGCGGGGGCTTTTTTATTAAATATTATTTTTTCTCTACTGTTCCAAATGCAAGCGTCATTTTCTGACTCTTTGGATCAAATGAGCTGATTTTAAACGTATAACTTTTTCCGAGTTCAAGCTTACTCTTAAGCACTGCTTCAGTTCCAAATTCAGATACATGCACAAGGCCCGCTACACCTTCTTCAATAGAAGCGAGAGCGCCGTATTTGTTGTATTTGATAACTACACCTTCAACAAGAGCATCTTTTTTATATTTCTTAGCTGCTTCAGTCCAAGGATTTGTCTTAAGGGCCTTGATAGATAGAGATACTTTGCCTTCTTTGACCTCTATAACCTTAACCTTCACCTTTTCGCCAACCTTGAAGAGTTGTTTAGGATCTTCGACAAGTGACCAGTCGAGTTCTGAGATGTGAACAAGTCCTTCAAGTCCTTCTTCTACTTTTACAAAAATACCAAAGTCGACAATGCCGGTGACTTCGCCCATAAGCTCATCATTGATCTTATATTTGCCGACGATTTTCTCTTTTTCCTTATCCTGTTGTATTTTTTCAGAGAAGATAAGTTTACCTTCGTTGGGAATTGCAGTAATGATCGTCACGTCGATTTTCTGAGTAACGAGCTTCTTGAGTTCTTCAAGGATTCTATCCTTGTCGCCGTCTGCTACGCGAGGGTAGTGTTCTGCTTTAAGCTGGGATGCAGGCAAAAATCCCTGGATACCCTGCCATGTGATGATAAGACCACCTTTATTTGCTTCTTGCACTGTTACTTCAATAACACGCTTTTCCTTGACCGCATCGAGTGCCTCGCCCCATACGAGTGCCTGCTTCGCTTCCTTGAGTGAGAGCTCCATGTAGCCGTCTTTGTGTGACTGGTCGACTACTTTTGCACTAATTTTGTCACCAATTGATAGTTTTTTAACGATGTCTCTTGCTGCAATGAATTCTCTTCCATAAATGATACCGGTACCGTAGGGGAAAATATCTACGTAAACTGATGATTTTTCGATTCCAATGACGGGACCCTCTATCACATCCCCCGTCTTTGGAGGGTTTACAGTCTCGTTGAAGAGTTTGCCCATAAGCGTCTTGTGGACCACCGCTTCTACAAGTGTTGTTTCTTCTACTGCCATATATTAATAATAATTACTGATAAAAGCACTTTATGATTTTGATCGATCCCGTGCCATAGGCGCAGGACAAGTGCGACAGCCATTATACATATAAAAGCCCTTTTGTAAAAGCTTTTTGTGGTATATAATGCCCCACATGATTCTCACATACGCAGGGGCCGCATTCTTTAAAATACAGTTTGGCGATACGGTTATTGGTATAAATCCTATTTCAAAAGATTCAAAGAAATTTACTGCTGCACGGTTTGGTGCCGACCTCTGTCTTATCAGTGTCAATGATGTTGATTTTAATGGAAAAGACCAGCTTTCCTTTGCGGGCAAGGAGCCATTTGTTATTTCGGGTCCAGGCGAATACGAACATGGCGGTATTTTTATTAGAGGTATTCAAAATACTACAAAATATGGTGGGGAAGATAGGATAAATACTATTTATGCACTAACTGTTGACTCCATTAATCTTTGTTTTCTTGGTGCAATGGGTTCAAAAAATGTTGCGAACGAAGGGCTTGAACAGCTCGATGAAATCGATATTTTATTCGTACCGGTGGGCCCCGAAGGAGTACTGTCTGCAAAAGACTCATATGCATTTGCTGTATCACTTGAACCTAAAATGATCATTCCTATTTATTTTGGTGATAAAAAAGCACTAGAGCTCTTTTTGAAAGAAGCGGGTATAAAAGAACCAACATCTACCGATAAGTTAACGATTAAGAGAAAAGATCTCGATGGTAAGGAAGGTGATATAGTAATACTTAAAGAGAGTTAAATCATATGATAAAAAAAACAATCGAAGGATTACGAACTAAGCCGGATCATCATAAAAGATTTGTGGCATTTACAGCGTCGATTGCAGTAACAGCTGTGGTATTTTCAATATGGTTTTCTACACATCATTTTTTCGGGTCACAAGATACTACGGTAATTGCACAAGCAAAAGAAAAGGGTCCTATTAGTATATTTTCAGACACTGTCGCATCAGGTTTTCAAGCATTTAAAAATACGTTTAAGTAATAACAGCGAATATGGCAAAAAGAGACGATCAGAAAAAGGAGTCAGATAGTGCGGTACCTATTCGCGAAGGGAGCGGTATTGTTTCAAGAAGTATTACTCAGGAAATGCGCGAATCGTTTCTCGACTATGCCATGTCGGTTATTACTGACCGTGCACTTCCCGATATTCGCGATGGTTTGAAACCTGTTCATCGTCGTATTTTGTATACCATGCATGAACTTGGCCTTACTGCAGGCGCTAAGACTCGTAAGTCTGCAAAAATTACCGGAGACGTGACGGGTAACTACCATCCGCACGGCGATGCTGCTGTATATGAATCACTCGTAAAGCTCATTCAGCCGTTTACGATGCGCTATCCGCTTGGAATCGGTCAGGGCAACTTCGGTTCTATCGATGGTGACCCTGCGGCTGCGCCCCGTTATACTGAATCAAAAATGAGTCGAATTGCTTCAGAAATGCTTCGAGATATCGATAAGGAAACTGTCGACTGGCGTCCAAACTATGAAGGAACTCGTCAAGAACCTTCGGTGCTTCCTGCGGCTGTGCCCAATCTTTTACTCAACGGAACTCTTGGTATCGCTGTTGGCATGGCAACGAACATCCCCCCACACAATCTTTCGGAGGTTATCGATGCTACGATGTATCTTATTGAAAATGACGATGCTACTACCGAAGATTTACTTAAATTTATTAAAGGTCCCGATTTTCCAACAGGAGGTATCGCGTTTGGTGAGAAAGACATGCAGCACGCGTATATTACCGGCAAAGGCGGTATCGTCACTCGTGGTGATGCTGAGATAGTAGAAACTAAGTCTGGTTCATATCAGATTGTTATCAACTCCGTACCATATCGCGTCAACAAAGCAACACTCCAAGAAAGTATTGCTAATCATGTGCGCGAAAAAAAGCTTGAGGGTATCAAAGAAATGCGCGATGAATCTACCAATGATGTGCGTGTGGTGATTGAGCTTAAAAACAACGCAAATCCTCAGGCAGTATTAAATTATCTGTATAAGCACACACAGCTTGAAGAATCGTTCCATTACAACATGGTGGTTCTTGTAAATGGCGTGCCCCAGACGTTGGCACTTCGTTCTATTCTTTCAGAATTCGTCGGTCACCGAGAAATCGTGGTACGAAGAAGGACTGAATTTGATCTCACAAAAGCACGTGATCGAGAGCATATTCTTTTAGGTCTTAAAAAAGCACTCGATCATATCGACCAGATCATTAAGCTTATTCGCGCTTCAAAAGACGTCGCTACGGCACATGCTGCGCTCATGAAAGAGTTTAAATTCTCAGATAAGCAAGCAACAGCGATCCTTGAGATGCGTCTTCAAAAGCTCGCTGGTCTTGAGCGTAAAAAAATCGAAGAAGAGCTCAAAGAAATTCAGCTTCTGATCGAAAAATTGGTTGAGATTCTTAGTAGTAAGAAGAATATCATGGCGGTTATAAAAGAAGAACTTAAAGAAGTCAAAGAGAAATATGGCGATGAGCGCAAGACTAAGATTATTAAGTCTAATGCAAAATCCCTTTCACTTGAGGATCTTGTTCCCGATGAAGAATCTATTCTTGTACTTACGTCTGGTGGGTATGTAAAACGTACTCGACCTGAAGAATATCGAAAGCAAAAAAGAGGCGGAGTGGGGGTCATTGATCTTGATACAAAAGAAGAAGATTTCGTAACTCATTTTCTTACAACTACCACCCACAGCGACCTTCTTTTCTTTACTGATATGGGTAAGGCCTATCAGATTAAGATGTATGAACTTCCTGAAGGAAAACGTGCTACCAAAGGTAAGTCGATCATGAACTATATTCAGCTTGAGCAAAACGAAAAGGTTAGCTCGGTGCTTGCAATGCCAAAAGAAATAAAGAAATCCTCTGATTTGTCACTGATGATGATTACTAAAGATGGTATCGGTAAGAAGGTGGCTGCTGAAAGCTTTCATGATGTGCGAAGAAGTGGCTTGATTGCTATCAAGCTCAATACAGACGATAGTCTCATGTCTACCGTATTTGTCGTAAAAGGCGATTCGATTATGGTGGTGACATCAGACGGTCAATCAATACGTTTTGATGAAGATGATATCCGTGAAATGGGTCGCAATGCAGCTGGCGTACGTGCTATCAGGCTCGATGAGAAATCAAAGGACGTCGTAATTTCAGCAGTTTCTATTAAAAAAGATCAGAAAGATGCATCACTTCTTGTGGTGAGTGCCAATGGATACGGCAAGCGTACTGATATTGATGAATACAAAGTACAAGGCCGCGGGGGATCTGGTATAAAAACAGCTGAGGTGACAAGTAAAACAGGTAAACTTATCGCTGCATCACTCATTACTGATCTCGAATCAGAGCTCGTCGCTATTTCAAAAAAGAGCCAAGTAATACGCGTAGATACAAGTGAAGTGCCAAGTCTAGGAAGACAGACACAAGGTGTACGTATTATGAAACTTCGTGAGGGGGATAGTATTGCAAGTGCGGTGCATTTGTAATTGATTCAGTCATGTTACAATAAAAACATGTTTTCAGATCCTCAACATATATTGAGTCAGGTTTCTATATCTCAAGGTGCGGTGGCGTGTGATATTGGCGCTGGTTCAGGCTTCTATACACTTCTTTTATCTTCGTTTGTTGGTGACACAGGGAAGGTCTACGCTGTCGATATACAAAAAGAGCTTCTCACGAAAGTAGCCAATGAAGCCCGCTCTAACAAACGTTATAACGTAGAAGTGGTTTGGGGTGACGTCGAAAAGATCGGGGGCACGAAACTACGTGAAAACTTTGTCGATATTGTCGTCGTTGCAAATATTTTATTTCAAATAGGAAATAAAAAAAATTTTATTACTGAGGTTCGACGTATTTTAAAGTCAACAGGTATACTTTTGTTCATTGATTGGACTGATTCTTTCAATAATCTTGGGCCTCATGCAGATCATATTGTTACCAAAGAAGCTGCAATAACACTATTTACTTCAAATGGATTTAAAGTGGAAAAAGACATTGATGCGGGGGCACATCACTATGGTATGATAGTACGAAAGAATTAACTCTAATGAAAGAAATTTCAAAATTTCAGCTTATCTTATTAGGAATTTTTGTAGTAGCTATTTTTGCCGCAGTCATCACGCTGGCCTTGTATAAGGGGAATAGTAAAACAAACGTATCTCAGCGTATTACCATTTGGGGCACGATGTCTTCTGAACGATTTGATTCTTTTTTAAATAATGGAGTAAACAACAAAACAATAAATGCAGGGTATTCACAAAAACCACCCAACCGTTTATATCAGGATCTACTTGAGGCACTTGCGTCGGGTGCGGCACCAGACGTACTGTTCTTGACCCAAGAAGAACTTTATTCTGTCAGAAGTAAGATTTTGCCAATTCCATATACTTCATATCCCCAACTAAATTTCAAACAAACATTTATTGAGGGGGCTGAAATATTCGCAAATGATTCTGGTATAGAGGCGATTCCTGCACTTGTAGATCCATTGGTAATGTACTGGAACAGAGATATTTTTAATGAACATCAGTATACAAAACCGCCGGAGCATTGGGATGAATTCTACGATTTTGCGACTAAGGTAAGTCGGCACGACAAAGATTTAAATATTATAAAAAGCGCTGTATCGTTTGGTGAGTTTGTAAACGTTAACAATGCAAAAGATATTTTTAACACGCTGATTTATCAGGCCGGAGGAAAAATTACCGAACGGCGCGATACCAGTTTTGTTTCGACCCTTAATCAAGGTTTCAATAATCCCCGGAATCCTGCACAGTCAAGTATTGATTTTTACATGCAGTTTTCCGATCCTTTGAAGCCGGTGTATTCTTGGAACAGGACACTTTCCTCTTCAAAAGATGAATTTCTTGCAGGAGATCTTGCGGTATATTTTGGTTATGCGAGTGAGATAGACGAAATTCGTGCTAAAAATCCTAATCTTAATTTTGACGTTGCATTCATGCCACAAACAAGAGGTGCAAGTAGCCGCATGACGCACGGCAAATTTTATGGCTTCTCTTTTGTTCGTAATACCCCACGTATCGCAGATGCCTTGGCAGGGGTAGTGAAGCTCACGAGGGCGGATACTATTGAAAGGGTAATTGGTCGAAATGATTATTTCCCCGTTCGAAGAGACATGTTGGGTGCATCACAAGCAAAAGCAGACAAGTCTATTTTCTATACTTCTGCATTTTATGCTCGCACATGGATAGATCCCAATCCGCAGCAGACAAGTAATATTTTTAGGGAGCTTATTAGTATGATAAGTTCGGGAAGGTTGTCGACTTCAGATGCGATTAGTCGTGCAAATGACCAGATTCAGGGGTTATTAAGATAAGTGAAATATAATGTACAAAAGTAAAAAAATAGTTTTTTTGCTCGCAATGACACTGATTTTTTCGGGATTGTTTTTTTCTAGCGCGTATGCTACTACCACCGCACCTGATAATACTCCACAACCGATTGACGTAAACATTCAACTTACAAATCCTCTTAATGCAAATTCTTTGCAGTGCCTTTTGTATAAGGTAGTGGCGGGCGTAGTGAACATACTTGCGATAGTCGCAGCTTTATATATTATCTATTCAGGTTTCTTATTTGTCGCTGCGCAGGGCAATCCTAAGAAAATACAAGATGCAAGGACGTCTTTGTTTAATGCTATTATCGGTACCGCAATACTACTGGGTGCCTGGGCGATTACGTCGGTGGTGGTCAATGTAGTCAATCAAGTGGTAGTAAGTAGTGTTCCGACACTTCCTTCAGCAGCATCGTGCGCGAGTCCTCAATGATAAATTATTGATAACATACGTATATGAAAAAAAAATATAATTACTTGTTTATGGTGCTTGCTCTTCTTTTTGCGCTGCCAATTGGTCTTGTGTATGCTGACGGAGCCACCAACGCGACACTCACCAGTCTCATAGGAGATTTGATTGGAATTATCAATCAAGTAACTATTTTGCTTGTTGGAATAGCAGTGCTCACGTTCATTGGCTGTATGATCAAGTTTTTTGCAACTGCAGACGACATACAAGCCCGTACTGAGTGGAGAGGGTATATGATCTATGCAGTGATAGCCTTTGCTATTATCTCGGGTCTATGGGGACTGGTCAATGCTACCCTTAATTTATTTGGTCTTGAAGGTGGTGGTGGACCACAGTTTCCTACAGACGGTGGAGTAATAGATTGTGAGAGCGGTTTTCATCCAAATCCCGTACTTGGACCAGGAGTGGTAGACTGTGTTCGAGACTAATCATTTATTGTTATCCACACCCCCATTGCTTATTACGTAAAATATACATATTATTAATAGCGACTTATTAAAAGGTCAAATTACAAGTTAATTATTAATATAATTCAAATGAAAAAAGCTTTAGCTTATATTTCAGGAACAGCAGCTGCTATAGTTCCAGTTGCAGTAGTGTTTGCAAATACGTTTTCTGTAACTAATGTCAATACTATTGTTGAAGGTTTCAAGAGTATTGTCAACGCTGCACTTATCGTGCTTTCAGGAGTTGCAGTACTTGTGTTCATTTACGGCGTTATCCGTTTCGTACTCGCAGCAGGCGATGCAGAAAAGCGAAAGGAATCTCGTGGTTACATGATTTACGGTGTTATCGCATTTGCGGTCATTGTAGGTCTCTTTGGTCTTACAAACGCTCTTCTTTCTCTGTTTGGTATTGGCTCAGGCGGTACTCTTGATGTTCCCGGATTCAACTAGTTATAAATAGGTTTATCTAATACATGTACGACGTAGTTTTCAAGCTTAATAAGTACATTGTTAACCCTCTTGTAATCCTTCTGTTCGCGATAGCAAGTCTATACTTCATCTATGGAGTATTCAGTCTCTATATAGCAGGAGGAGGTGAAGAAGATAGAAGAACCGGTTCAAGACATGTTTTAGCAGGGCTTCTTGGGATGGTGATTATGTTTAGTGTATTTGCGATAATGCAATTTGTGGTAAATACGCTCAATGCGACCTTTCAAACAAATATCACAACACCTCAGACGCTCAAATAGGCAAAATATGTCATAAGAAACAAAACCACTCCTTTCGGGGTGGTTTTGCTTTGTGGTATATATACGTGTTTTATCTAAATAAAAAGTCCCCCGCACACAGGTGTGCTTGGGGGACTGAGAATCAAAACAACTACTGTTTTCTGAACTTGTTAGGATGAGAGGGAACAATTTCCAGAATCTGATCTAAAGCTCGTGTGTCTGGTGGTGTGATTACCAGTGGTTTTAATGGTCGTGGCGGTAGTTCAAACCACAAGGTCACGGGGATATCATCAAGCGCCTCGACATCGTATTGGTTTTGCCGGTACTTCCATTGTGGCCCAAATGGTTCATTGTCGTTGTTGAAATCTTGGAAACAGCTCGAATCGCCGGGGCTGATAACGCGTAACCTTCCATTGAAATGAAAAGTTTTGATTACGTCGTCAGGAAATCTGACGCGGTATCTGCTACCGGGCTCTAGCAAGGTCTCCGGCGTTTTACTGCCGACAGGGAGCCTGCTAAAATCCAGAAATTTTCCTTTGTTGGGCGGGACCGCTTCGACGTACTTAACGAGCACGCTCGGATCGTCGACAAAATTTTTCTCGGCCGCGCTTGTTGCTACCGGACTATTCTGCGCAAACCTTCGCATTTCTTTTGGAAGTGGAACGTCTGCGCTTATGATCCAGAACCAGTTAGAGCCAACTACTGCAACACATATCGAGAGTAGTAGTACGACAAGTGACTTTTTTTCCTTTCGAAAGAAAGTTGCTGCCACCAGAAACAAAGTGGTGATCAACAGTGTGTCGTAGGCAAAGTAGAGACGGTGCCATATCGCGGGTTTGCCAATCGAGATCGCGAATACGCAAAGCGCCACAAACACTATAACGAAAATCGAATCTCGCAATGGTCCACTGAACCAAGAACGAATCGATCCACCGACTTTTTTGGAACCAGAGATCACCGAAACGAATGAAGGTGTCGACTGCGGCCAGTATTTTGTTTTTCTTAGAATGAACAAAATAACCAGACCCAAAACAGTAAGAATGACTGCGACTACAGACCAGACGATCACTGTTCCCCAGCCGTTGGGAATGCCAGTGTAGTTGAAGTTTTCGAGAATGCCAGTGTAGTTGAAGTTTTCGATCTGGCCTGCTAAAAACCAAACCAACAGCAGTGAGAACAATCCCGCAACAAACCTCAAATGCCTCAACAAAAACCTCCAACACCACAACACAAACCTCAACAACTTATACCTCAACATAAACTTCGACATGGGAGCTCCTTGTAAAGTACCTAAATAGGTAATTGTTTTGATTGAAAAAGGGTACACATTGTACCCGAACTTATGTATTCATAATAGCATATAAAAATAAAAAAGTCAATGTATAGTGCAGCGTTTTGCTGCTCTATACATTGACTTTTTAGTCACAAACGAACGTTGTTACTCCTTATGTTTATGGTATGAGATTTGGGCTGCTTGTTTGGATTAATGGTGTAGAATTTGCACCACCCTCAACAAAAGTGCCTGTATTTCCCGCAATTCCCTTGGCTCGTTGTTCAGCAGTAAGAATTGCCAAACCATTTGGAAGTTTCAATTGGTCTCGGAAGATCTTTGTTTTTGCATTTCCCACTGCAGTAATGGCTTTCGCTTCGGCTATGCCGTTCTGTTCGATCGTCTGTGCGGCACCTTGAGCTTTTTTCTCAGCTACCGCCCTACCCCTTTCTGCGATGTCGATCTCGATTGCTGTGTCGACCAGTTTTTGCAGCTGTGCAATAACAAGTAAAGTTTTTTCATACTTTAATGCACTAAAGTCAAGATAGCGAAACATCGCCCATTCGTACCCGCTGATATCCGATATCCGTACCACGACGGTGCCTGGTGTTAGGTGTTGGATATTTTGGGACATTTCCAAAACTTTCAGACACATTTCACCGCGCATCGTTGGTTTAAACTTACCAACTTCGATATTTTCTGTTGGCTTGTCCTCGCTCAATTTGTTTCCAAGAAAATCGAGAAGTGTTTGATTAAGAAGGAAACTTTTAATCACACCGTCGGTGTTGTCACCTAGAGGATCTAGATTTTTACCCACGCGTGCC
>Ga0163144_10012516_pt1 | contig 17817 bp, 14 predicted proteins | sample OliLak19BULKMAT1_FD_123175 | JGI IMG/M metagenome (GOLD analysis project Ga0163144, IMG submission 123175) | Freshwater microbial mat bacterial communities from Lake Vanda, McMurdo Dry Valleys, Antarctica - Oligotrophic Lake LV.19.BULKMAT1 | ecosystem: Environmental > Aquatic > Freshwater >...
CAGCCGCCAGCGTCGAGGCACCGACCACGGAACCCGCGGCGCGGGCCAGGAACTCTCGCCTGCTCATGCGCGCATCTCAGCGAACCGGCGCCGGTTTGCGCTGTTCCTTGAAATAGGACCAGTCGTCTCGGTAGCTGCCGGTCCATTCGGCGGGCGCCGACAGGAACTGCGGGAACTTCCGGGTGACGTACGCGGCAACCTGGCGCGGCGCCTCGTCAAGTGAGTCGATCTTGCGCGCGACGAGGTGACTGTAGATTTGTCCGGGCGTCGAGCCCATCAGCATCCACGGTCGCCAGGGCTTGTGGCTGTGCCAAGCGCCGATCGCAGGCGGCGAAGGGACATCTCGTGACGCGAGCTGCGCATACGGGGCGATCCAAGTGTTGTGCTCCGAGTAGATCAGCGTCTCGCCGCTCGACTCGCGTAGCCACTCCGAAGGCGACAGGGGGTTACGCCGCGTCGCCTGGCCGTCGATCGTGACAACGAGATCCTCGCCGACTCGAGTTGCCGGAACATAAAATCCTCGTACGTCCGCGGGCATCGGCCGCAGCAGCTTCCAGCCGCCGGTCATCTCGGCGGTCGGACTCACGGCGTAGTTGAGTGGGCCATTGCGCAGCGGCCAGACCGCCACCGTCTCATTCGTGTAAGGGTTCCGCCACTCCTCGAGGACGTCACCGCTGACCAGATCGGTGAAAACCGCGACCTCGTTGGCGAGCCATCTGACGCTGCCATCGGGCTGCAGGTACGAGCGCACGAAGGTCAGCCCTTCCATGCCGTATAGCGGCGTCACGGCCGACGGCTCGATGGAGCCGAAAGTAATGCCCGAGTAATGCATCATCGTCGCAGCGCCGTCGACCTCGCTGCCTTGCAGCTTGCGAAAGACCCGCAGCCGCTCTTGCGGCGAGGCCAGATCGAGCGTCCGCTTGTCCGAAGCGGCCCTGGCCAGGCCGGGCTTCAGCGTCGCGGCGGCCGCGCCGAGTCCACCGAGAAACAAGGCGCGGCGGCCGACCATCGACTCGAGCAACGACTCAGACATTTTCAGACCCCCTGTGTCAGTACTTCGAGAGCGGCGCGCTCACCGGATTCGAAGGCGGCCTCGGCACCGCGATTCAGCACGGCCGTGCCGTCCCCGGCGAAATGCAGTCGCTGCCAGGGCTGGCGTACGATGCGGCCGAATCGATTGACCTGCCCCGGATGCCAGTAGGGCCAGTCTCCACGCGCGAACTTCTCGCGCGATTTGTTGACGATCTTCATGACGCGCAGCGCGCCCTTGGTCGAGGGCCGCAGGCGCGCGAGCCACCCCAGCGCGTAGGTCTCGATTTCGGCATCGGTCATGAAGAAGAATCGCCGAACTTCCGGTCCGTACAGATCGATGATGATATTCGTGACCTGGCCACTATCGTCGTTCGCCAGTGCGCGCACTCCGTCGATCGGCGAATCGGTCCACATGCCCGGCGGCAGACCATCCTGCTCCCAATAGCGCTTCTCGGGAACCGTGTAGATCTGGATCCCGTCCGCATACGGTAATTGCTGGATCGCCGCCGCCTGCTCGGGCACCGGGGCGGGGCGAATCTCGATGTTGCGAAGCACTGACATCGGCACGGTCGTGATGACCCGCCGGGCGCGGAAGCGGCTCAGGTCGGCGCACTGGATGTCCACGCCGCTCTCGTCGATCTCGATCTGCACAACGGCCTTTCCGAAGTGGATCGGTACTTTCAGCGATGCCGCCATGGCTTCGGGCAGTCGCTGGTTGCCGCCGACGACATGCCGCGCATCCTTGAACATCCGTTCGCGGGAGCTCAGTGCCCAACGGTAAACCCGCATGTCATGGAGCGCCGAAGTCATCGCAGAGCCCCCAGTCATCGCGGCGACGTCGACCAGCCTGCGCGCCTCGGCGTTGAGCCCCTGGTCCGAGAGCACGTCGTCGGTCGGCCGGTCCCACTTGGCAAACGCCGGGCTGATCCAGTCGTCGAGCGAATCTAGAGGATTGATTCGCATCAGGTAGGTCGAGGCAATCATGTCCGGTAGCACAGTGCGGTCACCCTCCGGCAGTGGGTTCAATGCGGACTTCGCCCAGTCCTCGTGCAGGATCGCCTGGCCGCCGATGTTCAGCATGCGGGTCGCTTCGGTCTTTCGCATCTGCACCGGCTGTTCGAGCTTGAGATTCAGCGCGGCGCAGGTATCGAGCACGCGCGCATACATTCCGCCGATCACAGCCAGTCCGGCCTCGGGCCGGCCCGGAACATCGTCCAGCGTGATGACCCGACCGCCGCTGCGGTGCGAGCCCTCGAGAATGCGCACCGGCACGCCTTCGCGCTGCAGCAACCGTGCAGCATGCAGGCCCGCTAGCCCTGCGCCAACGACGATGACCGGCGCCTGCTCGGCCGCGCCGGCCCGCCGCATTCCATTGGCGCCGACGCCGAGCGCCGCGAGGCCCAGCATCGCGTCGCGCCGCGTGAGCGGCACTGGCCTGTGATTCATGAACGCACCCGAGAACCTGGCCTATCTCGCAGCGCCGTTCTGATGAGAGCCCCGGATCATGAGGTTCGGCAGTCGGCTGTTGTCCCAATCGCGTGCGACCGCCCCAATGCGCGTCACAACGAGTTGCTGCGACGGCACAACGTAGACCCGCTGGCCGCCATAGCCGTCTATGTAGTAGACGTCCTCAGCCGCAAACGGCTCGCTCGACTTCACCGTATAGGTCACGCGAACGTCGCTCGCCATCCGGCGAACCGGCTGAAACGGGCTGCCCAGATACGTAAAACCGAAGTTCGGGTTCGCCGCGGACGGCTTCTGCATCTCGTCGATGATGAACGGGGGCACTATCTGACGCCCGTCGAATCTGCCTCGATCCAGCAGCAACACGCCGAGATGCAGCCAGTCCCGCGGGCCTGAGAACAGCGCCGTATCCTGGTGCGCCTCGCCGCCGGGGCGATTGAGCCACAAGTAGGCGTCGTGGTTGCCCAAGGGTCGCCAGAGCTTCTTCGCGAGGTAGTCGCCGTAGCGCTCACCCGTCGCGCGCTCGAGTATCGCGCCGAGCAGCACCGGACCGATGTAGTTGTAGTCGAACACTACCCCGGGGGAGTGAACCGGCGGATATTCGCGGATGATCACATCGACCGAATGCGAGCCCCAGTACGCGCGCGCATCGCGGGAATACATGCCCTGCGATTTCGACGCGTCGAAGCGCAGATCAAGGCCGGCGTTCTGCTGAAGCAGGTTGCGGATCGTGATCGTAGCCTTCGGTGTGCCGCGCCACTCGGGCAGGTAGGTCGCCGCCGGCTCGTCGAGCGAGGCGATCTTGCCTTCGTTGATCGCTACTCCGATCAGCAGCACCAGCGTGCCGTACTGGAGGTTGTAGGTATGGGCGACCGTCCCCGGGCCGATCGCCGCCGCATACCACTCGAGTTGCACCTTGCCGCGGTGATAGACCGCCAGCCCGACTGAGTCGGTCGACCTCGCGTAATCGACGGCCGCCGCCAGCGCCTCTGCGCTGATCGTGCGCTCGGAGGGCTTCGCCGTTCTGAGCGAGGTACGCGGCGCGCCGATCACCCGCTCACGCGGCGTAAAGGCCTCCATCTTCCAGGGCAGGGTCTTCGGCAGGTTATTGCGGCGGTACTCGAGCAGCGCGTCGGGCGGTGGCGCGGCGGTTTCCGGAGTCGACTCCGGAGCCGCCTTGGGTTCTGCTGCGAGGGCGAGTCCGCCGGAGGGTGCGACCAGGAGCACCAGTACGGCGGCGAGGCCTGGACGGGTTCGATGGGACATCGGATGCACCTCAGAAACGGTAGGTCGCCGTCGCGGACCAGCGTCGCGGCTCCCGCAGCCCCACCAGGTAGCCGTAGCGGAACGGGGAGGTATTGAGATCCGAGAAGCGCGTCGCGAAGTCCGGCGTGTCGTCATCGAGCAGATTCTCGACCGCCACGGAGAGCTGCAGCTTGCCATTGTCGACGCCGAGTCGAAGGTTTGCGAGGTTCATCGCCCCGATATAGGCGTCATCGACCTCGGCAAGCGTCTGCTTGCCTCGCCACTGGTAGTCAAATTGGCCGAAGGCCTCGAAGCTCTGCAGGGCCGGTATCGGCGCGCGGTAGGACAGCGAGGCCGTAATCGTGTTCTTCGGGGTATTCGGCAGCTGCTTGCCGGAGACCTGGGAGTTGCGATAGACGGCCAGTGCCACCGCCGAGACAAAGTCCGTGTACCTCGCGTCGATGTACGCGTATCCGAGCCGGACGCCGAAGGCCTTGCTGAGTTGCCATGCACCCTCGAGTTCCAGTCCCTTGATTTCTGAACCACCCAGATTCGCAAGGACGTTGACCAGCTCGCCCGTCGAGGAGGCCACCTCTGCGCGGTAAACCTGGTTGCTCCAGTCGATGTAATAGAGCGAGGCATTCAATGCGAGTTTGCGATCGAGCCAGGTGCTCTTGCTGCCCAACTCATAGCTCCACATGGTCTCTTCGTCGACCTTGACGAGATCCTGTGGAATGTTCTCTCCAGTATTGAACTGCCCCGGCTGTGCACCGCGCGAGGCGGACACGTAGAACATCTGGTCCGGCGTCTGCTGGAAATTCAGGATCGCACGCGGCAGCGTCTGCGTGTACTTGACGTCTACGGCCCGGTTCCCGCGGATCGCTGTACGCTGCTGCTGCTCTTCGTAGTAGCGCGCATCCAGATCCAGCGTGAAGCGCTCGGCGAAAGGTATCGAGACCGAGCCGAACACGGCCTTGTTCGTGACGGTGACAAAAGGCAGGATCGGCGGCGTCGGTACGTTGACTCGGCCCGTCACGCTGTTCTCGCGGAACCAGTACACGCCTCCCATCCAGCGGACACCCTCGGCCGTGGTTTGGATGCGTAGCTCGTGTGACTGGTTCTTGTTCGAGGTGTCGAACAGCGAAGTGAAGGCGCCGCCGAACGAGCGCAACGGCGAATAGTCGCAGTCACAGAACGTCTGGTTGTTCTGGTAAAGGTAGGAGGAAATCAGCGTCACCGCAATCGGGCCAGCATCGTAGTTGGCGTCGAAGACGACGCGCTGCTGATCCAGGTTCGTGTATGCGCCGTTGGTCTGGTCGAAGTTGAGGCCCAGGTATTGCGTCGTCGAGCCGACTTCACCGCAGTAGTAGGTGAAGACGCCCATCGCATTGGGATAGCAGTTCAGCGTCGATGCAGGCTGCATGTAGATCGGCGTCTGGCCGAGGTCCCGGAATTGCGTATCGAGCCAGTGGAAATTCAGCTCCAGCGCGTCGGTCGGCTTGTACGTCAGGCCGACGGTGTAACCGGAACGCCGTTCGACACCGAACTTCTTTCCGCCCAGCGGATTCGTGAATGATCCGTCATAGTTGCGCGTATTGCCGCTGACGCGGAAGGCGAGCTTGTCGCCGAACAGTGGGCCGCTGTAGCTGCCATGGGTCTCTAGCAGGCCGTACTGGCCGCCCGCGACGCGCAGCGAGCCCTCTGGCTCGAAGCTGGGGCGCTTGGTGATGTAGTTGATCGCGCCGGCGAAGGTCGCGCGACCGAAAAGCGCCGCCTGCGGACCCTTGATGATTTCTATTCGTTCCAGGTCGTCGAAGAACACCGTGCGGCCGAGGCCGGTCGAATAGACGCCATCCTGGAATGAGGAAGCCGTCTGCAGGTTGCTCGAGAACGAGGTCACCGACATCCCGCGAATGAACGGCTGCTCGGTCGTCGAACCGACGTTCTGCATCGAAAAGCCCGGCGTGAACTGGGCCACGTCGGTGATGTCGCGCAGGCCCTGGCGCTCGATGTTGTCGGCCGTGAAGGCCGTGACCGCGATCGGCAGGTCTTGCAGCCGCTCTTCGCGGCGACGCGCCGACACGGTGATTTCCTCTAGTTGCAGCGCAACATCACCGCGCTCGGGGGTGGCGGCATTCTGTGCCAGCGTCGGGGTCGGGACCGAGGACAGCAGGGCTAGCGCCGCGGCGCCCCCCAAGATTGAAACAATTCGAGACATGGCGACTCCCCAGGACACTGTCGGAACTTAGGGCCAGTCGCCCATTGGACGCCAACGTGCTGGACGGCCGCTGGGTCCGTCCAGAAACATGTCGCCAGTGAACGGGGTTTGTCGCGATTGGCTTCGACGGTCGCGAATGGCGTCGTGAATGGAGGCGCCCGGCACCGCAGTTGACCGCCGGACCAGAGTCCGACAGCATCGCGGGGTGTCTCTGTTTCGCAACATCTGGCTCAGTCGCTGGGCTTCGGTCGCTCGCGACCCGATGCCCTGGCGCCATGCGCTGGCGTTCTACCTCGGCATTCCATTGTTGCTCGCGGCACTGAACGGCGCGAACCACGCCGGTCTCGCGCACAGCATGTCGGTCTCGCTCGGAGTCGTGTATTGGGTAGGGCTGTGCGTGCCCCTATGGCTGGCGTTCGACGCCATGACGCGCGCCGTTGCCGTTGTGCTGCGGCCCTGGGCACTTTCGCTGTGGATCGTGCTGTTCGTGGGCGCGCTGGCCAGCCTGATGGCCGTGCCACCGTATGTCGACTGGTACGTTGCACACGTTGCACCGGCGCTGGGCGCAGCGCCCGTGGACTTTCAGGCCGTTCGCCTGCTGACCGTCGGCGTATCGAACCTCGACCGGTTGATCGGCATGGTCATTTGGCCATTGCTATGGATCAGCGTGAATTACTACTACGATCGGATGCTGTCGATCCCTCGCTATCGCGGCCGGATCATGGAGCTCGAGCCGAGCGGTGCCGCAACTCCCGCTCAGATCCAGACTGCTTTCGGGAAGGAACCCGGGCCGCAGCCCCATCGCCAACCGCTTGAACCAGCGGTGCCGCCGTCGGACCAACCCGCTCAGGTGCCGACCAACGTCGAACCAATCGTCTCCTCGGCGGTTGCAGATCCGCGCACCCAGGCCGGTATTCTCACGCAGCTTCCGGCAAAGCTCGGGACGGATGTCGTCGCACTGCAGGCCGAGGATCACTACGTTCGGGTCTACACCGTTCTCGGAAGCTGCCTGGTCCGCTATCGCTTCAAGGATGCTGTCCAGGAGGTGCAGGCTCTCCGCGGCCGGCGTGTGCATCGCTCATTCTGGGTCCGCGACCGTTACGTCGAGCGCGCGTCCGCGGCTGGCGACCTCCTCGAGCTCGTCCTGTCGACCGGTCTGCGAGTACCGGTCAGCCGCGCCTACCGAACCGCGGCGCGAGCGATCGCGGAGCACGGGCCACAACCTGCGACCTGAAGACTGAATCGCTACTCGGTTGAGCTACGGCGGCCCACGCCAATCTAGGCCGGTAGCGAGCAGTGGTTGTTCGTCGTCATCTCGCTCGGTCAGCCAGTTTTGGTTTTGTGGCGCCTGGTACAACTTCGCCATCCCCTCTCCCCGCCGCAGCGCACTGAGCCGCCGCGTCTATATCGCCGACATCTTCCTGTCCTTCCACCCTCCAGCCTGCGTCATCGCGATCGGATCCGCCCCATCCGCGACCGGATGCCACGCCGCATACGGATCGCCGCCGAGCGGCCGCAGCTCGCCGTCCAAAGCGGCTTCTGTGCGCATCACGGCAGGCACACCAGCGGAAATCCAGCGGTCGAAGGACGACTGCGGATGGGCATCCATGATCTCGGCGAACGCGAGATCCACGAAAAGCACAGGACTCCGGGCGCCGCCCTCCCGTCGGCCTGGGCCACGACGGGGCGGGGGTTCAGCGCAGAACGGAAATCTCCGGGGGGGGCCGGTGATGCCGTCGGTCACGTTCCCTGTTCCTTGCTCACCACGGGCGGCGCATCCATGCACAGCCTGCCGTGACCAGGAACCTCCGGGAGGGCGCACGCCCGAAATGCCTGTTGAGATGCACTCTACGCAAGACCGCTGCATCGGAAAAATCGCTTATTATTCGCTTGTCGTTCGGGTAATCCGAACCATTCAGGACTCCGATGCGCCACCTCAACTACAACCACCTGCTGTATTTCTGGACCACCGTGCGCGAGGGCGGCATCGCCCGTGCCGCCGAGGCGCTGCACATCACGCCGCAGACCATCAGCGGCCAGATCAAGCTGCTGGAGCAGCAGTTGCGGGGCGCGCTGTTCGAGAAGCAGGGTCGCCGGCTGGTGCCGACCGACCTCGGCAAGGTCGCCTTCGAGTACGCCGAGGAAATCTTCTCGCGCGGCCTCGAACTCGCCAGCGTGCTGCGTGGCGCGGTGCCGATCGGGCGGCGCTCGGTGACGGTCGGCGTCTCGGACGCAGTGCCGAAGCTCGTCACCTGGCGCGTGCTCGCGCCGCTGATGCAGGGCAACGATCCGTTCCGCGTGGTCTGCCATGAAGGCCCGCTGGATTCACTGCTGGCGGATCTCGCCATGCATCGCCTGGATCTCGTGCTCTCGACCAGTGCGGTGCACGCGGACTCCGGCATCCGCGCCTTCAGTCACGCGCTGGGCGAGTCGCCGCTCGCGTTCTTCGCCGCGCGGCCGCTGGCAGCGAAGCTGCGCAAGCACTTCCCGCGCAGCCTCGATCGCGCGCCGTTCCTGCTGCCGACCGACCGCAGCGCCAACCGGCGCATGATCGACGAGTGGTTCGAGAAGCACGGGATCACCCCGACCATCGTCGCCGAGTTCGACGACAGCGCGCTGATCAAGACCTTCGCGCAGCAGGGCGTCGGTGTGTTCGCCGCGCCGGTCGCGATCGAGCACGAGATCACGCAGCAGTTCGACGTGGCTGTCGTCGGCCGCGCCGACGACCTGCTGGCGCGCTTCTACGCGATCTCCACCGAGCGGCGGATTCGCCATGCGGCTGTGGTCGCGATCACCGAACGCGCGCGCAACGACCTGTTCAAGGTCGCGACTGCGCCAGCGCCTCGACGGAGCGGTCGAGCTCCAGCGTGAGCTCGCCCTCCAGGCCGAGCCGCGCCGCGAGCATGTCGAGCCAGGCGCGCTCGGCGCGGTTCGCGGGCGAGACGGCCAGCAGCGACGCCGCATAGATCTCGGTCGCGAGTTCGTTCGAGCCGACACCGCCGACGATGGCCTCGAGGTCGGCCGGCTGTCCGAGCAGCCGCAGCACCTCGTCGTGCTCGGCCTGCGAGAGCCCCGACTCGCCGACCTTCGCGAAGATCCGCTCGCGTTCCGCGACGTCGATCGAACCGTCGGCTTTCGACGCCGCGATCATCGCGCGCACGACGCGCAGCGCATTCTCCGCGTTGGCAGGCGCTTCGAGGTCGAAGCTGGCCGGCAGCGCGGGCCGTTGCGCGGCGCCGATCGCGGCGCCGGCCGCGCCCGGCTGGCCCTGGCCAAGCACCTGCCCGAACAGGTCGCCAAGGCCGCCGTTGCCCGCGGGCAAAGCACGGCCGCTCTTCTGCGCCTGGTTCTTCTGCCAGGCCTGGTAGGCGACATAGCCGATGGCGGCAAGGCCGCCGTACTTCACGGCTTTGCCCCCGCCCTTGCCGCCGCCGAGCACGCTGCCGAGCAGCCCACCTGCCAGGCCGCCGGCAGCGGCGCCAGCGCCGGGGTTCTGCATCAGGACTTCGAGAAGCTTCTTGGTATCCATACCGGCATGACTCCTTAAGAGTGGTAAAACGAAAACGCGACGCTGCGCGCGGCAAGGCAACGCTCAGCCCGTGGGGCTGCGGCCCACGTCGCGTGCATCCTGGGCATCGGAGGTGAACACCCGCGGATCGCGAAGCGACGGAAAGGTGGCGTCGCGCCGATGGTAGTCCCAGCGCATCGTGGCCGGGATGTTGGTGTAGTGCACGCCGATGTTGATGATCCAAAGCACGGTCAACGCATACAGCGTGATCAGCGTCAGCAGCGGCGCATCGGGCGCCGCCTCGAGCCCGCGGAAGCACTGCCAACAACGCCACGGCAGATAGAGACAGGGGACGATCACCCAGACCGGCGATCCCCAGCGCTTCCAGCAGAAGATCTCGCTCGCGACCTGGCCCGCGAACATCGCGAAGTACGGCAGCAGCGCGAGCGCCGTGGCCGTGCTTCCGCCGACGACGCCATCGACGACCAGCGCGACCAGCGGCAGCACGAGGCCGACCATCCAGATCGTGACCAGCCAGAACTTGAACACCGGACCGACGGGGCGTGGACCGGGAAAACGCGCGGACGGTTTCGGCAACCGCCACTGCGCCCAGGCGAGACAGGCGCAGGCGAGCACGAAAAAGACAGCTTCCTGCAGGACGATGCGGCCGAGCATGGCGGAACCTCGCGGGGACGGCCGGCCCCGCGGGCCGGCCAAAGTGAAGAATGAAGACCCGCAGTGAGCCTGCCAGATCTGCGCCGCGACATCACCTCGGTCGCCCCCGGACGGCTCGCGCCGGCCACGCGGCCTGACCGGAGCAAACTGTTTCCCCAAAACAACGCTTACGTGCCTGGAGCGGAAATTGCGTACGTTCAGCCACATTCTGGCGGTAAAGGATGTTGTAAGCGCGAAACGTCTGGCTCAGAATCGCGCCCGCTTGCATCGATCCCAAGGAGTGGTCCCATGTCTCGAGTCGTTCGCCGATCGTCCGTCGCCTTCGCCGTCGCCCTAGCGCTCGGCACTCTTTCGACCGCGCGCGCCCAGGAGACTGACGACGACGTCGTCGATCTCGCCGAGGTGGTGGTCACCGGCACGCGCGTCGCGAACCGCTCGGCGCTCGAGACGGTCTCGCCGGTCGACGTCGTCAGCGCCGAGACGCTGCGCAACGTCGGCGTGCCCGAAGTGGCGCAGGCCCTGTCGATCGCGCTGCCATCCCTGAACTTCCCGCGGCCCGGTCTCGCCGATGGTACGGACACGGTCCGCCCGGCCACGCTGCGCGGCCTCGCGCCCGACCAGGTGCTGGTGCTGGTGAACTCGAAGCGCCGTCATTCATCGGCGCTCGTGAACGCCAACAACTCGATCGGTCGCGGCTCGGCGGCCGTCGACCTGAACACCATCCCGGGCGCGATGCTGCGCTCGGTCGAAGTGCTGCGCGACGGCGCCTCGGCACAGTACGGCTCGGATGCGATCGCCGGCGTCATCAACCTGCGGCTGCGCGAGGATCGCGACGGCGGCGAACTGACGCTGAACTACGGCCAGCGCGAATCGAGCTACGACTTCCTCACTGGCGCGGTGCCTGCGGGCGCGACCTGGGGCAGGCAGACGTCGCGCGACGTCTCGGACGGCGCGACCACGACGATCAGCGGCTGGAAAGGCCTGTCCATCGGTGATGAAGGTTTCGTCACGATCGCTGCCGAATGGAAGGACCAGGATCGCACCGAGCGCGGCGGCTGGGACGTGCGCCGGCAGTATCCGCTGCTCGCCGGCGGCGCGTTCGATCCGCGCGAGGCGACGTTCGATCGCTTCAACGCCTGGTACGGCGAGCCGGAAATGACGCAGTCGACGCTGTTCGTCAACGCCGGCAGCACGCTCGCCAGCGGCGTGAAGCTCTATGGCTGGGCCAGCTATCAGCTGCGCGAGGCGCGCTCGGCGGGCTTCTACCGCCGCGCGGATGACGAGCGCAACACGATCCAGATCTACCCAGATGGCTTCCAGCCGCTCATCGCCCCCGAGGTCGACGACTACAGCGCCGCCGGCGGCGCAACCTGGAACTGGGGCGAGTGGGCGATGGACAGCTCGCTCGTCTACGGCAAGAACAAGATAGCGTTCACGATCGAGAACACGCTGAACCGCTCGCTCGGGCCGTCGAGCAAGACCGAGTTCGATGCCGGCGGCTACGAGTACGACCAGCTGGTGCTGAACTTCTCCGGCGTGCGCCAGCTGGAAGTCAGCGCGTTCGCCTCACCGCTGAACGTCGCGATCGGCCTCGAGGCGCGGCGCGAAACCTATGCGATCTTCGCGGGCGAACCCGATTCCTACCGCAATGGCGGCGTCCTGCTGCCGCTCGGCACCACGGGATGCACGGCGCCCACGGCGGCGCAGACCGCCGCCCGCGGCTGCGCGACCCAGTCGGGTTCGCAGGTGTTCCCCGGCTTCCGCCCGAGCAACGTGGTGGACCAGGATCGCACCGCGGTCGGCGCCTACCTCGACCTCGAGGCGAACCTGACCGAGAAGCTGCTCGGTTCGGTCGCAGTGCGTGCCGAGGACTATTCGGACTTCGGCAGCAACGTCACCGGCAAGCTCGCGCTGCGCTACGACTTCGCCGAGGCCTTTGCGCTGCGCGCGGCGGCGCAGACCGGCTTCCGCGCGCCCTCGCCGCAGCAACAGTTCTTCACCGCCACCTCGACCAACTTCATCGGCGGCGTGCCGTTCGACATCACCACCTTCCCGGTCACCGACCCGGTGGCGAAGGCGCTCGGCGCGCAGCCGCTCGACGCGGAGGAGTCGGAGAACTTCTCGCTCGGCGCGGTCTTCCAGATCGGGCGAGCGAGCCTGACGATCGATGCCTACCAGATCAACATCGACAACCGCGTCGTGCTGTCGGAGAACCTGACGCAGGCGAACGTGCGCGCTTTCCTGACCAGCCTTGGCTTCGTCGGCATCGGCGGCGGCCGGTTCTTCATCAACGGCGTCGACACCGAGACGCAGGGCGTCGACATCGTCGCCAGCATCCCGTTCCAGACCGGCGCGGCCGGCCGTTTCGACGTCACGCTCGCGGCGAACTTCAACACCACCGACGTGACCCGCGTGCCGCAGACTGCGCCGCTCGCGGCGCTGAACCCGGCGCCGGTGCTGTTCGACCGCCTGAACGTGTTGCAGTTCGAAAAGGGCCAGCCCGAGGACAAGTTCAGCGCCAACCTCAACTGGAAGCTGAACCGCTTCGGCGCCACGCTGCGCGCCACGCGCTACGGCGATGCGGTCTTCAATGATGGCAACATTGCGGCAAACGACCTGCTGATGTCGTCGAAGACCCTGGTCGACTTGGAGGCGCGCTTCGAACTGACCGACAACGTGCGCTTCGCGCTCGGCGCCGAGAACCTGACCGACGAGTATCCGGAATCGATGCCGACGGCGACATTGAACACGACCGGCACCACGGCGTTCCCGCAGTACTCGCCGTTCGGCCGCTCGGGCCGTTACGTCTACGGCCGGGCGACGATCAGCTTCTGATCAATCGACCACCTGACTTAAGCGGCGCGCGGTCCTGGCGGCGAGGAACGCGTCGGTCCGCGCCACCGCGTTGACGCGGATGTTCTGGTAGAACAGGTCGAAGTCGTTGAAGTGCAGCATGCCGCCCGGCAGCGGCACGAGCGCATAGCCGGAGCGCGGCATCGCATCGAGCGTCAGCACGCCGCCGACGCAGGCCGCACCGCGCGCGCCCGCCTCGGTCGCCGGCAGTGGCGTGCGCTCGCGCAGCGCCGCGGCGAGCCCGACGCCCGTGCGCGCCGGCAGCGCGCCGAGGTTCCAGGTCGCCGGCGCCGCGGCGCGCGCCGCGTCGAACGTCAGCGGGTTCACGCAGACGATGTCCTGGCCGGTCGTCGTGCCGGCTTTCTGCGCGTAGCGCGCCTGCGCACTCGACACGAACCCCTTCGGATCGGCGCCGACAGCAAAGGTGTTCCAGGTGACGAGGCAGCCGCTCTCGGTCGGCGTGCGGCAGACGCCGTGCACGCCAGGCAGTTTCGCCACCGCACCCTCGGCGAACGGGATGCCGATCGGATAGGCCGCGACCATCCGGCGCGCCAGCTTCGGATCCCTGCCGAACTCGTTCAGCCAGCGCTCGGTGTGCGCCGCGCCCTGGCTGTGGCCCGCGATGATGAACGGCCGGCCCTTGTTCCAGTGCTTCAGGTAATGGAGGAAGGCGATGCGCACGTCGCCCCAGGCGAAGTCGTACGCGCCCATCGCCTTCATCGAAGGCGGTGCATAGACGCCGGAGGCGGAGGCCTGGCGATAGCGCGGCGCATACACGCGGCAGCAGGCGTTGAACACCGCGGCCTGGCGCGCCACTACCGACTCGTCGGTCCATTCGTTGGTCCTGGCATCATCGAGCGGCTGGTTCCAGAAGTCGGAGCCGCGATAGGTGGTCGGATGGATATAGAACACGTCCACCGCGGCAGTGGCCTGCCGGTCGCCGAACGGGTCGTTCTCGGGCACCACGTCGGCGGCGTCGAGGCGATCGGGCAGCGCGGCCCAGGATTGCGGCTGCGCGTAGTCGGGCGGCGGCGGGCTCGGCAGTTCACCGTAGGGCCTGGCCGGCATCCGCACCGTCAGGTCGCGTTCCGCGGCGCGCAGCGCGGCTGCACCCACGAGCACGATGGCACAGAGCAGCGCGACGCAGCCCGCGGTCGATCGCCCGCGCCCGGAACGCGGGGACTGCGCGCGCGGCGCGAACACGGACTCGGGCATCTGGGAATCTCCTGCGGGTTCGGCGCGGTCGCGCCGCTCAGTGCGCATCGAGCGCTTCGATGAACGCGTTGGCGAACTGGCCATCGTCGAAGTCGTAGCGGATGCGGCCGATGCGCACCACGACGGCGCGCTGCGCCGGCAGCACATAGACACGCTGCCCGCCGCGACCACCGGCATAGGCGACGCCGGGCGACGCGAACGGCGTCGGCTTCGCGGGCGGCTGGGCCGGGCCGGTCGTGGCCGGGCCGAGCGGCGTCGGCTTGATCCACCACCAGGCGCCGACCGAATCGTTCAGCGGCGCGGGCGAGAGCATCTCGGCGATCCAGGATTCCGGCAGCACTTCGCGCCTGCCGACCCTGCCGCGCTCGAGCACCAGCTGGCCGATCCGCGCCCAGTCGCGCGCCGTGGCCTGGATGCAGCAGAACGTGCGCGTGTTGCCGCGTGGCCGGTCGAGCCGCACGGCGGCATCGCCGGCGCCGATCGGCTGCCACAGACGCTGCGAGAGGAACTCGGCATAGGGGCGGCCGGTGGCGCGCTCCAGCGCGAGCCCGAGCGCCTGCGCCTCGACGACGGCGCCGCGGAACTTCGTGCCGGCGGGCGCCAGCGACTGCGCGCCGAGCGTGGCCTTGCGCAGGTCGGTGCCGATGAACATCGCCAGGCCCGGCGAGTCGATCCTGTTCTCGTATGGCGCATCGACCAGGCCGGACTGGCCGTAGACCAGGTCGCGGATCGAGATCTGCCCGCGCGGATCGCCCGCCGCCGACCATTCCGGGATCCAGCGCGCCACCTTCGCGTCGAGCGAATCGAAGTGCCCGTCGGCGAGGGCGGCGCCCACGACCAGGGCGAGCAGGCTGCGGTGCATCGACTGGGTGTCGAAGCGGCGCTCCGGTGAGATGCCGGGGGCGTAGTCCTCGAGCACGATGCGGCCGTCCTGCACGACCACCAGCGCCAGCGTCTCGTAGCGCCGCGCCAGCGCCAGCGCCGCGCCGAAGCGCGGTGAGGCGGCGCCGCCGTTCACGCTTGCGCCGGCGCCCGGCCAGGGCCGCGGCGCACCACGCACCGTCACGGTCGGGCGATACCAGTCGCCGGCGCCGACGACGTCGTCCTGGGCCGGCATCCTGGCGAAGCGCTCGGCGACGACGTCGTGTGCGCAGCCGGTGAGCAGGATGGCGGCGGCGAGCGCGAGGCTCGCCTGGAGGCGGCGCGCGGCGCTCAATCGAGCCTGGCCGTCGAAGCCTGGCGCAGCTCGCCCGCGTCGCTGACTTCGAGCGTGACTTCGATCGGCTGGCAGCACACCTGGCAATCCTCGATATAGACGCGGGAGCGGTCGGTGAGGTCGACCTGGGTGCCGTAGACCTCGCCGCAATAGGGACACTGCAGATCGACGAACTCGCCGAGCGCCGCGGCGCCCTCGCCGGGCTCGAACACCGGCTCGAGGCCGTAGAGCTCGTCCACGGCTCGGCCGTCGAGGTCGTTGATGCGCGCCTTCAGCGCGTCGAGCGGACTCTTCATGGCGGAACCCATGGCCCGATAATAAACTCCGGGCCGTCCGATCAGGAGCTTTCACGATGTTGCCGATGACCCGTCGGATTGTGCGCCAGTGCGCGGCCGGCGGCGGCAGGGCCGCTGCGGGGGGCAGCCGTGGTGCAACCGGGCGCGTCGACCGTGGCGCAGCCGTCGCGTTGGGTCTGGCCTGGCTGGCGCTCGCCGTTGCCGTTGCGGGTGCGGGTGCGGCAGGACAGGCGGCGGCCGGCGCACCGGATGCGGCGCCCGCGCAGCCGGCGCCACTGCAGTCCGGCGCCACCACGACGCCGGGTCTCTGCGCCGCCGTCCTGCGCCGCCTCACCGGCACGACCCGGCCGATCAGAAACGTCGTGCACACCGATTACCCGCCGTTCGTGCTGTCGAAGCCGCAGATCGAGCCGCTCGAGACCCAGCAATACCTGCAGTTCGAAGACGCGGCGAAGACCCGACCGACGATGCTGATGTGCAAGGGCAAGTCCGCCGACCACATCGTCGCAGTGCATGGTCCGGACGCTGCCAGGCTGGATCTCGCGACCAGCTGCCGCGACGTCAACCGCGACATCGTGCTCGGCGTCTGGCGCTCGTTCGGCCCCGCGGAGCGCGCCGCACTGCGCGAGACGCCGCAGCGGATCATGCTCGACGGCGACGAGGTGAAACTGACCGGCTCGCGCTGGATCACGCCGTTCCAGTTCGCCTACACCGGCACCGACGGACGCCCGCACCTGGTCGCACGTCGCCTGCGCGCCGACTGGGACGACTGGCGCTGGAAGCTCGCGCCGACCAGCTGGCGCGGCACCTATTACTGCCAGCTCGCCTCGCCCGAATACGTCCGCCGCCTGATGCTCGGCCACTCCACGCCCCCGCCCCCGCAGCCGGCCGACTGACCTCGAGGGCGGCACAGGCCGCCCGGGAACCACGCCTGGACACGCCTTCCCTTCCGTCCGCCGGCCTCGCGCCGGCGCTCCGCCGGCGCGCGCTGCTGGCCGTGACCATCGCGAACTTCGCCGGCCTCGCGGGCTTCGGCGTGTTCTTCCCGATCCTGCCGCAGTACGGCCTCGCGATCGGCGCCAGTGCGACGCAGATCGGCCTCGCGATTGCCGCATTCTCGCTCGGCCAGTTGCTGGCCGGGCCGCTCGTCGGCCGCATGTCCGACAGCAAGGGCCGGCGCCGCGTGCTGCTCTGGAGCCTCGCCCTGTCGGCGGTCTTCGGCGCACTGACGGCGCTGTGCGTCACGCCCTGGAGCCTGATCCTGATGCGGCTTTGCGGCGGCTTCGCGGCGGCGAGCTTCGGCGTCACCTTCGCGGTCGCCTCCGACGTCTCCGCGCCGAGCGAGCGCGCCGCCGCGATGGCCCGCGTCGGCGCGGGCCTCTCGCTGGGCTTCATCCTCGGACCCGCACTCGGCGGGCTGATGGCCGGCGCCACGGCCGAAGCCGCGGACTTCGCGAACATCTGCTACGCGTCGACCGCGCTCTCGGCGCTGGCCTGGGCCGCGACCTTCTGGCTGCTGCCCGAGACCGCGCCGGCGCAGGGGGCATCGGCCGACGCGGTTCCGGCGCCGCCTCGCGGCGGCAGCCGCGCGCTGCTGCGCGACCCCGCGGTGGCGCGCCTGCTGGTCATCACGCTGCTCGCCGCCGCCGCCGCAGCGATGATGGAATCGAACTTCGCGCTGTTCGCCGCGACGACGCTCGCGGCCGGACCGCGCACGATCGGCTTCGTGTTCGGCGCGATGGGCATCATCTCGACGATCCTGCAGCTGTCGGGCTCGGGCTGGGCGAGCCGGCGCTTCGGCAACGAACGCGTGATGCTCGCCGGACTGCTGCTGCAGGCCATCGGCCTCGCCATGCTCGGGGCGGCCGCTACGCTGCAAACGGCCGTCGGCGGCATGCTGGTGATCTCGGTCGGCTTCGCATTCCTGAACCCGGCGCTGTCGGCGCTTACCTCGCTCGCCGGTCCGGCGAATGCGCAGGGCGCGGTGCTCGGCCTGCAGCAGGCCGGCGGCTCGCTCGGCCGCGTGCTCGGCCCCGGCACCTCGGGCCCGATCTACGACGGCTACGGCCCCACGGCGCCGTTCGTTGCCGGCGCC
>Ga0163144_10012518_pt1 | contig 17814 bp, 15 predicted proteins | sample OliLak19BULKMAT1_FD_123175 | JGI IMG/M metagenome (GOLD analysis project Ga0163144, IMG submission 123175) | Freshwater microbial mat bacterial communities from Lake Vanda, McMurdo Dry Valleys, Antarctica - Oligotrophic Lake LV.19.BULKMAT1 | ecosystem: Environmental > Aquatic > Freshwater >...
CCAGCGCAATCAATCAGGCGCCCGCATCAAGTGGATGTTCACAACAGACCGCGCCAGGACCAAGCTCGCCCGCGCCTACCCAGACACAAGCAAAGAGTCACAATCACTGTGCTGAGGTACTAGGAGGGGTGGCAGCGCGCGAAGCGCGCTGACGGGGAGGTGTAGAGGGACCTCTTCGAGCTCGACGAACCTCCCCGTCCGCGCTCACGCGCGGCCACCCCTACCGCGTGCCGCGGCAGGAGGGGATGTGAACGCAAACGACGACAGCGCGGCCGCTGCCGCGTCCTCTCCTGTTCGCGGCACGCGAAAAGGAGAGGTGGCAGCGCGCGCCAGCGCGCTGACGGAGAGGTTTCGCGGGACCGCTTCGAGCTCGAGGAACCTCCCCGTCCGCGCTCACGCGCGGCCACCCCTACCGCGTACCGCGGCAGGAGGGGATGCGGTTGCAAATCAACCAGCCGCGCGGCCGCCGCGCAACAGGCGGCCGGGCAAGGTCAGACCGGGCGGCCAGGCGGCGCCGGGCGGTGGCAGGATCGTGCCGTTGCAGATCACGGTGTGGATGCCCTGAGGCTTCGAGATCAGGCGATCGGCGCCGGCGGGCAGATCATGCACGCGCTCGAGCGGGCCGGCGGCGATGCGATCGCGATCGAAGATCACGATGTCCGCCGGCCTGTCCACGGCGAGCGTGCCGCGATCGGTGATTCCGAACAGGGCGGCCGTGCGACCGGTGATCATGTGGATCGCCGTCTCCAGCGCGATCGCGTTCTTCTCCCGCACCCAATGGCCGAGGAGATGCGTCGCATAGCAGGCGTCGCAGAGCTGGCTCATATGCGCGCCGCCATCGCCGAGGCCGAGCACGACATTGGGATGCGTGATCAGCTCCTCCACCTCGTCCTCGTCGAAATTGACGATCGGCGTGCGGAACCGCGCCTTGAGTCCCGAATCGAGCGCAATGCTGAGCGCGAGGTCGCACGCATGCACGCCGCGCTCGGCGGCGAGTTCGTAGAGCCCGCGCCCTTCGAGCTCGGGATGGCCGGGATAGAAGGAGATCTCGGTATGCGTCCAGGATTGGCGTCGCGATTCACCCTCCAGACTGCCCCCGGAGAAGGCGGCGTCGCGGCCCCCCCGTCCCTCGACCTCGGCGCGAAATTCACGGCGGAACTCGGCATCGGCGTAAATCCGACGCAGCGCCGCTTCGCTGGTCGCGGCGCGCACCGGTGCGAACAACGCCCAGGTGTCGAGAATCACCGGCGTGACGAAGTTCCACTCGCTGACGATCGGACGGCACGCGACCTGCGGCACGATCTGCAGGCCATTGGCGGCATCCGCGGCCGCGCGCAGCAGCGATTTGCGATGACCGCCCGGCCCGAGCTGACCCGAGAGCAAGGCCGTCCACACTAGCGGGCGACCGGATTCGCGATGCAACTGCTCGTGCACGGCGAAGGCGGGCTCGCGACTGCCGTTGTAGTGAAAGATCCCGCGGCCACTCTCGGCCAAGGCCTGAGCCATCGCGCGCATCTCCGCCTCGTCGGCGAACCGGCTGGGAACCGGCTTGCCCGCGTAGCCGACATGGATGGGGGAAACCGACGTCGCGAAGCCGAGTGCGCCGGCATCCATCGCGTCGACCACCAGCGCCTTCATGGCGGCGATTTCCTGGGCATCGGCGGCGCGCTCGACCGCGGCCTCGCCCATCACGTGCAGGCGCACCGGCGTATGGCCGGCCATCACACCGATATTGATCGCCGTGCCGCGGCGCTCGATCGCGTCGAGATATTCGCGAAAACTCTCGAATGGCCATTGCGGCCCGAGCCCGGCCTCGAGCGCCGCCAGACTCATCGCCTCGACCCTTTCGAGAATGCGCAGGATCAGCTTGCGATGCTCCGGCCGGGTGGGCGCCACGCCGAATCCACAGGATCCGACCACGACGGTCGTCACGCCGTGCCAGGGCGAGATCGTCATCAGCGGATCCCAGAGCACCTGCGCGTCGTAATGGGTGTGGATGTCGACGAAGCCCGGCGCCACAATCAGAGAGGAGGCATCGATCACGCGCGTCGCCGCTTCCGGCGCATCGCCGAGCGCAACGATCCGCCCGCCGCGTATGCCGATATCCCCGACAAATCCCGGCGCACCGGTGCCATCGACGATCAGGCCGTCCCGGATCTTCAGGTCATAGGTCACGTCTTGCCTCGTGCGCTGCTGCTGTGATTGCTCTCCAGCGTAGGTGTGCCATAAGGTCGCTTCAACCCATCGTTTCGCGCAGCATCCAGCCGCGGACGCATCGAAGGAGAGACTGACATGCATGTGACGCGACGCAGATTCAGCACGACGGCGGCGGCGGCCGCGACGATCGGCGCACCGAGCATCGCGCGCGCGCAGACGGTCAACCTGCGCTACGCCAACGCATCGAACGAGCAGGCGCTGACGAATCAGTTCGCGGCCGCCTTCGCGCGCGAGCTCAAGTCACGCTCCAACGGCGCGATCGACATCCAGCTCGTGCTCAATGCCGGCTCCGAGCAGAGCATCGTCGACAGCGTCGCGCTCGGCTCGATCGACATGTCGCTCTCCGGCTATTCCGGCTTGCCGGAGTTCGATTGTCTCTACATGCCCGCGTTGCTGCGCGACGTCGAACATGGCGTACGCGTCATGGAAGGCCCGATCGGCCAGCGCGCCGCGGCGGCGCTGCAGAAGCGCTATCGCGCCCGCTTCATCGGTGCGGGCTCGGCCGGCGCTTTCGCGATCTCGTTTCGCAACCGCATCTCCTCCTGGAAGGAGATGACGGGCAAGAAGATCCGCGTCCCGCCATTCGAGGCCTACCCTGCGGCCGTGCGCGCGCTCGGCGGTATCCCGACTCCGGTGCCGTTCAACGAGGTCTATCTGGCGCTGCAGCAGGGCGTCGCCGACGGCCTGATCACCGTGCTGAACATCATGGTCGCGAACAAGTTCCTGGAGGTCTCGAAATTCGTGGCGCTGAGCGATTTCGGCGTCGGCATGGACAAGATCATCATCGGCGAGCGCAGTTGGGCACGACTCTCGGCGCCGCAGCAGGAACTCTTCACCAAGACGTTCAAGGAGTATCAGCGCGACTGGCTGGTCGAGCGCGCGATGAAGAACAAGGATATCGACCTCGGCGCATGGCGGCGCGCGAATGGCGACGATTCCGTGATCAAGCTCGACGATGCCGAGCTCGAACGGATCATGGAGCCCGTGGCGCGCAAGCTGGTCACCGACGTCTACGGCGCCGGCGCCTACGAAGAGATCAAGAAGGCCTGATGCGGACAGCGTGAAGCGGCGCACCGAATTCGCGCCGCTTCACGCTCCGCCCCTCTTCGCGCACGGAGCACGCCATGGATGAAGCTGGTCAGCTCGACCGTGGCGGGCCGCTCAAGCAGTTCCTCTATTATTTCAGCGCGCTCTGCCTGATCGGGATCACGGCGGTCATCGGCTACGCGACCTTGGCGCGCTACTTCTTCAATGCGCCGCCCTTCTGGGGCGAAGAAGTCGCGGTCCTGCTCTTCGTCTGGATGGGGTTCGGCAGCGCCGGCCTCGCGATCGCCAGCGGCTGGAACGTGCGCGTGGACGCGGTGCTCCGCATATTGCCGCTCGGACTCGCCCACGCGATCGAACTCGCGATGCATGTGATCGTCGTCGGCTTCCTCGCGACGCTGCTCTACCACTCCAGTGATGTCATCGAACTCAGCCTCTACGGCAAGCTCGAGGCGACGCGTTGGCCCAGCGTCGTGATGACCGCGTGTCTTCCCGCGGGTCTCGCCGTGATGCTGTACTACCAATCCGTCCTCCTGGTCCGCGCCTTCAAGCGCTGGCGTGGACCAGCCGCGAACGGCGCGGCCTGAACCATGCTGCTCACGCTCCTCATCGTGGTCATGCTGGTGCTCACCGCCTGCGGCATGGAGATCGCGTGGTCGATCGGCGTCGCGTGCCTCGTCTATCTCGTCTCCAGCGGCTTCATCTCTTTTCCCGTCCCCCTCGCCTTGCTGCCGCAGCAGATGCTCGAGGGCGTGCGCAGCTTCACGCTGCTGGCGATCCCGCTGTTCCTCTTCGCCGGGCATCTGATGTCCGCATCCGGCGTCACCGAACGCCTCGTGCGTTTCGCCGCGGCCTTCGTGGGTCATCTCCATGGCGGCCTCGCGAATGTCGCCGTCACGACGAACTTCATCATGTCGGGCATGTCGGGCTCTGCGGTCGCCGATGCGGCGGCGACCGGCGCCGTGCTGATCCCGGAGATGGAGAAGCGCGGCTACTCGCGCGCCTTCGCCTGCGGCGTCATCGCCGCGGCATCGACCGTGGGACCGATCATCCCGCCATCGATCCTGTTCGTGCTGCTCGGCGCGATCCAGAATCTGTCGATCGGGCGGCTCTTCCTGGCCGGCGTCCTGCCCGGTGTCCTGATGTTCGTGGCGATGTTCGTGCTCACCTATTTCATCAGCCGGGCGCGCGGCTATCCGCGCGAACCCCGGGTCACGCGCAGCGAACTCTTCAAGGCGACGGCCGGCGCGCTGCTGCCGCTGGCCGCGCCGCTGATCGTGCTGCGCAGCATGATGATGGGCCTGGCGACACCGACCGAGGCGGCGGCGATCCTGGTGATGTACGTGATGTCGCTGGGCGTCTTCTTCTATCGCACGCTCAGCGTGAGGATCATCATCGATTGCGCGGCCCGCGCGGCCGGAGCCACCGCGATCGTGATGCTGATGGCCGGCGTCGCCAGCATGTTCGCGCGCATCGCCTTGCAGGAGCAGTTCGGGCAGATCCTCACCGCGGCGATGCTCGCGATCTCGTCCGACGTCCACGTCCTGCTGTTCCTGTTCAACGTGATCCTGCTGATCCTCGGCATGTTCATGGACGCGCTGCCGATCATGCTGGTGCTCGCGCCGATCACCTTCCCCATCTTCGCCAAGCTCGGCGTCGACCCGATCGCGCTGGGGGTCATCATGGTGATCAATCTCACCCTCGGTCTGCTGACGCCGCCGGTCGGGTTGGTGCTGAGCACGCTGGCGGTGATCGGAAAGGTCGACGTCGTGACGATCTTCCGCAACGCCTGGCCGTATTTCCTCACGCTGCTGGGCGTGCTGGCGGTCTGCACCTACGTCCCCGACGTCATCCTCGTCCTGCCACGCTGGCTGATGCCATGACCGGCGTCAGCTGGTATCAGGAGCGCCAACTTCGGACGGCACGCGTCTAGCCGAACACCCAGAGGAGTCGAGAATCCCATGCGCAGCTTCCATCTTCCCGGCCGGTCCGCAGTCCACGGCATGAACGGCGCCGCGGCGACGTCGCATCCATCCGCGACCCTCGCGGCGATCGATACGCTGCGCGCCGGCGGCAATGCCGTCGACGCGGCGGTGGCGGCGGCGGCGGTTCTCGCTGTGGTCGAGCCGGCATCGACTGGAGTCGGCGGCGACGTGTTCGCGCTGATCTGCAAAGGCGGCCAGGGCGATGTCATCGGCTACAACGGTTCGGGGCGTGCGCCCGCCGGGCTGTCGCTGGAGACCTTCAAGGCGGCCGGGCTCAAGGAAGTTCCCGCGACGTCGCCCCACGCCGTCACCATCCCCGGCGCGATCGAGGCCTGGCAGCGGCTCGTCACCGATCATGGCAGCAGGTCGCTGGGCGAGAACCTCGCGCCGGCGATCGGCTTCGCGCAGGATGGCTTCGCCGTCACGCCGCGCATCCAGCAGGATTGGAGCAGTTCCGTCGGCAAGCTCTCCGGCAACGCGGCATCGACACGGCTCTTCCTGCCCCATGGCCGCGCGCCGGAACTCGGTGAAGTGCATCGTCAGCCGGAACTCGCACAGACTCTGCGCACGATCGCCAAGTCGGGCGCCAAGGGCTTCTATGAAGGCGCGGTGGCCGAGGACATCGTCGGCGCGCTGCGCGCGCTCGGCGGCACGCATCAGCTCGAGGATTTCGCGACCCATACCGGCAAGTACGTGACCCCGATCTCGACCGAGTATCGCGGCCATCGCTGCTTCCAGATTCCGCCCAACGGTCATGGCATCACCGCGCTGATCCTGCTCAACCTGCTCGAAGGCTTCGAGATGAGCCGCTATGCGCCGCTCTCGGCGGACCGGCTGCATCTCTACGCGGAGGCAACCAAGATCGCCTTCGGGCTGCGCGATCGCTACGTCGCCGATCCCGACCACGCCGAGGCGCCGATCGCGGCGCTGCTCGACAAGGCGCAGGCCGCGAAGTGGCGCAACCGGATCTCGCTGCAGAAGGCGAGCGCCGGCGGCTGGGCCGATGATTGCGCGGTCCACAAGGACACGATCTACCTGACCGTGGTCGACAAGGACCGCAACGTCTGCTCGTTCATCAACTCGCTGTTCGCGGGCTTCGGATCGGGGATCTCGGCGCCACGCGCGGGCGTCATCCTGCAGAACCGCGGTTGCGGCTTCAGTCTGGTCGAGGGGCATCCCAACATGGTGGCGCCGCGCAAGCGCCCGCTGCACACGATCATTCCCGGCATGGCGCAGCGCGACGGCCGCGTGCTGGCGTCCTACGGCGTGATGGGCGGTCACTTCCAGCCCGTCGGCCATGCCTGGGTGCTCGGCAACATCATCGACTACGGCTGCGATCCGCAGGAAGCGATCGACATGCCGCGCGCCTTCTTCGTCGAGGATTCCTACGGGCTCGAAGAGGGGATCCCCGAGGATGCGGCGAAGGAACTCGCCCGGCGCGGCCACCCGGTCAACCGCGTGAGCGGTCCCTGGGGCGGTGGCCAGATGATCAAGCTCGACTGGCAGCGCGGCACGCTGATCGCCGGTTCCGATCCGCGCAAGGACGGCTGCGCGCTCGCGTATTGAGCGCGGTCATACGAGCATTTTTGGACACCACTTCTTCGGGCTCACGCCAGCCCATGCTCGACTCGAGGAGGGGATGCACACAAGATTGCACAGCACGTCGATGTGGGTACGAAAGGGCCGGCATCGCGTCGATCAAGACTTAAAACCCGAAGCGCACCCTGCACTTCATCCTCTTCTGTCGCGGCACGCGATAGGAGGGGTGGCGCGCGCGAAGCGCGTGACGGGGAGGTTCCCTGAACTCGAAGAGGTCTGTGCCTGTGGAGGTCCCGCGAGACCTCCCCGTCAGCGCGCTGACGCGCGCTGCCACCCCTCCTAGCGCTGCGCGCCAGGAAGGGATGCGCACATTCGGCGATCGATTGCGGGCGCCGAGACATCGTCTCGACGATGTGTGCATCACCTAGCTCAAGTTGAGGAGGGACGACAAGATAGGGACGCGTCACGCATGTTCAGACGCCGGACGTGAACGCGATCGTGACTGGGCTGCCGAGCTTCACGCTGTGGCCAGTGGCGCGCAGCTTGCCTGTCGCGGCATCGATCGCGAAGGCGACGACATTGTCGCCGTTCTCGTTGGTCGCGTAGAGGAACCTGCCCGTCGGATCGCGCCCGATGAATCGCGGGTCGCGGCCCTGGCTCGACTCCCATCCGACCGCGCGCAGCTTGCCCGAAGCCGGATCGGCCGCGTAGACCGCGATGCTGTCATGACCGCGGTTGGAGCAATAGACGAAGCGCCCGTCCCTGCTGATCGCGACCTCCGAGGTCGTATTCGCGCCGAAGAAATCCTCGGGCAGCGAAGTCACGATCTGCAGTGGCGTGAGCTCGCCCTCGACCGCATTCCAGCGATAGGTCGCCATCGTGCTGTCGAGCTCGTTGCAGACATAGGCCACGGGGAGAGTCGGGTGAAACGCGATGTGGCGCGGCCCCGCGCCAGGCCGTGTCGGCACCTTGCGATGCAGCGCCAAGCGCCCGGTCGCGTCGTCGAAACGCAGGACGAAGATCGCATCGAGCCCCTTGTCGGGGATCATCACGAAACCATGGCTGGGATCGAAGGCGACATCGTGCGGATGCGCGCGGGTCTGCTCCGTGCGATGCGTACCGAGCTCGCCGCTGAGCGCCAGCAGGTCATGATGATCGCCCAGCGCGCCATCCCCGCGCACCGCGAGCACGGCGACATTGCCGGCGATGTAGTTGGCGACGACCATGAAATTCCCGGCGCGGGAGAAATCCTGCCGCACGCCGTTCTTGCCGCCTGTCGTCGCCTGATTGAGCAGCCGCACCACGCCGCTCGCAGGATCGAGCGCGAAAGAGGTCGCGTAGTCGCGGTCGCCATGCACGGCATAGAGGAAACGTTCGTCGCGGCTCAGCACCAGGAAGGACGGATTCTCCAGCCCGCCGAGATGCTGGACATGCGTGAAGCCGCCAGTCGCCGGGTCGACGCGAAAGACGTTGATGCCGTTGCCGCGCGCCTTGCGCTGGGTATCCGTGAACGAACCGACATAGGCGAACATCGCGACTCTCCTCCGGGGCGTTTCTCCAACAGGGGAGGGACTATACGTTCGACGCCGCGCGACATGCAGCCCGGATGCGGCGACAGGCTTCAGCCGCAGGCGCGGATCGGGCAGAGTGCGGCGATGTCGATGCACGAGATCGAGACTCCGCGACTGCGCCTGCGCCGCTTCATTGCCGCGGATGCGGACGCGTATTTCGAGATCCGGCGCAAGCCCGCGGTCGGGCGTTTCCTGCCCAGTTTTCGCGGCGCCGATGACGCGGAGATCCGCGCCCGGACCCTGGCGACCATGACGAGCTTCGCGCAGCACTGGGCCGAGCATGGCTACGGCCCTTGGGCGGCGATCGACAAGGAGCGCGCGCGCCTCGTCGGCCATTGCGGTCTGCGCTTCCTGCCCGAACACGGCGAGACGGAGATCCTCTACGCCTTCGACGATGCGGTCTGGGGGACCGGCCTCGCCACCGAAGCTGCGATCGCCGCGCGCGACTACGGCTTCGCTGTGCTGAAGCTGCCACGCCTGATCGCGATGATCGTGCCGGAGAACCGCGGCTCGATCCGCGTCATCGAGAAGGCCGGCCTGCGCGCCGACGGGCGGTCGAGTTTCCTCGGCAATCCGGTACTGCGCTATGCGCTGGCGCGGTCCCGGGCATAGGCCTGATCGACGATCGTCATGACCGCGTGCAGATCCTCGAGCGTGGCCACCGGCGCTTCGCCGCGCGACGCCGCACGCAAGGTCGCGACCACGTAGTCGGCATAAAACGGCGCCGCATCCAGCGGCGCGGCGAAGCTCTCGCGCGTGGCGCCGCGCGTGAGGTGGCAAATGTCGTCGCGCGCATCGGCGAACCAGCCCGGCCCGAGCACGGCATAGGCCTGATGGCGGCCGTCATCGTCGGGATAGCAATAGCCGATTTCGACCAGCGCGGCGCCGCCGCGGTCGTTGTCGAGCAGCAGGCGCGCATGATCCTCCATCGGACCGCCATGAACCGCGCGGCTCAGCGTCGCGCCGGCGAGCCGCGCCGGACGCTGCGTGAGGAACGCGAAGAGATCGATGAAGTGAACGCCGAGATTGATCAGGCACCCGCCACCGGCCAGCGCCGGATCGAGCATCCAGGCGCAGCCCATCGCCGGGTAGCGCGCCGGCGAGCCGGCCAGATCGACGAAGGACGCGTAGCTCGGGCCGGACAACCCGCCGCTCGCGATCCGCTCGCGCAAGCCTCGGGCCAGCGGGCTCAGGCGATTGACGAAGGGCACGGAGGCGAAGACGCCGCGCTGGCGGCTCAGCGTCACGAGGGACGCCACCTCGCCGGCCGCCATTCCGCCGGGCTTCTCGATCGAGCATGCGATGCCGCGCTCCAGAACGGCGCGCGCGGTCGCGGCGAGGTCGCGATGGCGATCGAAGACGAAGGCGAACTCGACGCGTTCGCGCGCCAGCAGAGCGGCCGCATCGGCATAGACGCGACAGCCGAAACGCTCGACCCACGACGACGCCGCCGCCGGATCGCGGGCCGACACCGCTACGACCTCCGCGTGCGCTTGCTCGAGCCCGATACGCGCCAGCGGCGCATGCCAGTGCCCGACCTCCAGGACAGCGATCTTCATTCTGGTTTCCCCGATCCCTTGGGTTGAATCAAACGCTGGCTCCCTTCACAGTGTCGCACTCACAACAAAGTGCCGGACACGATGACGAGTTCCGCTTCCCCGCCCCCACAACGCCGCATTCGCGCGAGCGACGGATGGATCCGCGCGACGCTGACCTTCGTGGTCGTCTTCGTGCTCTGGGAACTCGCCTACCGCCTGCTGCGCCTCCCGGCCTACATCCTGCCCGGACCGTCGAAGATCGGCGAGGATTTCATCGGGCAGGCCGGCCGCATCTTCACGCATGCATTCTTCACCGGCCAGATCATCATCGCGGGCTATGTGGTCGCCGTGCTGGTGAGCATCCCGCTGGCGCTGCTCATCGCGTATTCGCGCTTCGTGGAGACGACGCTCTATCCGCTGCTCGTGGTGTTCCAGATCATCCCGAAGATCGCGATCGCGCCGCTGTTCATCATCTGGTTCGGCTTCGGCTTCGCGCCGAAGGTCATGCTGGTCTTCCTGCTGTCCTTCTTCCCGATGGTGATTTCCGCGATCGCCGGGTTCAAGGCGGCGGATCCCGACATCATGGATCTCGCGCGCACCACGGGCGCCGGGCAATGGAAGATGTTCGTGAAGATCCGCCTGCCGCAGGCGCTGCCGAGCATCTTCACCGGCCTCAAGGTCGGCGCCGCGATCGCCGCGACAGCGGCCGTCGTCGCGGAATTCGTCGGCTCGAACCGCGGGCTCGGCTATCTTCTGCTGGAATACAACGGCAACATCGATACGCCGCTTGTGTTCGCGGCAATCATCGCCTTGAGCCTGATCGGGCTCGCCATCTACTACGCGGTCGAATTCGCCGAGCGCGTCGCCATCCCCTGGCATGTCTCGCAAGGGGGCCCGCAGACCGGATCGGTCTAGCGGACACAACGAAGGGAGAGAACTGCCTATGAAGAGAATTCTAGCCGTCATGGCAAGCGTGCTGGCGCTGACGAGCGCAAGCGCCGCGCTCGCGCAGGAGAAGGTCTCGCTGCGACTCAACTGGATCCTGATCGGCCAGCACCCCGCTTACTATCTCGGCGTCGAGCGCGGCTTCTACAAACAGGCTGGCATCGATCTGACGATCAATGAAGGCCGCGGCTCGGGCATCGCCGTGCAGCTCGTCGCCAACGGCGAGGACCAGTTCGGTCTCGCCGATGCCGGCACCGTCGTCGCCGCGCGCGCCAAGGGCGCACCGGTCAGCGTGATCATGTCGCTGTTCGGCGTCTCCAATCTCGGCGTGATCGCGCGTCCCGATGCGGGGATCACGAATGCGCAGAGCCTGATCGGCAAGAAGATCGCGGTGACGCCGGGCGATGCGCTCACGCAAGTCTTCCCGGCGCTGCTCGCCGCCAACAAGATCGATCGCGACAAGGTCGAGCTCGTGTTCATGGATGCGGCCGCCAAGCCGATCTCCGTGCTCGACGGCAAGACCCACGCGCTGCTCGGCGGCATCGACGATCAGGCGGTGACCCTGGAAGCCAAGGGCATGAAGCCCGCGATCCTGCGCTTCGCCGATTACGGCGCGAACTCGCAGTCCGTGTCGGTCCTCACTTCGCTCGACATGATCAAGAACAAGCCCGACACCGTCCGCCGCTTCGTCGCCGCGACGACCCGCAGCTGGCAGGCCGCGATGAAGGAACCGGAGGCTGCTGTCGATGCGGCGATGAAGGCCAAGCCCGGCATGGATCGCGCCAATCTTCTCGCCCAGCTCAAGGCCAGCCTGACGCTGATCGATTCCGCCGAGAACAAGGGCAAGCCCTTCGGCTGGGGCAGCGATGCGCTGTGGGATCAGACGATGGATCTGATGAAGACCTATCGCGAGCTCAAGACCGACGTACCGACCAAGGCCCACTACGACTACTCGTTCCTGGCGCCGCTGACGCAATGACCCTTGCCGCCCCGCCTGATGGCGAGGGCATCGACATTGCCGGCATCACGCAGGTGTTTCGGGGCGCGGATCGCGAGGTCCGCGCCCTCGATGCCTTCGATCTCAAGATCCGCAGCGGCGAGTTCCTCTCGATCGTCGGGCCTTCGGGCTGCGGCAAGAGCACGCTGCTGCGCATCGTCGCGGGGCTGCTGCGTCCGAGCGGCGGCACGGTCACGATCGCGGGAAGCCGCGTCGAGCGACCGCAGACGGCGATCGGTTTCGTGTTCCAGAGCCCGACGCTGCTGGAATGGCGCAGCGTGCTCGACAACGTGATGCTGCAGATCGAGATGCGTGGACTCGAGCCGGCCGCGTATCTCGATCGCGCGCGCAGCCTGCTCGCCTCGGTCGGACTCGCCGAGTTCGAGAACGCCTATCCGCGCGAACTCTCCGGCGGCATGCGCCAGCGCACCGCGATCATCCGCGGCCTGATCCACGACCCGCCGCTGCTGCTGATGGACGAACCCTTCGGCGCGCTCGACGCCCTGACGCGCGAGCAGATGCGCATCGATCTCGAGACGCTCTGGCTGACCTCCCACAAGACCGTGATCTTCGTCACCCACAGCGTCGATGAAGCCGTGCTGCTCTCCGACCGCGTCGTGGTGATGAGCCCGCGCCCGGGCCGCATCGAGCGCATCATCGAGATCGATCTGCCGCGCCCCCGCGGCATCGAGGCGCGCGATGCGGCTTCCTTCACCCAGGCAACCCGGGCCATCACCGAGATCTTCCTGGCGCGCGGGGTCCTGAAGCGCGGGGCTGGTTGACTCCCCCGGACCGGTCGGCAATGACTCCGAACCGTCACGTGGTTGTCTTTCACTGCATCGCGTCGACCAACTAACGAGCGCTTCCAAGGCGAAGCCTGTCGTCGACAGGGTTGATCAACCGCACAAAGGGGAGAATCCGAATGCGTTGCTTGCATGTAGTCGCTGCAGCCGTGCTCGCGGGAGCTGCGATCGTCGGCACCGCCGCGACCAGCCACGCCGAAGATGTCGTCGTCAAGCTCTGGGCCCGCGCCGACCGTTCCGGTCCTCTGCGCGCCGGCAATATCGTCGCCGCCGCCGAGACACTCAATGCAGCGCTGAAGGCGGTGGGCTCGGACAAAGTCGTGAAGGTCGCCGTCACCGAAGGTCCGGCTGCCGGTTACGACGCCGACGCGCTCGACATCCTCAAGGCCTTCGCGGTCAATCAGGGGCCCGACGTCTATGTCGCGGCGCATGAATGGGTCGGCGAGTTCGCCAAGTCGGGCTACGCGATGGAGCTCGACGGCTTCATCGCGAAGAACCAATGGGCCTTCGCCGACGTCATTCCCGTGCTGTGGGAGTCGACCAAGTACAAGGGCAAGATCCACGCGATCCCGCAGGATTCCGAGATCCGCATGTTCTTCTACAACAAGGACATGCTGCGCAAGATCGGCAAGGACGAGGCGTTCATCAACGGCCTGCCCGCCATGGTCGAGGCCGGCCAATTCACGATGCAGGATCTCTCCGAACTCGCCAAGGAAGTCGTGACCAAGGGCGCCGCCAAGATCGGCATCATTCATCGCCCGAATGCAGGGCCCGACTACCTCATGACCTTCTCGGCCTTCGGCGCGAAGTACATGGACGAAGCGTCGGGTCAGCTCCTGCTGCCCAAGGCGGAGATCAAGAAGGGTCTGGAGTGGTTCGCCTGGAACGCCGCGAACGGCGTCACGCCGAAGAACAACACGGCGATGTCGTGGGACGAGATCCAAGGCGCGTTCAAGACCGAGCAGGCCTTCATCTATCACCAGGGCGTCTGGGCCGTCGGCGAGTGGATGCTCGGCGACGCGAAGGGCGGCAATTGGCCGAAGGACCAGGCGGGGTATTTCAAGAAGATCGGCTGGCTGCATGCGCCGGCGTCGGTCAAGGGCGGCCAGCCCGCCAATCTCTCGCACCCCATCGTCTATGTCGTGAATCCGAAGTCGAAGAACGCCGAGCTCGCCGCGATGCTCGTCGCCTATGCGACCCTGCCCTACTTCAACACCAAGCACGCGGTGACGACGGCGCATACGGCGATCCTCAATGGCCAGCGCAGCATGCCCGACTACGCCAATGCCTGGTATCTCGCGGCGGCGACGCCGATGCTGGCGCGCTCGACGTTCCTGCCGAACCATCCGGAGTTCGGGCGCTACAACGGCGTGCTGTTCAAGGCCTTGCAAGGCGTGGAGACCGGCCGCTTGACGCCGGCGAAGGCAATCGAATTCCTCGAGGAGGAGTTGACGAGCGAACTCAAAGGCAACGTGAAGATTGTCGACAAGCTGAACTGATGGCGCGACTTGGTGCTCCGGCAGGTATGGCCTGCCGGAGCATTTCCTGACAACGACCATGGCGCGGTTGATCAAGAGACAGACCGTCGATCGGATCCTGTTCCTCGGACCCGCGACGATCCTGCTGGCGCTGTTCTTCCTCGTGCCGGTCGTCGTCGACATCGGCCTGGCCTTCACGGACATGGGCCGCAACCTCAAGGTCACCGGCTTCACCACCGAGAACGTCCAGCGCATGCTCGGCGGTGATCGGCGGCTGACGCATGTCATGCTCGTGACGCTGACCTACGTTCTCTGCACGCTCGCGATCTTCAATGTCGGGTACGGGCTGCTGCTCGCGCTGCTGACCACCGCGCTGCCGGATCGCGCCGGCGCCTTCTTCCGCGCCGTGTGGTTCCTGCCGCGCATGAGCCCGTCGGTCGTCTATGCCCTGCTGTGGAGCTGGGTGATCGCGCCGACCGATTACGGTCTGCTCAACCAGGCGCTGGCCGCCTTCTCCTTGCCGCTGCTCGATCTCAAGAGCAACGCGCCGATGCTCGTCGTGATCCTCGCCAACGGCTTCATCGGCGCTTCGTTCGGGATGATCATCTTCACGTCGGCGATCCGTGCGATCCCGCAACATCTCTTCCATGCCGCGCGCGTCGACGGCGCCGGCGGGCTATCGCTGATCCGCCATATCACCCTGCCGGCGATACGCTGGCAGGTCAGCTTCGTGACGATCTATCAGGCGCTCTCGCTGCTGGTGAGCTTCGAATACATCTGGCTGATCACCAATGGTGGACCGTTCTACGACACGACCGTCTACGCGCTCTACGTTTATCGCCGCGCTTTCGAGAACGGGCAGTACGCTTACGGCGCCGCGCTGGCGCTCGGCCTTGTCGTCGTCGGGATCTCGGTCGCCATGATCCTCTGGCGCTTCTTCGACATGCGCGCGCTGTTGCAGAAGCCGCGAATCGAGGTCGGCTGATGCAGCTCGCGGGCGAGATCGCGCGACCGGCGGCCCAGGACTGGCCACGCCTCGTGGCTCGCGCACGGGTGCGCCGCCGTGCTGTGACAATCTTCCTCTACGCCGTGCTGATCCTCGGCTCGCTGCCGATCGTCGTGCCATATCTGTGGCTGTTCACCGTCGCGCTCTCCGGCCGCACCGGGGCCGGCACGACCGTGCTGTGGCTGACGCTCGCCATCCTGATGCCCGCACTCGTGGCCGCGTTGGTCTTGCGCATCGCCTTCGAAGACGAACGGCGGAGGCGGCGCTTCGAGCTCGCCCTCGCGGCCGTGACCCTGATCGCCCTCGCCTTCGTCACCGGTCCCTATCTCCACACCGACAATTTCCGCTTCCTGTGGATCACCGACATCGCCAATCAGCTCAAGGGCGAGTCCGGAACCGGAAGCCGCTATCCCAGCGTCTGGACCGCCTTCGGCAATTCGCTGTTCATCGCGCTGACGCAGATGGTGCTGGTGGTGAGCGTGAGCACGATGGCCGGCTACTACCTCTCGCGTTTCGATTTTGCGGGCCGCGCCGGCTATCTCAAGGGTCTGCTCGTGCTGCACGCCTTTCCGGCGATGACGCTGATCATCCCGATCTTCCTGCTCACCTACTGGGTCGGGCTGCTCGACACGCTCACTGGCGTCATCCTCGTCGTCGTCGCGCTCGAGCTGCCCTTCGCGATCTTCGTGATGAAGGGCTTCTTCGACGCCGTGCCGTGGGACATCGAGATGAGCGGCATGGTCGATGGCGCCTCGCGTCGCCAGGCCTTCTTCATGCTGATCCTGCCGCAGGTGAAGGTCGGCATGCTGGCGATCGGCGTCTTCGCGTTCCTGCGCGGGTGGGAGGAATACGTTTTCGTCCGCACCCTGCTGTTCAAGAACACGAACTGGACCATGAGCCTTTACCTGTTCTGGATGAACGAGGACGTCATGGGGACCGACTACGCGATGGTATCGGCGATCGGCGTGTTCTACGTGCTGCCGTCCGTCGTGCTCTACACGATCTGCCAGAAATACCTGACGCAGATGTCGATCGGCGGGATCAAGGGATAGGCCATGTCGAGGATCGAATTGCGCGCCGTCGCCAAGCGCTGGGGCGACGTGACAGCGGTGGAGCCGACCGATCTGGTGATCGGCGACGGCGAGTTCGTCGCCATTCTCGGGCCGTCAGGCTGCGGCAAGTCGACGACGCTGTTCATGCTCGCTGGCATCTACGTGCCGAGCGAAGGCGAGATCCGGTTCGACGATGCGGTCGTGAACGAAGTCGAGGCGCGCGACCGCAATGTCGGCATCGTCTTCCAATCCTACGCGCTCTATCCGCACATGACCGTACGCGACAACATCCTGTTTCCGCTGCGCTTCAAATCGGTCGCGCGCGACCAGGCGCGCGCGCGCGCGGATGCGGCCGCCAAGCTGGTCCGCATCGAGGAGCTGCTCGATCGCAAGCCCGCCCAGCTCTCGGGCGGTCAGCAGCAGCGCGTTGCGCTGGCGCGCGCGCTGGTCAAGGAACCGCAACTCCTGTTGCTCGACGAGCCGCTCTCCAACCTCGATGCCTCATTGCGCATGACGATGCGCGCGGAGATCCGCGGTCTGCAGCGAAAGCTCGGCGTGACGACGATCCTGGTCACGCATGACCAGATCGAAGCGACGACGATGGCCGATCGCGTGATCTGCATGAGCAAGGGCCGGATCGAACAGATCGGCACGGCGGATGATCTCTACCATCGCCCCGACAGCCTGTTCGTGGCCGGCTTCATCGGCTCGCCGCCGATCAACCTGCTGCACGGTATCGTCGCCGATGGGCGCATCGCACTGGGCGAAACCTCGTTCGGCCTGTCGGGAACCACCGCGGGGCGCATCGTCCTCGGCATTCGTCCGGAAGCGGTCCGCCTCGGCGCCGGCAAGCTCCAGGGCCGCATCGACGACATCGAGCCGCATGGCCGCGAGGCGATCTACCATCTCGCGACGCCACTTGGCGCGATCCGCGCCCTCGAGCCCGGCAGCAACGCGCGGTTTCGCATCGGCGACGCGCTCGCCTTCGAACTCGGCACCCCCCTCGTCTTCGACGAGACCACGGGGCGGCGGCTCGATGGGCCGACGCTGGATCTCTAGTGATGGGCCGTCCGGCTCCGCGGCTGAAATGGCACATGCTCCGGCGTCGAAAATCCGATCCGGCGTTCCTGCGCGAGAATCTCGTCGCGGCCCTGCGCGAAGGCGCCGCGTGCGAAGTCGACATCGTGTTGACAGCGGATGGGCACGCGCTCTGCCTGCATGATCTGACGCTCGATCGCGAGACCACGGGCAGCGGCCCCGTCGCCGATGCGACCCGCGCGCAGATCGAGCGCCTGCATCAGCGCGGCAGCGACCGCGCGGCGCTGAGCAGCGCGCCTTTGTTCCTCGACGAGATCGTCGCGACGCTGTGCGAGATCGGCGTGGCGGCGCCCGCCCTGGTCCAGCTGGACGTCAAGTCGCCCGCCGCGGCACTGGACGCGCAGCGTCTCACCCGGATCAGTGCGGTCCTCGGCGCGAGCGCATCGGCCTTCATCGCCAGCGGCTATGAATGGGAGACCGTCGAACGCCTCAGCGCCGCCGCGCCGGGCTTGCATGCGGGGTTCGACCCGCTCGCCTTCTATCCCCGCAGCTTCGACCTGGATGCGCCGGCCCTCGCCGCCCTCGCAGCGCGCACCCTCGC
>Ga0163144_10012522_pt1 | contig 17812 bp, 20 predicted proteins | sample OliLak19BULKMAT1_FD_123175 | JGI IMG/M metagenome (GOLD analysis project Ga0163144, IMG submission 123175) | Freshwater microbial mat bacterial communities from Lake Vanda, McMurdo Dry Valleys, Antarctica - Oligotrophic Lake LV.19.BULKMAT1 | ecosystem: Environmental > Aquatic > Freshwater >...
AAAAATGGCTGGTCGCGTGGGATATTCCACCCGCCGCGAAAGTGGTAGCGCCCCCCGCGACCAAGCCCGCCATGGCGCGGTAATCGCGTTCGTTTCACCGCGCGGACCGTTGTATTGGGATTTCCGCTCATCGCAAACGCCATCGCTGCGACAAGGCCGCCGACTGGTGAAAAACACATCGCGGCGAGGATGCAGGTCAGCATCGTCGCGAGATCGCGACCATCAAGAACATGCAGCGAACTATACGGATCGTGGCGGATGCCCGCTATCATGTCCGGCATGGCCATGACGTTAGAAAAATTCCGCAAGCTCGTCGCGATCGACCCGAACGATCCACTGAGTCGGTTTGCGCTGGGAAAGAAGCTGTTTGAAGAGGACCGTTCCCCGGCTGCGCTGGAAGAGGCGCGAGGTCATCTGGCATTTGCCAACGAGCGCTCGCCGGAGCATCTGGCGACGTATCATATCATGGGGCAGGTGCTGTTATTGCTGGACCGCAAGGACGATGCACGCCAAGTGCTGGAAGAGGGTGTGAGACGCGTGGCCGGTGTTGGCGAAGGCATGGGCCGCGACCTTGGACCGGCAATGGTGGACATGCTGGCGCAGTTGTGAGACGCGCTGCTAGGCGCGCTACTCGCGCAGCCGCGCCTGCAGGTTGTCCAGCACATTCATGAAGTTGATGTAGCTGTCGTACGGGCTCTCATACGGGCTGAAATACTTGTGGACGTCACCGTCTGACCAATACTTCGTGCACATGTAGTAGAAGTGGTCGCTGGTGGTCAACCGGCGCCAGTCGTCGAGCAATTGAGCGTCGTTCTTTTCCTTGATCGGGCCTTCGAGTTTGTACAGCTCGTGAAGCGCGTTGGACTGCATGGCGTTGCCGAGCCAGGCCGACAGGTCGCGCTCGGTGTCGGCCCAACTGGTCATGTGGGGGACGTCAATCTCACCGACGGCTTCGTAGCGGTCGATGACCTGAGACGGCGTGACGAACGTGTTGTCGGGCGTCTGCAAAATCGCTGCGGGCAGGTGTTTCATGAAGTCGAAGATGCCAGTGTCGGCCCACTGGTGTTCGCCGAACGTTTCGTAGTCCATGAACAGGTTGCAGACGAACCCGTTGCCGTTGATCTGGTTGACCCATGTTGCAAATTTGTCGGCCGTCAACGGCCATTGTTCCCAGGACCGGTTGCTAAAGCGAAACGCGATGTCGTCCGACAGCCGGTAGTTCTTCAACAGCAATTTCAACCGTGGCGCGTGGGGTGGGCGGTAGACGTAGTTGGGGCTGCGGTACCCCAGCACGTGGTCGGCCCCTTCGCTCAGGATCGCGTCGTAGCCCATGTGGCTGATGAAATGCGCCAGATCGTTGTTGTAGATCAGTTCCGTATTGCGGAAGACACGCGGTTCCTGGTTGAAGAGTTTCTTGATTTTCTCGCGGTGCAGTTCGACCTGCGCCCGGAACTCCTCGCGCGTGTAGAGGAAGCTAAGTGAGTGGTAGTACGTCTCAGCGAGGAACTCGACACAACCGGTGGCGTTCAGCTCGTGAAAGGTGTCGATGACCTCGGGCGCGTATTTTTCGAATTGCTCCAGCGCCACACCGGTCACGGAATACGCGATGCGGAACCGCCCATCGTGCTCGCGAATAGCGTCGAGCATCACACGGTTGGCAGGCAGGTAACACTTCAGTGCCACCTTGCGACAGATCTCGGCGTTTTTGTGGTCGTCGAAATAATGCCGGTCGGTGTCGAACACGCTGTATCGCCGAAGTCGGAACGGTTGATGCACCTGGAAGTAGAAACAGACCGATGCCATGAGACCAAACCTTCCGTTCGCACTACACACCCAAGCCGACGTCCGCGATTGTACAGACCGACGACCGCGAATCTACGAATGGCAGCGTGTGACGACAAGGGGGAAAGGTGGATTGAAGATCGACTCGCGCATTCACGGGTGCCCCAGCGTGGCATGGGCGTCTTGCCCATGCGTGCAGAATGGGCTGGAACGGCACCCATTTCAATCAATGCGATTCGAGCGGTTGGAAAATCAAACTTCCTGCAGACGAGCTTGGGCGAGACGTCCATTCCACGGAAATGGGATTGTCGCTGCCAGGGCAGTTGCTTAAACCTATTCCTTTGCGCCCGTGGCTGGGAGCTCTCCACTGAGTTGCAGTTCCAAAATGCCGAGCAATTGGTCCGGGTCAATGGGTTTCAGCAACAGGGGTGGCAGCGAACGGTCTGGCAGGTTTTGAATCTTGTGTTGAATACTGTCGAGCGGCATTCCACTCAGCAGTATGACCGGCAGTGATCGGCGGTGTTCCTGAACATATCTCAGCACTCCGAACCCGTCGACGTCGGGCATGTTCAGGTCGAGCAAGATCGCGTTGATCTCGCGATGTTTCAGTTGGTCGATCGCTGACTGCCCATCACCGGCCTCGTCGACCTCGAATCCCTCCTTGCGCAATAGGTGCGCCAAGGCGAGGCGTTCGACCGGTGAGTCGTCGCAGAGCAGCAGGCGGGCGGGTCGTTGCTCGCCATGTACGTCGATCGGTGTTGCCAACGAAACCATAATGTCCCTATTGTCCTTTGATGCGCATGCCGTCCGCAATGCCAAATCACTGCGGTCGTTACGAAATTAGCAAATAAATGTGGAAATTGATGAATTAACGGGTAAGGCAGCTTACAGATTGACAGATTGTCGGCTCGTCGTAGAATCGAACGTTGACAATTGAATAGATGCTCTTATCCAGAGTGGTCGAGGGTTGGGCCCGACGACGCCACAGCAACCGTTTTTGCGAGAGATCGTGGAAATAGGTGCTAACTCCCGCCTGCGAGACCGTGATCGACCAGCGATCCGTCCGCCGGGCAGATAAGAAGACGCTCTTGGCACTTCACGCCTGCATGGCCTCTTCTTATCGCGTAAGAAGAGGTTTTCTCGTTTTGTGAGTTTGAGGTTCACCATGAGCTACGTCCTGGGTCTCAAGTGCAAAGAGTGCAGTCATCGCGTCCCGGTCTCACCGGTTCACGTCTGCGAGCAGTGCTTCGGCCCGTACGAGGTCGAATACGACTACGCTGCCATGAAGGGGAAGGTCACGCGGGCCTCGATCGAGAAGGGCCCCAAAAGCCTTTGGCGATACAAGGACCTGTTGCCGGTCGAAAAGCCGGTGACGGGGTTCCATTCCGGCTTCACACCCTTAAGGAAGGCCGATCGGCTGGCGAAGGAATTGGGCTGCTCGAACCTGTGGATCAAGGACGACAGTTGCAACTACCCAACCTACAGCTACAAGGAACGCGTCGTCAGCGTCGCGATCAGCAAGGCCGTCGAGTTCGGGTTTGACACCGTCGGCTGTGCGTCGACCGGCAACCTCGCCAACAGCACCGCCGCCCACGCGGCCCAGGCGGGCATCAAGTGCTACGTCATGATCCCGCACGACCTCGAGCAGGGGAAAGTGCTGGGCAGCCTGATCTTCGGGCCGACGATGGTCCGCATTAAAGGCAATTACGACGACGTAAACCGGTTGTGCACCGAAATCGCCGACAAGTACGGCTGGGCGATCGTGAATGTGAACCTGCGCCCGTATTACACCGAGGGCGCCAAGACCTACGGTTTCGAGATCGCAGAGCAGTTTGGCTGGAAGCTGCCACAGCACACGGTCGTCCCGACGGCCGGTGGCACGATTTTGCCGAAGATCTACAAGGCGTATCAGGAGTTCATCACTCTCGGCCTGGTCGAAGACAACAAGCCCAAGATTTACTCCGCCCAAGCCGCCGGTTGCAACCCGGTGGTGACGGCGCTCCATAAAGGCAGTGACATCATCGAGCCGCAGAAGCCCAACACGATCGCCAAGAGCATCGCGATCGGCAACCCCGCCGACGGTTACTACGCCGCCAACGTCGTGCGCGACAGTGGTGGCTGGGGCGAGAGCGCGACGGATCGCGAGATCGTCGACGCCATCAAACTGCTCGCCAAGACCGAAGGCATCTGGACCGAACCGGCCGGTGGAACGACGCTGGCTGCGACGATCAAGTTGATCCAGCAGGGTCGCATTCCGCGCGATGAGAGCATCGTGGTCAGCATCACGGGAAACGGACTCAAGACCCTGGAAGTGGTCGCCGACGAACTGCCATACCCAGTGGTGATCGAGCCGAAGATCGGGGAGTTTGACCAGTTCATCGGATCGCTCAATGCGCCGAATAACAAGCCGACAACCCCTGACCGCCAGTTAGTGGGGGTATAAGCACTATTCTGACGTTTAGCGAGCGAGCTTGCCCTTTGGATAGATAGAGAAAGTACGCTTCAACAGAGCGTGTCATCCCGATGGGAGCGGAAGCGACCAGAGGGATCTCGACTATTCAAACAGTTCCGCCAGGTCTAGATCCTTCAAGTCGCTACCGCTCTATTCGGGATGACAACTTAGCGAAAAAGCAATCCGTGGGTGCTCAGACGTTCACGATCCGCCCTCCTTTACTCCCTGAGCAGACCCTGTTATCATCCCCGCCCCTCGCAAAAGTGGGGGAAGTTCTGATTTTCACGAAGGATTCCGATGGCTTACAAGTTCAAGCCGAACAAGAGCGTAGCGAAGCGGTTCAAGGTCACCAAGACGGGCAAGCTCAAGCACCGAAACACGATGAGCACGCACCTGCGTTCCAACCGAACCGCGGACAAGAAGCGTGAATTGGGTCGGTCATCGATCCTGGACGAGACGCAGGCCGGTCGGATGCGGAAGTTCCTGGGCGTCAGCAAGCTGAAGCCGAACCGCACCCGAGTCCGCCGCGAACGCGCCGCCAAGGCCAAAGCCGCCGCTGCGAAGTAAATTGCGTTCATCGACCCGTTTTTTCGGCGGTCTCACTTCAGTGAGACTGTCCTTCTGGACCGGGTCACCAAAACAAAGTGTGGACACGTCGTCCACACAGCCAAGCCCCCCATTGAGGGAGTGCCCCTGGCTCACCCAGAGCGCGACGGTTCGCCCGTCGGCTCGACTCTGAAAGGTTCGTCCCATGCCCCGAGTGAAAGGTGGCGTCACCCACGCCCGCCGACGTAAGCGTGTTTTGAAGAAGGCCAGTGGCTTCGTTTCCGGACCGGGAACGCAGTACCGTCAGGCGATCGAGTTCGTCCGCAAGGCCGGCAAGTACGCCACGCGCGACCGCAAGCAGCGGAAGCGTCACTTCCGCAGCCTCTGGATCACCCGCTTGAACGCGGCGTTGAAAGAACGTGGCATCAGCTACAACCGCTTCATCCCCGCCGCCATTCAGGCCGGTGTGATGTTGAACCGCAAGATGCTGAGTGAACTGGCTGCCACCGACCCTGCAGCGTTCGACGCGATCGTCGCGATCGTCAAGCCGCACGTCGTGGTTATCGCCCCCAAGGCCAAGACCGCTGCCTAACTGAACTTTTATACGCCTGGAGGCGGAAACGAGGTGGCCCTTTTGGGGCCACCTTTTTTCATTGATTGGTCATTCTGGTTTGGTCATTGGTCATCACCGCAGTTCTTTATTCATGCCTGTTGGTCTGATCGGTCGGTGGCGGATTCTGTGCAGGTGGCGGCGCCTGGTACCCATACCCATACCCCGTCTGCGGTGGGTGCTGCATCGGCTGCTGTTGGGCGTACTGCCAATAGCCCGGTTGCTGTTGCATGGCAGCCACGGCTTTTACGTTGTCGACGGCTTTGTAGCATCCGATCAACCAGACGAAGAGCAACACGAACAACGCCGTGGGAACGGCTAACAGTGCCACACTGCAGATTGCGCCGGGGTTGCTGGCAGCCTGGACGAGCAGTGTCAGTAGCGAGAAGCTCAGCAGGAGCGCAACCAACCCAACGACCACCATCGACGCGACCACCCAACCCCGCTTGGCCGACCGCAGGCCAATGCCCATCACCAGCATCGCCGCTGCGGGCAGGAACATCATCACGGTCCAGACGATCATGATCTGCCTGAACATTTGGGGTGTGAAGTTCGCGTCGAGCTTTTGCAAATGCGCTTTCGATTCCGGTGGCAGGCTATCGAACGGCATCATCGACAGAAGCCCGAAACAGCTCGTGAACAGCAGCAGCACGCCCGACAGGACGAACATTAGGATCGACGCCCGCTTGAAGGGTCCACGACCATCCGTCTGGAACGGTGTCATGTACGGCTGGGGATACGGTGGTGAGGCGTATGGTTGCTGCGGTGGCTGGTAGGGCGGTTGGCTCATGACGGGGGGATTGTACGCGAAGGTCAATCGACCAGCGAAGCCACAATCGCCGCTGCCGCCAGCGCCGCGGTCTCGATGCGCAGCACACTGGCCGTCATGCGCACCGCGGTGACGTTTGCAGTAGAGAACGCCGTCAGTTCTTCGGTAGTCCAACCCCCTTCGGGACCGATGAAGAGCGTCAACGAGATCGCGCCGTTCTTGCTAAGATTCTGCACCGCCTGGGAGATCGCGATAGATCCGCCTTCGGTCGACAGGCACCACGCAACACCGTCCGCGGGCAGATTTTTCAGCAGTTTGTCGACGCCCGTCAACGGTTCGATCGCCATGACCCCGACCCGCCGAGATTGCTTGGCCGCCTCGGTGGAAAGGCGTTCCCAGCGGTCGAGCTTCCCGCGACCTTCTGGCAACACGACGCTTCGGCTCGCAGACAGTGGGATGAAGACGTCAACCCCAATCTCCGCGAGCTTTTCAATCATCCAATCCGCCCGATTCGCCTTGGGTACCGCAGCGGCGATGACGAGCTTCAGACGATCGGTTAGGGTGGGCGTAATCGACTGCACGCGGACGATGACGTCACCGTCCGTGGTAACGATGGTGCCGCTGGACGTTTGCCCGGCATCGTCGAAGAGGTCAACCATCGTGCCGACAGTCAGTCGCAACACATCACGAGCATGCCGCGACTGCCCCTCGTCAAGCGCTACATCACCAACGTGAAGATGTGCGACATGGAATCGACGTGCCAAGGAACGTCTCCTAACGCGTCGCAGCGAACGTCTGCTTGAACTCGTCCAACGAACCCACACCGGGTGGAAGCTGTGCTTCTTCCGCGAGCATGACCGGAATGCCGTCGCGCACGGGATAGCGCAACCCGCCCATCTCGGCGATGAGAAAGTCGCCTTCCTGGTGCAGGGCGCTGCGCGTGACGGGGCAGCGGAGGATGTTGAGCAAAGAGGGGTCGATCGTGTTGGAACTGGGGGTCGATGTCATGGTTGATCCTGATTTGTCGCCAAAATCCGACGGACACAGTATAGGGCGTCGGCCAACAGCATCAACGTCACCGGGCTGAACGAACCACCCATCGTCGACACGGCATGCAGCATGCCATCCGCCACTGGCCGTGACTGCGGGTTCCAGAGAAACGCAAAAAGGCCCCACGGATCGTTGGTCGCGTGGTCGGGTTGCGTTTCGTTCAGGTGATAGTCGGCGGCGCGAAAGACCGCGTCGCGGGCTGCGGGGTCAGATATGGCAACCCCGTAACTCGCGACCGCGTGCAATAGCACCAGCTCGTGGTACCACAGCGATTCCAGATTGTCGTTCCGCGACGGTTTGAGAAACGTGCCGTTCGGTTGCTGGGCGGACAACAACGGTTGGAACACCGCCGACCGCGCGAAATCAACCTCGCCGCTGGCGTACAACGCCATCGCGTGCCAGACGGTTTCGGTGATGCGCTGCCCGTCGCTTGCGAGAAGTTCAACAGTCGAAAGGGGCGAAGCGTCGATCTGTTTGGCCGCCGCGCGGCACCATGCCTGTAGTACGGGATCGCTTTTTGGCTGAGGTACGTCCGACCCCTCTCCCGATACTCCGGCAAAGGGGCCAGACATGCGGGTCGACATTACCCACGAATAGACCGTCAACCCGCGATACTCGCCTCGCGATGATGCGTCGGCTTGCTGAATAACGGCGGCCGTTGTTCGGCGCGCGGGTAGGCCGCCGGCGCGCTGCAGCACGCTCGTGATCAACCGTTCGTATCGTTGAAGTTGTTCCAGTTCATCAGATCCCATCGTCGTGGTGGCACTTTAGCACGAGTTGCGCGATTGACCCACTGCCGCGCTCGCCTACGATGGGACTGCCTATGCCGCTCATTCCAACTTTTCACTTGTCAAACGTCACCGATGCCGAGCGCGTCGAGACGCTGCTGCGCAACCTGCGTCTCGACCCGGCCGACCTTGCTCTATCGCGCGGCGGGCGTGCCAAAGAAGCCACCGCCGTCCTGGCGATCCTCAATGACGTCGCCGAGCGCGGTGACGACGCGATTGTCGAATCGTCCCGAAAATTTGACGACCCGAATTTCACCGCGGACCAGATCCGCGTATCGCCGGACGAGATGAAGTCTGCTGCGGGTCGGGTTCCCACCGACCAGATGGACGCGTTGCGCCGATCGATTGCGCAGGTGCGCGAATATCAGACGCACATTCTGCCCAAGGCACCCGCGACGCTAAAACGGCCCGGCGTGGAACTCGGGCTTCGCTTTACCCCGCTCGACAGCGCAGGCCTGTATTTTCCGGGTGGAAAAGCGTCGTACCCCTCCAGTCTCATCATGCTCGCCGTACCGGCGCAAGTGGCGGGTGTGAAACGCATCGCCGTCGTGACACCACCGAGCAAGTACGGTCGCAGTGACCTCGTGCTCGCAGCGTGTCACGAGCTGGGCCTGACCGACGTTTTCCGCGCCGGTGGCGCAGCGGCGATCGCGGCGCTGGCGTTTGGCACGAAGACTATCACCGCGGTCGACAAGATCGTCGGCCCGGGCAACAACTACGTCCAACTGGCCAAGCGACTGCTGGCTGGTGGTGTCGGAATCGACGGCTACCTCGGGCCGAGTGAAATCCTCGTCATCGCGGATGAAACCGGTGACGCCCGCGCGATCGCCGCCGACCTTATCGCCCAGGCCGAGCACGATCCGGGCAGTTGCTATCTGCTGACCACGTCACCGCAACTGGCGACGCGAGTGTCGGCCGAACTCGATCGCCAGACCGCGATCCTCGGGCGGTCCACGGCCATCGAAAAGTCGCTCAAGACCGTCAGTGCGATCATCGTCAATGAATCGATAGACGCGCTCATCGCGCTCGCCAACCGCTTCGCCGCCGAGCACGTGAACGTGCAGACGAAGGACAATAGCGCGGTCTTGGACAAGCTGGTCCACACTGGCGCCGTCTTCCTTGGCCCATATTCCCCCGTCGCCGCCGGCGATTACGTCGCGGGGCCGAGTCACTGTTTGCCCACAAACACCACGGCGCGGTTCGCCAGTGGCATCAGCGTCTACGAGTTCCTCAAACGTTCCAGCGTCGTGCGTTACGAGGCGCACGGCCTCGCCAACGACGCGCCGGCCATCGTCGCCCTTGCCAACGCCGAAGGACTCGATGGGCACGCAGCGAGCGTCACAGTCCGCTCCGAAGAAAGATAAATGCGTTAACGCAGAGGCGCAGAGTGCAGAACGCAGAACGCAGAGAAACGCGGAGAAAGCCGAAAAAATTGTAAAAAAAGAGAAACAAACCATCGTGTTTTTCTCTTCTCTGCGTCACTCTGCGTTCTTCCCTCAGCGCCTCTGCGTTGAACACTTTCCCCGCTTTCCACTCGCAACGTAAAACATTCTCGTTAGACTGATAAACATGGCTCCGCAATTCGTACGACAATCGGTCCGCGCCATGGATGGCTACACGCCTGGTGAACAGCCCGCCCCTGGCACGCGAGTGATCAAGCTGAACACGAACGAGAACCCGTTCCCACCGAGCCCGAAAGTGCTCGCAGCGATTCGGGAGATCGAGCCGGAGCTGCTGCGCCGTTATCCCAATCCCACCGCCGACGGGTTTCGTGATGCCGCTGCCAAGCTGCTCGACGTGAAGCGTGAAAACATCATTGCGGGCAATGGTAGCGATGATATTTTGACAATCGTGACGCGCACGTTCGTCCCCCCGGGCGGGTCGCTTGTGTCTCCTGATCCGTCCTATTCGCTGTACCCGATCTTGGCGAAACTAGAGGACGCGAAGTTTAAAGGCGTGCCGTGGGAGGACGGCTGGGACCTGCCGGTCGACGGCCTGCTCGCGACCGACGCCAGCGCGATCTACATCGCTAACCCCAACGCGCCCAGCGGGACGTTCGTCTCACCGAAGCGTATCGCCGAGCTGGCAAAGAAATTTAAGGGCCTGATTCTCGTCGACGAGGCCTACGCCGACTTCGCGGAAGACAACTGCATGGCGTTGGTGAAGGACTTCGCCAACGTCATCGTCTCACGTTCAATGAGCAAGGCGTACTCACTGGCCGGCCTGCGGTTCGGGTATGCGGTAGGGCAGGAGCAGGTGATCGACGAGATGATGAAGGTAAAGGACAGCTACAACACCGACGCCATCTCCGTCGCCGCTGCGACGGCAGCGATCGAGGATCAGGAGTACGCGAAGTTCACCTGGGACCACGTGAAAAACGAGCGCGCCCGCGTCTCAGCGGAACTGAGCGAACTCGGCTGGGTCGTCCTGCCCAGCCAAGCCAACTTCATCCTCGCCACTGCGCCCGATGGTCATGGCCGGGCGGCGTATCTGGGGTTGAAGGAACAGGGCATCCTTGTCCGCCACTTCGATAAACCGGGCCTGGCGGACAAGATACGCATCACGATCGGCAGCAGTCAGGAAAACAATGCGTTGTTGGGTGGCATCAAGAGCCTGACAACCGCAGAGAAAGCGGCGTAAGATTGAATGGCAACCTGGTTACAAGGTGACTTATGGTGACGCTTAAAGCGCATTTTGATGGTAAGACGATTGTCCCGGACGAGCCCGTCTCGTTGCCCGAGGGGACCGCGCTCACCGTGCATGTCGAGGAAGCGAAGACAGTGATTGATGAGACGGAAGGCGGCAAATACATGACGGCCGGCGAACTTGCAAAGTCGGAGTTTGTTGGAATGTGGGCCGATCGCACGGACATCACCGACAGCTTGGAATACGCACGACAGCTTCGTGATCGCGCGCAGCACCGTAAATTCGACCGATGATCTTCATCGACTCCGATATTCTCATTGATATTACACGCGGCAAGCCTAACGCGATTGCGTGGCTCAACGCGATGCATCCAATAGGCGTTGTGATTTCCGGATACTCCGCGATGGAATTGATCGACGGTACGCAAAACCGTGAGGACATGCGAAAGACACAACTGGTGCTGCACAAGATTCGCGCTATCTGGCCGAGTTCAAAATCCTGTTCGAGTGCATTGAAAACCTTCGAACAGATTCACCTTGCAAACGGGATCGGCTTTATTGATGTTCTGATCGCGCACACAGCCTTAGAGTTCGCACTGCCCCTGCACACATTCAACGTCAGGCATTTCACCGCCGTTCCTGACCTGCAGACGATTCAACCTTATACCCGATAGCACCCCTTATGCCCGACCGCACCGCACAATTGTCCCGCAAGACCAAAGAGACCGACATCACCCTCGCGCTCAACCTCGATGGCAAAGGCAACTCGATTGCCAAGACCGGCGTCGGGTTCTTCGACCACATGCTCGACCTTCTGGCCCGCCATAGCCTTGTCGACCTCGACGTAAGCGCCAAAGGCGATCTTGACGTCGACGCGCACCACACGGTCGAGGACGTCGGCATCGTGCTCGGTCAGGCCCTTGATAAAGCGCTCGGTGACAAGCGCGGCATCTACCGTTACGGCTGGGCCATCGTGCCAATGGACGAAAGCCTCGCCCAGGTCGCGATCGACCTGTCCGGCCGGCCCGCGTTCGTCTTCAACGTCAAATTCACGGGTGAACTGATCGGTCAATTCCCTGTCGAATTGATTGAAGAGTTTTTGAAATCTCTGTCGACCGCAGGCAAGCTGAACCTGCATATCACGGTCCCGTACGGAACGAACAACCACCACATCTCCGAAGCGATCTTCAAAGCCCTCGCCAAAGCCCTCCGCCAGGCGACGAGTTTAGATCCGCGCAACGATGCGGTGCCGAGCACGAAGGGGTCGTTGATCGTTTGAGTGGGGTGAACGCCAAGACGCCAAGGACGCCAAGTTAAAAAAACGCCAAGAACTAAACGCGAAGATGGATGATCGAACTTAGCAGATGGCGCAAGAAGCTCTTGCGATCCTCCATCCTCGTTTTCTCCTCCTTGGCGTGTCTCTCTTGGCGTCCTTGGCGTCTTGGCGTTCATTCGAATTCGCCTGTGCAAGACTAGTGTCATTAAGTAACGGGAGAGGGGTCAACGCGTCTCAATCTACGGTGGGGCGAAAAGCCGAATGTGCGCGCAATCGCATCGGCGCGCGCACTGCGGGAAAACAGAAAATCATGTGTTCCTGAATCACGGTGGGGGTCCGGTGCGCCAGCCAGCGTCGGGGCGCGCAGCGCATTCGAAGGGGTATGCAGGCAATCGCTGCGCATCATCGAATGACCGACGGCCGACGCGACGATCGGCGACGCCCGGGTCGGCGAATTGCGGTCATGTGGACCGCCGTCGGTTCATGTCGTTTTGTGTCGTTTGTTGGTCGGTTTGATGTCGGTTGTAGGTCGGCTTCGCGGAGATTTTCCAGGCGTCAGAATGCGAAAAAAGCGCGTTTTTCATGTGGAAACGCGGATTTTCCGTGTTGGATGGGGAGGGATGAAAGCAAAAACTATTTTTTCTTCGCGCCTGGGTTCGGGTCAAACGTCTGCTTGACTGTCGATCGCCGACTGACGCGATCAGATTACACCCTTCACACCGTGCTTGGCGACCCATTCACTGATGAGCTTCCTGGTCGGCTCGGTCGCTTCGACGAGTGGCAGGCGCATCGCGCCACCGTCCAGGCCCGCAACCTGCATCGCGTACTTGATGCCGGCGGGGTTGCCGTCGAGGAAGAGGCTCTTGATGAGCGGGTAGAGCTTGTAGTGCACACGGGCCGCTTCGGTGAAGTCACCAGCGAGGGCGTGCTTGGTCAACTGCTTGACGTCATTCGGAAGGAGGTTGGAGACCACACTGATGACGCCCTTAGCGCCGATCGACATCAGCGGGAGTGTCAGAGAGTCGTCACCACTGACGATCGTGATGTCGCACAAGGAGCTGATCTCGCTGGTCATGTCAGGCAGGCCGGTCGCTTCCTTGATCGCGACGATGTTCTTGTGGCTGTTCAACCGCGCGACGGTCTGTGGCGTCATCGTGATGCCCGTCCGGCCGGGGATGTTGTACAGCACGATTGGCAAGTCGACCGTGTCGGCGAGCGTCATGAAGTGACGGTAGAGCCCTTCCTGGGAAGGCTTGTTGTAATAGGGGTTGACGCTCAGACCGGCCGTCGCGCCGAGATTCTTGGCTTCGGTGTGCAGGTGGACGGCTTCGGTCGTCGCGTTGGCGCCAACACCCGCGATGACGGGCACGCGGCCCTTAGCCTGCTCGATCGTGATCTGGATAACCCGAAGGTGCTCAGCGAAGTCGAGCGTCGGCGATTCACCAGTCGTACCGACGGGGACGAGCCCGTCGATACCCCCTTTGATCTGATAGTCGACCTGTTCGCGCAGGCGGTTCTCATCCACCTTGCCGCTGCTGGTGAATGGGGTGACGAGAGCCGTGATTGCGCCGCTGAACATGGGAATCCTCCAAGGGTTTGCCTAGGTCCGGCGATTGTAGGGGAGGGTCACCGAATGGCAAGCAAAGCAGGGGATTTGAACGCGGAAGCGCAGAGGGAAGAACCCGGAGAAACGCCGAGAATGCGGGCAGATGAAACAGGGATTTCGCAGATGGCGCAGATTGGGAAAAACGCGATCAACCTGATCGACGAGAACTGTGTAATCCCCGTTCGATTTCTCTGCGTCCCTCTGCGTTCCCCACTCCGCGCCTCTGCGTTGATCCGCTCTTCAGGGCGGTTATCGCTTGGCCTTGGCGGGAGCGTTGTTGGCTTCGAGCATCTGTTTGACCTGCATGATGTTCAACGCAGCAGCGCCGAGGAGCATGAAGCCCAAGACGATGAGGACGATCGCGACGGACGAATGGACGGCCGAGAAGATCGAGTCGTCACTGAGGCCAAACCGGATGGCACCCAGCACAATCGCGAGCACGCCACTGGTGAGCATGATCGGGATGACGGTCTGGCGGAACTCGAGGGTCTGGTAGATGGGGGTGCGGGCCTTGCGAACGGCCGGCGCGGCCTTGGGGCGCGGGGCAAAGACCGACTGGTCGGGTGCCGGGACGATGACGGCGTCATCGTCGTCGGGAGGGGCGTGGTCGAAGGGGCTGTCACTGGCGACCTCGACCGGTTCCGGTGGCGCTGGCGTGGCCGGGGCGATGGGTCGCGCGGTCGGGGCCGACGCTCGGACGCGAGATGCCGGGCGGGCTTCCACGACGGGCGTGGGGGTCGGCGTGGCGGTGGCTTTGGGGCTCGCTGGCGCAGTGGGGCGCGTGCTGCGAGCGACCGGGACGGCGGGTGTCACCGGTGCGGGTCGTGCGACCTTTGCCGGTCGTGCCACCGGTGGAGGGGTCACCGGTGCTGCGGGCTCATCGTAAACCTCGGCGGCGTGGTGGGATTCGCTCGCGGAATCTTCCTCGGGTTCGTGCCCACTAGCCAGCGCGTTCAAGGCGGCGGCGAGGTCGTCGTTCTTCTTGGCCATGTCGCCGATCTTACTCGAATCGATCAAAAAACCCCACGGGTTTCGGATCGGCGTGCCGAGGAGATCGAGAAGGGGAAATCGCAAAGGCGTACGCGAGTATCGAGGGTCGCTTGCGCCTTTGCGATGTTCGACTGTCGACCATCGACCCCATCCCACCTGCATCACCGGACTGTCTTTCCCGACTTATCGGACTTAGTCCAAGAAAATGTGTCGCGAGCGCATTTGGGATTGGGGGCCAAATTGACGCCTGAGTATAGTTCGCGGCGTCGTCAACGCTGGGGAACGCTCTCGTGGTTCAAAGGTGACGATCGTCAACGACCAACGGCTGGGGATGTTCATCGTGGACATCATCCGGCACGACCGGCGCTTGCGACCGACCGACGGTATGCATCGCCAGTGGTCAATCCGTTTAGTTTTAGCTTCGCCGGCCGTGTCGTTGTAGGGCTGGCTCAGCAGTGGAACACCATTTGCCATGAAGTGGGCAGACAAAGCACCTATGGAGAAAGCAATGAACGAGCAGGAGTTCCAAACCAAGCTGGCCGAGCTGATGGGCGAGATCAGCACGCTGCCCATCACCGAACGCGCCAAGCTGGAAAAGCTGGCCGAAGACACCCGCGTCCGCCACGAGCGGTTGCGGCAGACGGTCAGCAGCCTGCAGGAGTCACTCGACTACCTGCGGTTGAGCATCAAGTACCTGGTGTTCGACCTCGAAGCGACTCGCCGCGAGAACGGGTACCTGCGCAAGATGCTCGAGGAGACGACCGAGAACGACTAACCGAGTCTACGAACCGTCATCACCCGGGCCGCTCGCCAGAACGGCCTGGGATGATGACCGAATGCAACACCGAAGAGCGGACGACAGGCGTGTCGTCCGCTCTTGGTCGTTTTGAGCGATCCTCGGGGGTACCCGTGACGTTGTATTGTCGTCGGAATCGGCCGCCGTTAGGATGTCGGTCAACACCGCGTCCGATAACTGCGCAGGAAGCGCCGCGATCGTCACAGAAGTTGCAAGTCTTACGCGAGTCGGGGTCTGCCCGGACCGATGAACGTGACGAGTCGTTTATGCGAAGGGAGTCGTCCATGGGCAAAGGCACCGCGCCGCTGCCCGAATCGCTGAGCTCACCAACGAGCCCGTCCAACGCCGGCGCCGACGACCTGCTGTCCCAGATGGCAGGTGACGAGATCGACCGCCTGCTGGCCGAGGCCGACGTGGAAGCTCCGTCGATTCCCAAGGCCGACAACCTGGACGACGTGATCGCCGACGCCGCCGATGCTGTCAACAGTGCAGCCGACCCGACCAGCGGCTTGTCCGATGACGCCCTCAAGATCCTTGAAGAAGTCCAGAAAGACGCCGACGCCTTACAGAAGGACGTCAGTGAACTGACGAAGCTGACGACCCCCCCGGCTGACGCCACGCCTGCACCGGTTGTAGCGCCGAAAGTGCCGGAAACCGTTTCGGTTACCGACGATTCGATCTCCAGCGAGCTCGACGATCTGTTCAAGCAATTGACCGAGTCCCCACCGGTCGAGGGTGCCCAGATCGCCGGGACGGTTGCGTCGGCGGACGTGCCGGTCGAGGAGGAAGACCCTGTCGCCGCCGCGATGGCGGCCGTTGCCGCTGAAAACGCTGCTGCACCTGCTGCTGCGACCGGCGAATCCAAACCATCAGCCGACGCGTCGGTCTCCATCGAAGCCAAGACCGCCACTGCCGGGCGCGCCGGGCTGGGCTTGGCCGATCTTGCAACGAGCTATGCGACCGCAGGGGTACCCACCACTTCAGCGCACGACGACTCACCGACTCCGTTCTACCTCAAACCGTTGGAATGGATCAACGCCCCTCTGGCCGACGCGTCGGACACGGTGCGCGAGCTGGTCGGTAAGGCCGCCATCATCACACTGGTCAACGCCGCTGCGGTGCTGGTCTACGTGATGTTCTTCCGCAAGTGACCTGCCGATCGGCGGCCTACTTCACCACGTGAAGCACGGCCTTACCGACGAACTTCCGGTCTGTCAGCGCCTGACAGACCTCTGCGACCTTCTCCCACGGCTCTTGCACCTCGATCTGCGGGGTGAGCCTTCCCTGGGAGACCAGCGTTGCCAAACGCCTGAGCCCTTCACTGGCCGGGTCGACCAGCACTTCCTTGAACAGGATGAAGCCATGCAGGTTCAGCAATCCCGTTCCATAGAACTTCTGCATGTTGATGGTCACGTCATTCCCAGCCGTCGTGCCGAAGACGACGCAGTGCCCACCCTGCGCGAGCATCGCGAGCACCTTGCCGAAATGGGGGCCACCGATGGAATCAACGATGAGGTGGTAGGGTCCATGCGCTGCGGCACCGGATGGATCACCGCCGACGATCACCTGGTCTGCGCCACTGCGTTGGACGACCGCGGCGCGTTCCTGACCGCGCACGGTCGCGACGACGGTCGCGCCCGCGAGCTTGGCGAGCTGGATGAGGAAGTCGCCGGTGCCACCGGTCGCGCCGGTGATGAGTACGTTGCGCCCAAGGATCAACCCACCTCTGGCCAGCGAGTACAACGCCGTCAACCCCGCGACGGGCAATGTCGAGGCGACCGCGAACGACACACTATCTGGCAGTTCCGCCAGCGCGTTGGTCGGCACCGCGACGAGTTCACCCCACGCGCCAACGTACATCAACCCGACGACGCGAGCGCCGACCTTGGGTCCCGTCCCATCGGCCGCCGCCTGTTCGACCACGCCCGCCAAATCCCACCCCGGTCGCCGACCCGCCGGCGCGGTCATGCTGTATCGCACTTCCCCACGGTTGACGGAGATCGCATGCACGCGCACGACCGCCTGATCGGGCAGTGGCTGCGGGTCTACCACGTCCTTGATGACAAAGCGTTGGGGAACCGAAGGATCGATAACGACGGCACGATTGGACATGAGAGTGTTCTCCAAGAACGGGAGCTTTCTGGTGCCACAGGCGGCTTGCCCGCCCGTGTCTTGGCCGTCCTACGAGCAAGACGAAACGCGAACAAGCGGATGTCGCGGATCAACCGGCATCTCGGATGGATGATACGCTCGCCAGCTCGACCAAGCATAGTCCGCTGCCACGGCACAGAGCCCGCGTCGTACCGGATTGTGGTGGATGTAATCGATCATCCTGGCAAGTACGCTCGGGTCGGTGACATTTCGATCGTAGCCCGGTCCCTCCTGCCAGAATCGAAACGATGCTTTGCCTGGACGGTCTCTGATAGTCAACCGGTGGAGCATCGGATCATTGCACTGTTGCAGGAGTTGCTTCACCCGGAACGAGAACGGTCGTTTGATCGC
>Ga0163144_10012523_pt1 | contig 17812 bp, 16 predicted proteins | sample OliLak19BULKMAT1_FD_123175 | JGI IMG/M metagenome (GOLD analysis project Ga0163144, IMG submission 123175) | Freshwater microbial mat bacterial communities from Lake Vanda, McMurdo Dry Valleys, Antarctica - Oligotrophic Lake LV.19.BULKMAT1 | ecosystem: Environmental > Aquatic > Freshwater >...
CCATGTTTTATCTGATATATCGTGGCGACGATGTGCAACTAGCTTCATAAAATCCTCCCAATATTGTTGGCAGGATACCTATAAACCACAATGGTTAATAACTCGTGACTACGCTATCTAACAGATAATTGTTAATTTTTGAAAAAGTATCTTATTTCAGTGTTATGGCTGCGGAATGCCGGGTGTTGCTGGTTCATTTCGGCCCTGATCGACGCGCTGGGCATGGCCAAGCGACGGGTCTTTCTTTGCCAGTCCGAGCCGGTCTACGAAGTTTGGCTGTGATTTTTCGTTTTCATACACGGTGAGGGCCTGTTGGGCCATGCCGGTCAGCGGCGTCACATACTCATGGGCGTCAAACGCAGGCTTGCCCTTGGCCTTATTCGACACCTTCTCCCACATAACGCTCAGCAGGCCTCTTTTTTCCTGTGCCGCCGGATTGATGAGGTGATCTACGCCGGATTCCTGCCCTTCCACCGCGAAAGCCAGTTCCGTCGGATTGACTTTACCCGAATTGATTTCCAGCGTGAGGCGTTCCAGCGGCAGGTGCTGGCTCAGTTCCTGCACCACCTGTTTTTTGTCATCCAGGCTCAGATCGTCATAATGCTTGCCGTATTCCTGAACGATATATTTATCGAGCTGCGGGTTGGATGCCACGAATACCGACATCACCTGCTCACGCGAAATGGCCTTACCGGCATGACGGTCGCGCTTGATGGCAACGATGCGGTCATTGGTTGTAGGGTCATCGATGCCGAATAGTTTATCTGCTGCCCAGTGAAGCGGGGCCTTGACCGTGTTATAGGTAGCCAGACCAACCACCGCCTTAACAAGGAAACCGCCGAATCCGATAAGTAACGGGCTGCTATGAGCCGCAACGGCTGCGGTAACCCCGGTTGCTAAACCCACCACTGCCGGCAGCGCTATCATGATGGCGGCAAGCGATGCCATACTGGCGACAAACGATAATGCTACGCCGAAATAACGCTGCCTGCTGCTGCGGCGCAGTTCTTCTTTGATGACAGCATTGTTTTTCGCCAGCGTATCGAGATCGTTGCGGTTAAGCTTGTTGATGGGCTTGTCCAGCTTGGCTGACAGCTCCTCTTTGTACATATCCTTGATAGCATCTTTGCGATGCAGGTAATCCATCTGGGTAAGGGCCGCGCTAACGCCAGCCGCTAAGCCGATGGTAAGCAGCCCGCCGAGGCCGCTGATAGCTCCTGCGCCGGTGGCGACATGATTAGCGGCACCGGGAGTAAGGGCAGTTTGCAGGCCTTTTCCCAACGTTTCGCCTACCGCTTCCGCACTATGCTTGCCGATAACGAGCAGCCCGCCGCGCTGGGCGGCATAACCCACCTCATGGGTCGGATCGAAAACAATTGGCGGCGGCTCTGACATAAGACCTGTTTCCAGTTATTAGGCCATTGTACAGCAAAGCAGTGCCGGAATTGTGAAAGATTTGTGAAAATCAGGGCTTATGAATCAGAGCTTTAGCGCCAGATATTCACGGGCGTGGAGAACGTAATTCTGGGCCGAAACGGGTATAAAAGCCTTGTCTTCAGGGGTTAAGTCCCTGAAATACTTGGCAGGACTACCCGCCCAGAGCTGTCCGGCGGGGATACGTTTACCCGGTGTCACCAGCGCCCCTGCGGCCACCCAGCCGCCGGATTCCACCACCGCGCCGTCCATGATGGTGGCGCGCATACCGACAAAACAATTATCTTCAAGGGTACAGGCATGTAAAAGGGCGGAATGTCCGATGGTTACATTAGATCCGATACTGGTAGGACCGGTATGGCGGGTGACGTGGATCACCGTGCCGTCCTGAATATTGGTGCGTTCGCCGATACGGATGCTATTGACGTCGCCGCGGATGACGCAGCCGAACCATACCCCGGTATCCGCCCCGATATGCACATCGCCAATCACGGCGGCACCGGGCGCAATAAAGGCTTTATCCGAAATAGTCGGCACAACGCCGTTCGGGTGATACTCACCGCGGTAAGGAAGGATATAAGGTTTATTGCTATTGCTGCTGCTCATGCCCGCATATTAGGGGAAAACGGCTGTCAGTTGCAAGCCCGTCGTCTCCGGGAAATCGCACATGACATTCATGTTTTGTACCGCCTGCCCCGATGCGCCTTTGACGAGATTATCGATCACCGAAACAAGTATCGCCTGACCGGGAATACGGTCGGCAAACACGCCGATGACGCAGTCGTTGGTGCCACGCACCTGATGCGTCGACGGTGTCACCCCGGCGGGAAGCACATGCACGAACGGCTCGTGTTCGTATGCCTTCAGCAAAGTAGTGCGCAGATCGTCGGCGGTGTTTTTACCCGATAGTTTCACATACATAGTCGAGAGAATGCCACGGTTCATCGGTATCAGGTGCGGCGTAAACGTCACCTGCAAACTCTTGCTGGCAGCGCGTGAGAGCGTCTGCTCGATTTCCGGTGCATGGCGATGCGAGGCGATACCGTATACGTTCATACCGTCATTTATTTCCGTAAAAATATTGGCTTGTTTAGCACTTCTGCCCGCTCCGGTGACACCGGATTTGGCATCGATGATGATACCCTCTGGGAGTATGCTGCCTGCTTTCAATAATGGAATCAATGGCAGCGATGCGGACGTCGGATAACAGCCGGGATTGGCCACCAGCCTTGCTTCCCTCACCTCTTCGCGCGCGATTTCGGTGAGGCCGTATACGGCTTCTTTCTGCAGTTGAACGGCCTGATGCGCATGTCCGTACCACTTCGCATATATCTCCGGATCGGACAGGCGAAAATCCGCCGACAAATCGATGATCTTCAGATGTTTTGGCAGCCCGGCAATGACGCTTTGCGCGGTCGCGTGCGGCAGGCAGCAGAACACCACATCGATAGCATTGAAATCCACCTGCTCGATGGTTATCAGTCTCGGAAGTTTCTTGAAACGCAGATGCGGATAGACGTCGCCCATCTCTTTTCCCGCCTGCGAATCGCCGGTCAGTACGCTCAGTTTGACATGCGGATGCGCAAGGAGAATTCTGACCAGCTCCGCGCCGGTATACCCACTCGCGCCGATAATCGCTACGTTGATAATGTCTTTCATATTCATGCTCCGGATACAAAAAAGGCGCCTCTTCGGCGCCTTTTTTCGTTTGGAATAAAGATCGCCAATTAACGTTTAGAGAACTGGAAGCTACGGCGTGCTTTCTTATGGCCGTACTTCTTACGTTCAACCACGCGGCTATCGCGGGTCAGGAATCCGCCTGAGCGCAGTGGCTTGTGGAATATTGCGTCATATTCATCGAGCGCGCGGCTGATGCCTAAACGGACTGCACCGGCCTGACCGGAGAGACCACCGCCAACGACGGTGCACTTAATGTCGAAATTGCCGATACGGTCAATCGCAGCAAACGGCTGATTGATGATCATGCGCAGCACAGGGCGAGCAAAATACTGCTCAAAGCTCTTGCCGTTTACGAGAATCTTACCGGTTCCACGCTTTACCCATACGCGGGCAACAGCGGCCTTGCGGCGGCCAGTGCTGTATGTGGTGAGTTCCTTGGGAGAGGCAGCGGCCTTTTCCTTGGGTGCTTTAACCGCTACGGTATCCGACTTCGCGGATGCTTTGGTGCTGGTGGATTTTTCTTTAGCCACGTCTATTACCTCTTATTCTTGGGATTCTTGGAAGCGAAGTCATAGACTTCTGCCTGCTGTGCAGTGTGCGGATGTTCCGCACCGCCATAGACGCGGAGCTTGCCGAGCTGCTGGCGTGCCAGCGGGCTTTCTTTCGGCATCATGCGTTCAACGGCTTTCTCAACCACGCGTTCCGGGAACTGGCCATTCAGAATGGCTTCCGGAGTCAGGGTCTTGATCCCACCCGGGAAACCGGTATGGCGATGATACACCTTATTACGGAGCTTTTTGCCCGTGAGCTTTACCTTACCGGCATTGATGACAACCACATGGTCGCCCGTGTCGATATGGGGGGTGAAAATGGTCTTGTGCTTGCCGCGCAATAGCTTGGCAACCATGGAAGCAAGACGGCCCAGTACGACGCCATCGGCATCGATAACAAGCCATTTCTTTTCAACTTCAACGGGTTTCGCCGAATAGGTCTGCATAAACGAACGTAGTCCTGACACTAAATACTATTAAAAAGGAACCGGAATTTATTGTAACCCTGAGGGCAAGTCAACTGATAATTTACCTTATTACGGTAGAAATAACAGCCTGTGTTTGCCAATCGATGCAAACTATGGTAAATTATCTGATATTTCCATATATTATAACAGCTTGATACGGTTGCAATGCCCGCCCCCAAAAAGACCCTTACGATGGAACAGATTCAGGAGCGTGTCGGCGCGGTCATGGCGCAGCACGAAACCTATCAGGATTTCGGAACATTCTTCCACGCGCTCTTGCAGGCCAACGATAATATGTCCTCTCCCGGTCTGGCCGAAAATCTGACAGAGGCGTCACCCCATAAATACGGACGCACCGCCATAGAGAGTTACCGGAAAAGTTATCACCCGCCTTCCTATCGCTTCGTCAAGGATGTGCTGGATACTAACGCCCTCCACTTCAAAGAGGTTACACCCGAGCTGCGGAAATTGTTTTTTGACAAGGCGCACCTGACCGAAGTCACCGCCGCATCTGCCGACGAGTCCAACCGTAAAATCATGAGGCGTGTCGAAACCGACCTTACGCTTGGAAAGACATTGCAATGGGTTGATATCATGAAAGAGCTGCTTGCATTCCACATGCAGGGCGACCGGATGACGGTGGCCGATATCCAGAAGGAAGCAAAGACGCATGTGCCGCAGAATGTGGAAGGGTATATATTACCGCGCCGCCTGACCAATGTCCTGCAGAAGGACACCCGCGCCACGGAAACGGAACGCCGCGCGCTCTACCGCTTCCTGAGGCTGGAGAGTCCCGCCATCCACCTCATTGAAACGGAAGTGCAGGATGAAAAAGGTAAAATCAAAGACACGCTGATTGAAATCGAAGAAACCGATTTCAGCCGAACACTGGATGCTGTGCTGACGCGACTTAAATCAGCAGCGGAGATACGGCACGGGCCTTTGGACGACGGTCTCCTTCAAAAAGCGCCGGTTAAACAGCAGATGGACGCCAGGCAGTTAGAAGCGCGTTCACGCCAGCAAGCGGCCTTAAAAGGACAAGTCTTCGTCACCGCTTCCGACCTGAGCGACTGGCGCAAGGGACAGAAAACACCCATCCTGAATAAAGTACGCGCACTGGTACGGTTATTTCAGTCACTGGTGACGCACGGCAGCATAGTGCAGCAGGCTGATGTGGATAACCTGACGCGCTTTTCGCCTTTCAGCGAAGCGGATCTCCATCACACCGCCCATCAAATGATTGGCGAAAGCGACGAGCAGAAAACCGATATTCATGCCCTGCTGAAAGACATTCGCGGTGCAGATGGCATTGATATCAGCATGGAAGGGGTTGTGGCTACTATCCCCCCAGGTTCACAGGTAAATCTTACCCTGGGGCAGATCAAAGAGTTTGAAAAGAGCGCCAGGGATAGTTTTCCATTGCCCGATCCTTTGCGGGAACTGATGCGTCGCTACGATTACATACTGCAGAAAAACGGGCACCCTGCCCTTGACCCCGACGATATCGATAAGGTCCTGCGCATAGCAGAACAGAACCGCACAGCATTTCAGGCTCTGCCCCATGAGGACAAAAAGGCACGGAAAACGTCAGGTGGGTGGGGCACCCGAGTCAGGGCGACGGAAGCTGCTAAGGTTGCTGAAGCTGCTGAGATAAGAGATGAGCATAACCCTGCCGAACCGGTAAAACCCCTAGGTGGCCGTGTCTGAACCTTACTGGGTCAAAAAAATCTTGAAATGCATTCCGCCGAAAATGGCCTCGATTTTACCATCAGCACCCAAAGGCAAAAGGCACTGGCGGTATTTGACGGTTTCCTGACGGAGGTTCAGAAACTCCCCCTCTTCCAGTAACGGCTTACAGGTTCCCACCACCTGCGCGAAATTGCGCGTCAGATGGTTGGCGGTCGGATGCTTCGACGATTCAGGATCGTTTTTAATGGTGCCGTGGGTGTAGGCATCGGCAATCTTCTCGCCGAGATAGGTGTAATTATAATCCGCTTTGCTGAGATCTCTGACATGTATCAGAAAGCAGCTCTCCCATAAATCAGGCAAGTCCTCGGGGTCTATATCCTGCTCCGTGGGCATAGGACGCCCCCTGCGCAACTTCTCCCAGTAGGACAGAAGACGCAGCGTAATACGGCGTTCTATTCCGGTCAGTGTTTCAGTAGCCATCTATAGTAAAACCATCGGATTTAAATAAAATTTTATCTATTTAATCAGGTGCTTAACTATAGCGTATAATTGTACGGGAGACTACTAATTTCGGTAAATGCCTGTTTTGCCGGAGTCAACCGTAACGGCCAGTGATATAGTCCTGGGTCTGCTGGTGGGTGGGGCTGGTAAAGAGCTGGCTGGTTGTACCGGATTCGATCACTTTTCCGAGATGAAAAAAGCAGGTCTGCGACGAAACGCGGGCAGCCTGTTGCATGGAATGGGTGACGATAACAATGGTGAAATTTTCGCGCAGATCGCTAATCAGCTCCTCGATGCGCGCGGTTGCAATCGGGTCGAGCGCCGAACACGGCTCGTCCATAAGGATAATTTCCGGGTTCACCGCAATGGTGCGGGCAATGCATAAACGCTGCTGCTGGCCACCCGACAGGCTGGTGCCGGATTCCAGCAGGCGATCTTTTACTTCGTCAAAGAGGCCGGCTTTTTTAAGGCTCTGTTCGACAATCGCATCCATGTCGCTTTTCGTGGATGCCATGTGGTGGATACGCGGGCCGTAGGCCACGTTATCATAAATCGATTTTGGGAACGGGTTGGGTTTCTGAAACACCATACCTACCCATGAACGCAACTGCACCACATCCTGCTCGGAGGAATTGATGTCAATATCATCGATAACAATCCGCCCATCAACGCGACACCCCTCTATGGTATCGTTCATACGGTTCATGCAACGCAAAAATGTTGATTTTCCGCAGCCGGAAGGGCCGATAAATGCCGTCACGCTGTTGGCGGGAACCTCAATACTGACGTCAAACAGCGCTTGTTTTGCGCCGTAAAAAACATTGATGTTCTGTGCTGAAATTTTTGACATGCTTACCGTGAATTACCAACGAACCTCGAAACGCTTTCTAAGAAAAATAGCCAGCGCATTCATCGCCAGCAATAACATGAGCAGAACTAAAATGCCAGCAGCCGTTTTTTCCGCATACCCCGCCTCGGGTGTCCCCGCCCACAGATAAATCTGCACCGGCATTACGGAAACCGGCGAGGTGAATCCTGTCGGCAGATCCACCACAAACGCCACCATGCCGATCATCAGCAGCGGCGCCGTCTCGCCGATAGCGCGCGCCATGCCGAGAATGGTGCCGGTCATGACACCCGGCATCGCCAATGGCAACACATGATGCCATACCACCTGCACCGGCGTTGCTCCGAGCGCGCGCGCTGCCTGACGAATAGAACCGGGAATGGATGCCAGCGCCACGCGGGTGGTGATGATGATGACCGGCAATATCATCAATGCCAGCGTCATGCCACCCACAATGGCCGCAGAGCGCGGCATACCCAGCACGTTGATATAGACAGCAAGGCCGAGCAGACCGAAGACAATCGAAGGGACGGCAGCAAGATTATTGATATTTACTTCGATCAGATCGACCCAGCGGCCTTTCCGTGCGAACTCTTCAAGATACACCGCCGTCATTACCCCCAGGGGGAATACGACCAGCAGGCAGGAAATCAAGGTCAGCGCCGAGCCCATCATGGCACCTAAGAATCCCGCCTGCTCGGCAACGCGCGAATCGCCCTGCGTAAAGAAGGTGGTGTTGAATACCGTGCGCACCGATCCTTTGGATTCCAGCATCTTCAGCCAGAATAGCTGGCGGTCATTGAGCACCCGGTCCGATTCAGTCGTTTTTTCAGAAATCCCGCCTTTGAAAAAGAGATCGGCCTTGCCCGATGCAATTACCCAGACATCTTTGGTCTGCGTCAATAAGGAGGGATTCTTATCCAACAGTTCTTTAAGCTGCGCGCCGCTATCGGAACTGATCAGCGAGGTCAGGTCTTTTTGATCGGAACGCTCGGTCACGTCGGGGAACAGGTTTTTAAGCGTAGTTTTTGCCAGCTGCTGGTAGCTGGACGGCGAGAGATTACTGGCATCCTGCCCTGCTTCCACTCCCAGCGAAGCCGTATCGAATGTTACCGTCAGTTTGATTTCAGTCTGCATAAAGCCCTGATATCCGCGTGCGGTCAGACTGGCGAGCAGTACCAGCAAAATGAGCACCGCCAGCCCAAGCGCGCATTGGCCGTAACGGCGGAAACGCTTTTCCGCGCGCATGCGCTTCTGGTGGATAAGGGGATTGCCGGTACGGTTACTCATATTTCTCCCGGTATTTTTTGACAATGGTAAGCGCGATGATATTCAGCACCAGCGTGATGCAGAAGAGCGTCAGCCCAAGGGCAAATGCCGCCAGCGTCTTCGGGCTGTCGAATTCCTGATCGCCGACAAGGAGCGCCACAATCTGCACGGTGACTGTCGTCACCGAATCGAGCGGATTGAATGTCAGGTTCGCCGCCATACCGGCAGCCATCACCACAATCATGGTTTCGCCAATCGCGCGCGAGATGGCCAGCAATACTGCCCCCATGATGCCGGGAAGCGCGGCGGGCAACACCACCTTGCGGATGGTTTCCGACTGGGTGACGCCCAGCGCGTAGGAGGCATCGCGCAGGCTGCGTGGTACCGAGGTGATGATGTCGTCCGAGAGTGATGATACGAAAGGAATAATCATGACGCCCATTACTAAGCCGGCGGCCAGCGCGCTTTCTGATGTGATGCTGAGCCCAATTGTCTCCCCTAAACTATGCAACAGGGGCGCCACCAGAATAATGGCGAAATAGCCATATACCACCGTGGGGATCCCGGCCAGCACCTCTAAAACGGGCTTTAAAATATTGCGCGTATGGCGGTTGGCATACTCCGCCATATAAATCGCGGAAAACAACCCAAGCGGCACCGCCACCAGCATGGCAATCAGGGTAATCAGCAGCGTGCCTGCAAACAGCGGAACCGCGCCGAACGCGCCGCTACTGCCTGCCTGATCGGCGCGCAACGCCATCTGCGGGCTCCATTGCAGGCCAAAGAGGAAATCGGTGATGGGAATGAATTTAAAAAAGCGGATCGCTTCAAACAGTACGGAAAATACAATCGCAAGCGTTGCCAGAACCGACACGCACGAGGCAACGATGAGCATCACCTTCACCACTTTTTCGATGCGGTACTGGGTGACGTTACTTTTACGCCGATGCTGCGTAGCTACGATCATAGCCCTACTCCGTTATCGCGTCTTTCTTGTCAATCAGCTGGGGAACGAGGTCGTCATATACCGGGAGGTATATACTGAAAATACTTCCGCGTCCCACTTCACTTTCGATGGTCATAACACCGTGATGGCGATTTAGCACGTGCTTTACGATGGCAAGCCCCAGCCCGGTACCCCCTACTTTACGAGTCCGCGCCGTGTCGACCCGGTAGAAACGCTCGGTAAGCCTTGGAATATGCTCCTTAGAGATACCCTCCCCGTTATCCTGAACCGAGAAGTAAATCGCCCGCGATAAATTCCTGAAAGTGGGGTCGTCCGGCAGCGATGAAGTCAGTTTGGCGGTTAAAATTACTTCCGTATCCGGGTTGGTATATTTGATGGCGTTGCCGATCAGGTTGCGTATCACCTGCGCCAGTTCTTCGTCGTCGCCTTTGGTCGGTGGCAGGTTGTCATTGAGCTTGAGGCGGATGGTGACATTTTTCTGTTTGCACGCCCATTCGAAATGCTGCTTTTCGGCGCGGATAATGCGCAGCACATCGACTTTGGAAATCGGCGTGGCATGCACGTTCATTTCGATTTTCGACAGCGACAGCAAATCGTTAACCAGCTTGGACATGCGCTCGGCCTGATCGGCCATTACCTTTAGAAATTCGTCGCGCGCCATCGGGTCATCCTTGGCCGGGCCGCGCAGCGTTTCGATAAAACCGATGATACTGGCCAGGGGTGTGCGGATTTCATGGCTGGCGTTGGCCACGAAGTCGGCGCGCATGCGCTGGATGCGCTTCTGCTGCGTGATGTCGGTCAGGGTGATGACGATGGAGATGCCGCCTTCGGACGGAATCGGGAAGCGCTCGATGATGGCCTGAAAATCCTTCATGAACGGCTCGCCCAGATGCAGTTCGACCTCCTGCCCGTGCAGATTATCGATCACCGCCGAAATAGCGTTGATGAGCGTGTCGTTGGGAATGATGTCGCGCAGGTAACGGTGCGCGAGGTTCTGGCCGAAAATATTGCGGGCGGCGCGGTTGGTACGCACGATGACCTTGTTATCGTTGGTCATGATGAGAATATCCGGCAGGGTATCGACGAGAATTTCGCGCTCGGTAATGACGGTTTCCATTTCCTGACGCTTATTTTCCCACGATTGCTGCAGCCGGTTGAGCGCCCCCGACAATTCACCGACATTGCTGAGGAAACTCAAATCCGGCGAGCGCACGCGCTTGTCGAGCGCAAGGTCGTTCACATAATGGGTCAGCGCCGAGATGTTGGACAGGAACGGAATGACAAATACCGCCGCCACCAGCATGGTGCCGATATAGCCGTAGACGAAATAACTGAAATCCAGTTCGCCCAGAATGGCAAACAAGGACAGCACCAGCAAGGACGGGCTGGAAACCACCATGATGGTCTTAATCAATGTACTGAAGGGAATGGCCGTTTTACTGGATTGCATTGCTGGCTGAACTCGTTGCTGGGTAGACCCATGTTTTACCATGCCACCGCACAGCAAGCAAAATTAATGTTGGCTCGCCTTAAACATTAAGAAAGCCAACCAAATCTTTCACTTCTTTCATGGTTTTACCCGCGATGGACTGAGCCCGCTCCACACCCCGCGCCAGCACCTTATCGATATAATCGGGGGACTGGAGAAGTTCGCGCATTTTGCTGCTGATCGGCGCAAGATGTTCTACAGCCACTTCCGCTAATTTCGGTTTGAAAACGGAGAAGTTTTTATCACCGAACTCCACCAGAACCTGCGCGCGCGTTACACCGGTGAGAGCCGCGTAAATATTGACGAGATTGGACGTTTCAGGGCGATTTTCAATATTCTCGCCAATGGTCGGGAAACTATCCGATGTGGCTCTCTTGAATTTCTTGGCAATGGCGTCGGCATCATCGGTCAGATTGATACGGGACAAATCGGATTCATCCGATTTGCTCATTTTCTTGGTGCCGTCTTTCAGACTCATTACACGAGTGGCTTCGCCCATAATCACTGGTTTAGGAAGTGGGAAAAAGCCACCTTCATCTTTTGAAACCGTGTAGCCTTGGCAATACTGCCGATTGAATGCACCCGCAATATCGCGGCATAGTTCGAGATGTTGCTTTTGATCTTCTCCCACAGGTACATGCGTCGCCTTATAGACAATAATATCTGCAGCCATCAGTACCGGATAGGCAAATAATCCTAAGGGTGCATCTTCTGCAACAAAGCTACCGGCAACAACAACCTTCTTTATTATTTTTAGCGCATTCTCTATTTCATCTTGAGTAGCTGTCTCATAAAATTTAATGCGTTTTAATTTTACTTTGGGAGATTCAGCTTCTTCCCCAGTCTTCTCCTTAAACTGCGTCATCCTGTTCAGCCACCCCAGGGGGGTATGGCAGGAGAGTATCCATGCGAGTTCTGCATGGGCGGAAACGGCGGACTGGTGGAAGATGGCGCTCTTGTCGGGGTCGATGCCGCAGGCGATATAGGCGGCGGCGGTTTCGCGCACGTTGGAGCGTAATTTTTCGGGGTCCTGCGGCACGGTGATGGCGTGCAGGTCGGCGAGCATGAACAGGCACTCGTAATCGCCCTGCAGCTTCACCCAATTGCGGATGGCGCCAAGGTAATTACCCAGATGCAGGTTGCCCGTAGGCTGAACGCCGGAAAGTATGCGACCCATATTTATATAATGAATACAATGCAGTGTGGTTAGGCCTTTGTACTAGCAGCCCTGCCCCATAGCGCAACAGGAATTTCTACACCTTGAAGAATTCGGGCGTTTTGTATATATACAAGCCCCTATGACCATTAAACATATCCATGAACATGGCGTTTTCCCGCAGGTGCGCATGCGCCGCCTCCGGCAGCAGGCATGGTGCCGTGAGCTGGTGGCCGAGCACAGGCTGCTTAGCAGCGACCTGATATGGCCGGTATTCATTCAGGAAGGTAAAAACACCGAAACGCCGGTGGCATCCATGCCGGGCGTGTCACGTATCACGTTGGATTTACTGGTTAAAAAAGCAAAACACGCGCATGGTCTTGGCATCAAGGCGATTGCGTTGTTCCCGCTGATAGATGAGAAACTCAAAAGCCCGCTGGGCGATGAGGCGTTATTTCCCGACAATCTGGTCTGCCGCGCCATCCGCGAGATTAAAAACGCCGTGCCTGAAATTGGCGTCATCGGCGATGTTGCCCTCGACCCCTACACCTCGCACGGGCAGGACGGTATTGTTGAGCATGGCACAATCGTCAATGATGCCACTGTTGAAAAACTCTGCGAACAGGCCGTCGTGCAGGCCAAGGCCGGTTGCGATATTGTCGCTCCGAGCGACATGATGGATGGCCGCATCGGCGCTATTCGTAAAGCGCTCGACCATGACAACCATACCGATACGCTGATACTGGCCTACAGTGCTAAATACGCCTCGCATATGTACGGCCCGTTCCGCGACGCCGTGGATTCTAAAAAATTACTGGGTAGCGCCGATAAATCCAGCTACCAGATGAACCCGGCCAACGGCGATGAGGCCATGCGCGAAATCGGCCTCGACATCGCCGAAGGCGCCGATTTGGTGATGGTCAAGCCCGGCATCAGCTATCTCGATATTGTCTACCGCGCGGCCAGCAATTTCCCGGTGCCGGTGCTCGCCTATCAGGTCAGCGGCGAATATGCGATGATTAAAGCGGCAGGCGTAAACGGCTGGATTGACGGCGATGCCGTAATGATGGAACAGCTGCTATCGTTCAAACGTGCGGGCGCACGTGCGATTTTCACCTACGCTGCCGTCGAGATTGCAGAAAAGATTTCAGATTAAGCTTTATTCCACCAGTCATTGACCGGACGGCGATCGCATGGGCTGCCCTCGGCACCGACACACGGACTCATGAGATCCGGCTGGCTATTGCTGCAGGCCGCTAATAGCAAAAGAGCTACACTGATCAGAATCACCTTGCTCATATATATCCCCCTCAATTTGCGTGCGAGGCAATACTACCAGACGCTGCCATAATGGCAATACTGTTCCACGCTAATTCCAAGCGAATATTATTTGCGTTTCTCGAGCGCTTCCTGTGCACGTTTGGCAAATTCTTCCGTAGCGCTACGCAAGCCCTTGTTAACGAGACCCGGATCACGCGGAGGAGGTGCGCTCGTGCCACCTGGGCCGGTACGCCCGCCACCCTTCGGCCTGCTGCCGCCGCCGGGACCACCACCACCGCCGCCAGGGCCGCCGCCTTCACCCGGTTTACCAACCCTTTCCCACGGATTGCCCGACGAGAACTTGAAGTCTGTCGCAGCACCGGAGATGTCCTTAGCGATTTGCACGACGATATGGTTAAAGCGTTCGGCAAGATCGGAGATAATCCACATGGTCAGCGGCAACATGATGCCAACCGGGTTTACAGGCTGGGCGCATCCGCTGTTAACAGCGCCGGTGAAATCCCAGATGCCGTCGAAAGGCACGTAAATACCGAGATTGCAATCCCACACCGCAAAGCGCCAGTAATGTTCCGAAAACGGCGTGCCGCGAAGTGTTTCCGCCCATTCCGTCCAGCAGACGGTGAGTCCCACCACCTGATCGAGACAGGACTTAATCAACTGCACAAAGAATGCAAAGAACGCAAACAGGAATATCGGCTGCAGGCACGAATTCAGCACCTGATTCAGCCAGCCGTCAAACAGGTGACGGGTGCGCGTAAACAAAATGCAGGCGAAGAAAATCGGCGCCAGACCGAAGAGCAATGTACGCATTACCAGCGCCATGAGATATACCCATACCGCATTCAGCATCGCCTTGATGAACGTCCATATCGCCACCATCAGTACTGCCAGAATAACAATCCCGTACGGGCCGGTGGAGGCGGTTGCCATAATGGTAATAACCATTTTGGTTGAGACCGCCGTTACAATCGCCTGATCCATCCAGTCGAACGGTTCGCCGCCGAGCGAATTGCCACCCACCACAATGGTTCCCATCTCGGCAATAAGATCGTCGGTGCCATCATTAAAGAAGGGGACAAACGTCTGTGCAAAATACGTCCATGCCGTGCCGGTCACGAGCATGGCGACCACACCCATCTTGAATATGCGCATGGCAAAGTCGGAGACAGTCAACTGCACCATGCCGAAAGTGAATAGCATGCCGTAAATGGCCACATACAGTATGATTGCAGCCTTGACGGCATCGGTAAAACCGCTATCCGCGGTAATGGCGGTAAACATCTGCTGGCTGATCGGAGCCAGTGCCGATTTCAGGTAGGTGACGATGGTGGAGATAATACCGCTACCTGAAGAAGGCATGACAATGTCATACTCCGAATCGGAGGTACAGGTACCGTCAGGGTTAGCGGTCTGGATACACGCACCAGCACTGTCGCAGCTACCCGGAAGACCGGTAGCGGTAAAGCAGAAATTACCTGCGTCCGTGCCGTTACACGCCAGCGCGGTGCTGGCGGTCAGCGGTGCAAACAATATGCTGGCCAGAAGCGCAAGACAGGCTGCATAACACAACGAATGCATCCCGCGTTTCGCCGATGCTACTAATCCATGAATGGTTTGTGTCATATGTCCCATTTACGCTTTCCTAGCTAGCACGTTACCAAGGATACCCCCGCCGAGAGCACCGGCCTCAATCACCCTTGGGTTGCTGCTCATTGCTCTGGCAGCCTGCCCTCCAAGCGCCGCGCCGCCAATGGTGGCGCCCCCTTCTTTTACAGTCTGCTTTATCTGATTCATTTTAGCCTTAAGGTTGGTCGATTGGAAAGCGATACCACTACCAGCACGGGCGATTTCCTGCGCCACTTCGGGCATTTTCTTGCATAGGTCTTTCATAATCGATGCGTAAATCCATAAGCTGATCAGCGCAAATAACAGCTTCTGATTCACCTTGCCATTATCCAGTCCGAAATTGATGCCGGGCGTATTGAAGTTATTGGCGTTAAACCCACCGCGATCAAATGGGTTGATGACAATCTGCACCGGCGGCACCATTTTTTCCTTGTGCCCGGATGTCGCCATTTTTTTCTTCAGCTCGTTCGTAAAGTTCGGATCGGTCGGCATCATCCACGAGAAAATAGGCTGGTTGGTACGCCAGAACATATTGAAATCTGGAGGATTGGCGGGATCGAGCGGAACCGTGCATGTGTAGGTGGGCAACATGATCACAAACACATTGCAGATAAGCGTGTTGAATACACCAAGGCTCATCTTCAGGAATCCGAACAGGAATACCGGCACCAGCATGGCACCGATGATCGTGTCCAGCCATTTGGTGAAATACCGTTCGGAATACTGGAACAATGCCGTGGGAATCAGAATAGGAGAGAGGATGATCATGAAACCCAGCACCAGATAGGCCGTAAGGTAGGTGTAGATAACATCGATGATAAACACAATAACCTCTATCAACGCCATAAGCAGCCCGGCAGACATGCCGAACGACGATGTACCCGACAACAGTCCTGCACCCAGCCAGATCAATCCCTGAAACAGAGCAATACCGGGAGCAAAACCAAAAATCGTTCCCAGGAAATCATCAATCTGTTGCCACGGCGAATAGCCGCCGACCGCAAGCGTGAGCAACTGATCCATGACGCCAAAGGCGTGCCCCGCAAAGCCGCCCAGGTTGAAGCTGAAATACAAAACCAGACCGATACGAATTATGAATCCAATACTTTTGGCTGCGAATTCACGCTCGCCCGACATGATCTTGGCGCCGTGTATGGTCACGGCCAGAATCACACCGGCAGCCACCGTTCCCTGAAAGTAAATGGAGATGGCATTAAGCCCCGAGGCAACCGCCTGCTGAATCGTATCCTGAATGCAATACACGATAGGGGCCGTCATTGATTCGGGACTGAAACCACCGGGCGCGGAACAGGATGTAAGATCAAAAACGGCATAGGCCGGATTGGCAGAAACGCAGAGACAGACGGACACCAGACACAGCATTAATAATCCGCGCGCACTATAGGTCAGCCATGGTGATACTGTCTGCATCATACTACCCACCCTTGCCTCCGCCAAATCCACTGCCTATAACCCGCTTCGCTTCATCTGGTAACTTAGGTGTACTTGCACCACCCGTAGCAAATGAAGATAGCAGTTTCTTACCCTCCTCTAGCCCACCACCCATAGCGATACCGCTGGCGATGAATGGCATGACTTCCAGCATTTCAAGGAATATATAGCCGGTGACCACTGCCATGAAGGCCGCCACCAGTACCGTCAGCAAATAGGACATGGTGTCGGGGTACCCATGATACTGCGCCAGTTTCTCCCAGTTAACCGTGGTGCTGGGTATGTCTATTTCAAAAAAGCGATGTTTCACGTTGGGGCCGCCGCCAGTGTCGCCTGTACTCAGATACTCAACGACGCCTGCCCGTTGATTGTTAGCATAATCCAGCATGGTGCTGGCAAGGTCACCCACCATTCCCGAATCCGTAGCGGTCTTCGGCAGAAGACCGGCCGACCGAAGCGATTTGGAATCGATATTGACCGCTTTTTCCGCCATATCGCGGTTGATGTAGTGGCCATTACTGAGCATCCACCAGCCTAAGCCACCTGTGGTCACAAAGAAGGGGTCATCCATTTCCGTACCTGCGATTACACGGAATAATGAATTCTGGCCGCTATATACCACCGTGTCGAATGCCGACAGCAAGGTGGCAAGATAGGCGAACAGAATGATCGGCTGAAACATGTAGCTGATCAGTAATTTCAGCCATTTTTCAAAATAGGTTTTGGTCGTCGAGAACAACACTGTGGGGATAATCAACGGCGAAATGATGATCAGAAAGGAGACGCCCATATAGGCGGAAATATAGATGTATACGCATTTGAAGATAGCACCCAGAAGCTGGAATATCAGGTAAATTCCCATCATGCCGATAGTAAAGCCGATGGAATTTGAAAACAGGCAGGACACCAGAAAGCCAATGGCCCCAACCGTTAGGGTAAACGGCGAATAAATCCCGCCGACCAGCGTTTCAACTGCGCAATCGATAGCATCCCACACCAGCATCACATTGTCTGTGTCACCGTAGGTTTCGCAATCCCAGCTAAATCCAAAATAACTTGAATTGATGACAAAGCCGGCGATGAAATAGAGCATCTGATCCATCATATCCAGCAGGGCGCCAAACGTGCCTCCCCTGGTATTCGTCGGATCAAACGCATTGCCGCCGAAGTCCCAGGTAAACGTAAGCACCAGGCCTATCTTGATAGCCATCATCAGGCCATCTCGCATCGGCGCGGTGCCCTTACCCGAAAGCATCATCGCGCCCCATAAAATAACTGCGAGAATGCAGCAGACGCTGACAGTGCCTGCAATGTAGGTTGAAAACGGTATAAGAAAATTATGTGCCGCAGATATCATCGTCTCCTTGATGCAAGGAACGATGCGACGGGCAAGCCCCTGGTCA
>Ga0163144_10012525_pt1 | contig 17810 bp, 14 predicted proteins | sample OliLak19BULKMAT1_FD_123175 | JGI IMG/M metagenome (GOLD analysis project Ga0163144, IMG submission 123175) | Freshwater microbial mat bacterial communities from Lake Vanda, McMurdo Dry Valleys, Antarctica - Oligotrophic Lake LV.19.BULKMAT1 | ecosystem: Environmental > Aquatic > Freshwater >...
ATCTTCCACCGCGTTCCCTGCGGCCCATCCTCCAGAACGACGCCAAGATCGGTCAATCGATTGCGAACGGTATCGGCCAGTGCATATTGTTTGGCTTTACGCAATTCAGCACGCAGTTCGATCAACAGTTCGATGAACGGAGCCGCTTCCTGCGATTGGCCTCGGTTGCGCTCGAATGTTAGGCCAAGCACGCCAGATAGCTCACGCAATTCGGCCTGGGCACGCCCAAGCGCTGCACTGCTGGCCCCGCCATCACGGGCGACATTGATCGCTCGCACGAGCTCAAACAGCGCCGCAATCGCACCAGCCGTGTTGAAATCATCGTCCATCGACTCGATGAAGCGCTCACGCGCCTGCCCCGTCGTCGCCACCAGTAGATCTACAACCGCGCCATCTTCCTGGCTGCCAACCGCTGGTGCGAGGGCGCTTCGCATGCGGGCTAGTTTGCGCTCCTGATCGGCAACGATCTCGGTGCCATAGGCCAATGGGCTGCGATAGTAGCTGGAAAGCACGATCAGGCGCAATACATCGGCTTCATGCTCGGCCAGGAAGGCTTCGATGGTGACAACATTACCGAGTGATTTGGACATCTTTTCCATCTTGGTTGTGCCATCGGCCAGCTTTGTCTGGATCTGCAACATCCCATTATGCATCCAGTAGCGTGCAAATGGCTTGCCCGTCATACTCTCGGTCTGGGCGATCTCATTCTCGTGATGTGGGAACACAAGATCACTGCCGCCGCCATGAATATCGATCTGCTGGCCCAGATGCTTGAGGTTCATGGCCGAGCACTCAATATGCCAGCCAGGTCGCCCCGCTCCCCACGAGCTATCCCAGAATGGCTCGCCGGGTTTGGCACTCTTCCACAACGCAAAATCTGCCGGATGTTCCTTGCGCTCATCCAGGCTGATGCGATTGCCAGCAATCATATCGTCCAGGCTGCGCCCCGAGAGCTTGCCATATTCCGGATCGGAAGGCACCCGGAAATAGACATCGTTGCCCAGTATGTAGGCGTGTTCATGCTCGATTAGCTTGCTAATGAAGCCCTGAATCTCGGGCATCGTCTCCGTCGCTCGTGGGTATACCGTCGCCCGTTGAACGTTGAGTTGCTGTAGATCGGCCAGAAATTCCTCGGCCAGATCGGATGCCAGTTTGGCTGGATCGATCCCAAGTGCATTGGCACGGTTGATGATTTTGTCATCGACATCGGTAAAATTGACAACATGCTGAACGGTATAATTGCGAAATTCGAGATAGCGGCGAATGACATCAAACACCATTGCAGACATGGCGTGGCCGATATGAGCTTTATCATAGACCGTCACGCCACACACATACATTTTTATCCGATCTGGTTCGAGCGTCTCAAGCATCTCAACCGTACGCGAGAGCGAGTTATATAATCGAATACTCATGCAATTCCTCTTGTGCTCCTAGATTCCCGCACCTAATGTGTAATCACTATCATACAGCCCATTCTCATCCAGGCTGGCCCATGGGTTGGGAGTGAATGGCTCGTGTGCGCCAACTTCGTGTTCGAGTTTATGATGATCGGTCACATCCTCGAGTTCGGTCAGGCGTTGTTCAAGATCGATCACCCGCGCTCGTAGGCTACGCAACATATCGGCCTCTGGGTCGGGCAGGATTTCAATGCGCCGAATCACACCAGTTGTAGGGTCGCGTTTCGCAACGATCCGGGCCGGCACGCCAACCGCAGTCGAGTGCGGTGGCACATCCTTGACAACCACAGCACCGCCGCCGATCCGCGCACCACGCCCAATGGTAATATCTCCAAGGATAATCGCTCCCACGCCAATGATTGCATCATCTTGAATAGTGGGATGGCGTTTACCGCGCTGCTTGCCGGTACCACCAAGCGTGACACCCTGATAGAGCATCACCCAATTGCCGATCTCAGCCGTTTCACCAATCACAACACCCATGCCGTGATCAATAAAAAAGCCCCGGCCAATCGTCGCGCCAGGGTGGATTTCGATTCCGGTGAGGAAGCGGCCAATCTGCGAAATCAGGCGCGGAATAAAGGGTACATTCCGCTTCCACAGGCCGTGCGAGAGGCGATATAACAGTGTGGCGTGTAATCCAGGGTACAGCAATACCTCAGCAATGCTGCGGGCCGCCGGGTCGTTCTTGAGAATAGCACGCACATCGTCGCGTAAAATCTGAATGTGTTCGGAGAGTGACATACGAAGACCTCCCTATCGTCGGGGCGAGTGGGCAACGGGCGGCATAGCCGTAGGGGCGCCACCGTGATGGTGGATGGCGCCCCTAGCGACAGATACAGCTAACCACATTGCCCCGCACGCTCAACTGCGACGGAGAGGTCCAGCAGGTTAAAGAGAGCGCCTGGCTAATCTGCCGATGGCGCTGCTGTTGTGGTTGGTGTCGATGTTGGTGTTGTTGGTGTTGTGGTTGTACTCTCACTGCTACTCTTGGTTTCAGTTGCCGCTGGAGTAGTCGAATCAGTCTTGGTCGCCGTATCGCCGTTGGCATTCGCGGCAGGATTGACACTGGCAGTCTCGCTTTTGCGACTGTCGGTGATATACCAGCCCGAACCCTTGAAGACGATGCCTACGGGCTGGAAGACGCGCCGCACCCGGCCTTCCTGGCCACAGATGCAGATCCGAAGCGGATCATCCTTAAAGGATTGAACCTTTTCAAACTGCTTGTTGCATGCGTCGCATGTATAGACATAGGTAGGCATATCCTGGAAACCCTCCGGTAACATTGATTGGAACATGTATCTTCATTCGTATTGTACCCGATCACAGACGGGCAATCAAATAGTTTGCATAGGAGTTCTGTTAGAGTGTAGAAGCATGCTCCTTTGTTGCGTTGTTTTTTGTCCGTTAGCCATCTAACGCCCGCCGCACAAGCTCCGCAAACTCCGGCGGATCGGCCCATCGCACAACAATATCTGGCGTTGCATGCCAATTTGCACAATCGCGCAGTGTTCCAGCAATATCGGTGGCAAGCTGCTCATCCGGATTAATCCCTGGCTCCAGATGCAGCGCCTTGACCTCAAACAGACCTTCCTTGCGATGCGCCTTCGGATCGAGCCGCCCAACCAACTGCCCACGCCGCAGGATCGGCAGGGTAAAATAGCCATAGCGCCGCTTGGGAGCCGGGGTATAGCACTCGATCAGGTAATCAAAGCCAAATAGTTCCGATGCCCGCGCCCGATGCCATACCAGCGGATCAAACGGCGAGAGCAGGGTCGTCAGGTGTGGCTGGATCAGCCCAGCCGCTGCCTTCTCGGCCAATACCTGATTGTCAGGATGAACATAGCCTGGCTCATTCCAGCCCTCAACCTCAACAGTGAGTAGCTGCCCCTCTGCCGCCAATTGCCGAACAATTTTCGGGGTAGCACTGCCACTCATACGGAAATAATCGGCAATCCAGCGTGCCGGAGCAACCCCCAATGCCTGCACCGCCCGGAGTGCCAGGATACGCTGTACCTCAGCCACAGTCGGGATCTGTGCATCATCCCAGGATGGCAGCACCTGCTCACGCACATCGTAGATCCGCTGGAAGTTGTGGCGACGTGAAATCATGAGTTCCCCAGAAATGAGCAGAATTTCCAGCGCTTGTTTCTCGATCTTCCAGTTCCACCATGTGCCCTTCTGCCCATCGGTACGCTCAAAATCGGATGAACGAACTGGGCCGTTCTCTCGAATATGGCCAAGTAAATGGTCAGCCAATGCCCGATGTTCCGCAAGCCACTCATGAGCATACTTCCGAAGGCGATCCTGCCCATGGAGCATCTGGCTGCGGTACAATGGATAATATTCGATTGGCAGAAAGCAGGCAGCATGCGACCAATATTCGAACAGCGCTCCATCGGCCAATAGTTCATCCAGCCAGCGTTGCTGGTAGCTGCCCAAACGGCTCCACAGAACCAGATACGGGCTACGGGCCACAATATGAATCGTATCGATCTGCAGCACTGCCATGCGGCTAATCGTCGCAAGCACATCCAGCTTCTCGGCTGGAGAGTCGGGCCGAGCATCAAGGCCAGTCGCAGCCAGCATAAGCGCACGAACAGCATTCTGGGAGAGTATCATCGTCATGGTTGAGCCTGTTTCTTGTAGATCATCACCCCTGCATCCGCAGACTGAAGCCTGCGGCAAAGTGGCAATCAACCATAAACCCTAGCCGCAGGCTGAAGCCTGCGGGGCATGGTGCGAGTGACAATACCCTATTATAGAACATGTGGTCGCAAACACGCAATTCCGTCGAACAGGCGCGACGTAACGTTTTGCTGCGATCTCCATGCCGGTCGTTGTGTAGGGACGGTTTGTGAACCGCCCACTAAGATGGTTCAATGGATTGGCATCGCGGGTGGTTCGCGAACCACCCCTACGATTCATCGCGGGCAGTGCGATCTGATCACAAAGACATCATATCCATAAACCCACACAAAAGGAAACCCGATGCACCCCAAACACCTCATCCTGGCATTCCTCACCATTGCCCTTATTGGCTGTGGTGGTCGCCCAACCGCCCCGCCTGCAACGTCAACGGCTGCGCTCCCGACAACATTTCCAGCGTCAACATCGGCTCCAAGCACAGCAACGCCAATTGCTCCAACGCAACCTGATCCAACCAGCGCGCCAACTTCTACATTTGTGCCCACATTTGCCAAACACAGCTGTGCCTTCGATCTGCCTGGTGGCCGAACCGATGGTCAGAATACATTCTGTGGCACACTCACAGTACTTGCTGATCGAACAAAGCCAGATGGCCAAACAATCCAGTTGGCAGTTGCGGTGCTCAAAGCAAGCGGAACAAACGTATTGCCAGATCCGATTGTGTATCTCGATGGCGGGCCTGGTGGTGAGACGCTCGGCGGATCATCGGATTTTTTTAGCACCAATTTTGCCGTTGATCTGCAGGAACAGCGCGATATTATTCTATTCGATCAGCGTGGCGTTGGGCTATCCAAACCCTCACTCGATTGCCCAGAATATACCAATGCGCTGTATGCGACATTGAATACGCCACTCACCCGTGCCGAAGTCAACGCCCGCGATGAAAAATCTCTTGAGGCATGTCGCAATCGCCTTGTGGCCAATGGGGTTGATCTGAGCTGGTTTTCCAGCAGTGCCAGCGCCGCCGATGTGTACGATCTAATGCGCGCGCTTGGTTACCAGGAATGGAATCTGCTTGGGGTTTCATATGGCACTCGATTGGGATTGACGATCCTCCGCGATCAGCCAGATGGCGTTCGTAGCGCCGTTCTCGATTCGGTCTACCCGCCATTTGTGGATCGCTATGTCGATCTGCCAGCAGCAGCCCAGCGTGCGTTCGATACCCTGTTTCAGGGGTGTGTTGCCGATCCAGCTTGTGCAAAGGCCTACCCAAACCTGGATGAACGCTTCTATGCACTGGTTCGTAGGTTGGATGCCAAGCCGCTCACGGCCACAGCACGCAACTATACCGATGGTAAGGAATATGCTGTACGAATCGATGGCACCCAGTTGGTCAATATGCTGTTCACATCACTGTATATCACCGATTTTATTCCTGATCTGCCGGATCTGATCGCACGAGCGGATGCAGAAACGGCCCGTGGTGAAACAGCAGCACTCGGCGAATGGGGCTGGGTGATCTTTCTGTTTGATGGGTTGAGCGAGGGCGATTATTATGCAGTTGAATGTTCAGAAGAAACGCCATTTAATCAGGTAGCAGCGCTAGAAACGGCAGCAGCAAAAGTCCATCCAGAGCTTAAATCGGCCTTTGGCGACCCAGAGATCCTACGTTATTGCGCGAAATGGGCCGCCCGCCCAGCCGATCCACGCGAGAATGAACCGGTACGTAGCGCCATCCCAACCCTGTTACTCGCGGGCCAGTATGATCCCGTGACGCCGCCAGAATATGCCAGCCGTGCGGCCAACACACTAGAACGATCCACGGTGGTCGAGTTTCCCGGACTGGGCCACGCGACCTTCGCGCAGCCCTGCCCGATCTCGATCTATACCGCCTTCATCAATAACCCAACCGCAAAACTAAATATATCCTGTGTTGATCAGATGCAACCGCCGCCATTTCGGGTGCCACGCTAACGCCCTCCCTGGCGCGCTAATAGCAGCAGGGCCGCCAATAATAACCCTGCGCCAACAAACCCAAGCGGCCCAAGCTGTTCCTTGAATATCAACCAAGCCAGGAGCGTGGCTGTCAACGGCTCCACCAGGGTGACAATCGTCGCCACTGTTGCGGAAGTCACCCGCATGCCAAGAAAGAACAAAGCATAGGCAAACGCTGTTGGCACCAACCCTAAATACACCAGCAATAGCCAGCTTTCGGTTGGATAGCTGAGGATCGGCCCACCCGATGGGATTGTCAGCACCAGCAGCACCAGCGCACCCGTTCCAAATGCAATCGCGTTTGTCTGCAATGGATGGATGTTCCCTGCAATCAACCGACTACAGATCGTCATAGTAGCATAGCCAAATGCCGAACCAAGCGCGAACAGAACACCAATAATCAATCGGCCACCCGCTGCGCCATGTTCAGGGATACCAACAAGCAGGATCGTGCCGAGTAATGCGATAGCCAGCGAAATCACAATTGTTCTGTTCAATCGTTCGCGGGTGAAGATCACCGCAAGCACCGCCGCCATGATTGGCGCAGTACACAGCGTCACAAGCGTCGCGATTGTCACACCCGTATACACAATCGCGGTGAAGAAGCACACCTGATACAGCGCCAGCATGGCCCCGATCATGGCCATCAGCCCAGCATCACGCATCTCGATCTGCCAGGAGCGTCGGCCAAGCAGAAACAGGCATGCAACCAACAGAACTGGCGCTGCAATCACCAGCCGAAAGAACCCGACTGAAAGCGGAGTGACGGTGGAAAGCCGATAGATCCCTTGCGTTGCAACCCCAACAGTGCCCCACAGCGTGGCCGCCAACGCGATCAAACCCAGCCCACGCCGTGTGGCATGGACATCCAGAACAGAATGAGACATTGGAAACCCCGATCCTTTCGCTGCGCTCAACAAAAAACCAATAATGAGCGGAGGACAGGATGGGTACACAGAATCAGGCACATGCAATGATGCGCCAGAAAAGTATTGGCCAGCCTGCCCTTAGTGAGCGGCAGCGACTGGTGGGGGCAACACGCCATGGATTGAGGGTGGCATTGCGGTCTGATCCTTGATCAACGACGGCACACACATCCCGTGTGCGGTCGTGATTGTACCATACCTGACACGGTGACGGGGCAACGGGATGGCACGGCAGTGGGATGGCGCGTTGACCGGGTGACGGGATGACACGGTGAAGGTGTTTGATTGGTGTGATACGCTTCGATGAAGCATATATCACCAAGTCACCCGGTCACATTGTCACCTGGTCAGAGTAACGGCTATTCTATTTCTTCAGAACGCCCAATAGATTGATTATGCCGCCTCGCGAAAGTATTGGCCACTGAGCAACTCAAAGACGAGTTGATCAAGCGCAACCTCCGCCTCGTGATAGGTTCGGGCAAACCCGACCAATTCACCATCGAGGTACATGGCGTAATCATGTGTCTCTCGGTCGTAGGCAATTTCTTTACGATACATCTCTTCCCTCGCGTTTCTTGGGTGTCTACCCTCTCCTACACACGATCATCTCGGTGTATTTGTATTATAGAACAAGCGTTCGCATTTGTCAAGTCCCCAGTTTTTGAGCCCAGGGCATGTGCAAAGTCCCAAAATGGGGGTGTATCGCCTTGTTCCCCTCACCCCAACCCCGCTCCCACACGGGGAGCGGGGCTCTGCGCGGCATCGCACTACGGTTTCCCCTTCTCCCCAATGTGGGAGAAGGGGCCAGGGGATGCGGGGAAAAGGGACGTTGCTCATGCCCAGTTTTTGAGCCTTATAGCATCGTTCTTGCGCGTCCTGAATGTTACGCATATACTGTTTGCAGTCGTCTCGTGAGGGCCACCCCTCACGTTTTTGTATCGTCATGGCTCATTGACAATACTGATAATACTGAGGATTGTATGGAATACGCACTCGACCAATTTGAGCGAGAGGTGCATACGGCAATCGCGGCTACTGGGCGAATACCCAAACCGCTGATCGAACTTGCTGCACCAAAGCCAAATATTCCCGCTGATCTGGCATTCCCAACCTTCAGAGCCGCCAAAGAACTGGGCGTTCCGCCGCCACAATTGGCCCAGGAACTGGCAGGCACCGTTCGCCTATCTGCCGATGGGTTGGTGAGCTCGGTCACTTCCGCTGGGCCATTCCTGAACTTCTCGCTGGACATTCAGCGCTTTGCAGCAGCCGTGCTAGCCCAGATCGAACGACTTGGCGAGCGCTATGGCAGCGATGATCGTGGTGCAGGCCAGACAATTGTGATCGATTATTCGGCCCCGAATATCGCTAAAACAATGCATGTTGGCCATATTCGCTCAACGATTATTGGTCAGTCGCTCTACAATATCTTCAGTTTCCAGGGCTATCGAACCATTGGCGATAATCATCTCGGCGATTGGGGCACTCAGTTCGGCAAGAATATTGCTGCCATTCTGCGCTGGGGTAAGCCACAGGCGGAGGGCGAAGAAGCGATTGCCCAGATCGATAAACTGTATGCTGAATATAATCGGCTGGCCAAGGATGATCCAGCCCTTGATGAAGAAGCCCGCGCTTGGTCGCTCAAACTCGAACAGGGCGACCCAACCGCACGCGAGCTGTGGCAGTGGATGGTCGATCTGACAATGGCCGCCAATCAGCCGAACTACGAACGGCTTGGCATTCATTTCGATCACGCCTATGGCGAGAGCTTCTATGCGCCAATGTCCGAGGCGGTGATCGAGCAAGCACTTTCTAGCGGTGTCGCCTATCGCGACGAAAAAGGCGCGGTGGTTGTCGCAGAGCTAGAGAAGAACATGCCGACCTTTCTGCTACAGCGCAGCGATGGCGGCACACTCTATCATACCCGCGATATTGCTTGCATCCAGTTTCGCGTAAGCGAATTCAGCCCAGCGCAGATCATTTATGTGGTTGATGCACGCCAGGAACTGCACTTCCGGCAATTGTTTGCACTCGCACGAGCCATGGGCGAGGCTCAGGGTGTTGTGCTGGAGCATATCAAATTTGGCACAATCTTTGATGTTTCCGGCAAACCATTTTCGACACGCGCTGGCAATATGATCTATCTGGCCGATCTGCTCAACGATGCCCACGCCCGCGCACGGGCCATCGTCGACAAGACCAGCCCTGAGATTCCCGAAGCCGAGCGCGACGAAATCGCTGAGATTGTTGGTGTTGGTGGGGTTGTGTATAACGATCTGTACCAGGATCCGCGCCGCAATATTACCCTGGATTGGGATCGGATGTTGGCGCTCGAAGGCAATAGCTCAACCTACATTCAGTATATGTATGCCCGCTGTAAATCGATTTTGCGCAATGCCACAGAAGAACTACAGCCATCTGTAGGCCATGAGAACACGGCTCTTTCGGCAGCATTGCTCACACATCCATCTGAGGCAGCGCTGATCAAGCAATTGGCCAGGTTGCCAGGTGCCGTACGCGAGGCTGCAGATCGCTATGCACCGTTTGTTGTTGGCGAATGGTGCTACGAGACAGCAAGGGCGCTTTCGGGGTTCTACCGCGATTGTTCGGTGCTCAAAGCAGAAACACCCGAACTACGGGTAGCGCGGTTGCGGCTGGTTGCGGCGACAGCGCAAGCACTCAAAAATGGGTTAGCGTTACTTGTGATTCGGGTTCCTGAGCGAATGTAAGCGTTCAGCTCTCAGCCGTCAGGAGTACAAACCGTTTGATGACATACAAGCGGTCTTTTGGACAGACAAGGCATATTTCCATGTGCTTCCATCTGCATCAGTGCTGAAAGCTGTATGCTGACGGCTGATAGCTTACATAAAGAGGTACTTGTGCTCGATCTTCGCAACTATTCGGCTGCTATCTTTGATATGGACGGCGTGCTCTATCGTGGGAAAGTGCCGCTGCCAGGCGTGGCCGATCTTCTTGCGCTGCTTGATCAGCGCGGCGTGGCCTATGCCTGTGCGACCAATAATGCAACCATGACACCAGAGGAATTTTCGGAAAAGCTGGCAGTCATGGGCATTGCTATGCCAGCCGAGCGTATCATCACATCGCCTGTTGCAACCCGCCGCTACCTGGAAGTTCGCAACCCACGCGGCACATCGATCTATTGTATTGGGATGAATGGCCTGCGTACGGCCCTGTTTGGCGATGGCTATTTTGTTGAGGATGATACCAAGCCAACCTATGTTGTCGTCGGCATGGATTTCCAGGTCACATACCCGCAGCTACGGCGAGCTGCCCTGCATATTCGCGCTGGCTCGACCTTCATTGGTACCAATCCCGACACAACCTTTCCCGCCGAAGATGGCATCGTACCGGGTTGTGGCGCACTCCTAGCGCTGCTACGGGTTGGCAGTGAACGCGAGCCATATGTGATCGGCAAGCCCGGCCCAGCAATCTTCGAGGCTGCAATCTCGATCCTTGGTGCCGACCCAGCGCGCACGCTGACAATTGGGGATCGGCTTGATACCGATATCGCTGGTGCCAGAGCAGCCGGCCTCGCCAGCGCACTCGTGCTTACCGGCGTCAGCACCGCCGAGTCGCTTGAACAGAGCGATATTCAGCCAGATGCCGTGTATGCAGATCTGCCAGCGCTTACTGCTGCCTGGAGATAGATATCTAGCTTTCAGCAGTCAGCTTTCAGCTTTGGAGCATGGGGAAATAATCGGGTATTCTTCCGCATCCTGGCTCGCCCCCCGCTCCCGTTCTGGGAGAGGGGCCGGGGGTGAGGGCAATACGGTGCGAAATATAAGAAAACTTAGTTTACGGAGCACTGATGATCTTTTACATTGTAATCGGGTATTGGTATCGCTCCTCTCCCGCGGGCTGAAGCCACGCGGCGAGGGCATCGTTCCTTTTGCCGCAGGCTTCAGCCTGCGGATGGATGAGCAATGCCAGATCCCAGTGATTTTGTCAATCTCCATCAGCCTGCGGATTCGATTGCGTTTCGTCGTTCCAGTGCCACCAGCAGTACCGCAATATCGGCGGGGTTGATCCCCGCTAATCGCGCTGCCTGGCCCAATGTTGCCGGGCGAAAGCGCAGAAGTACCTGCCTAGCTTCGTTGCGTAGGCCGCGAATCGCCGTATAATCCAGGCTCTCTGGCAAACGCCGCGTCTCCATCCGCTTCACGCGCTCGATCTCACGCTGCTGTTTCACGAGATACCCACCATATTTGGCCAGCACTTCCACCTGCTCGACAATATCTGCCGGTGCTTCGGGCAGATTGAGTGCCGCCTGCAATTGGGCATAGCGCACCTCTGGGCGGCGCAGAACCTCTTCGGCAGTTGCCTCAACCGCCAAGGCTGCGATGCCAGCCGCTTCCAGGCGCGTGTTGGTTGCCGCCGATGGGAACACCCGCCGCCCTTGCAGCAGTGCCATCAACTCCTCCGTGTGGGCTTGCTTGCGCTGAACCGCCACAGCCCGCTGCGCTTCCACAATGCCCAATTCAGCGGCAATCGGCGTGAGCCGCAGATCGGCATTATCGCTACGCAGAACCAGGCGATGCTCTGCTCGTGATGTGAACATACGATATGGCTCGTGGATCTCCTTGGTCACAAGATCATCGATCAACACCCCAATATAGGCCTGATCGCGCCGCAATATCACCGCCTGCTGGCCCTGAACAGCTCGCGCCGCATTGATTCCAGCCATCAACCCCTGAGCCGCCGCCTCCTCATAGCCAGTTGTTCCATTGATCTGGCCAGCCAGGAACAGCCCGCGCAGCCGCTTGGCTTCCAGCCCGGCGGTGATCTCACCGGTTGCCACGGCATCATACTCAATTGCATAGCCAGGGCGCATCAATTCAACCTGATGCAGTGCCGGAATGCTCCGCAGCATGGCCCATTGCACATCTTCTGGAAGCGATGTATTGCAGCCCTGAACATAGACTTCGCTCGTCTGCCAGCCTTCGGGTTCGAGGAACATGCCATGGCGCTCTTTTTCCGCAAAGCGCACGATCTTGTCCTCGATGCTTGGGCAATAGCGCGGGCCAACCCCCTCGATCACGCCACTGAACAATGGTGCCCGATCCAGATTGGCGCGCACAATCTCGTGGAAGGCTGGGCTTGTGTGAACCTGATAGCACGGTAGTTGATCACGCCAGCCACCCAACTGTGCCGCTGGATAGACACGAGCTGGTGGGCCTCTGTATGCAGGAATGATCGCTGGTGCAGGCTGATAATCGCCTTGCTCATTGGTTGTCGCATAGTAATGCCCAAACGAGAGTGGCACCGCACTCCCAGGCTGGATCTCGGTCTGTGAAAAATCAATCGTGCGGGCATCGATCCGTGGCGGTGTGCCGGTTTTGAGCCGCACCAACGGGAATCCGAGCGCCGCCAGATCCTCGCCGAGTGCCACAGCAGGAGCCTCACCAGCGCGGCCAGCACCCCAGATTGCCTCACCAGCAACCGCCCGCCCGCGCAGAAATGTTCCGGTCGTCAGTATCAGCGTACGCGATTGGAAGATGCGTCCAGTATGAGTTGTAACGGAGAAGCCAGGAGTCACAAGCCAGGAGTCAGAAGAAGACATTGTTGCCACAGCATCAGCACTCGGAGCAACACCATTTGTATTCTGACTCCTGACTCCTGACTCCTGAATACTGGTAACCATCGCCTGTTTGAGATCCAGGTTTGGCAGTGCCTCCAGCGTTTCCTTCATGACTTTGGCATACAGCCGTTTATCGGCCTGTGCGCGGGTCGCCTGAACCGCTGGCCCTTTGCTCTCATTCAGCAGCCGAATCTGGATGAAGGTCTGATCAGTGATGCGGCCCATCAGCCCACCAAGCGCGTCGATCTCGCGCACAAGATGGCCCTTGGCCGGCCCGCCAATCGATGGGTTGCACGACATATGCGCTAGTTTGTCGAGATCTATCGTCAGCAGGAGCGTCCGGCAGCCCATCCGCGCAGCAGCAGCAGCAGCCTCGCATCCGGCATGCCCGGCCCCAATCACAATCACATCATAGATTTGGTTATGGATCATATGCTTTGAATGCCTGGAGTGCTTCATCTGCAAGCGCATCTAATCGACCAGCGACGACATCGATCTTAGCCAAACCATAGCATAAAGTACACCAAGCGTCAACACTCCCAGGCCCGAATAACCGAACAGATGTTTCTATTTGGCGATAATGCCCAATGGTCGTACATCACTCGATATGTGCGATGACATCGCATGTTGGCTTCACACGCACCGAGTAGAACGTATTCCACCAGCCACGCTCAAAACTCATGACAGCCATTAGTGGCCGAGTCGTCGGCGGATTGGGGAAGATCCACGATGATCGTTTCTCCATAACCTCGCCCACGACCTCGCTACCATCTGCTGCGACAAATGAGACTGTCCATGCATTTGGCAGTTGCACGAACGCATGATCAAAGATGGCCGTCCACTGGCCGACTAGGCATGTTACCTTGCGTTTCATTCGTTCAACCTTTAATCAGCGAATTCCTGTCGTCTCGCGTCCAAGTAATCCAAGCAATACAACATAGGGTGTGCCAGCATTCTCTGGATGATACTCGAAGCGTGCCCGCTCAAAATGCTGGGTCAGATACGTTTTGCCATCGGTCTGGCTGACTTCCATCTGTGCTGGTGAGAGCGGCAACCCGAACAGCGCCAGGCTCTCATCAAAACTCTTGCCCGGCTGGCCATCGAATTCTAGCCCCTGGCTCGACCAGTAGCCCCAGAATTCTGGCGCAATTGCCTGGCCCGTCTGTGCGAAGTAGTGTTCGGCATTCGGGCTGGCCTTGGCAAACTGCTGCCAATCGATTTGGCGGGCAATCAGCCGATCCGCGCCCAAGCGGCCAAGCAGAACATCATATGGGCGGGCATTCTCGGGGTGCAACTCAAAGCGATTGCGCTCAAACACCTGCACCTGGTATGAACGGCCTTCGACTGATTGGGCGGTTTGGGCCGTAATTGGGAACCCAAACACCGACAGCCCACCGTTTTGTTCCCAATATTCGAGCATGCGTCCACACACCTGCTGGCTGGTTTCGGCAAAACTGCGGCATGGGCCTGTTGGCGCTGGGTTTGCTGGCGGGTTGGGTGCCGGAGCAGGAGCAGTAATTGGTGCTGGTGTGCTGGCCAGCGCATTGCGGAATGAATCCGAGAGTTCGCGGGTGAGCCGCAGATACAGATCGCCCATTCCATCGGTTGGCTCAATAAACGAACCCTCCTTAAATTCATTGAAGCTGGTCAGCACAACCGCATCGGCCCGCCGATCAATGGCTGTCTGCCAGGTGCCGCGATAATAGGCACCACCTGCGCGGTCGCGGCGGTGGCCATCAGGGCGAATCCGCAGGTCATCATAGCCCGGCATGACGGTTGCCACGAACGGACGGCTCTCATTATGGCTTTTGTTCCAATCGCTCAGGCGGCGGGCATACGAGGCCATCGCAGCACCAGATGTTTGTTCCCAGGTAATATCGTAGTAGTAGAGTGCATCGAAAGCATCCAGGAAGTTGAAGGTATCGCTGCCGCCAAACCAGAACTGCTGGCGGTTTGGGTCCACCCGGCCACGCAGATCGCGCCATGTATCCGGGCCGCCAAGCGAGTTCAGGCCAAAATAGAACAATACCGGCTTACCCTGGAAGCGAAAATAGGCCGGCGAGCCCATCATGTCGCGCTGCACCACACCAATCGCATCGCTCAGGCCCTGGACGCTATTGAGCGAGCTCCAGGCCGCCTGTTCTGGCATGATCGCCACTTTGATCCGGCCACTTTCCTCGGCCAGTTGCAATAGCCTGCGGCAGCGCTTGTTGATCCGATCCTCGTTTGGCCCAAACCAGGCGCACACCAATGCATCAATTCCTGCATCGGCGGCCTGCTGAAGATGGCGGCGCAGCGTCGCATCATCACCACCACTATAGCGTGGCGCAGCCAGATCAGCCATCGTGTTCAGATTCCAATCGCTGAGTTCGTACCAGGGGTAATAGAAGGCAATCACCGGTCGTGCCGATTCGGCATGCGCTGTTGGGGCAACTGGTATGAGGAAGGCTGCGGCCAACAGAACATACAGCAGCATTAAACGGTTCCGAAACATGCGGTTTCCTTTCAGTAAACTGGCTATATTGTGACAGGCATGTGAGTTATTGTCCAAGAATTGAAATGAGGAATGTTGTTCGTGGTACAATATTGGTATACTACCATTGAAGCTTGATGGTTGAGGTTACGATTTCGGCACGAACCGATGGCAATGCGATTCAAATATGTTATCGCCCTGTTTCTGCTACTTGCACAGCTTGTGGCCTGCGGTAGCGTACCTGCGGATCAGGCAACCGGCGATGCTGCTCAATCGGGTAGTGGTGGCCTCTCACCCGAAAGTGTCACCCGTGGCTTTTTTGAGGATCTCGGGCGAGCGCTCAAAGATCCCGCATTGGGCCAGGAAGCGATACGAACGATCTGGGTTGAGCGGCTGGCAGGCTATTTTGCCCCAAATGAGCGCGATTCACAACGCGATACGCTCGATATCGCCCTTGCCAACTTTGCCGATGGCCGCGCCAAGCTGGCTGCCGATGAAACCCTGCTGATCGAAATACGCTTCGACGAGCCGCGCAGTATCTCAAAAGATGGCGATCATGCGCTCGTCCAGTTGCCAAATGCAAGTATTTTCATGCAGATCTCCCGCCTTACGGATCGCGGCCCGATTCCATACTATGAACAACCAATTAGCCTCGAGCGTGTGATTGGCCGTTCGGATGGCTCGGTACCAACAATTCGGATTGGCAATCGTTGGTTTTTAACTGAGGGCTAGTAGGATAATACCGCTAGCCCTTGATCGAGTGCAATGGCAGCTTCCACCGATACACGCCACCAGGATGCGGCCAAACGCCATGCAGCTGCTGTCGCTAGCCAGCTGCAACAGGTGCGTGAGCATCAGGCCGCAGCGCTTGCCCTGCTTGATTGCCTGGCTGGTACCATCCCCGAACACCTGCAGCGCCTGGCTGAATACGCAACAATGCGCGCCTTCATCCCCGGCGCAATCGTGATTGACGAACACGAACCTGGCGAATTTCTGTACCTCGTGTTGCGTGGCACCGTCTGCCTGCGCCTGCATGATCGGGCCGGACGTGAGGTGCTGATCGGTTTCCTTGGTCGCGGCGATTGTTTTGGCGAAGGGTCACTGTTTGGCGATCAATTCCGTAGTGCTTCCGCACGAGCTGAGACAATCTGCTACCTTATTCAGTTGCCGCTTCCCCAGGTTCGAACGCTGCTGGCAGAATCGCCAGAGCTTGATACAACCCTGCGCACCATCTACCGTCAACGATTGGTTGCCAGTACGCTTGGCCGCGTTCCATTATTTGGGCAGCTCACGCCACTTGCCCGCGCCGAGATCGCCGACATGCTCATCCAGCAACACTATGCACGCGGCACACTGATCATCAAGCAGGGCATGCCAGGCGATGCACTCTACCTGATCGAGTCGGGCCAGGTTGTGGTTGAGGCCGAAGAACGGGCAATTGCCCATCTCGATGAGGGCGATTTCTTTGGTGAAATGTCGCTGCTGACTAAAGAACCACATAATGCTGATGTTCGCACCCTGACCCCAACCGATGTGCTGACGCTGCCGGCGGATGCCTTCCAACACCTGCTTGAATCTCAACCGGCACTCGGCGAGCAGATGCGCGATGTCGTTGCACGGCGGCGCATCACAAGCACAACGATGCGCCAGGATGTGGTTCGTTCACAACAACTGGAAGCGGCGCTTGAACGCGGCCTGCTACGCGGAAGGCATGTCCTGGTTCGTGATCCGCAGTTGTGCCTGGAAGGATGCAAACTCTGCACCGATGCCTGTACAACTCGCCACGGCAGCCCGCGCCTGCATACCGGCGGAGTCCAACTCAATGGCATGGATGTCACCGATAGCTGCCGGCAGTGCCGGGTTGGCGCAGAATGCGTTGAGGTCTGCCCATCCGATGCCATCCGCTGGAATCATCACGGTGCCCTGATTATTACCGATTCCTGCACCGGATGCGGAGAATGCGTGGCCGCCTGCCCATATGATGCTGTCACACTCGCACCCCGCAATCGCAGCCATAGTTCGCCACTCTGGGGCCTGTGGGAGCGACTGCAACGCACATATAAGACCATCCCGCTCGAACCGGTTGGCCCAACCCATCGAGCCGATAAATGCGATCTATGCCATGGGTACGATGATCTTGCCTGTGTGAGCGCCTGCCCAACAGGTGCGCTGCGCCTTGCCCCGGTTGAGGAAGTCTTTCCGCTGTAACCCCGTATGCAGGGTAGAGACGCTCCGCTGGAGTGTCTTTTTTCTTTTGATCAACAAACATTGAGGCCACCCAACCAGCGTGGCAAACCAGAACGCCCAACTGGCCAGAAGCCACGGGCGTGCAGAGCACGCCCCTTCCCCATCATCTATTGCCGAGTGCCATTCTTAGTGCCATAGAAGATGGAAGAGATGCAGGAGGGTAGCAAGGCTCAGGTGAAGAACTATACGCGCCCTCAACTGCATGCTGCCCCTCCCCACCGGTGGGGGAGGGGTTGGGGAGAGGGGAAATGCCTACCAAACACCCCAGCCTAGCAGCACACGGCGGCACAACAACAGCACACGGTACGCAGGGCGGAATATGCTCGCATCAGCCACCGACATACTTTCTCAACAGAAGGTTCGGCAGTTCTCGGTTCTATCTGCCCACATAATCGCCTCCCCACCCACCTACGCATCCCCTCAACCGATAGGCCATTGTGCGCCTGTGATCGGTACTTTCGCCA
>Ga0163144_10012527_pt1 | contig 17808 bp, 9 predicted proteins | sample OliLak19BULKMAT1_FD_123175 | JGI IMG/M metagenome (GOLD analysis project Ga0163144, IMG submission 123175) | Freshwater microbial mat bacterial communities from Lake Vanda, McMurdo Dry Valleys, Antarctica - Oligotrophic Lake LV.19.BULKMAT1 | ecosystem: Environmental > Aquatic > Freshwater > Lake...
TCCTCCGGCGCTGGGCATGGCTGGAGCGCGCCCGCGAACTTGGCGCGATCTGCGAGGCCGAGGGCCAGCGCCGCGCGCTCGCGCTCACCGCCTTCGTGCGTGTCGCCCGCCGGGAACCCTTGCGGCGCCGGCTCTTCGGCGCAGCCAAAACGGAGGTCGGCCATCGGGCACCCACCGCGTCAACCGCGGCGGCAGTTGGAACAACCCCGCCTCCAACTGCCGCTCTGCCAACCGCAACAACGACGAGCCGGGCAACCGCAACAACAACCTCGGTTTCCGGCTCGCCCTCGTGCCCCGGCTCAACCCGCAGGCGGAAGCCGCCGCTGACCCGGCCCGTCTCCCGCTCCGGCCGCGCGCGCGGTGCGGACAAAGACAGCACAGCGGCCCGGTGCCGGTAGGCGGAGGGTGGAGTGCCCACGCCGAAAGCTCCGGGCCGCCCCTTCTGGCGCGTCGTGCCGGTTACCTTGCTTTGCGATTTCCCGCGGGATCGCGGCGCAGCTACAGGCGCCGGCTGCGGGCGCGGGCTCACACCGATCGCCTTTGGGTGAGCCGCAGGGTGAGCGGCGGCCCTTCGACTCCGCTCAGGGTCTTGAGCTTGTCGAAACGGCTCAGCGGGACGCTTCGCCCTACCCGCAGCAAAGTCCAATTCTCTAGACACGTTGGGCTCACGCCGCAGGCGGCGGCGCGTCCGCCTGCACGATTTGCAGGGCGCGGATTTCGGTGGTGGTGGAGATTTCGTGGCCGTCGTTGTGCGTAAACTCCAGGTTGCCGCCGCAGAAGAGGTGGTCGGGCTTGATGGAGGAGGAGGCGCCGAAGGTGCAGCCGTTGATGCGCACGCGGCCCGAGGGACGATCGGGGCGATGGGTGGTCATCATCGCCTCGGTTTGCGCCAGCAGCTTAAACGTGTAGGCGGTGTGGTTGGTAACCACGATCACCGTGTCGCCGGGCCGGAGCGTCGTGAGGTCGAGTTCGACCACTCCGGAGGCCTGGTGGCGGCGGATAAATTCTTCCCAATCGGGCGCGGGTTGTTCGGTCATCGGTTGAAACGATAGCGTGGTGACACGCGGAAAGGGGTGGAGTTCTCCGGATTCAAGGTTCGATGGCCACCCCATAGGCCAATTGGCCGAGGTGGAGGGTGGTGCCGGAAGCGAGGGGGACGGCCTCGCCTTTGTTGAGCACGCGGTCGCCAAGGCGCACGGCGTTGCCGGAGCGGAGGGTCTCGATCCAGAAAGCACCCTGCCAGAAATGGATGCGGGCGTGGGTATCGGCCAAGCCGGAATGGGGCAGGGCAAACGCATTGGCGGGTGAGGTGCCGAGAGTGGCATCGGTGAAAATCCAGACGACCCGGGCCGGCAGGTGGACGTCGGCCTTGGCCCAGAATTTCATGAAGCCGGTGATGAGACTGATCACCATGGTCTTGCCGCCGGTGTCGAAGGCGTCGGCGGCCTGGGGAGGCCCGGCATAGCCCTCGGTGGGGAGATGCTGGGCGGAAAGCGAAAAAACGCCGCCAAGCGAAATGGTCCGCTCCCGGGAGAAGCCGGCGGGCACGGGCAGGGGCGTGAGCGATTCCTCATCGAGCTTGGACCCGCCGTTGCCACGTTTCTCGCCATGGCCGTCGTGGATGAGAATGTCGTCGCCCTTGCGGAGCAGCGTGAGGTGGGTGCGGGAAACGCGAGTCTCGGAGAGGGGCACCGAAAAATCCGCGAGCGATGCGCTCTCGGTCGCGTAGCGGCCGATGATGAAGCGATCGCGGGCCACGAGGCGGAGCGGGACGGGCAGGTAGCCGGTGACGACGGAGCCTTCGCCGGGCGTGAGGCGGAGGAGGCCGCCGGTTTGAGGCGGCTGCGCCCGGGAAACGGTCGGTTTGGGCGATTCGGCGAGCCGGGCGGCGAGAGCGGAGACTTCGGATAGGGCGGCCTCACGCGCGGCGGGATCGGAAAGGGCGGCGGCGGAGAATCGGACTTGATCCAGGGTTTTTCTCGAACCGGCCGGATCGCGACTTGCCAGCAGCCGGTGCGCCTCGGCGAGGAGGGCGTCGATGGCGGCCTGCTGCTCGGCGCGGGCGCGGGCTTCGGCCCGGAGATTATCCACGGCGCCGGCCAAGGGGGAGAGCCGGTTCGCCGCGGTGGCCCGGGCCGCCGGATCAACGATGGCGGCGATAGCCGTGCGGGCCCGGATCAACATGGCCGAGGCCCGCGAAAAATCGCCAAGGGGGATGGCCGCGCCGAGTGCGCCAAGCAGATCGCCGGCCGTTTTGCGGGCGGCGAGGTCGGCGGCGGCGGCCAGCGTCAAATCACGGAGGCGCGCGGCCAGCGCGGCATGCCTGGGCGAGAGTTGCTCCCGGGATTCGCTGCGGAGTTTGGGCAGCAGGGCCGCGGCCCCGGCCAGCGGCGCGGGCGCGGCGACGAGATCGCCACGGTCGAGAGCGGCGGCGGCTTCCGCAAGGTGGGTCTCCGCAAGGCCGACGAAATCCACCGGTTTGATCGTGGCCCGGAGCAACAGCACTTGGGCCTGTTTATCGAGCTCGTCGATCTCACGTTCGGCCCGATCGCGCGCGCCTTGGTCGCGCAAGCGGGACATGGCCTTGTTGGCCTTGGCCACGAGCCCGAGAAGCGCGAGTTTGTTGGAATCTTCACGATCAATGGCAGCGCGAAGCCCGGTAAGTCGGGTTTCAAATTCGGGCAAGGCCGGATCGGGGCCCGCGGGCGGTGTCCCGGGCGGGATGGGCACCTGGGTGCCGGCTTTTGCTTTGGCCTCGTCACGACGATCCTCCAATTCGGAAAGCAAACGGCTTTTTTCAGCGCCGTCGGGCAGGGCGGCGATTTTCTGCGCGACCAGTTCGCACAGGTGCAGAAGCTGGTTTTTCCCCGATCGAGGGTCGGAAAACGCGCGCGCCATATCGCCCAATTCAGCCGAGATTTCGAGCAAGGGCAGCATCGGCGCAAGCTGCCGAAGCTTGCGGGCGGCACCCTCCTTTAGCCGGGCCGGGGCTCTGGGGTCGTGAAGTTTGGCTTCCCACTCGGCCTGGCGGTCCCGAGCGGCTTGGAGGACGGCATCGGCAGGCTCGGCGGGGGCGAGGAGCAGGAATTCCCGGGCTAGGTCGAGAGGGCTGGCGGTGCTCATAAATTTCGCGCTTGGGAAACAGCAGGGTCGGAAAACGGACGCGATGCGCAACGGAAATTCATATGCAAAAAAAACCGCCGGCGGTTGGGCCGGCGGTCGTAGGCGGAAGGGTTCGGAATCTTACGGATAGGCGTCGATCACCGGGCCTTTGACTTTGAAGGACGTGCCCCAGTCGGTCTCGCCGAGGGCGAAGGAATCGTATTTCCCGCCTTTGGTGAAGGTGGCGACGGCTTCGGGTTTGCCGGCTTCGGTCACGACGGCCGCCCGGCCGCCCGAAGCATCGACAACTTCCCATGATTTGATGGTAAAACCCGGGGGGCCACCGCCATCGACCGTGAGGCGGTAGGAGATGGAACCGCCGGCTTTCTTCTCGTCGCTCACGCGGATGGTGAAATTCCAAGTGCGGCGGTCGCCGGCGGTTTCCTGGATTTTCCAAGGATTGCTGGTGGCGTCCACGATCTTGCGGGTGACCTTGATTTCCGATTCGAGCATGCCGCCGGCCATGTCGATGTAGTCCTTGGTCACGCCGCTTTGTTCGCCGTTTTTCCATTCGGGGCCGACGGTGATTTTCCGGCCGTTCTGATCGACGGCACCGATATTGGGAGGAGTCAGACCCGAGTAAGGGGCGACGCCCGACGCCATGGGCAGCCCGGTGGCGGGGTCGATGGCCATGGCCCGGCCACTGGCCGGATCGATGAAAGCAAGGGTATTGTTGGGGCCGGGTTTGATGCTGTCGATCGAAACTTCCTGGCCGTTGGCCAGCACGATTTTCCCCGGAGGGACGAGCTTTGCGCCCGGGATCAAAATTCCCGGAGGAATTACGAGGACCCCGTCTTTGGTTTGGACGAGGCGAGTGCCCTGTGCGTTGGTCAACTCGGTTCCAACCCCATTGGCGCCGCCGACCGAAACATTGGCGCCGCCGATGCCGCCCGTGCCCGCGGCCACCGTTTCACCCCCGTGAGTGTCTCCCTTGCCGGTTTCTCCGGCTTTGAGGAACCCATCGTTGACGGCTTTGACCGCATTGTCGCCGGAAGCACTGCGGACGCGATTGAGCGTCTCGGACAAAATAGGCAGGCCGGATTTCTTAAGGTTCTCGGCCAAAACATCCAATTGGTCCTCCACGTTCGAATAATTTTCGCGGACTTTAGCATAGGATTCCCGGAGCTCTTTGCGCGTGGCCTCGGAAGTGCGCTCGAAGAACGCACCGCCGGCCTCTTCGATCCTGGGCGCATGGCGTTCCAGCCGGCGTTTGGCGTAGGCGATTTGTTCCAAAGCCCACAAGCCGCTTTGTTGCGCCAGCCGTTGGTTGCCGGCGCCCAAACGTTCACGCGCCCGCTTGACCTGAAAGACCGCGTCACCGAGGTAAGCATTATCAATCAGTCGCTGTTCTTCCTTGAGATCTCCCACGCGGGGACGGGCCGGCGGGTTGGTTTGGGCAAACAAGCCTGAGGCAAGGCTCAAGCCGTAAACTGCAGCAATCAGGATGTTGGAGGCGCGTAATCGCATGGGGGGGGGAAGGCGGGTTGGTCGAGCGGTTGGAATCCAGACCGTCTGAGGAACTCAGTTGTGAATCAATCACGAAAAATGCTGGCACCGCGCCTTTTCGTTGGCCAACTTGCCTGCGGAATCAGCGACGGATATCCACTTTACCTACCCAAAAATGAGCGATCAGCCGACCGGCCCGCGCCTAGAAATCCCAAAGGACATGGAATTGTCCCGCCGCTTGGTCGATTGGTATTGGAGCGATGGTTTCGCCCGCGGGGAGCGGCCCACCGAGGGTGACTGGGAGGGAAACTACGAGCAATTTTCGCTCCCCACCGGTTCATGGCTGCGGCAGCTTTACGAAGTGCGCGACGGCCTCGGCACCGTGCATGCAGCCGCCAGCAGGCCGCGTCCCTCGGTCGCATTGTGGGGCATGTCGCAAACGGGAAAGTCCACCTCCGTCTCGGCGCTCATCGATGCCAACGTGCAGGTTTCCGATGAAAAGCCCGAAACGGACGGTTCGGGGGGCGGGCTGCATTGGACGGCCGGACTGCCGTATTTTTTTGTTGCGCCTTACCGTGACGAATCGACCGGTGCGACGTATCCGGCCCACTGGTATGGGCGTTCGTTGAATCCGTTTACGCTCGGGATCGATGCATCGAGTTGCCTCAGCCGTTTTGTGCCCGGCGCCCCGAAGCCGCAGCCGGGTTGTGTCACGGTCAGCGATCCGATGCATCCGGTGCAGGTGCATCTCGTGCCTCCGGCGGATTTGTTGCACGCATTGGCGCGCGGGTTCGATTCGGAATGCCTCGGCTCCGCGCTCAACGGCAAGCCGCAGGAGTGGACGCCCGAACGCTTCGACCGTTTGCTCGCCGAGTTTCGCGAGCAGCATCGCACGGCCGCACGCGCGGCGCCAGACCGCGAGGCTTACGAGCGGATGCTCGCCGTCGTCGAGACGTTGAAAGACCTCGTCTTCGCGCGCCTCGAAACCTTCGACAAACTCCGGACCAACGAGGCGGACTGGCAGAGCCGTCTCGAATCTCTCTTAAATGACAGTCTGCTCATCGGAGATCCGGACATAGCGGATGCGTTCGCGGCGGAATTATTTTGGAACGGCAGCGAGCAAATGACCGCGCGCTTTATCGAGATGCGCGCCGTTTATGCGCGGCTCACGAAGCTGTGGGGGGAGCGGCCGGTTTATGCCACGCTGCCCGTAACTTCGCTCCTGCTCGACATGAGTTCGTGTGCTTACGCCTTTCTTCCCCAACTGGGCGCCGAGACGCGCGAGGGCCAGCAACAGGAGCGGATTTGCGCGCTGGGGTTTCGGCAGACCGGAGATCGTATTCTGCTCGGTTGCGGTGCCGACTACGCGGAAAAACTCGGCCAGAGCGCGATGAACTATGCGAATTTCCAAGGTCTCGTCTGGGAGTTAATCATCCCGCTCAACGTGGCCAACCTGCAACCCGGGGCGTTTCGCGATCTGATCTCGTCGTCCGACGTGCTGGACTTCCCCGGGGTGGGCCGGGACGAGAAAAACGAAACCAACCGTATCAACGCGAACGCCGCCCAACTCGGCGCCGGCAAGGGGCGGGCGTATACGGATCGCGCGTTCTTCAGCGATATCGTGAAACGCGGCAAGACGGCGTCGATCGTCGCCACCTACTCGCGGCGCCTGACGGTGGACTCGTTTTCCATTCTCCAGAATATCGACAAGGACGACCCGAAGAACAACGCCACCGATCAGATTGCCAACGGTATCCGCACCTGGCTGCGCAACATGGCGCCCGGTTTCACCGAGGGCGCGGGCCGGCGGCCGCTAGGGGTATCACTCAATCTCGGTCTCACATTTTGGGGCGAGCTGGTGCAGCAAGGCAGTGCGGACAAGGCCGCGAATTTCGAGACCCGGCGCAAGTTTTACGACAAACTTGGCGTAATTTCCGATCCCGAGGTCGCCACCGTCTTCGCGTTAAATTACCACTGGATCCGTGGCCCGCGGGTGCAGTTCAACAAGCCGTTCAGGAAGGGCGCCCCGCTCTACAAGCGCATAACCGAAGAGCCCGAGTTTCAGCGCGTTTTCAAGAATCCGGTCAGCCTCCGCTCGTTGGATGAAATGTGCGACGATCTCGAACGCGGCGGATCGGGTGGCGCGGACTACATGTTCAGCCAGTTGCGCGAACAGGTGTTGGCCAACGGCGGCTCCGACCACACCGCCCGATTCGGGCCGTTGATCGAACGCCATAAGCAGTCTCTTGCCTCGCTCCGCTCTTGGCGGCACCTGCGTAAACCTCGCGGAGAAAACGACACGCGCGTCGAGGAGCTCGACGCCTTCGTCGCGCGGCTCAACGGCGCGATCAAGCACCAAGGCGAAGCGTCCGTGCGCACGACCAGTTACGCCTTGCGCGAACTGCTCAACGTCGATCCCGAAAGCCTTGCTTTGCCATCGGCCGGACGCGAAGGCCTGACGAGCGCGTTCGTGGAAAAACTCTTCAATGAGTGGAAAAACCGCCAGGTGCAGCGTTACGACGAGTGGGTGCGTCGAAGCGGGGCGGGTGCCCCCGATTGGGCCCGTCTCGGCGCGCGTGACCGCGAGGACATCGCCCGCGTGCTCGACGCCCTCATCACAAGTCTCGGGCGCGAGACGATCGCGCAGATCGTGGTTCTCGCGCAGCGCTGCTGGGATACCATTCCCGGGCGCGACGATCATCGCCACCAACACCTGCGCCGCTATCTCGCCATCGAGATGACCAATCGGCTGCTCTATAAATCTCCGGAGAAAAACATCCGCGTGCCACGACCCGCCCCCGCCGCGCGCCCCCGGGGGGCCGAGCCCACCGGCACCGATACGCCCGCCTATGCCGCGTTCATCGGACCCTTCGTCGAGCGCCAGCTCGGCGCCATCAAACGCCAACTCACTCCCGTCGTCTTGCGGCCGCCGCTCCGCGGCGATGAAGGTTTGGAGAAAAATCTCGAAAGCGTCTGAACCGACGCGCCCGCCCCGCCATGAAATTTCTCCGCCTCTTTCCCAATACCGGTCATCAATTTTTCACCCTCGACCTGGAGGAGCTCCTCGCGGGCCGGCGCGACGGCAAAGGCTTGCCGCTGCCGCCGCCGCCGATCGAGGAGTTGCTGCAATTCGTGAATCTTCAGCAACCGCCGAACATGGCGCCGGACAAGCGCGAGAAATTTTCCGGGTGGCAGCCGTGGGAGGGTTTGTCGTGGCTGCTGTATCAATACGGGATGATCTACGATCCCGATCGCAACGAGAACCGCCCGGTCCTGCACTTGGTGATCGAGTCCAATCTCGGCGATTACTCTCGCGGCACGATTCTGCAACTGGACCGGGCCAAGGGCGGCGTGCGCGCCACGCCCCACCCCTTCCTCGCCGGCCGCGATGCGGCGCCGGCAGCGAGTCCCGCCCCCGCCAGCGAGCCCGCGGGCCTGCCCTACGTCAGCCGCGATCTCAACGATCTCCACCATGATTACCCCGAGGGCTCCATGTGGCTCGAGGATCCGTTTGGTGGCGGCCGGGTAAAGCTACCGGCGAGGCTGGATGCGCGCTACGCCCGCGATTTCGCCTACGAACTTCCGCCCGAGACCGTGAAGTTGCTGTGGATGCCCTCGAGCGGCGACCAACCCGTGGACATCGATCTCATCTGCGACCTCGGCAATACCCGAACGATCGCGTTGCTGCTTGAAGATCACGGGGCCGTGGCCCAGGCCGGTGAGTTTGGCTTGCGCACGCACCCCGTGCGCTTCCTGCCGCGCGGCCTCTCGTTTGCATCGCGTGATGCCCGCGAAAACGTCGATGAGTATTCCGTCATCGATTCATGGGTGCTCGTGCATCGCTCGCCCTTTGCAAATTTGGAACCGCCGGCCAGTCTTGAAAAGCTGCGTGAGTTCAAAGCCCGCCTCGGTGCCGACGACATCACGGCCAAGCTCGCGGATCAGCGTTTCGTCGCGCTCGCTCCCGTGCTGGTGGGCGGCGGACGCGCGCCAACGGGGGCCGCGAAGACGCTCGCCCGGGCTGTGCTTTCCGACGACCAGCAAAGTCCCCAGTATTATCTCAGCAGTCCCAAGCGTTACGCGTGGGACGATCTCTCCATCGGTCTCGTGGCGCAGCATTGGGAGCAGATCCCCAACGAACACGACGCTGACGCCGGTCAATTTAAACCGCTCGGCGGCCTGATCCGCACCTTTATGCATCCGGCCGGGGAGGATTTCGATCTGCCGCTTTCCACGTTGCATAGCGAAGGCGTGCAACCCTTCGACAATGCCAGCGCGCTCGCGACTTACCCGCGCCGCGACACGGTGTGCTGGTTCGCGCTCGCGATCCTCGAGGCCGCGCACCGGCAGATGAACGCCCCGGATTTTCTCGAGGGCAAACCGCGGCCCAAGGTCGTCCGCCGCCTGCGCAATATTCGCGTGACCTACCCCTCGGGCTGGGCCGGTGAGGAGCGCGAAGCCTACCTCGGCCAGTGGCGGCGCGCAGCGCGGCTTTTTTCGCTCGCCCACTGCGAAAATCCGCTCCCGCGCGCCGAGGGCGGCGACGGACCGGCCGTCGTCACCCGCAACCTCGACGAGGCCGTGAGTTCGCAATTGCCGATTTTGTTTTCGGAACTGCGTAACCTGGGGCACGACGCCGACACGTGGTTTGACCTCTACGGCCTCGATGGCGATGTCACCATCATGAATATAGATATCGGCGGCGGCACGACCGACATCGCCGCCATCCGCTATTCACGCGCCGAAGAAGCCTCCGGCGGCAGCACCCGCAGCGGGCGCGTAACGCTCCGCCCCAAGCTGCTCTACAAGGACGGGCACACCGTCGCCGGCGACATGCTGGTCAAGCGCCTGATCGAAACCGTCGTCCTCCCCGCTTGGCTCGGCGGCAAGGGAGCCTCCGCTTTCGCCGGGAATGCCGAGGCGCGCAACCTCATCGTCAGCCTGCTCAAAAGCCCGCGGCAAAATCCCGTCAACACGATCCTCCCCGGCGCCACCGCGCGACTCGGCCGGATCGTGCGTCTGGCCTTTGTCCCGTTGGCCAACGAAATCCTCCGACGCCTCACCGTCGCGGAGCGTGACGGCGCGGCCGCGATTCGCCCGATTCTCGTAAGCGATATCGCCGACAGCACCGCCATCCGCGAACTCAACAGCCTCGCGTTGCAGCTCATTATCCGCGGGTGCGAAATCTGGGGGAAACTCAAACCTCAGGACATGCGCCGCTATGGCAACCCGGGGCTGTTCAAACAGTGGTTTTCCACCCTTTGGACGCGCGCCGAAGGCTTGGCTGAGCTGCCTTTCCGTCCCGACGCCGAGATTCATGCCACCGTCGATGCGCTGAACCAGTGCGTGACCGGCGTTTTTGGCGGCATGATCGCCTCGCTCGCCGATCTCGTCGCCGAAAACGAGTGCAAGATGATCATCGTCTCGGGCAAGCCCTCCGAACTGCCGCAGGTGCGTCGCCTGGTGGTGCGCGAACTACCCCTTCCCGCCCAACGCATCCTGCAGGTGAAAGATTTCCCCGCCGGCGAATGGTATCCCTCCGAGTTCCTTGAAGCCGGGAAAATACGCGACGCCAAGACCGTGACGGTTGCCGGCGCGGCGTTGTTTCAAGACGTGCTCAACGGCAACCTCACGGGTTTCCAAATCGCGGACGGCGAGGAGGAGCTGACTGCATCCGAGTTCAATTGGGGCGTGATGAGCACCACACGCGATCCCCGGGATTTCCAGACGGCGGTTTTTTTCAACGCGGGCACCCCCGCGGGAAAACGATGGCACGCCCAACTGCCGCTTCAGTCCCGGATCGGCCGCACTTTGCGACTCTCCGACGAAGTGAAACCCGAACCGGTTTATCGCCTCGACCTCACCCAGGAAGCGACGGCGAACGGGGTGCTGCCCGCCGGCTTTAACAAGGCCGAGGCATCGATCCGCCTAGCCCTCGAGCTGAAGATCAAACCGGGCGTGGGTGAGTGCTTGGAAATCGTCCCGGGTAGTGTGCAGTTGCTCCGCCAAGGAGAGCCCGTCGCGGTCGACGCCTCCCATCTGGTTCGACTTCGGCTTTGCACGCTTATGGATGACGCTTTCTGGCTCGATTCACCCTCGTTCGAAGTCGACAGGGACCGGCTGTTTGCCGGGGCTTGAGTCGGCCGCGCCACACTCTTCCGCGATGGCCGCACCACGATTTGTCGTCCTAGCGCTCTTGATTGGTTGCACCTCCGTGCCGAGTGCGCGCGCGGGCGGCGACTTGGCCTCAGCGGCGCCGGTGCTCTCACCTGTTGCCGTCACCCTTGGTTTTCTGGCAGCGGCCGGGGCCATCGTCGCCATCGTGCTTGCTCTGCAGGCGCGCCGACTCGCCGTCCACGCGGTGCAGGAGGCGGGGCAGGCGCGGGCGAGGGCCGTTCAGGGGCAGGCGGGCGGCGGTGGCGTATCGCCCGAAAGCTTGGCCGGGGTTGAAAAGTTGTGGGCGGCCAAACTGGCGGCGATCGAGGTTCGGCTGCCCTCGGGTGCCGCGCGGACTCCGGCGTCCCGCGAGGCGGAGCGACCGTCCGAAGGTATTGCCGCTCGGATTGAGGAGTTGGAACGCGTCGTGGCGGATCTTGCGGTGACCATGAAGGAATCGCGCCGACCGGCGCCCGCCGCGTCAGGGTTGGCGGCCGCCTCGCGCGAATCGGCCGAGATCGCCTGGCCCGTTTGTCTGTCCGCCGACACCTCCGCGATGAACGATGTCCGACAGACAATCGTGCAGGCTTTGAAATCGCGCGACCCCTCCGCGCGCGACCTGCTTGACCGGTTGCGCGTCACCGAGCAATGGGCCGGAAAAAAACCGGGCGCGGGCGACGTCGCGATCGCGCTTGCAGAAATATCCACCCTGCTCATTGCGGCGCTGCGGCGGGGCGCGGCGGTGGCGCCGCTCGACGGTTCGCTGCTATCGGACCGCGTGTTGGCGGCCCTGCGACCCTCGTGGAAGCCTTGGCGGCCCCAGCTTGATTGCCGTTCGTTTTACCCCGGGGCGACCTTCGATCCCGATTGGATGGAGGACCGTTCGCACACCGGCCTTCAGCGGCCGGTGATTTCCGAGATGCTCTCATGGGCGGTCTTTGAAAAACTCGATTCGGGCCGCCGCATTCTCGCCAAGGCCGGTGTAACTGCCGAATAGGTTTCCAACTTCCCACCACTATGTCCTCCACCGCTTCTCCCGCCCCGGCTCCCGCCATCCCGCTCGTTCGTGATTGTCGTCCCGGCGGCCTGCGGCCGTTGCTCGCGCCCGGCGGTCGCGACACCTTTTTTTCGCCCGATGTGCAGCGGATGCTGTTTGGTGCGGCCGACGAGGCCATCGCACGTTTTCTGCCTCCGGCGAAGTGGACGATGCCTGAGCGGCAGGAGCGGAGCCAAGATGGCCGGGCCCCGCAAGTCGCCTACACAATCCCCGACGATATCATCAAAACGGCGAGTCCGCTCACCACGTTGTCGCGCTCGGAGATCGACGCGTTTTCCGACGCGGTCGCGGCGTTTTTGGCCAAGGCGCGGCCGGATGCGAAAGGCGTGACCCCGTATATGCGTCAGTGCCGGCAGGAGTTCCGCCTGCCGAATCCCGAATTTGATCCGGGTGCCTACTGGGTTTACGGCCCGGAGTTTGACCGGAGGCTGGTTATTTTGTGGGGTTGTGAACCGCAGGCCGGCACCTCGTTGAACCTGGAGCAGCTGCTGGAAAAATTGGCCGCATGCGAGATGTCGTGGCGGGACAAACAGGATCTCGCGTTGAAACTCGCCCTGCGTGCCGATGAACCGCTCTCGCGGTTTTTGGCCCGCCGCACGACGGACGGCGGGGTGCAGATCGGCGGAGCGTCGATTCCCGCGAAAAAACTCAACCGTCTGAAAACCCTGACGCCGGGCGAGTGGCGCGCGTTCGATGAAGCGGCCCGGGCCTACTATGCCAAAGCCCATCCGGGAGGGACGGCCTCGCCTTTCGAGCGCGAACTCCGCCGAGAATTCCGGCTCCCGAGCCTCGAAAAAGTTCCGGCTGATTTTTATATTGTCGGCGGCAAGCTCGTGATCGCCTTGGATACATGGACGAGAGAAGTCTGTGTGCCCGCGATCGACGATCCTGTCCTGAAATCCTCCGCCTCTCCTGATCGGCCTTCGCCGATGACGGCCCCGGCGGGCGATAGCAACCTCTCGGCGCAACTTAAGCTGCGCCAGCAGCCGCCCTGGGTTTTTTATGCGCAGCTGGCCGCAGCCGTGGTGGTGCTGGCGGGCGCCGGATTAGGGACTTGGTGGGCAATGCGTCCGCCGCCGGTCCCTCAATTTCTCGAGGCCCAGATCCTCGATGACCGCACGGTGGCGCTCACGTTTTCGACCCCCATCGCCATCGCTTCGTTGCAACCTAAACCTGCGGCTGATGGCGGGCGGGCTGATGATCCGCTCACTTTCTTCGACGACAAAATGAAGATCGTCGGTCGCAAAGTCGACGACGCGAGTTCGCCCCAGCGCATCGTGGTCCGGGTCGAGGGAAGTTTCGCAGATGGCGAGAAATACGGGATCGCCATCAAAAATCTCGCCCATCCGAAAGGCGGGACCATCGCGCCCTCGAATGCGGAGTTCACCTACTACGACCGTTTGGCCCCCAACCTCGTCACCCCTTCCGCCGGCGGGAAGTCGAAGAAAAACCTGTTGCTCGTGTTCGACAAGCCGATCGCGGAGGCCTCTCTCACCCCCTCGCGGTTTGCGATTTATCAGGTGGACGGAGGCCAGCGCGGCAAGCGTTTGAACGTCGTCGGGGCCGAGTATGACAAGGAGGACAAGGCCGGCACCACCGTGCTGCTGGAAGCCAACGATGATTTTGTCGGCGGAAAAACCTATGTAATCGACATCACCGGGGTGACGGATCGCGCGGTGAAACCCAATCCCGTGGATGAAAAGAGCGGCATGAATCGCTTGTTCCCTTACATGAATGTGCTGCCTCCCCGACTTACCGACGTCGTGGCGATGGGCGGAAAATTTGAGATCGCGCTTACCTTTAATTCGCCGCTCGACCTCACGCTTGCTCGCGACGAGGGAAACTACGCTGTCTTCGATTCGGACAAAAAGCCCGTGCGCCTGCTCAAAGGCGGGACCCGCGTCGACGACACGGGCACCACGGTGACTCTGCGACTCGAACCGCAGCGCCTCACCTCGGCGCAGCATAGCGTCACCGTCGCCAAAATGGCGGATCGGCAGGGCAACGCGACCAAAGTGGCTATCGAAAAAGAGTTCGGTTTCAACGACGCGCCCGATCGCAAAGCGCCCGCCGTGCTTTCGGTCGAAGGCACCAATCAAAAGGGTAGCGTCACGCGGGAGGATCGCACGTTGAGACTTCAATTTGATCGTGCCGTGGATCGCGAGTCGGCGGGAGACAAGGCGCGTTACCGCGTGATCGACGGCGACCGTCGCAGTATCGCGATCGAGTCGGTCGCGCAGGCCTCCGATGACGCTTCGCGTGTCGTGCTGCAACTTGCCGGACCGATCACGCGGGCCGGAGGATATTCGGTCGAGACCAGCGGACAGGTCAACGTGTTCGGCGTGGTTCAACTCTCGGCGACAGTGACTTCCTTCGAGGTAAAGGGCGGCTCCGTCACCCAGCCTTCCTTGGCCGATTGGGCGCAACCCCCGCTCGTGAAGGCGAGCGGGCAATTGCTGGTGCTTTCGATCCGGCCGCGCATCACCGAAGAATCCGCGCGTGAACTCGCCAACTACGAATTCGAGCCGGCCACGGTGAAATTACAGAAAGTCGAAGACTTCGATCTTGGCACGGATGAGAATCGTGTGACAACGATCACCCTCCGGCTTGCCGCCCCGGTGCAGGATTCTTTTACCGTTTCGGCGAAAAATCTGTATCTTGAGGGGCGTAAGGAACGCGGGCCACAGGCGCTGCGACCGCGTTCGCGAGCGCTGGGGCCGTAGTCCCTCTTGGCCCGGTTTCGCAGAATTGGCTACGGGGTGCCCGTGTCGTTTGTGGTTTTGCGGCGCCATCCGAATTGCCGAAGTAAACGCATCACCGGAGATCCCTCGGGTTCGGGGGGATGGTCTTCCGTAGAGGAAGACGCGTATGTTCCCGCAGCCCGCGCGACCACGGCGGTGATATTGTCGCGGCCTGAAGCTTCGTTCGCGCGCGCCACCAGGATGCTCGCGACCTCGGCTGGTGATTGTCCCGCCGCTGCGAGCTTCAAGCCCTCGGCGAGATCGCGATCCCAAAGACCGTCACTCAGGCCGTCAGAGCAGAGCAAAAATATGTCGCCCGGCTCGAGCGGGAACTTTCCCGTTTCAGGCTCGATCGCAGCCCCGGCACCGCCGAGGCACTGATCGATAAGATGGCGGTAGGGATGGGCGCGCGCCTGTTCTTCGTTGAGTTGGCCGTTGGCGCGGAGGCGGCCCACGGGCGATTGATCGTGCGAAAGTTGGCGCAGTTCGCCCCGGCGCCAGAGATAGATCCTGCTGTCTCCGGCCTGTCCCCACCACGCTTCCCGCCCCGCTAGCCAAAGCACCGAGAGTGTGGCGCCCATACCTGCTAAACCCGGTTGCTCCGCGGCGACGCGGATGCGATGATCTGTTTCGCGGATCGCGCCATCCAGCCAGCCGCGCCGGTCAATCGGCGGGGCCGCCGCCTCCAAGCGTTCGGCCAGAAGCGAGTGGATGCAATCGACCGCGAGTTTGCTAGCGACTTCGCCAGCCTTAGATCCACCCACACCGTCGCTGACGACGAGAAGCGTGCTTTCCCGAGATGTGCCAATCGCCAAAAGTCCGCAACGCGACGAGTCCTCGTTGTTGTCCCTTCGCTTACCTAGGTCGGTGGCGCTGCCAAATGCTACCGACAGCGGCGAGTCGAGTATCGCGGGAATCATCATGACGTTTTGAGAATATGTGGTGGAGGCTTGAAGCAATCGCAAAGAGTCGTCCGCATTGCGCCTGGCTCTCAACGGATTTTTCAAACTCGCGATCATGATGGGCTTCTCCGATCCCAATACGCCCCGACCGCCGCTCACTGACGACCGTAGAATATCTTGTCGTTACACCACGGACCTTATCACCATGCCGTGTTTCACCGCCGATCGCCTCGACCTACCGTTAAAAACGCGTCGTCCTCCCCGTCTCCCCTGAGGGATGCATCAGGCTGCTCGATGCGGATTGTTTCGTCGTTAATCACAACGGATTTATAGAATTTCGGCTTTGGAGTGTGGCAAGTTGGGAATGTCCCATCCGTCGTTAAAATTTGTTGGGGGGATGGCGGCGTAGGCTTGGTCTCGGCGTAGGTCGGACCGGCGGCGGCGTCACCCGGAGGGGGGCAAACCGCGGGAGTTGGTGGGCGGCGAGTTTTTCGAGACCGGGCTGGTTACCTTTGGCGAGGAAGAGGCAGTCTGCGCCTTTCTCATAAACCAGGAACTGCGCGTGAGCGCGCTGGCAGAGCGCGGCATCGGCGGTGACGAGCGCTCCGACCAGTGGCAGGGGGGCGAGCAACGGGCGAAAGGCAGGGGATCTCGTTGGATTTTTCCGCGACGGGGATCTGGTTGAGCAGGCGCTGGGTGCGGTGCGCGACCGCGCTCATCAGATGCACGGGGCGGCCGTCGGACTGGCGCGAGCCCTTGACGGTTTTGCCGTCGACGGCCAGGGCTGTGAGTTTTTCCGGATCGTGCTCGGCCAGCCACCCGGCGAGCAGGTCGTGGAACTGCGCGCGGTCGAGCTGTTTGAAAGCGCGGCGAAAGGTGGGCTCGCCGGGCACGATCAGCCGGCCGGTCTTTTTGCAGGGCAGGCAGCGCAGGTGACGGCGTTGCGGCTGGCTCAGATTCTCCGCGAACTTGGCGATGCCTTTGGGGCCGCGTTCGCCGACGACGGTGCCGGCGGCGGCGATGGTGAGGATGGTGGACAGGAGGAGGCGTCGGCCGCGGCGGGCTCGCGGGTCGGTGAGCTGGTCGTGGAAGCTCTGCCAGAGCGAACCGAGCCGGGCCGATTTGTAGGGGCAACGCGGCGGTGGCTCCGGCACCTGGCCGGCGAGGTGGGCCGGCAGCGACTCCCCACCCTCGCCGACTGGCGCGCGACGCTCGCGCACCGGCACCTGGCCGGCGATGTGAGCCGGCAGCGACTCGGCGCGCAGCCGAGCGCAGGCCTGCGCGTCGAGCGCGCGCACCCAGAGTTGTTTCGGGTGCTCCAAGTCGACATAGAAGTCGCGGTGGTCGCGGGCGAAGCCGCCGGTCGCGCCGAGGGCGAGCCAGCCGGCGGCCTTGTAACAGGTGCCTTCATACAGAGCGGGATCGACGAAGCTCTCGGCCAGGACCACGGTGTGGCCGTGGGCGGCGCGCCAGTCGTCGGCCAGGCGGCGGGTGCAGCGGGCGAGCAGGAGGCTGGCGAGATTGGGATAATGGGCGCGCTCGGCCAGAATGAGAAAGCGGCTGTTTTGCGCGATGAGGCGCAGGCGGGCGGCGCGCTGCGGCTCGGACCACCCGATCCAGCGATCACGCGCGCGCAGGTGCAGCGCGGCGCTGGACCAACCGAGCAGCGCGAGCCAGCCGCCGTCGGGTGCGACGCCGACGTAACGCAACGTCGCGTCCACAAGGGTCGCGTTGCGCAGGTAGTGCTGGGCGCACAGCAGGGCGCCGAAGCGGGGTCGCTTCTCGGGGCGAATCAAGCGCAGTTCGAGCGCGGGCAATCCGGGCAGAGCAGGCAGTAGATCGCGGTCAGCCATGCACACAGCGGAACACACCACGGGCTAACGCGTCGGAAAAATCGCTCATCCTCTTCCCGCTCAAACGCTGCTCGCGATGCATGTGGATGTCTTGCCCGGCCGCCCACGGTTCCGCAGTCCCGGTGCATTAAGTATGATCCGGCGAGATTGATGCGGATTTGGCTAACTAACTGCCGTGCGGGGCTTCATGCGAGGATGGGATGAACTTCGGTGCTATGACGGAAACACTGCCCGAATGGGCTTTGCGGGAGGTGACGCTGCGCGAGGCGCAGCCACAGGAAATCGCCGCCGCGTGCGCTGCGTTGGCGCGCGAGCATTACCTCGGCGCGCCGAAGCCGTGCTACCGCGAGGTGGTGCATATGGCCGTGCGCGGCGCGCAAGTGCTGGCGGTCCTCGTCTGGACGCGGGCCGCGCGCAACCTCGCGCCGCGGGAGGCGTGGGTCGGCTGGGATCCGCGCACGCGCACCCGGCGGCTGCCGCTGGTGGTGCAA
>Ga0163144_10012529_pt1 | contig 17804 bp, 19 predicted proteins | sample OliLak19BULKMAT1_FD_123175 | JGI IMG/M metagenome (GOLD analysis project Ga0163144, IMG submission 123175) | Freshwater microbial mat bacterial communities from Lake Vanda, McMurdo Dry Valleys, Antarctica - Oligotrophic Lake LV.19.BULKMAT1 | ecosystem: Environmental > Aquatic > Freshwater >...
GCGCGCTGATAGCGCGTCAGGTTCATCAGCTCTTCGTCGAGCGACACGCCAGAGATCGATGCGCGAAGAGACTCGACCTGCACCTTCGCGTCGTCGGTGTGCGCGCGATCGCTGGTCGCGGTCATGACCGCCGTGCCGATCTCCGCACCCGCATCGGCGAACGCCTCGTTGGCGGTGCGCGTACCGGCCGACGCAAAGCGCGTCGTCGCGAGGGCGCGCAGCGCGAGCGCATTGCGGTTGTCACCGGGCAACGAGCTAGCGTCTTGCGCGGCCGCGATCTTGCGCGGCTGACCGGCGATGGACGCCGAGAGCTTGAGCGACTGCGCAGCGCCGGCCGCTGTCGCCGAGACGTCGAACAGCGGCGTACCGGTGCCGCCATCGAGATCCGTACCGGCGCCGTGCGCCGCGTTGTAGGCAGCCGCGATGTCGAACGCGAGCCGATCGAGGCGCGTCGCGGCGGTCGTGATCGCGCCGTCGCGCGCGGCGACCAGCCCACCGACGGTGCCCCCCTGCGCGTAGCGGGTGATGTCGACCGTGGCGCCGGCCTCGATCGCGGTGATCCGCGTGTCGCCAGTCGCCGGATCAGGCGAGGCGGTGAGCAAATGCGCTTTGCCGTCGCGCGAGACGAGCTCGGTGCGGCCGTTGAAGATCAGCGAGATCTGCCCATCGCTCTGCTGCACGGCGGTGACCGGAATCTGCGTCGCGACGTCGCGAACCAGCTGATCGCGGCGATCGCGCAGATCGCTCGCCTCGCGTCCGTCGACCTCGGAGCGCGCGATCTCTTGGCCAAGCTTTGCGATCTGCGTGATGCGCTGGTTGATCGTGCCGACCTCGCCGCGGATGCGACCGTTGGCATCGCTGCGCGCCTCGGCGACGCGCGAGCCTGCGTCGGCGAGCGAGCGCGCGAGCGAGTCGGCCGCGGAGAGCGCGACGGTGCGCGCGGCGATCTCACCTGGGCGCGCGGCGACGTCCGCGACCGCGGCCTCGAGCTCGTCGAGCTGCGTGCCGATGGCGGAATCGGCGAAGATGTCGTCGAGCGTGACCAGCGCATCCGCACGCGCGGCGGCTTCACCAGCAGAAGTGCGCACGCCGAGCAGGCGCTTTTCGACGAACGGGTCGATCGAGCGCTTCATGCCGGTCGCCTGCGCGCCGTTGCCGCCCGCAGGCGCCGGGCCGAGCGGGACCTGCGTCGCGACGCGGCGCGTGTAGCCCTCGGTCGCGACGTTCGACGCTCCGTGCGACGCGACGTTCGCGCCGAAGGTGCCGGCCGCCATGCCGTTGGCGCCGACGTTGAGCAGGCTCATGACGCTCACAGCGCGCCTCTGCGCTTTGGGGCGACGGTGGGTGAGCGGCGACCCGCGTTGCTGTACATCGGCTCTTCTTCGCCGACGAGCGAGCGCAAGCAGGTCACGAGGTGACGCAGCAGCAGCAGGTTCTCCCGCGCCGTGTCGGCGAGCCGATCCGCGCTCGGCGGAAACGTGCCGCCATGCGTGCCCAGCACGGACGTCAGCGCGCGCTGCTTCTCCGCTTGGATCGCGAGCAGCTGGTCGACGTCGGCCGCGAGCGCCGCTGCGCGCTCCGCGTCGAGCAGACCGGCGAGCCGAGCGATCGCGTCAGCGCGATCCTCCACGCCGGCCGACTCGGCGCTCGATTCGGCGGCGGCGTACATGGTCAGCTCTCCTCGCGGATCATGGCGTCGGCGATCTTGTCGAGATCGACCTGGAACGTGCCCTTGTCGAGCGCGTCGCGGAGCCGCGAGACCTTCTCTGCGTCCGCCGTCTCGGGAGCACGCGCATCGGCGAGCGCGCTCGCCTGCCCAGAGATGCGGACGCGCTCGGCTGAGCCGGCTGCGCGGGGCTCTGCGCCCTTCTGGACGGCGCGTGGCTCATAGCCGGGATTCGTACGTGACGGGCCGTTGACCTTCATGGCGTCTCCTCATGGCGTGCTTCGGACGAAGCGGTCTGGATCTTGAGAGCGAAAAATGATCCGTCGTTGCGTCGAAAAGAATGGCTCATCGTACGTCCTGAACACTTGGGCGGGCATTGCTGCGGGTCGGCGTCTCGGGCGCGGTCCCAAGCACCGGGCGCTGCAGCTCGAGCACCTCGATCTGCGCGAGTCCGTTGCGCGCGCCGGGCGTCGGATGGCCGGCCCGCGACCAGATGCGCCCCTCGATGCGCTGCGCGCCGGTGGCACGCGCCTCCCAGCCATCGAAGACGATGCGCTGCACCTGGCCCTCGGCGTCGTACGCCACCGAGTGGATGCGCTCGACGACGGCCATGTGTCCCGCGTGGCCGGCCGAGCCGCTGCCGGCGAGGACGAACGCGCGATCTCCGCGGACACCGGACTGCACGAGCGGCGCTTCACCTTCCTGCGTGACGACGCGCGCCCAGTCTTCGTGCAGCTGGCCGTCAGCGGCGTCGCGCACCACGCCATCGGGATTCGGATAGCCCCAGCCCTGATAGCGAGGCTGCACCGGCACCGCATAGCCCGCCCGACGCGCCGCCTCGAGCGCGAACAAGTTGCACTTGTAGTGCCCTTCGAAGCCGTTCGCGTCGCGCACGTTGAACGCGGCGACGCCGCCATCGGCCGTCGGCGTCGTGAAGCTGCTGGCGAGATCGGCCGGCGTGAGCGCGCCCTCGCGCGACCATCGCTGCGCCGCCGCGCCGACGCTCATCTCCGCTGCCGCGCCCGCGAGCGCGCCAACGCCACCGCTCGACGAGACTCCTCCGCTCGAAGATACGACGCCGTACGCGCTCACCGTCGCGCCCGGCTGACGCATCGCCGCAAAGCGCGCGGCGAGCGGCTCCTGCGCGAGCAGCGGCGAGAGCCCACCACCGCGGCCAGGTGTGATCATCGGCGCGCCGCCGAGCTGGCTCTGATCAGCGCCGAGCGCTTGGCCGATGACGCGCGCGAGCCCGATGCCGCCGCCGTCCGCGAGGCGCTCGGCGAGCACCTCGTCGAACATCGACATGTATTGCTGCGACGCGCTCGAGCTCTCGACACCGCCGGTCTGCGCGGTCTTGCGGAGCACCTGGATCATCTGCTGCAGCAGCACGCCCTCGAAGCGCCGCGCCGCTTGCACTGCCTGCGCTGGACCGCCCGCGCCCACCCGCGCGCGCTGCGCCGCGAGCTCCGCGGCCCGCGTCGGCGCATCGATGGCCGCGTCTTGCGCGCCGCGTGAGAGCACGGCGACCATCAGCTGCGCCCCGCGCCTGTCGTGCGCTGGTTCATTGCGCCTCGATGCGCGCCCGCAGCGCGCCGGCGCTGTGCAGCGCTTGCAAGATGGACACGAGATCGCGCGGCCGCGCGCCGAGCGCGTTGAGCGCCGCGACCACCTCTTGCAGCGACGCGGTGTTGCGCAGCTGCGCGACGGCGCCCGCCTGCGACTCGGCGCGCACCTCCGTCTGATCGACGACGGCGGTCTGCCCTGCGGCGAGCGCCGCAGGCTGCGACACCGCCTGCTGCTCGATGATCTCGACGGTCAGGTTGCCGTGCGCGACGGCCGCCTCGGTGATGCGCACGCCAGCGCCGAGCACGACGGTGCCGGTGCGCTCGTCGACGATGACGCGCGCGGGTGAATCGGCCTCGACCTCGAGCAGCGAGAGCTGCGCGATGAGCGCGACTGGCCGCGTGCGAAACGTCGCTGGGATCGTCACCTTCACCAGCGCGTGATCGACGGCTTGCGCCGTGCCTGCGCCGAGCGCGGTGTCGATCGCTTGCACGATGCGCTCGGCCGTCACGAAGGACGGCTCGCGCAGCTGCAAGAAGATGCCGTTGGCGCCGAGCACCGGCGCCTCGACGCGACGCTCGACGATCGCGCCGTCAGGCACGCGGCCAGAGGTCGGGTGGTTCTGCTGCACGCGCGAGCCGCTGTTGCCGCTCGCGGTGAACCCTCCGACCAGCACGGGACCTTGCGCGACGGCATAGACACGCCTGTCGGCGCCATAGAGCGGCGTCTGCAGGAGCACGCCGCCGAGCAGGCTCGTCGCATTGCCGATGGACGCGACGTTGATGTCGACGCGCACGCCCGGAGTCGCCGCCGACGGGATCGTCGCGGTGACCATCACCGCGGCCGCGTTGCGCATCTGGATGTTCTGAATCGTCTCGAGATCCACCGTCGCGCCGAGGCGCCGCAACATCGCAGCGGTGCTCTGCACGGTGAAGCGATCGACGCCGCGATCGCCGGTCTGATTGAGCCCGACGACGAGCCCGTAGCCGACCAGCTGGTTCGGGCGCACGCCGCCGACATCGCACAGATCCTCGAGCCGCGTGGCGCGCGCGGTCGTCGTCGCGAGCACGAGCGGAGCGACGACGAGCAGCGCAGCGACGAGGCGGCGCGCCGAAGACCGTGCGAATCGGAGTGGTGACATGGCGCTCGCCTCAGAAGGGGTTGATCGCGTCGAGCAGCTTCACGAGCCAGCCCCGCTCTTGGTTGTCGGTGAGCGCGCCGCGGCCGGTGAGCTCGATCTGCGCATCGGCGACGAGGCTCGAGCGCACGGAATTGTCCGGCTCGATGTCCTCTGGGCGGATCACACCGCTGATGTAGATATGCAGCTCCTCGTCGTTGACGAGCACGACCTTGGTGCCCTCGACGAAGAGATCGCCGTTCGGCAGCGCCTGCTTCACGCGCACGGCGATCGCCGCGCGCACGCGGCTCTCACGGCTGGTCTCGCCGTGGCCATCGAAGTGCCGCGAGCTCATCAGCGAGATCAGCTCCGCTGGATTGATGTCCGGATAGGCACGCTGCAACGCGGTGCCGAGTCCGAGGATGTTGCCTCCGAACGACATCGACGACTCGCGATCGAGCTGTGTGCTCGAATCGCCGCTGGCGTTCGCCGTCTCGTCGATGCGAATGGTCACGATGTCGCCGACGCGGTTCGCGCGAAAGTCTGCAAATAGGCCGCGCCCGGCGTCCGGCCAAAGAGAGCCGCGGCTCGTCGCGCGCGGCGCGGTCGCATATTCGTCGGCGTCGTAGAGGCGCGCGCGGGGTACGTGCGGCTCGATGTGCGTCGCGCCGCCGCACGCGATCAGCAGCGCAGCGCAGAGCGCGGGCAGCGCAGCGCAGAGCGCGCTGATCGAAGTGCAGCGATGCGCGCTCACGGCCGCACCTCGACGGTGCCGGCGTCGACCACCCGACCGCGCAGCTGCACGCGCGTGTCGACGTTGGTCACGCGCACTTCGTCGCCGATGCGTCCCGGCTGCGCGACGATGCCCGGAGCCGATGCGCGCACCGCGCCGATGACGACGACGATGCGCACGCGCGCTCCCGCCGCCACCACCGGCGCCGGACACACCACGCGGGCGGAGACGAGGACCCGCGTCTCCGCATCGCCCACCGTCACGATCAGCGGCGCGGTGATGCGACCGCTCGCGCGCGGCGCGGTCGCGAGCGAAGCGACCGTCGCGGCTCCGGCGGGCAAGATGAGCGACGGTGGAAAATCGAGCTCGGCCACGTCGCAGGGCGCGAGCGAGGTCTCGACGCTGGCGCGCAGCAGCCGCTCGACGGCGCGCTGGTCGAGGCGCTGCGTCGTGCGGTGTGGACGTCCGCGACGCCGACCCGCCGAGCCGCGCGCCGTCGTCGTGTCCGCAGGAGTGTCAATGGCCATTTCTGGCGTTGGCGTGTCTTGCGCCGACGCCGCTCGCGGCACGATCAGCGACACGATCAGCAGCGGCGCGGCAAACATCAGCGAGGCAGTCATCGGCGAGTCGAACGCGCTCTTCATGTCGACTGCTTGAGCACGCTGCGTGCCAGCTGCAATTCGCCGGATCCATTGATCTTTGGGCGTCTGCACGGCGCCGCGCGTCGGACTGCCGACGCTCGCGGCGGAACGCTGACGCTGCATCAGCGCTCAGTCGTCTTGCGCAACATCTCGTCCGCCGCCTGGATCACGCGCTGGTTGATCTCGTAGGCGCGCTGGCTCGCGATGAGATCCATCATCTCGGTCACGACCTCGACGTTCGAGCCCTCGAGAAAGCCCTGCGCGAGCGTGCCGATGCCCTCTTGACCCGGCTGAGCGACGATCGCCGAGCCGCTTGCGCTGGTCTCGGTGAAGAGCGAGCGTCCGGTCTGCAGCAGGCCGGCAGGATTGGCGAACGTCGCGAGCTGGAGCTGCCCAACCTCGACGCTCTGCGCGCTCCCCGGCTGCGTCACGGACACCGTGCCATCGGGCGCGACGGTGATGCCGGTCGCGTCGATGGGGATCTGAATCGACGGCTCGATTGGGAATCCGTCGACCGTGACGAGGCGCCCCTCGGCGTCGCTCTTCAGGTTGCCGGCGCGGGTGTAGCCCAGAGTTCCATCAGGACGCTGCACCTGAAAGAAGCCTTTGCCTTCGATGGCGAGATCGAGCGGATTGCCACTCTGCTGCATCGTGCCCTGCTCGAAGATCGTCGAGGTCGCGACAGCGCGCGTTCCTTGGCCGATCTGCAGGCCCGTGGGCAGCTGAGCACCGCCAGCCGTCTGCCCGCCGGGGGGACGCATGGTCTGATAGAGCAAGTCTTGAAACTCCGCGCGGCTGCGCCGGAATCCAGAGGTGTTCACGTTCGCCACGTTGTTGGCGACGACGTCGATGTGCAGCTGCTGAGCAGCCATCCCGGTAGCCGCGGTATTGAGCGCTCGAAGCATGATTTCGACCTCTTGTTTTCTGTGAGACTGCCGAAGGGAGAGAGTGAGCTCGACGCTGCCAGTGGCCGGACACGCGGGGCGCGCCGTCAGCAGCGGAGCGCGAGGCGTCAACCGCTGCGACTGCCGAGGTCGCGCGCTGTGCGATTGTCGAGATCCGCGAAGGTGTGAATCACGCGCTGAAACGTCTCGAACAGCCGTGTCGTCGTGATGAGCTCGTTCAGCCCCGCGATGGGGTTGACGTTCGATGTCTCGACGGCGCCCTGGATGACAGCGGTCGTCGCGAGAGCGGCCTGGGGAGGCGCCACCGACATGAAGCGCGATTCACCTTCTTTGCCGACCGTCGCCGGGTCGGCGAAGCTGACGATGCGCACGCGGCCGACCGTCGCGCCATCCGCGCTCACGGTGCCATCGGCGCCGATCGCGACGTCGCGCGCGCCGCTCGGAATGCGGATGCGCGCGGTCGGACCACCGACGGCCATCAGCTCGACACCGTCGGAGGTGCGCAGCACGCCATCGGGCCCTGGCGTGAACGAGCCAGCGCGCGTGTAGCGCTCTCCCTGCGGCGTCGCGAGAGTGAAGAAGCCGTCGCCATCGAGCGCGAGATCGTACGGATTGCCCGTCGTCTGCAGCGCGCCCGGCGAGGTGTCGGTCGTGATCCGATCGGCGACGACGTAGCGCAGCGAAGCCGGCTGCGCGGTGCGCGCGCCAGCCGTCGCGAGCGCCTCGTCGAACGCGACGCGATCGGCGCGGAAGCCCACGGTGTTGGCGTTGGCGACGTTGTTCGCGGTGATGTCGAGCGCGCGCTGCTGCGCCATCGCGCCGCTGAGCGCGCTGTAGATTCCGTGGGACATCGCTCACTCCTCGAGGAAGGCGCGCAGGCGCACGGTGGCGTCGCCGAGGATCTGGCAGACGCGGCTCTCGGTGACGCCGAGGATCTTGCCGATCTCGAGCTGCGTGCACTCCTCTTGGTAGTAGAGCGCGAGCACCTGCTGCTGGCGCTGCGGCAGCTTGCCGAGCGCGCCGCGGAGTCGACCGCGCAGCTCGCCGCCGAGGAACGTGTCGGCCGGCCCGGAGTTCGCGCTTTGCACGCCATCGGGGTCTTCGCCGAGTCGGCCGAGCGCAGGTCCTCGGGCGAGGTCTTCGGCGAGCTTCTGATAGACCTCGAGCGTGAGGCCGAGCTCGCCGGCGATCTCGTCTTCTTCCGGCGAGCGACCGAGCCGCTGCTCGAGCTTGCGCACGGCGCGCGCGGTCTCCGACAAGCGCCGCCGGCCATGACGCGTCATCACGTCCGAGGCGCGCAGCTCGTCGAGTATCGCGCCGCGAACCCGCGCATCGAGGTACGCCTCGAACGAGGGCGCGCGCGTGGCGTCCCAGGCGTCGATGGCCTTCAGCATGCCTTCGCTGCCGGCGCCGATCAGGTCACCGACGTCGACGTTCGGCGGCAGACGACGCGCCAAGCGGAAGGCGACGCGACGCACGATCGGCAAGCCGATCGCGATGAGCTCTTCGCGTGAAGGGCGAGGCGCCGCGGGCGGCAGCGGTGTGCTGCGCTCGGACGTCGTCGCGCGGTCGAGATTCTCCGCGGCGGAGCTGTTTCTCAACATGGCACGGCCTCGCGCGGTGTCGGTGCGAGGCGGCGCGCGATCGCACACATCGTGCGCGACGGCTGGCTCTCGGGAGAGCCGATGACGAAGGGCAACCCAGCGCCGACGGCGCGGCGCACGGCATCGTCGCGGCGCAAGCAGCCGAGATAGTCGAGCTCGAGATCGAGGAAGCGCTCGACGATCCCGGCGAGGCGCTCGTGCACCTCGCGGCCCTCTTGATCGCCGCCGACTTGATTCGCGAGGACGCCGAGCCTCTCCACGCCGCCGCGACGGTGCAGCACCTTCGCCATCGCGTAGGCATCGCGCAGCGAGGTCGGGTCCGGCGTCGCGACGAGGATGACCTCATCGGCGAGCGCGGCGAACGCGACCGAGTTGGCGCCGAGCCCCGCGCCGGTGTCGACGACGAGCACGTCGAACTGCTTGGCGATAGCGTCTACCGCGGCCACCAGCCGATCGCGATCGGCGCCGCCGAGATTCGCCATCTCGTAGCGGCCTGGGCATGCCGGCAAGAGCATCACGCCCGCCGGCCCTTCGACGAGCACCTCGCTCGCCGGCGCGCCGCGCTCGAGCAGCGCCATCAGATCCGAGCGCGGCGTGACGCCGAGCACGAGGTCCTGACTGGCGAGGCCGAGATCGGCGTCGAGCACCAGGACGCTGTGCCCCTGGCGCGCGAGCGCGACAGCGAGGTTCGCCGACACCTGCGTCTTGCCGACGCCGCCCTTGCCGCTCGTCACGGCGATCGATCGCCGTGCGGAGAACGTCGGCCGCCGCTCGGGCGCACCCGGGCGAAGTACCTGGCTCGATTGCTCGCGCTGCGCGAGCGCGCGCAGTCCCTCTGCTTGGTCGCCGCTGGTCATCATGCTTCCACCTCCTCGCCGCAGAGCAGGCTCGAGAGCCGCTCGGCAGAAGCCACCTCGATGTCCTCGGGGACACGCTGCCCCGTGGTCAGCCATGCGAGCGGCAAGCCGCTCGCGACATGTGCGCCGACGATCCCGCCGGCATCGACGGCCTCGTCGATCTTCGTCACCGTCAGCCGCACCGGCGACAGCGGCGCCAAGCGCGCGATCGTGCGGTCGAGCTCGACTTCGCGCGTCGCGGCGGCGAGACAGAGATGGACGAAGATCGGCTCACCGGCGCTCTCGAACGCCTCGGCGAGCTTGGCGATCGCCTTGGTGTCGCTCGGCGCGCGGCCCTCGGTGTCGACGAGAACGAGATCGGCCCAGCCGAGCTCGGCGAGCGCTGCCGAGAGGCTCACGCCATCCCACGCGTGACGCACCTGCACGCCGATCAGATCCGCGTAGCGCTCGAGCTGCTCGGCGGCGCCGACGCGGTAGTGGTCCATGCCCACCAGCGCCACGCGGCGTCCCTCGACGAGCGCGGCGTGCGCGGCGAGCTTCGCGACGGTCGTCGTCTTGCCAACGCCGGTCGGCCCGACGAGCGCCACGACGCGCGCCTCGCGGAGCCCTGACGGCGCAAAGATCATCCGCTCGCGCAACACTGGCGCGAGCGCCGCCGTCGCCTCGAGCGCGTCGCTCGGCTCACGTCCGAGCCGCGCCCGCACCCGCGTCGCGAGCTCGCGCGCGGCAGCCGCCGGCACGCCACCGCGAAGCAGCCGCCGTTCGATGCCCATGCCGCTGCGTCCGTTGCTCGCGCTCGCGACATCGCTGTCGACGAGCTGCGCCGGTGGGCGCACGGGGACGCCGAGCCCCGCATCGCCCGCTGCGATCGCGAGCAGCTCCACCGATGCGCGGCCGCCAGCGCGTGCGCCGAGCTCGCGCGTGCCGACGATCATCGCGTCGGGCCCGAGATCACGCTTTGCAAGAGCGAGCGCGTCCTCGAAGCGTGGCGCGCGATAGGTACGAGGCAGTGTCATCGACTGGACTCCTTCATGCCGACACCACACCGACAGTGCGGACCGTCGTCTTCGCGTCGATCTCGCGGAACGAGATCACCGACAGTCCCGGCACGCGCCGGGAGAAGAACTCGGACACGCTGCGACGCACATCGGGCGCGCAGACGAGAACCGGTGGTGTCGCCACTCCGGCGAAGTTGCGCGCGGCACCGTCGAGGGAGCTGAGCAAGCGCTGTGCCGCCGAACCATCGGGCCCGCCCTGGCGAAATGCGTCCTCGGCGCGCGGGTCGAGGACGAGCGCGACGACCTTGTTGTCGGCGCCGCGGAAGCGCGACGAGATGTGTCGTGCGAGGCGCTGGCGGACGAGCTCGACGAGAATCGACGTGTCCTTCGTCTCGCGTCCGTGGTCGGCGAGCGCCTCGAAAATCGTGCGCAAATCGCGAACGGGGACCTGCTCGCGCAGCAGACCGCGCAGCACCTTGATGACCTCGCCGAGCTGCAGCACGGAGGGCACCAGCTCGTCGACGAGCTTCGGCTCGCGCTTCGCAAACAGGTCGACGAGCTCCTGCGCCTCCGCGCGTCCGACGAGGTCCGGCGCGTTGGCACGGAAGAGTTCCGTCAGATGTGTGGCGACGACCGTCGGAACATCGACGACCGTGTAGCCGACCATCTCGGCGCGCTCGCGCTCCGACTGCGCGATCCAGCGCGCCGGCAGACCGAACGCCGGCTCGCGCACGATCTCGCCGCCGACGGGGCTGAGCGAACCCGTCGGATCCATCGCGAGGAGGCGACCGATGCGCAGCTCACCCGCGCCGACCTCGTTGCCCGAGACGAGCAGCCGATAGCCACCCGGACGCAGCCGCAGGTTGTCGCGGATGTGCACCGCCGGGACGATGATGCCGAGCTCGGTGGCGAGGTTGCGGCGCACCGCGGCGATGCGCTCGACCAGCTCGCCGCCGCGCGAGGCATCGACCAGCGGCACCAGATCAAAGCCCACCTCGAGCTCGAGCAGATCGACGGGCAACGCCTCTTCGAGACGATCACGCTCCGCTTCTTGCGGCGTGCGCGGCTGCGTCGCGGCGGCGGCCTCGGCCTCGCGCTGCAGCATCGGCACGGCGCCGGCGGAGCGCGCGGCGAGCGCGATGACGCCCGCGAGCGCGACGAACGGGATCAGCGGCATGCCCGGAACGAGCCCGATCGCGCCGACGATTCCTGCGGTCCCGTAGAGCGCGCCGCGACGATTGCCGAGCTGCGCGACGAGCGTCGGCGCGATGGCGGCACCCGCGGACGCGCGCGTCACGACGACGCCGGCCGCGGTCGAGACGAGCAGCGCAGGGATCTGCGAGGCGAGCCCGTCGCCGACCGAGAGGATCGTGTACGTCGCCGCGGCCTCGGCCGCGCCCATGCCGTGCTGCATCATGCCGACGATGAAGCCGACGACGATGTTGATCGCGGTGACGATCAGCGCCGCGATCGCGTCGCCGCGGACGAACTTCGACGAGCCGTCCATCGCGCCGAAGAAGTCGCTCTCTTGCTCGACCTCTTTGCGGCGCAGGCGCGCGACGTCTTGCGTGATCGCGCCCGACGCAAGATCCGCGTCGATCGCCATCTGCTTGCCGGGCATCGCGTCGAGGGTGAAGCGCGCCGCGACCTCGGCGACGCGGCCCGCGCCCTTGGTGATGACGACGAAGTTGATGACGACGAGCAGCAAGAAGATGGTGCCGCCGACTACGTAGTTGCCGCCGATCAGGAATTCACCGAAGCCGCGGATCACCTCGCCCGCGGCGTCCGTGCCCTCGTTGCCGTGCAGCAGGATGAGCCGTGTGGAGGCGACGTTCAGCGCGAGGCGGAGCAGCGTCGAGAACAGCAGGATCGCGGGGAAGCTCGAGAGTTCGAGCGGCTTCTCCAAGTGAATCGCGACGAGCAGCAGCGCGACCGAGATGCCGATCGACACCGCGAGCAACATGTCGATGAGGATCGCCGGCAACGGCACGACCATCATCAGCACGATGCCGACCAGCGCGATCGGCACGATGGCCATCGCGCGGTGCGGCGCCTTCGGGAGCATGCCCGGCGTGACGACGGCGCTCACGGCGCACCGCTCGGCAGCGGCGTGCCGCCGATGCGCAGGACCTCGGCGATGACCGCGGCGACCGAGCGGTAGAGGTCGAGCGGGATCGGCTTACCGACGTTGCCGGTCGCATGGAGCGCGCGAGCGAGCGGTCGATTCTCGACGATCGGGATGCGGAGCTTGCGCGCCGCTTTGCGCATCTCGAGGGCCTTGTCGTCGATGGCCTTGGCGACCAGCATCGGCGCGGCGTCCTCACCCGGCACGTACTTGAGCGCGACCGCGAAGTGCGTCGGATTCACCACCAGCACGGTCGCCTGCGCGAGGCCCGGCGCGGAGCGGCGGCGCGCGGCGTCGCGCATGCGCTGGCGGATGCGGCGCTTGACGTTTGGGTCGCCGTCGTCTTGCTTCATCTCGTCGCGGACGTCTTGCCGCGACATCTTCGACTCGGTGTCGAACTTCTTCCACGCGAAGAAGAAGTCGATGCCGGCGACGACCAAAAACGCGACGATCGCCTGCAGGATCAGCTTGCCGGCGACGACCGCGACCTCCTGCGCTCCGGTGATCGGCGACACCGTCGCCAACATCGCGAAGCGCGGCATCGCGGCGGCGACGACCTGCCAGACGACGAGGCCGAGCGCGATCAGCTTGAACAGCGACTTGCCGATCTCGATCGCCGAGTCCTTCGACGGCAGCACGTTCAGGATGTTCGTCGTCGGGTCCATGCGCTCCGGCTTCGGCGCGACCAACGACAGCTCGAACAGGCCGCGCGTCTGGGCGACGCCGATGACGATCGCGCCGACCACCGCCGCGCCGAACACCGGCAGCAGCGCGCGCGACAGCACCGGCACGAGCGCGCCGAGGAGCGCGAACGGATGCGCGTGATCGGTGAGACGAAGCGCGCGATGCGCCAGGCGCGCGATCCCGAGCGCCGCGTCGACACCGGTGAGCGCGAGCGTACCGGCGACGACCGCGAGCACCACGGCCGACGACGCGTCGGCGCTCTTGACGACCTTGCCCTCTTTGCGAAGCTCGTCCTCGCGCTTCGGTGTCGCGTGCTCTGTTTTCTGGTCCTTGTCGTCGCTCATGGGTTGCCTCCGAGCGACGTCGCGAGGGCGGCGGGCAACTTCTCGATCGTCTCGGCCATGGACGCGATGATCGAGGGTGCCGCGGCGCCGAGCGTGAGCATGCCGACGCTGGTCGCGACGGCGAACGTCAGCGAGAAGACCTGGACGCGCGGCGCGGAGCGCGCGACGAGCGCGGTGCCGAGCTGAACGATGAACATCGTCGCGATCACTGGCGCGGCTATTCGCAAGCCGTGTGCCATCACATCGGCGCCGATGCGCAGCACGCCCTCGTGCATCACCGCGTCGAGCGCAGCGCCCGGCGGCGCCACGTCGAGCGTCGCGCCGAGCGCGGCGAGCACCGCGTGATGGCCGCGGATCGCGAAGAAAACCAAGCCTCCGAGCGCTCCGAGCAGCTGCGTCGTCGGCAGCACTTCTTCGCCGCGCAGCGGATCGACCGTCGTGGCGAAGCCGAGTCCCATCGCGGTACCGGCGAGACTCCCGGCCGTCTCGACCGCCGCGAGGGTGACGCGGACCGTCAAGCCGATGACGAGGCCCACGGCGACCTCGCCGAGCGCGCCGCGAATGAGCGTCATCGGCACCAGCTCGAGCGCCGTCGGAATCTCGGTGCGGGACACCGAGACCGCGAGCGCGATGAGCATCCCGAGCGCAGCACGCACCTGCATCGGCGCGAGATCGCTGAACGGCGCGGGGAACGACGCGAGCGCGACACCGACGCGAATCGACACCAACAACACCATCGGCAACATCGTGAGACCGACGGCGCTCAGCGCGTCCATGACGTGCTCACGGGTGCGCGGCTCACGGGTGTACAGCGCCCATCGCGCGCACCGCCGCCGTCGCGAATTCGACCAGCTCCGACAGCATCCAGGGCCCGGCGATCACCAGCGCGATCCCGCTCGCGACGGCCTTCGGGACAAAGCCGAGCGCCGAGTCGTTCACCTGCGTCGCGGCCTGCAGCACCGCGACGATGAGGCCGACGATCAGGCCCGTCAGGATCACCGGCGAGGCGACCACCGTCGCCGTCCACATCAGCGTGCGAAACCAGTCGAGGCCAGCAGAGAGCGTCATGAGAAAGACGCGACGATCGAGCGCGTGAGCAAAGCCCAGCCGTCGATGGAGACGAACAGGAGCAGCTTGAGCGGCGTCGACAGCATCGTCGGCGGCAGCATCACCATGCCCATCGAGGTGAGGATCGACGCGACGATGATGTCGATCAGCACGAACGGGAGAAACAGCAGAAAGCCCATCTCGAAGCCGGTCCGCAGCTCGGAGATGAGGAACGCGGGCACGAGCAAATGCAGCGCGACATCTTGCGGACGCGCCGGCGCGTCGACGTGCGCGAGCTCGTGAAACAGCCGCAGATCCGCCTCGCGGGTCTGGCGCAGCATGAAGTCCGAGAGCACCAAGCGCGCGGCCTCGAACGCCGCCGCTTCGTCGATCTGCTCGGCGGTGTAGGGAGCGAGCGCTTGCTCGTCGAGCCGCTTGGCGACCGGCGCCATCACGACGAAGGTGAGCAGCAGCGACAGCGCGACGACGACCTGCGAGGGCGGCGCGTTCTGCGTGCCGAGCGCCTGCTTCACGAACGAGAGCACGACGATGGTGCGCGTGAACGAGGTCATCGAGACGAGGATCGCGGGCGCCAGCGTGAGCAGCGTGAGGCCGAGCAAGATCTTCAGCGCAGGCACGACCTGCTTTGGCCCCTCGATGCCGCCGAGCGTCAGCGTCATCTGCGGCGACGCAGCGCTCACATTCGAGACGAGCGGCGCGTCTTGCGCGACGACCAGCGCGGGAATGGCGAGTAGCGCGCCGAACGCCGGCAGCACCAGCACCACGCCGAGCGCGAGCGCGCTGAGACGCGCAGAACTGCGGCTCATCGCTGCGCCTTCGACTCGCGCAGGCGCACGAGGCCGGAGACCGAGTCGCTGACCGCCGGGCGTGCTGCAGGCGACACCGGGGCGATGCCGCGCACCAGCCGCGCGAGCTCGGCGCCGAACGGCGAGGTCACGGCCGCGCTCGGACTCCGCGGCTCACGTCTCGACGCGCCGCCCTCCATCGCAGGTATCGCGGCGGGCACCAGCGCGAGCAGACGTCCCGCCGTAGTGCGCGGCTCGGGCGTCACGCTGGGCTCGTTCATCGGCACCATCTCCGAGTCCTCACCGGCACGGCGCGAGGCGATGCGGCGCGTCTCGCCGCCGTTCACCGAGAGCAGGATCTCTTGGTCGAACGCGCGCACGACGACGAGCTGGTGCTTTGCGCCGAGGCGATGCGAGGCGATGACGCGAATCGCCGCCGCGGGCCGGCAAGCGCGCTTCTGCTTCAGCCAGCGCCCGAACAGCGCGAGCCCGCCGAGCAGGACGACGAGGAGCGCCACCGTGCGCATGCCCGCGCTCTTCGAGTCGGGGATCGCGCCGGCAAAGCCGCCCATCGCGGCGGGCGGCCGCAGCGTCTCCGCGCGCGTCGCCGCACGCGTGGTCGCAGCTGTTAGTGCGGGCGCTGTCGCTGTCGCTGTCGCTGCCGCTGTCGCTGCCGCTGTCGCTGTCGCTGTCGCTGGCGCTGGCGCTGGCGCTATCGCTGTCGCGGGCGCTGTCGCAGGCGCCGTCGCTGTCGCTGTCGCCGTCGCCGTCGCTGGCGCCGTCGATGTCGCTGTCGCCGCACGCGTCGCAACGGGCGCCGCCGCGGGCAGCACAGCGCGCGCGATGCGCACGATCGCGTGCGTGCCATCGAGGGCGACGCGAACGTCTTCCGGGGCGAGGCGCCGCGCGTCGCCGAGGTCGAGCACGACGAGCGCGGTGTCGGCCGCGCCGGGCCGCGCGGTCACGCGTCGCAGCGCGCGACCATCGCCGCGACGCTCGATGAAGTGCCCCTGCGCGACGCCGGGAAACCACAGTCGCACCGCGCCCGCATCGAGGTGCATGCGCGGGCTGCCGAGCGCTGCGTCGGAGTCGACGCGGAGCACCACGTCGTCCGACTCGAGCGCGAACGCGAGGCGCGTGATGCTGTCCGCGCGTGCGGTCGACCCGCACAGCGAGAGCACGAGGACCATCGACACAGCGAGCAGCGCGCGCATCACTCGGCTCCGAGTCCGCCGAGGCGCTTCACGCGCTCGCGCGGCGAGACGATGTCGGTGATGCGCACCCCGTAGCGATCGCCGACGACGACGGCCTCGCCGCGCGCGACCAGCGTCTGGTTGGCGTACACGGAGAGCGGCGTGCCGGCGGTGACGCCGAGATCGATGACGCTGCCGACACCGAGCCCGAGCAGCTCGGAGATGCGCATGCGGCGGCGACCGAGCTCGACGTGCACTTCGAGCGGGATCTCCATGATGCGGTCGAGATCGGTTGGATCGGTCGAAGACGGTTCGTTGCCTTGCATCGGGCTCTCCTCGGGGCTGTTCATCGGGTGGTCTCGACGATGCGAACGGCAAGATTTCCATGCTCGACGACGGGCATGCCGCGCATCTTGGTGATGCCGCCGACGCGCACGTCGATCGGCTCTTCGGGGACGTGCTCGAGGCGCAAGACGTCGCCGACGGCCAGCGTCAACACCGCCCGTACGGTCGAGTGCGCGGAGCCGAGGTGCGCGATCACGTCGACCTCGGCCTGAGCGAGGCGCGCGGCGATGCGCGCGCGATCGTCGCTCGTCGGCGCGACCGTCGCGACCGGCCGATCGTTCGGCATCGTGTCGCGCACTGCGCTCGAGGTGAGCCCGAACAGCACCTCACCCTCGATCGACTTGCCGATGGTGACGAACGCGCGCGTGCGCACCAACATCTCGAAGCGCGGCGCGAGCTCCTCTGGCTCGAGCACGCCGACGAGCTCGCGAACGCTGAACGCGTCCTCGGCGCCGCACCAAGCGACCCCGAACGCGCGCACGACCGACTCGATGAACGAGCGCAGCACCGCGCGATCGAGCGAGCTCAGCGCCCCGCGCGGTGCGGCGTCTTCCGCGTCGACCGGCGCGCCGAGGCGACGCTCGACGATGACGTTGGCGAGCGCCGACGACAACAGGAGCAGCGCCGTGCTTCCCTCCCGCGTCTGCAAGATCGCCAAGCCAGCGCCGCTCGCGATCGAGGCGGACACGGTGTCGACCGAGACCACATCCCCTGGCGTCCGCCGCACCTGAGGCGCCGCGCCGAGCGTGCGGCGCAGCAGCTTCTTGAGCTCGGCGTGAAACAGCGGCTCGATGCGCTCCGAGTGCGTCACTGCCGCCTGCAGTCGGCGGTCTTGGGAGGCCAGATCGATCCCGTGCGCTGCGACCTGACCGACAGGCACCGCCTCGCGCACCGCGGCGAGCAGCGCGAGCGTCTCCTCGTCGGAGAGCAGCGGCTCTTGGGACTCGAAGCTCACTGAACGACGAACTCCGTGAAGTACACGTGGCGCACCTGATGCCCACCGAGCTCCGCGTTGATCATCGTGACCAGCTCCGCCTGCAGCGCGCGCTTCTTGTCGGCGCCCTGCGTCTCGGCGATCGTGAGCGAGGACAGGCGCACCAAGATGCGATCGCGAATCGGCACCAGCGCCGCCTCGATCGCGAGCTTCGCGGGCTCGTCCTTGCCTTCCACCTGGAC
>Ga0163144_10012530_pt1 | contig 17802 bp, 14 predicted proteins | sample OliLak19BULKMAT1_FD_123175 | JGI IMG/M metagenome (GOLD analysis project Ga0163144, IMG submission 123175) | Freshwater microbial mat bacterial communities from Lake Vanda, McMurdo Dry Valleys, Antarctica - Oligotrophic Lake LV.19.BULKMAT1 | ecosystem: Environmental > Aquatic > Freshwater >...
AGGCTCTCTCCAGGTCGGTCTGACCCGTTGTTACCTTTCTCGCGCTGACGGTGAAATCAATTCGGGCTCTTCGTGGAAACGTGTGGGTGATTCTCGTGCGTTGACCACCCGGCAAGCCAAGCGTGGCAAGGCTTTGCAGCCTTTCAGGGTTGCGTTGAAATCTGGCACGCTTTGCTGATGACTGCTTCAACAAAGCGTTTTCGCCGTTTGCTTGATGCCTATCGGTTCCCCGGCTTCCGTCCACAGGCGACGGTCAAGGGCGTGTTTGGCGATCCCAAGGCGCGCGTCATCACACTCGTTCGGCGGGAAAAAAACAGTCTGCGGGTGTTGTGGTCGGACACAGTCAGGCTGGTATGACCGCAAGCTCCGGCGCATCCGCGACCTGTCCTGTGGCGACACCCGTGTCTGGCTGGCGTTCGAGGTGCGTCGGGTGGACTGCCGGGCCTGCGGCAAGGTGAAGACCGAGCGGCTCGACTTCCTGGCCGACAATCCGTTCTAAACGAAGCGCTTTGCCTAGCACGTCGGGCGACGCTGCCGGCAATCATCGGTGAGCGATGTGGCCAAGGAATTCAAGCTCGACTGGCAGACGGTCAAGGCGCTGGACAAGCAGTACATGACCGAGCAACTCAAGCGCGCCGGCATGCCCGGCCCGAAGGCGATTGGCATCGACGAAATATCGATTCGCAAAGGGCATACGTATCGCATCGTGGCCAGCGATCTAATCCGAAAACGGCCGATCTGGTTCGGTGGCGCGGACCGTTCCGAGGCGAGCATGGCGATGTTCTACGAAGCCCTTGGAACAAGGAAATCCGCGGGAATACGGCTGGCCGTGATGGACATGTGGAAGCCGTTTCGCAAGGCCACCCAGGCGCACGCGCCACAGGCGGCGATCGGGTTCGACAAGTTCCACATCATGGCCCATCTGGGCAAGGCGCTCGACGCGGTGCGCAAGGCCGAATATGCGCGACTGTCGGGCACCGATCGCAGCTACATCAAAGGCCACAAGTACACGCTGCTGTCGCACCGGGAAAACCTGAGCCTCGACGGCAGGGTCGCGCTCAAGCGACTGCTGGCGGCCAACAAACGGCTCAACACCGCTTACCTGCTCAAGGAAAGCTTCGGCCAGTTGTGGGACTACCGACGTGAAGCCAGGGCGCGGCGGTTCTTCGATCAATGGTGTAAATCGCTGCGTTGGCAGCGGTTCGAACCCTACGAAAAATTCGCCGCCATGATCGAACGTCACCGGGACGGCATCGCCGCCTACTGCCGTCCCGAGAACAAGGTCTCGCTTGGCTTCGTCGAAGGGCTCAACAACAAGATCCGTGTCATCCAGCGCCGCGCCTACGGCCTGCGCGACGAGGACTATCTGCGCCTGAAGGTGCTCACCTGCATGCTGCCGGAACTGTGAAATCGAGTGAAATCGCCCACACGATTTCACGAAGACCCCTTTATATGGAAGAAGCTTGCGATCGTGCTTTCACGTTTCCCTGTTCCCCGTTCCCGTGTTTTGGCTTTTTCGAATCCCGTCTCTCGATTCCCGTTTCGCGGACAAATCAACGACCACGTCGCCCCATGGTCGATGCAGGGCCAGTTTCACTGCGCTGATGCCCGGCAGGGCACGCAGGGCATTGACCAACTCCGGTTCGCTGCGCACCGACTGCATGCCATTGGCATCAATCGTGCCGCGCGAGGCTGTACTGATCAGATCAAACCGCAGTGGCGTGCCGCCCGGGCGGAAACCGGCCAACAGTTGCTGCAGTTTTTCCCAAGTGCCGGGCAGGCGCAGGTCCACGGTCATCGATAGCCGTCGACCATGCTGTGCGCATAGGGCGCGAAAATCCCAGCACTGGCGGGCGCGAAGCGAGAAGCCGCCATTGAATGAATCTTCGCGCAGCGCGCCTTCGATGATCACGATGCGGTCGCGCGACAGCAGCGGTGCGTGTTCGGCGAAACTTTCGCTGAAGAACGCGCATTCGAGCCGGCCGTGGCTGTCCTCGATCTGCACGAAGGCCTGGCTGTCGCCGCGCCGGCGTACTGCCGTCACCAGCCCGGCCAGCACTACCTGTGCCTCACCGCGACGATCCTTGCGCTCGCTCCAGGTTTTTTCCAGATCGCCCAAGGTGATGCCGATCAGCGACGAAAGTTCGTCTTTCCATGGATCCAGCGGATGGCCGCTGAGGAAATGCCCGAGGGTTTCGCGCTCGCCGATCAGCTTTTGTTCCAGCGACCAGTCGTTCGTCGTTGGCAGCTCGATCCGGATATCGGGTACGTCACCGCCGCCAAACAATGAGGCCTGCCCGGCTTCGCGCTCGCGCGCCAGTTGCTCGGTGGCCTTGAGCACTTCCGGCAGTTGCAGCATCAGCGAGGCGCGATTGCTGCCGAGTCCATCGAGAGCGCCGGCGCTGATCAGGGCTTCCAGCGCGCGCCGGTTCAACTTGCCCGAGTCGACGCGCTTGCAGAAATCGAGAAGGTCGCGGAAGGCGCCGCCGCGCTGGTTGGCTTCGGCGATGGCTTCGCAGGCTCCGCGGCCAACGCCCTTGATGGCGCCAAGCCCATAGCGCACCGTCGTGGCATCAAGCGCCTTGAACATGTAGTTCGAGGCATTGGCATCGGGCGGCTGGATCTTCAGTTTGGCGCTGCGCGCATCTTCGAGGAAGGTCACCACCTTTTCGGTGTTGTCCATGTCCGAGGACAGCGTGGCGGCCATGAATTCTGCCGGGTAGTGCGCTTTCAACCATGCCGTCTGGTATGCGATCAGGGCATAGGCCGCCGAATGCGATTTGTTGAAACCGTAATCGGCGAATTTTTCCATCAGGTCGAAGATGGCCGAGGCCACCTTGGGCGCGACGCCGTTGGCATCGGCGCCGGCCTCGAATTTGATGCGTTCCTTGGCCATTTCCTCGGGCTTCTTCTTGCCCATCGCGCGCCGCAGCAGGTCGGCGCCGCCCAGCGAATAGCCGGCCAGCACCTGGGCGATCTGCATCACCTGTTCCTGGTAGACGATGACGCCGTAGGTCGGCTTGAGGATGGGTTCGAGCTTGGGATGTGGATAGCTGACTTCGGCGCGGCCATGGCGGCGGTTGATGAAGTCGTCGACCATGCCGGCGCCCAGCGGCCCGGGCCGGAACAGCGCGGCCAGCGCGATCAGGTCCTCGAATACCTCGGGCTGCAGCTTGCGGATGTAGTCCTTCATGCCGCGTGATTCGAACTGGAACACGGCGGTGGTGTCGCCGCGCGAAAGCAAGGCGTAGGTCTTGGCGTCGTCCAGCGGCAGCGCCAGTATTTCCAGCGGCGCTTCACCCTTGAGCCTGCGGTTTTGATTGATCGCCTTCACCGCCCAGTCGATGATGGTCAGCGTGCGCAGGCCAAGGAAGTCGAACTTGACCAAGCCGATGGCCTCGACGTCGTCTTTGTCGAATTGGGTCACGATCGACTTGGCTGATTCGCCTTTGGCCACATGCTCGGCGAACAGTGGTGAAAATTCGATCAGCGGTCGCGGCGCGATTACCACGCCGCCGGCGTGCTTGCCGGCATTGCGGGTCAGGTCTTCGAGCTTGCGCGCCAGGTCGAGCAGGTCGCGCACGTCGTCTTCGTTGCGATGGCGCTGGATCAGTTCCTGCGAGGCGAGGTTGCTGTCTTTGCGCGCGGCGGCGGAGACGCCCAATGCATCGTCGAGGGTGATGCCCAGCGTCAGCGGGATCAGTTTCGCAATGCTGTCGACAAAGCCATACGGATAGCCGAGCACGCGGCCGCAGTCGCGCACCGCCGCCTTGGCCGCCATGGTGCCGTAAGTGATGATCTGGCTGACCTTGTCGCGGCCGTATTTGTGCGCGACATAGTCGATGACCTCGTCGCGCCGGTCCATGCAAAAATCGATGTCGAAGTCGGGCATCGACACGCGTTCGGGATTGAGGAAGCGCTCGAACAGCAGGTCGTAGCGGATCGGGTCGAGATCGGTGATGCCCAACGCCCAGGCCACCAGGGAGCCGGCGCCGGAGCCGCGGCCTGGGCCTACGGGGATGTCGTTGTGCTTAGCCCAGTTGATGAAGTCGGCGACGATCAGGAAGTAGCCGGGGAATCCCATCTTGATGATGACTTGCAGCTCGGACTGCAGTCGCGCGTCGTAGTCGATGCCCTCGAAGCCGGGTGCCAGTGGATATTTTTCCAGTCGCTGGCGGAGGCCAGCGGCAGCTTCCGCGCTGATCCAGCTGTCGAGCGTATGGCCCGCCGGCACCGGGAATTCCGGCAGGTGGTAAGTGCCCAGCGACAATTCCAGGTTGCAGCGCTTGGCCAATTCGACGGTGTTTTCCAGCGCTTCCGGAACGTCGGCAAATAATTCTGCCATTTGCGCCGGTGATTTCAGGTATTGCTCGGCGCTGAACTCGCGCGGGCGCTTGGGATCGTCGAGCACCCGGCCGGTGGCAATGCACACACGCGCCTCGTGCGCCTCGAAATCATCGCGGTCCAGAAAGCGCACGTCGTTGCTGGCCAGCAGGGGCAGGTCGAATGCATCAGCCAATCTCATGGCGGCTGTGTTGAAGGCTTCTTCGCCATCTCGACTGGTGCGCGTGAGTTCGAGATAGAGTCGGTCGCCGTAGGCCTGTTTCCAGTCACGCAACAAGTCCGTGGCCTGGTCTTCACGGCCGCCGGCGAGATGCTGCGCCAGCAGGCTTTCGCGACCGGCGATCACGATCAAGCCATCGTTGGCAGAGAGCAGCCAGGATGCCGTGATGGCGACAAAATCGCCGCGATGCCCCTCCAGATAGGCGCGTGACAGCAGACGTGACAGGTTCAGGTAGCCGGCGTGGTCCTGACACAGAAGGGTCAGCCGTGAAGGAGGCTGTCCTTCATCGGCCAGCCACAGGTCGGCGCCTGCGATCGGCTTGATGCCGACGCTTTCTGCGGCCGTGAAGAACTTCACCAGCGCAAACAGGTTGCTGGTGTCGGTGACAGCAATCGCCGGCAGGCGCATGTCCACGGCGCGGCTGAGCAGGTTCGGGCGCGGCGCCTTGCCCGGATGCGCGTACTCGGGTTTCTCGGGCACGCGAATGCTCGAGTCGGTCAGCGAGAACTCGCTGTGCAGGTGCAGGTGGATGAAGGAGGGAGACATGGCGGAGGCCCGATGCTGGCTGCCAGCTTAGGCGTGCGACAAGGACCGGACAAGGCTTGACAGGCGCGGCGTGCGAGCAATGCCCGGCTGGAAAAACGCCGGGGTGGACAGGCCCTGATTCCGGTCCACCCCGTACGTTCTGACGTTTTGCGGTGATGCGGGTCAATACACGCGGTAAGCGGCACGCAGTGGCTCGTTGCGGGCATAGCCACGGGCACGGATATCCTGGCGGTGCTGGTACAACGCGGCCTCGGCCAGGCAGGCCGTTTCCCATTGCGAAATGCGCTCCTGCAGGGTGCCGCGCGATTTGTTGCTGGCGCTGTAGCGGCGGAAATCCTCGTAGTCGCCGAGGGCGTCCTCGAAGGCAGGCCAGGCCAGTTCCACCAGCAGCGCATCGTCGAGGTGGCCGATCACCGGCGTGCCGTCGGGAATCAGGTCGTCGGCAAGCTCGAGGTAGTCGAGCAGTCGCACGGCGCGCATGCGCAAGTCGGGCGTCACGTCCCATTCGCTATCCTGCAGCATGCGCTGCAGTCGCCCGCCGCGGATCATGCGCTCGGACACGGTGGTAACGGCTACGTCGGCAGGCAGTGACTGCAGCCAGCGGGCCAGACTGGCCAGTTGGTCGGCGCTGATGCTGCGCGCGCCGGGCTTGATGGCTGCGAGTTCGGCGTTGAATTTGGCAATGGCCGGGTCATCGATGGCGTAGATGCCGACCTGGCGACGGCGGCCATCGCGATTGTCCTGCGACAAAGGCAGTGGATAGGCTTGTCGTGATACCAGCGGAGTCTTGGCAATGGCTTGCATGATCGTTTCTCTCATTCGGCCTCGGGGTTTTGCGGTGGGCCGGTCACGCGCTTGCATACATGGATGCGCGAGTAGTGTCTCGGGTTGCAATCGTTTGCACATCGTGCGGAAGTCGCAGTGACCTTCGTCATGGATCTTCGTCGAGGATCTTCGCAAAGAGCCGCATGTGCATGCATGACGAAAGTACTATTGACGGCACGACGCAGGGTGGGCTTGAGTCCGCCATTCACTATTGCGAATTGTCATGGTGGGCTTGAGCCCACCCTGTTGCTGTTGCATCAAACGCTCGCGGATCAGAACAGCGTTTTCGCAAGCCGAAAGCGTACCGGTGCAAAGCTGCGGCGATGCTCGGGACAAGGCCCATGCAATTCCAGTTGCCGGAAATGTTCCGGGGTCGGATAGCCTTTGTGCCGATCAAAGCCGTAAGCCGGGAATTGTTCGTGCAGTGCCAGCATGTAGCGGTCGCGGCTGACCTTGGCAAGGATCGATGCAGCCATGATGGCCTGCTCGCGTGCGTCTCCCTTGACCAGGGCCGTCGCCGGACACGGCAATCCGGGCGGGACCTTGTTGCCGTCGATCAAGGCGTGTTCGGCGGCAATGGACAAGCCGCAGACAGCCAGGCGCATACCCAGCATCGTGGCCTGGAAGATATTGAGCTGGTCGATGGTGCCGGCTGGAATGAACTCGATATTCCAAGCCATCGCATGCGCCGTGATCAGGCCAAACAGGCGTTCACGTTCGCCAGCGGGCAATGTCTTGGAATCGCCAAGGCCATCGATCCCGATGGCGGGATCGAGGATCACGGCAGCGCAGACCACGGGGCCGGCAAGCGGGCCGCGGCCGGCTTCGTCGACGCCGGCAGTTCGTGGCGCTGGAGTCATGCCAGGGGCAGGAGTTCGGCTATCGCCGAGGCGGCTTTTTCCGAAGCTTTTTGCCGCAGGCTCTCGTGGATGGCCTGGAAGCGCGGCATCAGCTTGGCAGTTGCTTCCGGATTACGCAGCCAGTGCAGCAGGGCGTCAGCGAGGTTGCTTGCCGTGCAGTCACTCTGCAGCAATTCCGGCACCACCGGCTCGTTGGCCAGGACATTTGGCAGGCTCAAGCTGCTGACCTGCATCAGGCCAAGGCCGGTGACGATGCGGTAGGTCATTGGCGAAATGCGATAACCGACTACCATCGGGCGCTTGGCCAGCAGCGCTTCCAGCGCAGCCGTGCCCGAGGCCAGCAGCACCACGTCAGCAGCGATCATCGCTTCGTGCGCATGACCATCGAGCAGGGCGACATTGCGCAAGCCCGCCTTCGACAGTCCCGCTTCAATCAAGCTGCGGCAATGGGCGTTGGCTGCTGGAATCACGATCACCAGGCCGGGTATTTCCTTGCCCAACTGGCTTGCAGCTTCAAGGAATACGTCCAGCAGTCGCTTTATTTCGCCGCTGCGGCTGCCCGGCAACAGGGCCAGCAGGGTAGCGTCTTCAGGCAGGGCGAGGGCGCGGCGAGCGGCCTTGGCATCCGGCTGCAGGACGAAGGCGTCCGCCAGTGGATGCCCGACGAAGCGCGCATTGACGCGGTGGCGGGCATAGATCGGCGGTTCCATCGGGAACAAGCACAACACCAGGTCGGCGCTGCGGCCGATTTTTGCCGCACGTTTTTCCCGCCACGCCCAGACCGAGGGGCTGACGTAGTGCACGGTGCGGATGTTGGCGGCCTTGAGCCGGCGTTCGAGGCCCAGGTTGAAATCCGGGGCGTCGATGCCGATGAAAACATCCGGTTTCCAGGCCAGCAGACGCGTGCCCAGCCGCTGCCGCAGCAGCCACAGCCGGGGCAGGTGGCGCAGCACTTCGGCCAAGCCCATCACCGCCAGTTCGCTGCAGTCATGCCACGCGGTTAAGCCCGCGGTACGCATCTTGTCGCCACCGATGCCGACAAACTCGGCGTCGGGATAGCGGCGCCTGAGTTCCACGATCAGGCCGGCACCGAGCAGATCGCCAGAGGCTTCGCCAGCTACAAGGGCAATGCGGAGCGCACGCGGGCGCCTTGCGCCGAGCAGGCTGGCGAAAGTCTGCATGTGCTCGGAGGTGAGGATGCCGGACATTGTTGGTTTTGCAGTCAGCGCAACAGACCGCGTTGGCTGGCTTCGATGAACTCCAGCATCTGCCGGACATCATCGGAGGATCGCGCGCTTTCGGCCAACTCTTGTTTCGCTTCGGTCATGGGTTTGCCGGACATGAACATGCTGCGGTAGGCGCGCTTGATGGCCGCGATGCGTTCGCTGTCGAAACCGCGCCGCTTGAGGCCTTCGCTGTTGATGCCGCGCGGCTCGGCGTAGCGGTCGGCGACGATCACGAACGGCGGTACGTCGGCATTGATCAGGCTGCCCATGCCGATGAAGGCGTGTGCGCCGACCCGACAGAACTGGTGGACGCCGGCGAAGCCGCCGAGGATGGCCCAGTCCTCGACCACGGCATGGCCGGCGAGGGTGGCGTTGTTGGCGAAGATGGTGTGGCTGCCGACCTGGCAATCATGGGCGATGTGCACGTAGGCCATGATCCAGTTGTCGTCGCCGATGCGGGTGATGCCGCCGCCGTCGCCGGTGCCGCGGCTGAGCGTGGTGAATTCGAAGATCGAGTTGCGGTCGCCGATCACCAGTTCGGTGCGCTCGCCGCTGAACTTCTTGTCCTGGGGATCACCGCCCAGCGAGGCGTGGGCGTGGATGTGGTTGTCGCGGCCGATGCGGGTGGGCCCCTGGATGACGCAATGGGAGCCGATGCGTGTGCCGTCGCCAATTTCGACGTCGGCACCGATCACGGTGAAGGCGCCGACGCTGACATTGGCGCCGATCTTCGCTGCCGGATCGATCAGCGCGCCCGAATGGATCATCCTCAGCTCCTGCCCTCGGCGCAGAGGATGTCGGCGCTGGCCACCAATTTGCCGTCCACCGTGGCGCTGCATTCGTACTGCGCCATGTTGCGGATCAGGCGTTTGACGCGCACATCCAGCACGAGGGTGTCTCCGGGTACCACCATCTTGTTGAATCGGGCGTTGTCGACCTTTACCAGATAGAAGAGTTTGTCCTGCTTGCCGGCCACATCGGCAGCGGCCGAGAGCTGGGTCAGCAGGCCGCCGGCCTGGGCCATGGCCTCGACCACGAGCACGCCCGGCATCACCGGATGACCCGGGAAATGGCCCTGAAAGAACGGCTCGTTGATGGTGACGTTCTTGATAGCCCGGATGCGCACGTTGGGCTCGAGTTCGGTGACCCGGTCCACCAGCAGGAACGGATAGCGATGTGGCAGCAGCTGCTGGATGCGGATCACATCCACGGGCTGGAATTCAGGCGTGCTCATCGGTCAATTCCCGGGTTTGGACAAGGCGTTCATTTTACGCGCCATTTCATCGAGCTGGCGGAAACGGGCCGCGCTGCGCCGCCATTCCCGGTTCGGTTGCAGCGGCGTGCCCGAGGAGTATTCGCCGGGCTCGGTGATCGAGTGGGTCACCAGTGTCATGGCGGTCACCATCACCTTGTCGCAGATATCGATGTGGCCGACGATGCCGACGCCGCCGCCGATCAGGCAATAGCGGCCGATTTTCGCCGAGCCAGCCACCGCAGCGCAGCCTGCCATCGCCGTGTGGGCACCAATATGCACGTTGTGGCCGATCTGTATCTGGTTGTCGAGGCGCACGTCCTCTTCCAGTACGGTGTCCTCGATGGCGCCGCGATCAATGCAGGTGTTGGCACCGATCTCGCAGTCGTCGCCCACCACTACGCCACCCAGTTGTGGCACCTTGAGCCAGCGGCCTTCGTCCATGGCCAGGCCGAAGCCATCGGCGCCCAGCACCGCGCCAGGATGGATGCGCACGCGCTGGCCCAGGCGCACGCGCCTGACCAAGGTGACACGCGCCACGAGCTCGGAGTGGGCACCCACCACGCAATCCTCGCCGATCACGCAGCCTGGCCCGACGATGGCACCGACTTCGACTACGCTGCCTGCGCCGACGCTGGTATGGGCACCGATGTGTGCGCCCGGATCAATACGGGCGTCGTCGGCGATGACGGCGCTGGGATGGACGCCGGGCGCAGGCAAGGAAGCAAAGTCGAACAACGCTGCAATCTTCGCGAATGCCGAATAGGGGTCGCGGGAAACAAGGCATGGGCAGGGACTGGCTGGGGCATCTTGCGCACGCAGGATCACCGCCGATGCGGCAGAACCAGCCAGCTGCCGCCGGTACCTGCTGTTGGCGAGGAAGCTGATCTGGCCGGCTTCGGCACCCGCCAAGGTGCCGATGCCGGAGATCATGATGGCACCATCCCCCTGCAGGGACAGGCCAAATCTTTGGGCAAGCGCGGCAAGCGAGTAGCGAGTGCCTGCCATGGCCGTGCCTCCGGTCAGAACTGCGAGCCGAAGCTGAACTGCAGGCGCTCTATGCGATCAGCACCGACAATGAATGGGGCGTTGCCGCCGGCACCATCGGGATCGATGAGTGTCCCCTTGTTGTAGCGGAATGGAAACGCATAGCTGATGGTGATCGGACCGATGGGTGCCTGCCACTGCAGCGCCATGCCCGCGGAGACACGGAACTCGTCAACGGAAAAATCATTCGTGGATGCAAATACGTTGCCGAAATCAACAAACGCGGCCAAGCGTGTGCCCCTTGCCTTGAACAGGGTGGGAAAAAGAAGTTCGAAAGTGCCGATGGTCTTGACTGAACCACCGAGCGGCTGCTGATCATTGGCGGTAGGATTCGTTATCAGCGGATTGACGTAGTTGGGGCCGAGCGAGTTTGTCTCGAAGCCACGCAATGAACCGGTACCGCCGGCGTAGAAGTTCTTGAAGAACGGCAAGCCGCACTGTACGCCACTGCCTGGAACAGGCACGCCAAGGTTGTCGTAGTTGAAACAGAATGTGTCTTTGGTCTTGCCATAGCTATTGCCGTAACCGACGTCGAGGCCGACTTTTGCCACCAGCCAGCGCGAGAGCGGGCGATAGTGCTCGAACTGGTAGCTGAGCTTGTAGTATTCCAAGTCGCTGCCTGGCAAGACGACTTCCGCGCTGATCCTGTTGTAAGTACCGCGCGTCGGCAGCAGGTAGTCATTGCGCGAGTCGCGCGCCCAGCCGGCCTGAAGGCGCCAGGCATTGACGACCCATTTCCGCAAATTGCCGGCGTTGGGAACCAGGACTGGCGTATCCGGCGTGCTTGGGTCGGCATCGTCGTTGGCAATATCGAGGGGATCGCCGTCGCCATCATCGTCAACATGGGTGTAGACCTCGGGGAAACGTCCCCGGTCGCCCAGTGTGCTGACGAGGTATTCGATCAGGCCAGGCGGCGTACTGGCGTCATCCGTGGTCAGTTCAACGCGGTCGATACCAAGGGCAAACTGTACGCTGTCGGTTTCGCTGAGCGGAATCCCGACGGTGACCTCACCATTGGCGTTGGTGGTGTCGAACCGCGCAGTGTTGAACTGTGAGGAGTTGAAGTCGCTGAAGCCGAAGTTGTAGCCAACGCTGACGCCGTCGTCGGTAAAGTACGGATCGATATAGGAGAAATTGATTCGTTTGGAGTAGCTGTTGTTCTGAATGGCGACGCTCAGGCGATTGCCGCTTCCGAGAAAATTGTTTTCACTCAATTGGATGGAGGTGGTTACGCCGTAGACCTGTTGATAGCCCAGGCCGAACACAAAGGTTCCCGAGTTGCGTTCCTTCAGGCTGACCACGACATCGACCTGGTCCGGCTTGCCGGGCACGGCAGGTGTTTCGATCGTGACTTCATCGAAGTAACCGAGGCGCTGCAGGCGAATCTTGGATCGGTCCAGTGCCGCCTGTGAATACCAGGTGCCTTCAAACTGGCGCAACTCGCGACGGATAACTTCGTCCGATGTGCGAACGTTTCCCTTGAAGGAAATGCGACGAACCTGCACGCGAGGGCCGGGATCCACGACAAAATTCAGGGAAATTTCGTGCTTTTCACGATCAAACTCCGGGATTGGATTAACAGCGGCAAATGCATAGCCAATGTTGCCCAGCACGGAAGTGATGCTGTCGTTGCTTGCGGTGAGCAATTGCCTTGAAAAAATCATGCCCGGGCGGACAAAAAGCAGTTTCTCGGCTTCAGCCAAGGGGATGATCGTCTCACCCGACACCTTCACGCTGGAAATCTTGTAGACAGTGCCTTCGGTAACGTTGGCAGTAATGAACATGTCCTTTTTATCGGGGCTGATGGCGACCTGAGTAGACTCGACGTTGAAATCGGCATAGCCGCGGTCGAGATAGTAGTTGCTGAGTTTCTCCAGATCGCCTGACAGTTTCTCGCGGGAGTACTGGTCGTCGCGCTTGTACCAGGACAGCCAGCTACTGGTATTGGATTCCCAGCTTTCACGCAGCAATTTGTCAGTGAATATCTCGTTGCCGACAATGTTGATGTCCTGGATCTTGGTTCCCTTGCCCTCGGTGATGGTGATGGTGACGTCAACCCGGTTACGGTCGAGGTTGGCAACCGTGGGTTCGATGATGACGCCGTACTTGCCCTTGTTGTTGTACTGGCGCAGTAATTCCTGGGTAACCCGGTCAAGGTTGAGCGGATTGTAGGTCTCGCCCTCGGACAGGCCGATCTGTTTGAGACCCTTCAGCAGTTCTTCGGACTTGATGTCCTTGTTGCCAACCAGGGTTACTGCATTGATGGCCGGACGCTCGATGACAGTCACAACCAGGATGTCGCCTTGACGCTCCAGGCGGATATCGCTGAAGAAGCCGGTCTTGAACAAGGCGCGAACTGCATCGGCCGAACTTGCGCGGTCAACCATGTCGCCACGCTCGATCGGCAGGTAGCTGAACACCGTGCCGGCGGAAATGCGCTGCAGTCCGTCGACCCGGATGTCGGTGGCTGTGAACGGGGCGTAGTTCTGGGCGTGGACCGGTCCGGCAAGGGCGGCGGCGAGGGCAAGACTCAAAAGGCGTCGGCGTGCGGTGGGGCGGGTCATCATCAGTCCAGGTTGGGTGGCGCCGGCTGGCGCCTGGGTGATTCGGGATCGGTAGTTTCGGAATCAGGAAAACTGGCGGTACAGGTCGTTGTAGACCGCCAGGCCGATCAAGCCTGCCAGAAGCGCCAGGCCCAGGTACTGGCCCGCAATCTGGAAGCGTTCGCCGACCGGGCGACCTGAAAACAATTCAATAAGGTAATACAGCAGATGGCCGCCGTCCAAGATTGGAATAGGCAGAAGGTTCATTATGAACAGCGCCAGCGAGATGGCGGCCAGGAAAGACAGGAAGGTCGAGACACCGATCCCGGCCTGGCTATCTGCGGCCTGGGCAATGGAAATCGGCCCGGAGAGGTTCTTCAGCGAGGCCTGCCCGACCAGCATGCGCTTGAGTATGCCGAGCGTGTCGCGGGTCATGTCCCAGGTACGGCGCAGCGCTGCCTCCAGCGCGGAAAGCGGGTCGCGGTGGACTTCCGCATTGGGCGAATATGGGGCTATGCCGATCACCCATCTGGCCGGCCCCTCATCGTCGTCGATCCATTTGGGCTTGATCGACACAGCCTGCGTGGTGCCATCGCGCAGGAAGGTCACCCGCAACGGCTGGCCGTCCCTGGCCTGGGACGCCACCAGAGCGGGGATCTCGGAATATTTTGCCAAAGCTTGGTTGTTGATGCTCAAGAGCCGGTCACCGGTCCTGAGCTTGCCCTCGGCGCCAGTCTCGGCGCGGACCGTGCCCACCAGGGGCAGATCCTGTGCCTGGATTGGAATCAAGCCAATCTCATCGAGCAGCAGTTCCTGCTTGAAATCCGCAGCCAGCCGATCCAGGGGCAAGTTCAGGGTGGCGGGATCCCCCTTCATCGAAGTCACGCCCACGGCGATGGCCCGATGATCCATGGCCGCCAGGGCGAGCGGGGCCAAGGCCTCATTCCAGCTTCGCGCAGGCTTGCCGTCGATGCTGGTCAGGGTGTCGCCTTCCCGGAAACCAGCCTCGGCGGCGAGGCCCGTGGGCACGCCGATCACTGGCTGTGGTTCGGGAACGCCCGCCATGAAGGCGACCCATAGCAAGGCCACGCACAGGATCAGGTTGGCGATCGGACCAGCGGCGACGATGGCGATGCGCTTCAGCACGTGTTGGCGGTTGAAGGCCATGGGCAGGTCGGCGGGCGCAACGTCATCCTCGCGCTCGTCGAGCATCTTGACGTAGCCGCCGAACGGAATCATGGCCAGCTGGTACTCGGTGCCGTCGCGGCCGATGCGGGTATACAGGGCGCGGCCAAAGCCGACCGAAAAGCGCAGCACCTTCACGCCGCAGCGGCGCGCCACCCAGAAGTGGCCGAATTCGTGGAAGGTGACCAGGATGCCGATGGTGACGATGTACCACCACAGTGGTCCGACGAAATTGCTCATGCCTGGCTCATGTCCTTGAGTAGTTCGTTTGCGCGGGCGCGTGCGAGGGCATCGACCGCGAGTAGGACAGCCGGATCACCGGCAGGTTCCACGGGCAGCGCTTCCATGGTCGATGCAATCAGGTCGGCTATGCCAAGGAACGGCAGGCGACGATCGAGGAAGGCGGCCACGGCCACCTCGTTGGCGGCATTGAGGATGGCCGGGGCCGTGCCGCCCGTGCGCAGCGCGGCATAGGCCAGACCCAGACAGGGGAAGGCGGCGAGATCGGGCTTGGCGAAATCGAAATGCGCCAGCTGCGGCAGATCCAGGGGTGCCACGCCGGAATCGATGCGCTCGGGCCAGGCCAGGCCATGTGCCAGTGCCGTGCGCATGTCGGGATTGCCCAGTTGGGCCAGCACCGAGCCGTCGATGTAGTCGACGAGGGAATGGATCACGCTCTGCGGATGTATCACCACCTCGATGCATTGTGCGGGCAGGCCAAACAGATGGTGGGCTTCGATGACCTCAAGGCCCTTGTTCATCAGGGTGGCCGAGTCGACCGAGATCTTGCGACCCATTGTCCAGTTGGGATGTGCGCAGGCCTGCTCGGGCGTGACCGCACGCAAGGATTCGCGGGTGCGGCCCAAGAAGGGGCCGCCGGATGCGGTCAGCAGCAGGCGGCGCACGCCCTGGCGCGTGCCACCCGCAGGCAGGCACTGGAAAATGGCGTTGTGCTCACTATCGATCGGGAAAATGCTGGCGCCATGCTCTCTCGCCACCCGCATCAGCAGGTCGCCGGCCAGCACCACCGATTCCTTGTTGGCCAGCAGCAGGCGCTTGCCGGCGCGCGCCGCCGCCAGAGTGGAGCCCATGCCGGCGGCACCCACGATGGCCGCTATCACCGTATCGGTTGCGGGATCGGACGCGAGAGATTCCAGCGCTTCGCTGCCGGCCAGCGCTTCCGTGGCGAGGCCACGCTGGCGCAAACCATCGCGCAGCGCCGGATAGCCCCGGGCATCGGCGATACAGGCTTGCGCGGGCCGGAAACGCGCGCATAGCGCGATCAATTCGTCGACGCGCGAATGCGCGCTCAGGGCCAGCACCTCGAAGCGGTCGGGATGCCGGGCGATCACGTCCAGCGCCGAACTGCCGATCGAGCCGGTGGCGCCGAGCAGGGCGATGCGTTTCATGCGGCGAAGCTTCCGCAGCAGCCGGGGTTTATTGGGATAAGACGCATCGGCAGCGGCCTCAAAGTCCCAGCCAGTCCTTGGCCACCACGAACACGGGCAGTGCTGCCAGCAGGCTGTCCAGTCGATCCATCAGGCCACCGTGGCCGGGTATCAGCGCACTGGAGTCCTTGATGCCGGAATGGCGCTTCATCAGGCTCTCGAACAGGTCGCCGGCTACCGAGAAGCTGGCCGTGATGAACGTCAGCAGCAGCAAGGCAGGCAACTGGCCCCAGGCCAGACCCAAGTGCGGCAGGGCGATGACTGCGAGCAGCAGGCTGGTGGCCAAGCCGCCATAGACGCCTTCCCAGCTCTTCCCGGGGCTGATGCGTGGTGCCAGCTTGCGCTTGCCGAAGCGCACGCCGGCGAAATAGGCGCCGGTATCGGCTGCCCACACCAGACCAAGTGCAAACAGCGCCCAGTGCGGCCCGTAGTTCGGAGTTCCGTGGAGCCAAGTCATCGCGCACCAGGCCGGGATCACGCACAGGCTGCCAGCCACCAGTTTGAGCATCCGCGACGCCGGGTCGTCTTTCGCGGCAAAGTCGAAGCGCCTGAGCCAGACCAGGGCCAGCAGCCACCAGACCGCGCCAATCACGCTGGCCAGCTTGAGCGAGAACAGCCCGCGACCGCCACCCCAGGCAAAAGCCAGGATCACCAGGGCATTGGCGATGACATACAGGGCGCGGGCAATACGGTCCTCCAGTCCCGCCAGCCGCGTCCATTCCCATAGTCCGACCAGCATCAGCGCGGCCACGGCCACGGCCAGGATCGGCGTCGACAGCCACAGCACCCCGGCGATGGCGACGGGCGCCATCAGCGAAGCGGCAATCACCCGTGTGCGCCGGCTCATGCGCCACTCCCTGAAACCTGAGCGCTGACCAAGCCAAAGCGCCGTTCGCGGCTGGCAAAATCATCCAGCGCCTGCTGCAGCGTGGTTTGATCAAGATCGGGCCACAGCGTTTCGGTGAACCACAGTTCGGTGTAAGCCATCTGCCAGAGCAGGAAGTTGCTGATGCGCAAGTCGCCACCGGTGCGGATGAACAGGTCTGGCGTCGGCTGGCCGGCCAGGCTCATGCGCGCATCCAGAGCGGCTTCGTCTATATCGGCGAGCGACAATTTGCCGGCACACACATCACCGGCCAGGGCGCGACAGGCATTGGCGATATCCCAGCGGCCGCCATAGCTGGCGGCGATGTTGAGCGTGAGTGTGCGGTTGCCTGCGGTCAGCGCTTCGGCCCAAGCCATACGTTCGCGGATGAGTGCGGAAAAATTCGAACGGTCGCCTATGAATACTATGCGGATACCGCGCCGGTGCAATTCTTCGACTTCGCTGGCCAGCATGCGCAGGAAAAGCTTCATCAGCGCGCCGACTTCCTCGGCGGGCCGGCTCCAGTTTTCGCTGGAAAAGGCGAAAAGAGTCAGCGACTCGACCCCCTGACTGAGGCAGAAATCAAGGCAGACCTGCACGGTGCGGACACCGGCACGATGGCCCAAGGTGCGCGGACGGTTGCGGCGTTCAGCCCAGCGGCCATTGCCATCCATGATGATGGCCAGATGGCGCGGCTTGCGCTCACGCATGAAGGTCTTGGCGGTCAAGGTCAGACCGCCAACAGTTCCTGCTCCTTGGCTTTCACCACGTCGTCGATGTCCTTGACGTACTTGTCGGTGAGCTTCTGGATGTCGTCCTCGGCGCGTCGCGCCTCGTCTTCGGTGACCTGTTTGTCCTTGAGCCATTCCTTGATGTGCTGGATGGCATCGCGGCGGACGTTGCGCACCGAAACCTTGGCGTTCTCGCCCTCATGGTGCACGTGCTTGGTCAGGTCTTTGCGTCGCTCCTCGGTCAGCGGCGGCAGGTTGATGCGGATCACCTGACCGGCGGTGTTCGGCGTCAGGCCAAGATTGGAGGCCATGATCGCCTTCTCGACCGCGGCCACCATCGGTTTTTCCCAGGGCGTGATGAGCAGTGAGCGGGCATCGGCCACGGCAACCGTGGCCACCTGCGACAGCGGCATCTCGGAGCCGTAATAGTTGACCCGGATGTGATCGACCAGCGCCGTACTGGCGCGGCCAGTACGAAGCAGTGACAGCTCGTGACGCAGGGCTTCGACGCTCTTGGTCATGCGGGCGGTGGCTTCTTTCTTGTTGTCGTTGAGCATCGCTGGCTCCGTGCGAATTCGTGATGGGCTCGATTATAGGCGAGCGCGGCGCCGGCGCGGCGGTCGCTTCCGGCATCCTGCCTCCCGCGACACTTGCACATCCATGTGCGGCGGTCGCTTCCGGCATCCTGCCTCCCGCGACACTTGCACATC
>Ga0163144_10012531_pt1 | contig 17801 bp, 11 predicted proteins | sample OliLak19BULKMAT1_FD_123175 | JGI IMG/M metagenome (GOLD analysis project Ga0163144, IMG submission 123175) | Freshwater microbial mat bacterial communities from Lake Vanda, McMurdo Dry Valleys, Antarctica - Oligotrophic Lake LV.19.BULKMAT1 | ecosystem: Environmental > Aquatic > Freshwater >...
CCTTCTTCGACGCATCGCACCTCAGGATGCCACTGGATGCCGCTGAATTTTCCATCAAAGGCTTCCCATGCGGCCGTGCCACCACTACCACTGCGTGCCAGAGTTTTCATGCGCCTTCCCCTCTCGTAGAGATCGTCGCCTTTCAGGTAGCCGCCTCGCGACATGATTCCAGTGAAGGCGCCAGCGCAATCTGCGAACAGTGGGTGCGTCTGGCCGTCGCCTGTGGGGGTGATGCGGGCGAGCCCAGCTTCGAGCGGTCCTGGTTTCGTACGCGTGATCGAAGCCCCGTATGGAGGCGGCAGGGCCCCGACCATGTCGCCGATGACCTGATTGAAGAAGCAGATACCGAACATGCGGATATTTCTGTCACCAAGCGTCTGGCGAAAAAGATCCCCGAGCATACTTTTGAGGTTTTCGCCGTGAGGCTCAAAGGCGTTTTCCCAGCTGCCACCGCCAAGGATGAGCCTGTTTTCTCCGGCGGCCCATGCGGCGATCCTCTTTTGAAGGAGATCTTTTCCATGAATAGTGGCATTCGTACCGTGTGTCACGAATTCGCACGGAACGATTTCGATGACATTCTCCATGTCATCACCGAAAATTTCTCTGAAACATTCTTCCAAAATGTCGTTGGTGACGCAGTCTGTAAATTTAATGAATCCCAGTGAACTGTGCCTCGTTGTCTGCGTGAGTTCTTTGGCGAGACTTCGCAACGCGGCTGTTTTCCGTCGCAGGCGATCATGAGCTTCAGGTGTTGAGAACTGATGATTGTCCCGTAGCAGAGTCGTCCGGACATCAGGCAATTCCTCGTCGTCGCCTCTGCGTCTGAAGAGTCGGATGAAGCCTGCTGTTTGCCTGAGCGGATGCTTCATGGGGTCGTTTTCGTATTCACCTTTGTCGATTGCTCGCAGCGCTCGGTCAGCGGTCCGCCGCTGGATGTAACCGATATCCGCCTGCGTCAGGATCGGCTCCTGCGCGTACACAATGTTCCGACCTTCGTCGAAGAGAGACGTCGCTTTCTGCCGGCGTTCGGCCGGTTCCACATCTTCGGGCATCTTCCTCCCTTTTTTCGCGATTGCCTCATCGCAGAATGCACTCACAATGCATCGTTCGATCGCCTGCATGACGTCGGATGTTTCAATCTCATGTTTCGGGTCTAGGATTCTCATAATTTCCTGACGAATACTCCACACCGTTTTATGCGGTAGGTTGCGTAAATTTGGTAACACATCGTTGATTGCGTCTACGTTCCGCACGTCGAGATTGTCATTGTTTTTGTCTTTCACTTGATCGGAGATCAGACGTGGCTGCACGTCGCCTGTCTTGAGGTTGTGACGATGCACGATGTGACGCGCGATGGATCGGTTCAATTGCGGCGTCGCGAGCGACGGATTCCTATTCAGCTTTTGCCCGACGACGGCGCCCGTGATCAGCTCTTCAAGGCGCGAGGGCGACCCCTGCTTGTCGAGGGAGAGCTGGTCTTCGATCCACTTGAACGAGCCGTGACCGCACACTGCGCGGATTTCATTGCAGATGTCACGTCTGATTTCCAGGTCTGGACGTAGCCGTGCGATTTCTTCCGGATATTTGAAGTAGACATGCCCCTCAAACAGCGCAGCTTTTTCAGCATTGGTGAGGTAGCCGTTCTCGTGCGCTCTTTGGATCATGAGTGCAATGGGACGGTGAGTTTTGGAGCTCATGACAACCTCTGCCTTCGCTGCTTCGAGTGGCAGGCTGCGGATGAGCCGGATAACTTGCGAATACGACTCCTCGATGCCGTCCGTAATTGCGATGCCACCCGGATTCAGTAGTTTTACATAGTCTCCACAGAGCCGTGCAAAATCTTCGTCGCCGATATGGGAATCAGAACGGATCGCACTGATGAGCCCGAATGATTCCGACGGGAAGCATTCTTTGATCATGTCAAAACTACCCGGTACGAAATTGCGCAGGTAGGCATACGGACACTCGTTTAAGTCTAGCTCAGACGTTATCTCAAGAGTGAACGCGGTTTGGATATCAGTATTTCGATCACTTGGAAGAACCTCTTTGTTTTTAGGCGTGACGCTCATGCCGTCGATGATGAGCGTACTGCCTTCACGGTGAATCATGAAGTCCGTCTCGGGGACCTGTCGAGGTTCGTTCGTTACTTCCATTCCCTCTGCCCGAATAATGGCCCCGTCTGGCATGTCATCAATGCGTAGCATCTTGTCTCCCCCCAAAGAGTTGGCGTCGATGATCCTCCAGTCGACCGGTGTTAGGTCAGCCTTGGGTTCGCGCTCGATTCCCGCGACGAATTCAGGTTCAAAGAGTCTCGTGAAGACTTCATGAGTGCGCACACGGCTCGGTGAAGGATCATGACTCAGCGCTTCGCGGACATACTCCAAATATTCTGTCAGCACTAACTTCACATTCTCGGTTGAATTGCCAGGAGGAGGGGTGAAAAACTTCTTCGCTTTCCCCACCCCTTCCTGACAGATTTTTCTGAGCTTGTGAGGGATGGGGCCGCGAACGTGGCGTATTTGGTCCAGCGTCCACTGCAGTGTCCTCTCTTCCGAAAGCAGCAAGTCGTGCGATGTTCGTCCCGCTGCAGCCTCCGGCAGGGTCATATTGAGATCTGCTACGCATTGAGGCGGCGTCTCATCGACGGTAGTGCCATTAATCCATTTTGAACGTGTCTCCAACTCTTTTTTGTATTCCGTGAGTATATCAATGACTGGTTCGAGCGAATGCGTCAGCTGTAGTGCCCTACAAGCTCTATCCGCAATATCGGAAGGCAGAAGTTCCTGGATCTGGGCCTCAATCTCGCGATGCGTTCCCAGAAACTCCTGCATCGTTTTCATAATCACTTGCATCGACGTGAGTTTTTTCATTGCTTTTCTTGCTGTAGCAGACGACACGTCTGTACCGGCCTCCTGCATGATGACCTGGATTTCCATTCGCCAATCAAAGTCCTTGAGCACCGCAAGTGTCTGTTCGGCGATATTGCTCGGAAGCAGCGCTTCTACTTCTTTGCGCAACTGTGCATGCCTAACGTCCGGCTCCACGCCGTCGCGGAAAAAACCTCTTCGGGTTTTGATAAGATTGGCGAGGGTGCTATTGGTTTTAGCAAGATTTGCATCTGTGTCTTTCGCCAGGAACACCATCCTTTCATACTGAATAAGCGTATCGGGCATTCCCGATAGCTCCATGAGCGTGGTGTAAGCATTGATCACGGCGTCGCGTGGCGACGATGACGGTAGTGTACTAGTGTGCGAGTCCGCTTCCCGCTCTTGCTGCGGCGCCAATGTGCGGTGGTCCGAGACGTACGTCGGCTGACTGCCGGTGAAACGGCCTGACAGCTGGTATTTTGCGACATGAATGGAGACCGCATGCGGGAAATCGATACCCGCAAGAAGCTCCTGCGGATCCTTGAGAAGCGTCAGGATCTCGTTTAAGTCCTGGCGTTCTGCCGCCTCGGTCCAGGTTGCGTCCTCCGTCACGCCCTTCTCCGGCGAATGCCATTTCTGATGCAGCTTTTTCTGAATTGCTTCCGTCAGAATGCGGATGACGATCTGCACTTCCGGATCAGTGGGATGCATGGTTTTGGAGTCTCGATACATCTTTTTTAAAAACTGTCCGATCAGCGTTTCAATCGGCGCGTAGAGTTTGTTGCCAAAACCGACGTGTCGCCACGTCCTATTGCTAGATTCATTACGATCGTTGTTGGCTTGGTAGACACCGCCATTGTCTCCTGAGCCGCTATGAAGATGGAATAACCGCGCCTTCCCAGTGCCTTCGCCATACTTCTCCCAGAGGACGTCTTCCAGTCTCTTGAAATTCTTAAGGCCAACGTTTAAGGCAGGATTCTTCCGGTTCACCTGCCAGTCGCGGCAGGTATTGAGACGCAGGACGCCGGTCGCGACGAGCAGTTTGGCCGCCTCGAAAAAGAGATGGCGTTTCCATCTCTTGGGGAGCTTTAAATCTTGATCATGTCTTTCGAAAAATTCCTGAAACCTCTTTTCAATATTTATCCTAATTGCGTCATCGTCTCCTTCGACATCCAGTAGCTTGAGCTCTCGTAGGCGTTCCACTTTTCGTTGTCGAATGTCGGCGTCCTCTTCTCCAAGCACGGCGTGAACGACCGCGTCTTGTAGGGCTGTTAGTCGCGTACTCAACAGCTGTTTCTCCATCTCGTCGGGTGACAAGCGCTCTTCCAGATGCTCAAAGCCGGAATTGTGGGGTCTCCAGACCATAAAAGGAGTAGCAAAGTGTACATGACACTTTACACTCGTCGGAAGTCGTAATTGTGGCTTCTGATAGAGCTCAAGAAAGTTTTCAGCGTGATTTTTACATCTCACGCTTCAAGAGCTCTATTTCATCACGGAGATCGGCTGCCTTTTCAAATTCCATATTCTCCGCGGCTAGTTCCATCTGCGCATTGAGTTCTTCGACGAGTCGCTTCTTCTCGTCCTTCGGGATTTTCTGATGATCGTACTTTTTGCGCGTGAGCTTCTGCTTGCTGTGTTCTTCGGCGATGTCCTTGATGGCCTTAATGATGGTCTGTGGCGTAATGCCGTGCTTCTTATTGTGGTCTTCCTGAATCTTCCTACGACGATCCGTCTCTCTGATGGCTCCGTCCATCGCAGGCGTCATCTTGTCGGCATACAGCACGACGTGGCCGCTGACATTGCGCGCAGCACGACCAATGGTCTGAATGAGCGCGTCGCGTGAACGGAGGAAGCCTTGCTGATCCGCATCAAGAATGGCGATATAGCTGACCTCAGGAAGGTCCAAGCCTTCGCGAAGTAGGTTGATGCCAACGAGGATGTCTATCACGCCTGAGCGAAGTTGCCTGAGGATTTCAACGCGTTCCATCGTCTCAATGTCACTGTGGAGATAGCGCACTTTGTAGTCAGCGTTCTGGAAGTACTGCGCCAAGTCTTCTGCACTCTTTTTGGTGAGTGCTGTGATGAGCGCACGCTCACCGCGCTTGATCGTCGCATTAATTTCTTTCGTGATGTGATCAATCTGATGTTTCTTCGGATGCACGGCGACTTGCGGATCAAGGAGGCCGGTTGGACGAATGATTTGCTCAACAATATTTTTCTTGTCCGTGTGTTCATATTCGTATTTCGATGGTGTCGCTGACACGTACACGCACTGACCGACACGCTCTTCAAATTCTTGGAATTTGAGAGGACGGTTATCCATAGCGCTCGGGAGACGAAAGCCGTAGTCGATGAGAGTTTTCTTTCTCTGAAGGTTTCCCTCGTGCATCCCGCCGATCTGCGGAAGTGAGATGTGCGACTCATCGACAAACATCATGAAATCCTCTGGGAAGTAGTCCAGAAGCGTTTCCGGCGGGGTTCCTGGCTCACGGTTACCGAGGTAACGAACGTAGTTTTCAATACCGGTGCAGTAGCCAGTTTCCTTCAGCATTTCCATGTCGTACTCCGTTCGCGTGCGGATGCGCTCTGCCTTGGCGAACTCTTTCATATCAAGGAAATGTTTTTCCTGAATTTTCACTTCGTCGATAATTTTAGAGATCGCTCCGTCAATTTTTTCCTTGGTCGTCACGTTATGCGCAGCGGGGAAGATTTTGATCTCATTGAGTTCTGTGAGCACTTCACCCGTGAAGCTATCGACTTCCTGAATTATCTCGATTTCATCGAACGGCATCTCAAAACGAATCACCGTATCGCCTCCAGGAGGAAACACTTCCACAGTATCTCCAAGGACGTGGAACATTCCCTGTTTAAAGTTCATGCCGCTCCGCGTGTACTGAATGTCCGTGAGGAGCCTGAGGAACCGCTGTCGCTGGAATGGCTGACCGCGCGTCACGGTGATAGCGAGTGCTTGATAGTCCTGCACATCTCCAAGTCCGTAGATGCATGACACGGAGGATACGATGAGCACGTCTCTGCGTGTCAGTAGATTGAACGTTGCGGCGTGACGGAACTTTGCGATCTCTTCATTGATGCTCGCATCTTTTTCGATGTACGTGTCGGTGGTTGGCAGATATGCCTCAGGTTGGTAGTAGTCGTAGTACGAAACGAAATAGCTCACCGCGTTATCCGGAAAGAACTGCTGGAACTCGGTGCAGAGCTGTGCGGCAAGAGTTTTGTTGTGCGCGAGCACGAGTGTCGGTCTCTGGAGCTGCTGCACAATGTTTGCCATCGTAAAAGTTTTCCCCGTGCCCGTGGCTCCAAGGAGTGTCTGGTGACGCTCGCCTCCTTTCATTCCTTTTACAAGTTTTTCAATAGCTCTCGGCTGGTCGCCTTTTGGTGTATACGGTGCTACGAGCCTGAATGGGCGGTTTTCCATAAGTCAGCGGAGTATACGCCAAGGTATGCTTCCGCGAAAGGGTGGGTCTACCGAGAGGTCTTCTTTTCAGTCATTACTCCCAAGGATTTTCTTCCTCAATTGCCCTACTCGCCCGTTCGATCACGCTAGATTTTCCGCGTTTTGCCAATTTTTTCTCATCCACTTTTGGCTTGGGGGCTGGACGCAAGATTTCGTGGTAATCACGATCAACATCAGTGCATGCGTATCGATCAAAATCTTCCGGTGCCTCCAGTACTGAAAGTTGCGTCAGTGAGCCAAGTAGTTTTGCTATGACTGACTCTGCATGCTGATCTCGGTAGTAGATGAGGAACATGCGAAAACGAGGTTCTTCACTGAGAAGTTGCATGAGTTCTTCTGCCGGAACGTCGCCCTCTGCGCCAATGCTTTTTTCGATGGCAGCGGTGAGGAGAATTGTCGATGCGGAGTCTGGATAGCGCCCAAAGCAGTAGCTAAGCACCTTCATGGCACTAGCCGTATCATTGATGGAAAACGGTGCACGGCTCGCAATATTCACTGCAACCAGATCAGCCTCCTTCTCAGCATTGTTATATCCCACCACATCGCGGCCACTGAAATTTTCCAGGAATTCCCCAAGCTGCCACACAGAGCTGTAACGAGAAAAATCCGGTATGGTTTCTTCGTAGTCATCATCAACGAGATCTTCACGCGGGGGTCCAAAGAGAAGTGTTTCCGGATCTTCTATGACGTCTTCGTCGATCTCTCGTTTTTCTTCTGCTATTGGTTCATCGACAGTCGTTTCGTCGTCAGTAGCGCCTTCGTCCGCCACTACATCATCTACTCTCGCATCATCCTCGGCATCATCAATATCAACGTCTTCCAGCTCTTGATCAAAAATCGTTTCGCCCCTTTCCGCAGCGGTTTCATCAGTAGGCCCTTCATCGTTAGGAACCCCTAAATTCTTTGGTTCTGGAGTAGCTTCGGCTCTACGCGGTATTCGCGCGCGCTGCTCCTTTTTCTCTCGTTTTTTTTGCACAGGCTTCGGCTCCATAGCTTTCACCTCGTCGAGAGCCGTGCTGACTTCTGTCACCAGCGCTGTCTGCGTTTCGTCTTTTTGCAACTGCTCAAGTAGCGCTTGGATGATGAGAAGGTCCGACTTGTCCGCAAGTTCCAGCGGATACGGTTCTACTTTTTGTGGAATCGGTTCATCTGGAAGACGCAGGCCATGCCGCCCTTTCTTTCCGTCATCTGAAGGTTCTTTTGATTCTCGCTTCGCACGAGGCGGCGGCGGATTTTTCATCGCTATGAGCCATGCATGCGCAACTTCCACGCGCTCGATGAGCGTGCTGTTCATGCCAAAGAGAACGCGGTCGACAGACTCCCAATCCGTTGGTTCTCCATGACGCAAGGCTGAGAGCAGAATGCGAATCTTATTCTTACTCTTCCTCTCCAGAGATTTTGGCTTATTGCCGCGCTCAACCCATTCGATGCGTGAAGCATTCGGACGCATTTCAAACAGTGTTTCAACTCTGGCTGCAAGAAGATTCGATGAGAATTTTCGCATGTGGTATTCCTCATGCTCATGTCGCCACTTCGTCGTGAGCTCTTCCCCCTTCCACGGGAAATTTGCTGCTGTGTCGCGCGTGAAAATTTTGAAGAGCGACTCAGCAGTGGCTGCGCGGTTATCAAGGATCCCGCAAAGCGACGGATGACTGAGATCAACGGTCTTCCCGTAGTCACGGATGCTTCCTGTACGAATGATTCGACGTCGTACGACCTCTGCGATGCTTGTCGGCGCGCCGCCAAAATAGCGTTCCCACAAAGGCTCACGCTGATCAGTCGGGATGTCAGCAAGTGTCATCACTTTTTCCAAAAGATCTCGTGTCACACGTCGTTGTCCGTCGAGAACACGCCCGACATTCATTGCATTGAGTTCTTTTTCCATTGCACCTTTCCTCGCCGCATCGCAGAGCTCCCTGAAGAGCGCACGACCGGCCTCAGATTTTCCTTCGGTCTCGTCGTGGGCGACGAGCTTGAAGTGAGCAGGATCTTTTTTACCTGCTCCCATAAATGGACATACAGTTAATATGTTTTATGGTATTAAATCAAGCGTTTCTAGCGTTATATGGCCTCTAAGGCTTCCCTAGGCATCTAAATCGGCCTTTACGAGAGCATTGCCGAGAACTCTTTCCACCGTTTGGCGGCAGTCCTTTACGTCCGTACGCACGGTAAACTGGCATTGTCCGCTGCCCAGATGCTCAACACCGACAGCCTTTCCGAGCTTCGTGCTGAGCTCATCTGCGACTTCTGCACGTTTTCCCTTCTCGATTGTTGCAATGAAGGTTTCCATGGATGGTGGGGTGATAGCGGCAGATCTTATAATAGAGCCTTCATTGGTCAAGCATTTCACCGGCTGGTAACATCCGCACATGATCGATTTGGATCATCTCCGGCAGAACCCAGAGGTCTACGAAAACGCCTGCAAGGTGAAGAACGTGAATGTGGACGTGAGGGCTTTCCTGAAACTCGACGAAAAACGTCGTGCCGCTATCTCCGATGTACAGAAAATGCAGGCCGAAAGAAATGCGGTGAGCAAAACCGTGCCGACGATCAAAGATGCAGCCGAGCGTGAAAAAGTGATTGGTGAGATGAAGAAACTTGCCGAAGACTTGAAGGCCGCCGAAACCGCGCTCGAGCCGATAGAGAAAGAATGGCAAGCAATAGCGCTCCAATTACCATCGCCGCCGCTTGCCAAGGTGCCAGTCGGTACAGATGATTCAGAGAACGTTGAGATCAGGAAAGAAGGAAAGCTACCAACATTTGCATTTGATCCCCTCGATCACATCGCTCTCGGTACATCACTCGATATCGTCGATATTCCACGCGCTGTCAAAATTGCGGGAGCACGCTCCTACTTTTTAAAGGGTGATGGAGTTCGTCTTGAAATGGCAATCCTTGCCTTCACACTCGACTCCCTTGTGAAGAAAGGGTACACGCCGTTTCTGCCGCCGCTCATGGTGCATTACGACGCGATGGTGGGAACGAGTTATTTCCCGGGTGGAGAAGAGCAGGCGTACACGGTGGGCGTTCAGAAAGAACGTGGAGGACAGATTGAATCCGACGAAGCGTATCTGATCGGCACGTCCGAAGTGTCTGTCACGAGCTATCACAAAGATGAAGTCCTCGAGCTTGCAGGACTTCCACGGAGATACTGTGGCATTTCGCCGTGTTTCCGCCGTGAAGCTGGAACGTACGGCAAAGATACGCACGGCCTCTATCGCATCCATCAGTTTCAGAAAGTCGAACAGGTTATCCTCTGTGAGAATGACCCCGAGGTGAGTGCTGCCTTGCACAAAGAAATTTTGCAGAACGCAGAAGATGTTCTGAGAGCGCTCGAACTTCCATACCGCGTGGTCGATGTCTGCACCGGCGATATGGGCCGTGGACAGGTGTACAAGAACGACATCGAAACGTGGATGCCAAGCCGTAAAGGCTACGGCGAGACGCACAGCTGTTCAACGTTCTATGATTTCCAGACCCGTCGTCTTAACATCAAGTACAAGGCAGCAGATGGCACGAAAAAGTTTTGTCACTCACTCAATAATACGTGCATCGCCTCTCCGCGAATTCTCATTCCGATTTTGGAGATCTATCAGAATAGCGATGGCTCAGTGACGATCCCCGAAGTTCTGAGGCCGTACATGGGAGGTCAGAAGCTTATCGTTTCGAAGTTGTAGCCTTAGCCATGGCAACTTTTCTCATCGCCGATGACTCGAGGGAGAAAATTCTCTTCCTGCGTCACATGTTGAAGAGCGCGAAGTGGAACGGAGATATTCTTATTGCGGAAACAACGGAACAGGCAAAGGAATTGATTGATGCACATCCCGAGATTTCGTGTGCCTTCATCGACTACTACATACCCAGTGAAAATGGCCCAGCGGTGATCGCGTATCTGCGAGAAAAATGCCCACAGAGCCGCATCGCACTCGTCAGCTCTGCCGATCATGCTGAGAATACGGCACGTGCTAAGAAAGCCGGTGCTGAAGCGGCTATGTGTACCACACACCAGTCTAATTTCGTCGAGCGCGAGCTCCTCAGCCTGCTTGAGGCGTGGATGGGCTCGTAGACATAGCACAAGGCGGTTACACTCATCATCAATGCGCATCCTCTTCACCCGTTTCCCGTACGAAAGCGCTAAAGGCGGCGCCGAGCTCCAAACGCAGTGGCTTGCGTCCGGCCTTCTGAAGCGCGGGCATTTGGTGAGTTTTCTTGGAGCATGTCATCCGCTCTCCTCTCTTTTGAAAGAAGTCGGTGCCGAGACGCATTATGCATGGATTGGTTTGCCTCCAGTCACCCTGTGGCTTGCCATCAGTTTTCTCTGGAGAAAAAAAACGATGCAACAAAAACTCATCGCTGCGGTGCAGGCGCTACCACACAAGCCTGAGGCCATCGTCATGATGAGTCTGACCGAAAAAATTCTGCTCACGGAGTGGGCGGCAGAAAACGGTATAAAAGTTTTTTGGATCGAGCACGACCGCGTCGGTCGTTGGCTATCATCAAGTCCGTGGCTCAAGGCATTAAAGCGTGTATCGGAAAAGGCCGTTATTATTTGTGTGTCTGAGTTTAGTCGTCAGATATATGTCCGTCTTGGATTTGATGCGAACCGAGTCATTGCTATTCACAACGGCATTCCTTTACCTCGGGATACGCCTGTAAAAACCGCATCTGTAGGCCCTGAAATGCGCGTTGGGGTCATTGCGCGCCTGAGTCCAGAGAAAGGTATCGATGTACTTTTGCATGCGATTCTTCATCTTCCCGAAATTACTCTCACCATCATTGGCGTCGGCAAAGAGGAGGGATACCTACGGTCACTGATGTTTGAGGATGCGCAGAGGATCGGCATCGAAAGAGTGAAACTCATTTCGTCTATGGCTGATCTTGAAAAGTTCTATCACTCACTTGATGTCTTTGTTCTTCCGTCATCAGATCATGATCCATTTGGCCTAGTGGCTGCTGAGGCAATGGCGCGAGGCATTGCGACGGTTGTCACTGATGCGTGTGGTATTGCGGAATATCTGGAGGATGAAAAAGATGTACTCATCGCAGAGGCTGGTTCGGTTGAAAGTATGGAGGATGCTCTGCGCACACTTCTTGATCCTGTGGTTCGCAGCACGTATGCGAAAGAAGGAAAGCTCACGGCGCGAATGTGTTTTTCACTACAGACAATGGTGGATACGTATGAGCAAACGTTGAGACGGAACCCTTAAGGTTTCATCGCTCAAAGAAGCCAAAAAACCGTCCTAAGATCCGATCAGCAGGCAGGCTGAAGCAGGCGTCAACCCGAGTTTCAGGGTGCTCAAGTTACAATCATGCTCTCATGAAAACGAGGACCATTTTTTCACTGACATTGCTGGTTGCTTCAGTTGTATCGCTGTTTCCAGCGGTACCTGTCTTTGCAGCGGAGCAAGCGTTCATCGAGCGCACGTTTGCATCGCCGATGGATGCGTTCAGCGGACGGCTCGAGAATATGTCGTTTGAGTACAGTGCAAAAACTTCTGCAGGTTGGTCAGGGTGGATGGAGTACGAAAGTGATGGCGACATCGGACCGGGTGAGGAATCCGAACTCATCATGCTTCCGCGCGGAACAGTAGCTCTTCGCGTGCGCGGTATGTCTGATGCAGACGATATCCATCCAATTTCCGTCTCACACGAGCCCGTGAAAACGCCCGTTGTTGCCGTATCCTCCGTTAGCATGCCATCCGTTATTTCGCGCAGCGACTGGGGCGCAACAGAGGATCATCTCTTTAAGGCATCGGCTGTGCAGAATGTATCAAGCGATCTGGCCAAAGGAGATACAGGGGGTAGCACCAGTCCTATTAGTCAGAGAGTAAAAGACTGTCAGTCTGCGCAGCAGAACTATCCTGGTGAATTCTCTCTTGCATCGACCGTTACGAAAGATGCGCAAGGTCGCGCGTATCTCTGGCCCCTGCAGTACAACAAAGAAGTAAAGCTGCTTGTCGTGCACCATTCTGCACTTGTCGTAAAAAATGATCCGCGACCAGCTGTAGAACGCGTTCGCGCACTCTACAAATATCACGCCGTTACAAACGGCTGGGGTGATGTGGGTTACAACTTCCTGATCGACGAAGAGGGTAAGGTGTACGAGGGCAGGCTCGGCGGCAAAAATGTTGTCGGAGGACATGCATACTGCAATAACGTAGGAACGCTTGGCGTTGTCATGATGGGAAATTTTGAAATTGAGCAACCGAGTGACGCGCAGGCGAAGGCGTTGCAACGTCTCCTTGCGAGTCTGGCCAAGGACTACAACATTGATGTCACAAAGTCCGTGCAGTTTCACGGTAAAAAATTCGACTCCCCCATCGTCCGCCATCGAGATCTCAACTCCACGCTCTGTCCCGGTTACCACCTTTCTGAAGCCTTCGGACAGGTCGTAAAGAACGTGCAGTCCGGCAATCTCAACGCTGCCGTGGTATTTCCGAAGAAGTCTTCCTCTTCATCGTCCAGCGCTCCTTCTGTCATATTAAATTCTGAGAATGCCCTGAGCCCTGCGCCGGGGATTTCGTTCATCGGACGTAACTCTGTCTCCATCAATCCTGGCGGTAAGCAGAGACTTAGTTTCATGTACACCGCAGATCGGTCCGGTGTGTATGAAGGCAAAAAAGTAGCCGATGTAAAGCTCTCGGATCAGCGCATAAAGCTATGGCTTGATGATGGCAGAGTGCACATTCCTATCACCAAGGGCGTTCTCTTGCAGTCCGATCTTCCGGCATTTGAAACGGCAAGTTTGCAGCTCATCGTACAGTCGCCCATGGACGCTGGGGTGTACTCCATGGACATCGGTGGCATTCACTTCACTCTGTCGGTTTCAGGCAGGCGTACGCGTAGCGGTGACTACGTAAACCCGTTTTCAGGCAATAACGCCATGTTCGTCGTACCATCATCAGCTGCTCGTAGTACTGCTGTCGTTGCGCGCGTACGTCCGCAGTCACGACTATCCTCACAGATAGTGCCATCGTCCTCATCCTCATCAGTATCTTCTGTGTCTTCTTCGTACTCGTGGTCAACTGTGGTGCCAGAGGCGTCCTCCAGTACCTCAAAAACTATTCGCATTCGCCTAAGTGCTGGTGCGGGGCCGTCTATCACGCTTTCAGATAAAGGCTCTGTGAATGGCACGTCATATGCAGCAGGAACAACATTTGATCTTTTCCCACGCGGTACGGAGTGCGAGCTCAGGTCTCGCGGCGAACGCATGATGTCTGCTTCCATCGTGCGACTTTCTTCATCTGTGAGCGGGATCCTCACAATCTCAGGAATCATGGGAAAGACACGTTCGTATCGTGGCACTGTTGAGTGCCGCGTGATCAATGGTACGCTCACCCTTATCAATGAATTGCCGATAGAGGACTACATGACTGGGCTCGCAGAGGAGCCCGATTCTGAGCCGTACGAAAAGCAACGTGCATTCGCTATCGCCGCTCGTACGTATGCTGCGTATTACACCGATCCTGCAAATCGTAAATTCGCTGGCATGCCCTATGACGGCTCGGATGATCCAGCAGCCTTTCAGGTCTACGCAGGCGTCGATTTCACTGCCGCAAACCCGAGCTGGCTGCGTGCTGCCACCAGTACGCAGGGCGAGGTGCTCATGATTGGAGGTAAGCTTATTAGGCCGCCGTATTTCAGTTCTAATGATGGACGTACGAGGAGCCCTTCAGAGGCTGGCTGGAAGAATTTTCCGTTCGCTGAGGTATTCAGCTCCAAGCCTGACCCTTGGTGCGCTGGTATGACACTGCGAGGCCATGGAGTGGGCATGTCTGGTTGCGGTGCCAAGGCACAGGCACTGGAAGGCAAGAGCGCCGAGCAAATTTTGCAGTACTACTATCCAGGCACACTGCTTGGAAGGCTGTAACTAGTTCAGGACGTTTTGCTTGGCACTCAGACGCTGACGGATGCTATGGAGGCGCCTTCTGATCGTGCCACTCGGTGGCAAGCGTCCGCTATCGCAATCAGGAATGCCTGTCATCTCTTCTACGCTTAAGCCTTGCACGTAAAATTCATTGATCATCTGTCGATCAAGTGGATTTTCCAATTGTTCGATCAGACTTCTCACGATGGCTGACTGGTTATCGTCACGCTCTTCTGGGATTTGGTCGCGAGCGCGGATCCACGGCAAAGTATTTTCATCCGGTGTGAGCTCTGAGAAACATAGGAGCTTTTTCGTTCGGGTATGGAAGCTGCGTGCAGCATTGTGTGTGATGGTTTGTAGCCAACCAGGCAGTGCGGCGGGGTCTTCCAGCTGGTCCAATTTTTGCATGGCCTGCATAAAAACTTGCTGAGACAAATCGTCGACATCATTTGTGCGAATGCCGTAATGAAACAGACAGTTTCTCACGAGCAAGTTGTAGCGGCTATATATCACTGAGAATGATTCATGTCCATCCACGTGTGAGCGCGCGGCTTCTACCATCGCCACGTTTTCGGCAGAAGGTACTTTGCCTGTTTTCATATCATCCTCATGATCCATGCACATACGATACGACGATTGCATTTACTCTCAATCTTTTTTCCAAAGAATGCCATATAGAGGCTTATTTCTGCGATAAAGTTGATGCCATTGTGTAGTTTTTATGGTAGTATTTGTACATGAAACATCTCAGCTTTCTTGTACTGTCTTGTGCGTTTATTGCTGCGTGTTCTTCAGCAACACAGTCACTCGGCTGGAGTGAGGCGACGCTCTCGGAGAACGCCAAAACGTACCGCATCACTGCCGCATATCCGGTGATCGTTGGCCTTCCTGATGCCGATCAGTCGGATGTGAATACGAAGATCAAACAGCTCATCGAAGAAACGCTGTCAGATTTTCGTCGTACGGCAAGAGCAATACCGCAGGCAAAGCTGAACGGCAAGATGAGTACGATCGTGGTCACGTATGAGCGCGCAACACTGACGCATGATCGCGTGAGCTTTGCCTTGAATATCGAATCATCCATCGCTGGTGCAGCACATCCAAATTCCTACACCCGTACATTCAATGCTGATCTTAAAAAGCATCAGATTCTTTCAGTAGAAGATGTGCTTGTCGATACACAGAGTGACTTGCAGGAGTTGTCGGATAAAGCGCGAGCGGCGCTGACCGAAGCTGCCAAAGAGCGTGGTACATATGATGAAAACGCGGCGGCGCTCATGGAAGCGGGCACTGCGCCCGAAGCGGCAAACTTCAGTGCATTCCTTATGGAATCAGGTTCCATTATTTTTCTCTTTAGTCCGTACCAAGTAGCTCCTGGCTCAGAGGGCACGCAGAGGATTTCGATCCCAATAGACACATTGTAGCCAGTGATTCCTAGGCTGTTGCTGTCGTCAGAACGCCAGTGCCTTGGTGAGGCTGCTCCTCTCGTACGCTCGGGCCGACAGTGTGAAATTGGTCGAGAATAATGGTGGGTTCACCGACAGCGCGCCTACTTGCTTGAAATGCGTTGAGGGTTGGCTGATCGCTACGATGTTCTGCAGCATAGTGTTGGAGTGCTTGCCGAATGCAGTCTGCACATGTATTCGTACATGTTTTAATGGTCGTAAAAGCAGGACCATCACCGCAATCGAGCGAGGTAACACTTGGACCATATTCACATCCTCCTTCGCATAAGGCGCGAGCCTTTGTTTGAAAATCCATCCATTGTTCATGAGCGTTTACAGACATGAGGAGCTGAGAGGAAGGGTGCAACTGCATACATTATCCCTATTCCTCCAGTATTCAATTGAAAAAAAGGGCTCCACGCGGGGAGCCCTTCTGGATGCGAAAAATAGGGCTACTTCGCGGCAGCAAGAAGAGCGTCTAGGCGGTCGCACTTTTCCCACTGTACATCGAGATCTTCGCGACCCATGTGACCGTAGGCGGCAACTTGGCGGTACTGTGGTCTGAGGAGATCGAGGTCCTGGATGATGCTTGCAGGACGGAGGTCGAAGACCTGAGAAACGGCTTCCTCAAGGGCTCGGTCAGAAATCTTGCCTGTACCAAATGTGTCGACGCGAAGCGAGACCGGAGCGGCAATACCGATGGCGTAGGCCACTTGTACTTCACACTTCTTCGCAAGACCAGCTTTCACGACGTGCTTGGCGACCCAGCGAGCAGCGTAGGCAGCGGAGCGGTCTACTTTGCTCGGGTCTTTACCGGAGAAGGCTCCTCCACCGTGACGGCTGTATCCGCCGTACGTATCGACAATGATTTTACGACCCGTGAGACCGCAGTCACCTGGGGGGCCACCGATGACGAAACGTCCAGTCGGGTTGATGTGGAAGATCGTGTCTTTATCGAGATAGCTGCCGCACACTGGTTCGATGATATGCTTCTTGATGTCTGTGCAAATTTGCTCATGCGAGACATGATCCGAATGTTGCGTGGAGATCACAACAGTCTGCACGCGCTTCGGTGTGCCGTCGTCGCTATATTCGATCGTAACCTGACTCTTGCCATCTGGACGGAGATAATCCAGCCCCTTGGACTTACGTACTTCTGAGAGTTTCCTCGTGAGTTTGTGCGCCATCGAAATAGGCAGTGGCATGAGCTCTGGAGTTTCATCACATGCAAAACCGAACATAAGACCTTGGTCTCCTGCCCCCTGCTCTTTCGTTGCTGTCTTCTCAGCAGTCACACCTTGGTCAATATCGGCGCTCTGCTCGCCGACGCACACCATGACGGCGCACGCCTTGTGATCAAATCCGAAGATGCCATCGTTATAACCGATCTCCTCGATGACCTTACGCGCAACGTGCGCCATCGGGATGTAGGTGTTCGTACTGATTTCTCCAGCGATGACGACGAGGCCGGTCGTGGCCAGACACTCGCACGCAACGTGCGACTTCGGATCTTTCGAGAGTGCGTAGTCGAGCACAGCGTCGCTGATCTGGTCGCAGAGTTTATCCGGGTGACCCTCGGTCACGGATTCTGATGTGAATAAAGAGGACATAAGAGAGAAGAGAAAGAAGGTAGAGAGAGCAGATCTACTGATCCGCGACTTAAAAAAACTTTCCTCGGAGGAAAGCGTGAGAGGTCACTATCTTTCCCCTTACGGGGCTGGGATTCCCACCTTCCCGAGTCTTCGGGGGTTGGGGGACGCGTCGATCGGGCCAGTTCCCATTCGCGTCACTCTGGATAGGCGATGATGTTATTTCAACTATAAGCAGGATGGCATGGGTTCGATAGTAGACAAAATGAAAAAAAGTTTTACAATAAGATCATGAGAGCAAGTACGTCGCCACTGGATCTCTGTCACGACCTGTGCGATGTCTCACATGATTTGGGTAAAGGATATCGAGATGCATCATCTGGTCCCCTTGAATGGGCTGACTATTTTTCACGATATAGAGAGTCTGCAGCGAACAGGCAAGAATCCATCGTACACATCATGAAAGAGCTGGGCTATGACGACTATTGTTACGATTTTCGAATGACCGACATCCCGACGTGGCGTGGAGCAGATACCTACCATGAAACGGAAGGCACG